>Ga0307515_10003571_pt1 | contig 32661 bp, 16 predicted proteins | sample 17_EM_MG_FD_194513 | JGI IMG/M metagenome (GOLD analysis project Ga0307515, IMG submission 194513) | Populus trichocarpa ectomycorrhiza microbial communities from riparian zone in the Pacific Northwest, United States - 17_EM | ecosystem: Host-associated > Plants > Roots > Unclassified | place... | reverse complement strand
AGACGGCGCGAATGGCGGTGATGGTTGGTTCGGCAAGCATGGCGGGGTTCTGGGATTGTGAGTGTTTGAGATTAAAGAGATTCTATTTTGACTGTGAGAGTTACTTATTAAGAGAGTACAGGACTTTGAATGGGCTGAGAGATATCAATGCAGAAAACTTGAATTTTGGTTCTCTGGCAGGTCGTAATTTTGCAGGTGGAGTGTTTTAAGGCCAGAGTTACGAACTTCTACGTGTTATCTAATACGCCACGAGCTTTCAGGCCGATGAGTCAATTAAAAATTCCAGACCATATTGCTTATTATGCACACGAGCGCCATGGTCGAACGCATCAAAAAGGTGCATGAAAGCTGAGGTTTTTAGCTGCACGTTAAACTGAAAACAGGACGAGCTCACGTGGTCCCCTTTTCTTTTCGTTAGCCGAAACATCAAGCCCACACGCCCCTTTGCTTCTGCACCATCATCCGCATCGCCATGCCTGAAGAACACTTCCGCCTGTTCGACCTGCCCTTCGAGGTTCGTGTGAAAATTTACTACCTTGTCAAAGAGTCCGGCGGCTCGCTTGCAGGCCTGAGGGCGAATTGCGCGGCTTGGAAAGAAGCAAGAGCGGTGGCGAGTGATTGCGGATGGTATCTGAGGAGAGGCAGGGCGGCACCTCCAACAAGACCAATCTACGACTGGAGGGCTAGACTGGAGATGCTAGACGCTTTCATGGGGCGACCGGGTCATGTAGAGCGTAATTTCGGCGATGCAATGGCGAGCATGCGTGCGATCAGAGAGGGGGAGTTGGTAGCCGTCTGAGATATGGTACGGTTCTTCGTTGTCGTGCTTCTACCTGGAGCTGCGAGCTGACGACCAAACGACAGGATGTGTGGTGACCCTAGTTCGTTCTTGTCGACGTTGGACTCGTCTGCTTCAACCGTTGGGGACACAGATGGTTTTCCGGGGTAGGAGCCTGGGGTTGGATCTTTAGGCTGAAATTTTCTCCGGATTGTTTCGAATCCTGGGACTTGCCCTGGTAGTAACAGTCATCTTGGATCGCTACTCGTGTTTCCTAACAACGACTCAACACATAACCCCGGAGCTAGAGGAGTTCAACTTGACACAAGGAATGTGCTGCAAGAAACTTATTAGGGATGAGACATCTTCCGAGCCCAGCAAGGTAGTTCTGCGGACAGAGCCGTGCTAAGATGTTCAGCGTCCCCGGCGGATGGTTGGGGAGTGAAGGGCTGTCGTTGTCTGGATTCCTTTTCCCTTTCCACAAAAGTTTTAGTATGGTAGATGAGGTGCAGGGATAATGAATTGATGATAATTGTGGCTTCGGAGCCCCTCACGGATCAACTCTATGCGGGACTAGAGATGAGAAGCGCCATTGCAAGCCCCTTCGTGCACACCGAGAATTCGGCAAAGCCAAAATAGGCAATAGTCATTCTATTTATATCATCACAAACAGACATTGTCCTCTAAGATATGCATGAGAGCCTTGAGAGAGGCATGTGCAGACGGTTATGCCTATGCGCTGTTGGTGTGTACACTCGACCCAGCTTTCAAACTATGCCTTTGTGAATCGCTTCCAATAGCTAGTAGCAAGGATTGAACCGATGGCGCAGGGATTGCGCGTGCGACTTTGGTAGACGCTTGTCATAAGTTATTTGATGAGATGCGGCGTATGTACTTTCTGTCAAAGACCTCTTTTACTTGAATGATCAAACCTTGTAATGATCCAGAGGTAGATGCGGTTTGAGCTCGAAATGGCGTGGATAGTTTCTCGGAGCTATGTGAAGTCATACCCGCAGGACATGCCGTATTACGTCGACTCCAGCATCAGTCTCACTTCCATTAGCCTCGCCCCGGATGGTGCTCGATTCTCGTCGAAGCAAAAACGAATAATTCTGGGTTAAATGGTGTGCCAGTTGCTGTTGTCAGATGGCAAGCGTTGCACAGATAAGCATTGACAATTTACGAGAATCCGAGCTCTACGTCGCCAAAATAAGTGGCCTAAATTGGCACGTGCACACCTCAGAAAATCATTAATTTTGCTACCTACTTAATACCTCGTCATTTGCCCTTTAGCCCTCCTACAACTATGTAGTCTTTTAGTATACCATTTATACATCTTCTAAATCGCACACTAATCCATGGTGCTTATAGTTGATAAATTGGTTGGTTTATTTACATACAAACAGACAGTTTTTGGTAGTTGCGCACGTGCCAATTTCGGCCACTTATTTTGGCGACGTAGAGCCGAGGTACTTCGCAAAGCGGTCAATGCTTCAAGTTTCCGAGTAGCTGGCTTATCGAGGTGATCGGATAATGAGCGGCTTAACGCGCCTATGCTCCGCACTTATGCTGTAAGTAATATCGGAATTGGCAGAGACATGGCTTGCAAGTAGCGACATAGTGTGGAGAATGGTCTAATTTCCCACGTGCCTGAATCATGGACCCCTTTAAAGAAGCGGTGAGATTGAGGAATTGCGGTATAGGGAGATCCGATAACCTGTCTAGCTGGCCTTGCAGGACAGTCAATGCACAGTCCACCTTTGTCAAGCCCATCTATCAAGTTGTCCTATCGAATGTGGAACCCCACCTTTGGAGGGAGGGGTTGCAACATCAGGCACTTATCTTGCAGGCCGAGCAGGCTTACAAGCTCTCGGATAAGAATGCTTCCCCTGGCTGATGCAGCAGTTGTTCGTAGCTACTAATCCTCTCTGTAAGCCTTCTCTTAGCTGCTCTCTTAGCTTCTCTCTTGACTCTCTCATATGAGGATCGGCCCAGTGTCAAGTTTCACCAGGCGTCCGCACAGAGCGTCCTCTCCTCTCAAGTTGCGCGGCCTCGAAACGGATTTAACTGAAGCGGCCGGCTGCGGCAGTTTCAACGCTCGGACGAGCCTTGTGCGGCCTTGCAAGGGTTGCCAAGAAGATCTACCGTTAGCACTTCCAGAACATCGAAATCGAGCGGCGCTGAGTGGACCAAGTCGTAAGTGGCAGATTCACAGCAGACCAAGCAGCCTGAGGGGCTTGCGCTGGCTGGCTGTGTGACGGCGCTGCAGTTCTTGCTGTCATCCACACCAGCCCACCCCAGCCTTGAATTGAGACATCACCACACCATCTGTTGTCTGCGACCCTCCAAGCGCTCTATATCCTCTGCGCTCTCAGCTGCGACACTACACCATCGCAGAGGCGCCCGCTTCCCTCCCACCCGCTTGAATGTTCTTCGACATCAGCCTTTGAAGGGCTACGAAGCATTGGGCTGCTACGCATGAGCGCTTTGGCGCAAACATGCCATCGAGCGGCGTCGACGAGTTTGCAGACCTCTCGTCTTCATTACTCTTCGACGATGCTATATACTATCGGGAAGCCCTTGGCCTACTAGTAAATCAAACCGAGGATGAGTTGGACGAGCGAATTGCCGTCGAGGCCCGGGAGTCTGGTATCGATGATCCTTACAGGTACTTAACTCCAGAGCCACAGGACTTGTCAACGGCCATCTCCACTCTGACAGTGTCGAGCGCATATCGAAGCTCCATGTCAATCCACTCTCGTGAATCGCATTCCACAGGCTTTACGTCAGATCCATCGCGAAACTCTAAAGACCAACACCTCGACAACTTTTCAGCCCCACGACTGCAACCACCACCTCGTACCTCGCTGTGTCTCGAGAACTATGATTCACTACTAGAGAAGTTCCGCCCTACGATGCGACATTCCCGTTCGTCTTCGACGGCATCGACAGCAGGATCGACCTCTCTATCCTCGACTCCGAATATACCTGGTACCAGTATAAAGCGCAAGCGAGGACCGAGCTTGCTTTCAATGTTTCGAAGAGAGCCACAGTACGTCTTTGAAAGCTATTTCCTCTGCTTAGGATACTAATCAACCCTTCGTGCAGCATCTGTGCTTCTCGTGTTCGCCACGGTCACCATGTAAATCCTTTCACGCCACGGCTAGAGTGTGGTCACACCCTCACAAAATATGCAACTCGAATCCACGTTCAAGAGGCTATCGAGAGTGGCGGACGTATATTGCCAAACTGTTGCGGCAGACCGTTACCAAAGGCTGTGCTTGAGGCGGTAATGACCAAGGAAGAAATGCATGATTTTCTAGCGCAATTTACCCAATATCCTGAATTTGAGAACGATAGGGGCATTAGGTACAGCCATGATGGCGTTGTTGAAATCGCACCACCAGTAGAATGCCCCTCTCCGTGTGACGTTGGCCCGGAATTAACTTGCGCTCCTGCGGAGAATACCCCGGAGTGTGATGAGCAGCTAAAAACGGCAATGGCTGATGAGGCGTTCCGAGTTCTGCATGCGCAGCGAAAAGAGCAGTTTCAGCGCATAGTGGAATTTGAGTCCAAACAAAGGCAGGCCATATCAGCGTATTATGATAAATCGCGAAACAGAATGTCCTCACAAGTTGCCCGTAACAAGGCTGAGAAGGCGAAGGAGGTTGGTGTACCGACACTCCATATATTTGAAGATACACTGACCCTATCAAAGCACGCCCAGGCTCTAGAACAACTCGAGGAAGCGCAAGTTGCTGCAGAACTCGACCTACGAAAAGCTCACGTTCTTGAACGACAGAACGTAGCGACTGCGCTGAAATACATGGAGGCGTACTGCAACGGCCTCAACACTTCCGGGACGGAGAGCAAACACACAGTATCAGAAGACGACAGAAAGAAGCTCAAGAGACAGCATGCTTTGCAGGATAATCTTCCACACAAGCACGAGAGCGCAATTAATGTATTACGTGCGAAGCAAGAGAAAGACGTGAAAGTGCACATGCATAAGCAGAATGCAGAGCTTGTGCAGATGGATCACGAGTTTGAAAAAGAGAATCGATTACTTGAAATGCATTTCTTGAAAGAATCTAGCAGATTAGAGGCATTGATGGAGTCACGGAGAAGAAGAGCTGCTGCACGATGGACTTTGAGAACCGAAACCTGGAGAAAAGATTTTGAAAGCCAGCATGGCACAGCTTTACCTGGCCAACTCCCACGCCTAGATTGGCCGGATCTCCCTCTGCAAGAACCTAAATCGGCGGATGAATCGAGCGAGCTGACGAAGTTTTTCCAACTAGAGCCATCTCCCAAGATATCTTATTAATTTTTATTACTCATATTTGCCATACCATCGGATTTCATTTCTCTCAATCTCTACAATTTTATCTGAGCATGGCATAGCGCGGAGTTCAAGTGTCTCATTCAGTTTTCAGTTCATTCCCACTCCTGGCGGATATACCCAGTGGATCCGAAAGCTTTTCTGGAATATAACCTACTAGTGGTTTTGGAAGCAGAGCAACCCGTAGCATGATCAGAATTAGGATCTTGTATGTATACTATGACCAGCTGATTCAGCAGGCCGTTAATAATGAATGAGTCACATTCGAATCAACCTATCGGCCTCCTTCGTACACAAAACATGTTCAAAATGAAGGGTCGCTTGATTTTCAAGCTAACGTGTACTTAGCGGGGCGTTATTTACGACAGAATCATCATAGCCTCACCTAAGGCTCCGGATCTATTTCGTACGCTAGCTGCGAGTCTTGGTGATAAGTTGTTACTCTAGGAATATCACGACCTAAGTCAATGGTGCACCAATTTATCCATCCTAAACCCCCATATTGGCGTATTCCATCTTCCAATAGCTAATGACAATGGGGTTTATAATCTGTCCAGAAAAGGCAATATACTCACTACACTCTTATGCTCGAATATTTATAGAGCATTTACTGTTCAAAAGGGTAATTAACCAGTCTGGTTCTTCCCGTTTTTCGATCCGCTGCTCTTCGTTGGGCCATTTTGCGCCACTCATTGGACATTGTTATTTATCACAGCGTCAAAACCGCTGTTGTGCCTTAGGTTCATAGCGTTCACAGGGTTACGAAGTCTGCAGTGAATTTTTCACTAACACTCTGTCCGAGATTTAGAAAAGTGAAATCAAACACGTCGTTCTACGGAATCTAAATTTCAAGCGGGGCATACAAGACTGCCATTTTCCTAAGATGTTTCGCTCTAAGCTAATGTTAATGCTTGCCTTTCTTTAAACAAGTAACCTAAGGGTCACAAAGCAACCCCGTCTCATTGCTTTCCTAGTCGTCGTTGCAGTGCGAAGCCGAACGGTACCTCCGAGCGCACCTTGTGCAACAGCACTCCAGCCTTCTTTGCCTGCTGGATGGCTGAACTTCTTTATCTTGTTCCAGACTCAAGGATCGTTAGTATGCAGCATTCGACTTTTTTTAATTGGTGTATCCGGAAACTTGCCTTTCGATTTGGTCATTGTATTCGGCTAACTGCTTAAGTTGTATATGTTGACTTACTGATTTATTAGAGCTTGTGTCTGGATCTCCCCACCATTCCCGAAACTGACTGAATCCAGTTCGAAAGGCTATCAAATTCAGAAGATAATCTTTGCACCCAGGTACTATGATAGCGAGCAATGGCCGAAGAAAGAACGATGAAGGCTGCCGCCGTCCATGGACCCCAGGCACCTATAGCGTCACTTTGTTCACTGACCGGCAGACTCCCGAGCAAGATCTCAATGGCCACCACGGTGAGAATGAACACCGCTGGATATAAAATCACACCCAAGAGTGTGAGTACGACGTATGCGGCCGCAGCGGTCTTCGCGACCAGAAAACGACCTCTCCAGTAAAAGCTATCCTTCCTTGGATATTGCTCCAAGCGAAACTTTTTGATGATTTTTCGCTCTCGCTCACCTTTGAAGAAGTAGCTGATGACAGAATGGGAATCTGCGCTTAAGATTCTGAAAATGCGATTCCGCACTTGCTCTTGAGTAGACTGACTGTGAAGGACAGCTAGTAGACCTTGGACTATTGCAAAAGTCCAGAGGGCGACAATGTAGGCAATGAGACCGTTAAGCGCTTTGTCAATATTCCAACTGGACTTTCGATAGAGAGAAGGGATCATATTCGTCCCCTTTCGTAAAGGCGCGTATGGACTAAGTAACCCACAAAAATCGACACATTGACACTGGTTATACAGCTCCCAGTACTGATTATCCGCTAAATTATCAAAGCTGCACTCTGGGCCGCTTCCGGTGCAGTAGCTAATCGATGCGAGCTGTGGGACATCCCACTTGCCGCGCTGCCAGCCCAGCATAAGCTTGAGGACAGGAATCAAGGCAGCAAAAACCAGCAGGGCCCAGTAGACCATAACAGCCTTGGCCTTATTCGAGCGGAACGTCGCGGACCAAGCCATCATCGGCGTTAGCATCACGCCCGCGGCAGCCAGCACCGGTGCAATGGCCCAGAAATCGATATCGCCGGCCGCGGTCACGGACTGGATATCTAACCGGCCGCTGGCTTCTTGCTCCAGATGGCCCCAGTCGAAGAACGGCAGCATGACGAAGAAGTGCAGCGCCGCGACAGACGAGTATGTCATCACGGTGCCCACCGCTGCTGACGCGACCCATGTGCGGCGTCGGAAGAGGACGGCGACGACTAGCATGGCGTAGAAGAGCATTCGTGGCAAGACATCGTATTGGCCGCTGAGCGGGTAGACGCATTCGATCTTGACTCGGGTTGCGTTGGGGTGGAGGAGCATGGCGATGAGATTGAAGGAGTAGGGCATGTCGCCGTGGCCTAGGCCGAAGTTGAGTTGGAGGACTTGAGATGGGTAGACGGTGAGGTTTATGCCGGGGTCTACGTCGCGTAATGGGTAGTTGTCTTCCTCAACCCATTGACTGCTGGCTTGGATTTGCTCGTAGAGTGACCCATTTGCAAAGCCCAGTGCGGTAATTGAATTCATGGCGGGGCTGCGGAGGAAGTCCAAGAGTGTTGAAGAGAAAGATTCTACGTATTAAGCCTTAGAACATGTGCGTAATCGTGCATACACAGGAATGAGAAGGAATCAAAGAAAATTTCTGGTGCTGGAACTGAGCTTCATGCTTTTTATTCATCTTATAGACCAGCGCTGTGTAGCTCGATTAAGGCGAGAAGGCACCAAAATTGCAGGTCTCCCTTTGTAGAGAGCATCGCATTGACGCCCATCGCATTTTCGGCCCCGTCCTTATGACGATAATCTCCAGGTCATTGGCTCTTACTTTCACAGCCTGCTGTCTTACGCGTAAATTCATAGGGTTGTTGTTTCGTGGACAGCCCAATTGTTAGAGGCTCGTTGTGTTATCGTACGCTAGGAACCATTGCAAATAATGTCGGACTGTGGCTGTGAGGCTGCGACACTGCGGCGTTGACTTGCGTCGGTTCTTGTATGGTAGCCTGGTAGGACTAAGTAGATCTTGAGCATGGAGCAAGGATTCGTCACCTGATGCCCAAATAAGCCCATTAGGATCTTCACTAGTGTATTGGTAGACGGTCTTTTGGGGCCAATTGGGCGTTCAGTAACTTTAGCTAACGGGGAAATGCCCATCCGCAAGGAGATCCTCGAGGACGTTGCACAGGGCCTAGACACACTCTAGGTTCTGGCTGAAACGATGGCTTATCTAAAAAGCACAACTGCGGAAACGAGGCATTATCCACAGCTCCGTTTCATAGGTTATTTGTGCACATGACAATGCACTTGCGTAGGCTTTCTCTGAGCCTTGTGTGACCGTTCTCGGGCTGAACTATCAACTATCGAAAGTAACTGATTTCTCTTAGCTGTCTAAGTTGTCGAAGCGTGATAGCCCGCTAAAAAATTGAAGGCTCGGCCCGTCCCTAAATGGCGCCTTCCGAGACGAGAGATGTTTCAGCTATCCCCCGCAACGGTGACGTCACAGTATGTGGCCCATGCGGGAACACCAGAATTAGAAGTACGCGCATCATTTATGGATTCAATCAATATATATTTGTCAGCCATGCCTTCTAATCGTACTTCTAATAATATAGACTTTGTTCCACCGACTCAATACCATATTCCACCAACTCGGGAGGCCAAACAACGCCCCCCGAAGCCCTAGCCACTGCCCACATTCGAACCTCTATAGGTTGAGGATTACGGCCTAGGTCCTATTGATTCTATTGGCCAAGCCTTATCGATAACCTGTGGACGAATTTTACCGTTGCGGGGGATAATGATGGGGTGCGAACAGCGTGGCTAATAAGTCGTCGATTAGCTTAATAAGGCTTCAATTGATTAATTGTATTAATAATTAAGCTATTTTGATTGAACAGATTATTAAGATTTAATTGCAATTGATTGCAAACGACGGATAGACTACTAAGTTAGAATCTACTACTGTTTTGGGAGCAGGCTGACTCCTTTTAGGTATAGAAGAATGAATCAGACTTGCGGAGGAGAGTCCGGATAGTGTGGCGGCACAAAGGCACGTCACCCGCCGCATTATGCCGCATTATTGTAATGTGTCCCGCTCCACGTCGCCATACGACCAAGAAAGACAGAGTACTCGCGAACTTGCGCGACTCTTGCGGGATCCAATAACGTTGCACCCCAGGAAGCGAGCCACCCCCCAAGCGAGCCAAATGTACTCTTACAATTGCGCCCGTCCTCGAGCACCTTGCAGGGATTCCTCGACGCGCCCGTTCTCGAGCCTCCGCAGGGATCACATGCCAAAAGCCCTGTGTATATTGGCGTCTCCTAGTAACGTAGGCTATACCGGTTCCGCAACTGGGTCGACACGTAGCCGACGCCTCCTCGCATCTAACCCCTGTAGACGCGCGTTGGACTGAACCAGAGCAGGAGTTAAACCCAACCCCTCGGCGGCCCCCTACACCTAGCTCCGGTAAGTTCGCGAGTTATCTCATAAATCAGACCCCCGGGAAGAAATTGCGCCACGCCGTGGCGCTAAGGGCTAGTGCTGCTCTTATCCCTTCGTGTGGCAAGTTTTCATGGACTTTTCGTATATGCACGCCTCATAAGCCGATCTAGAGGCTCTATACTATATAGAGCTTGGTGTTGAAGCCTTTGGTCAATGCGGTTGCTCGGCAGCAAGGGCCCAGGCGCCTCTTTGACGCCCGGATATTGCGGTGAACAGCAGCGACGTGGCCAGGAATCCTATAATATTTGGTGTAGTTAATCAGAAAAGCTTCAATATTGTCGCCGTCTATTTGATTATTGAATTGTCAGTAAAATATCGTCCTTGTGCCGCCTAGAAAACGTCGTGCGCCTTCGGCTCCGAAGCCTCCAAAGCACCTCAAGCCTGGGAGTCCTATTCACAATCCTTTTAAGCGACACAGTATACACACGATAGCTCGTTGGCAGTAGCTACGCAGCAGGCGGTAATTGAGGATATTAAGGAGGCTTGGCCAAGCAGCCAGATAGAGGATATTAAGGACGAATTAGGAGCCGTTTTTGAGGCCCGCGGAGAGACTGCTGAGGATGAGGCAGATAAGGTAGATGAGACTGAACTACCAGAGCTATCAGCTGAAGAAGTTATAAGAATAGGCCTTCCTGCTGTTCCTACCTTATGGAGCCTATGGCTGCTATTCCTAAACTAGATCTTAAAGTTATTAACCTTCCAGATAAGTTAATATTCGCTACTCGGCGTGCTAGTAAGCCTATTAGTGGTATTAACGCGGAAGTTAAATCTAATAACCTTCCTAATTAAAATGGGGATAGTAAGCGCTCTGCTTACTATACACTAACTAATTAGATTGGTATAGTATCTAGCGGGTGTAGATCTGGAGAGGATATACCAATTTAAGTATTTCTACCATTCTTTAGTATTAGTATATTTAAGAAGCTCGCGGTTAATATAAACCTATATATAGCCTCTTAAAATACTAGCGGATATTACTAATTAGGATAATATATAGGTAAACGATTATAGGTATAGAAGGAGACCTTTACTAGCGAATTAATAATTTAGGTAGGGCTTATTATTTATATAGGTGTAAGAGGCTAGTTTAACCGGAACGTATAATTATCTAATTAATAGTATAGAATAAGAGTTATAGGTAAGTAGAAGATAGGTTAAGGTAGAACGAGCTTTACGTAATAAAGGACAAATGCTTTTTAACCTCTTCTATTTAGAGACTAATTGCTAGTTCTTCTCTAGAGGAGAACTAGCTCCCTATATAATTCTTTTAAGACGCTAGTATAACCCTTCGCCCCTTATTTGTCTAACTATGTCTTTTAAAACGTAGATAAAAGATAGATAAAACCTCTTACTATTTTATCTAATATATACCTTCTAGGGGATTCCGTTATAATTGCCTCCCCTTTAAGGGCCTTAGTCCTTTAAGACTTCGCCTTTACTAAGCTTTTATAGAGTTCCGGCTAAAACTACTAGGGAAAATTCTTAGTAGAAAGGTACTCTATAATGCGGCTTATAGCCGGTTCTTTACTAGTATAAAACCTTACTTTATCTTTAGTTCCTCCACTCTTCTTCTACTATAGCTCTTTATAATGCCTTTATAATGCCTTTATAATGCCTTTATAATAATAATAAAAATTAGATAGGATTTACCTTTCTTATTATAAGAGTTTATTATAAGTTAATCTAAAGATTGTCTTATACAATATATCTACTAGCTATTATTCCTATTTACCTAAAATAGGTTCTAATAATAACGTCTTTATTTTAATTTTCTTCTAGTTTATAAGCTGTCGCCTTTTATACGTCTTTTTATTAATAACACCATTCATTTTATCTTTTAGTAGACTATTTTTACTATATCTTAGCTTTTAGCTTCTATATCTCTAGCTATTCTTTTATAACTACTCTACTCTCTTTTTATAATACTCCTATAAGTAATAAGATCCCCATTTTATCTCTATTAATAATACTAACTTCTTATATTATTCTCTTATAATAGCTTATAGTTATACTACACGTCCCTAAACCGGTGGCGGTGTTATTTTAGTGCTACCTTAAACCACCTCTATTACTTCTATGGTAATTTCTCTAAAGTAATACCGTTATTACGTTTACGCGCTTACGTTAGACCTATCCTACGCTTATAAAATACCTTACTCCAGTAAAAATAAATTTAAGTATTCCTATTACCGCAGCAGGTGTAACGAAGCCTTATAGGAAATACTATGGTGGGCTTGTCAATGGGGTGGGTATATAGGTATAGAATAGTTAACAACGTAAACGTAACTAGTGGAGTGGTTACCTAATAGATTAACTCCAATTATATTTTAAGATTCACTACGAAGGAGAGAACTATCTGGGTAGAGACTATAGTCCTTTAAATATACAACCGTACTCCTAAGAAATCCCCTTTATATGTAATATATGCATTATACGTATTATATATACATTTCTCTTATACACTACGTATACTGCGTATAACGTTATATAACCTTAGCTACTATTCCTTATTATATAGTTCTACCAGTTCTATTCTAGACCGTACCTAAATTAATTAACTAGCTTCTTTTAACTCTTCTCTAAGTAGTTATAATATTATACTTAAAGCGTCCGTAATACTATCTCCCTCCTCTTTATTTTTGTCCTTAAAGATTCTAAATATCTTTAAGTTATTTACTAGAGGTATAATATCCGTTTAATTAATTTAGTTAATATTGTTACTTATTATACCTAAGGCTCCTTCCTCTTTATAGGCGCAACGTCGTGCTCGCACTGTTGCTATAATATTGTCTTTTAGTGAGGTTATGCCGTCTCTATATTCTCGCTATTTAAAAGAGGGGTTAGTCTATATTACATTAGCAAGCCCATTCTTACAATAACTATCCTCTTACTTAGAGTGCACTAAAGCAAATATTTGTTTATTCTATAACATTTACTCCGTCTCTAATACTAAATATACGCGTTTTATTACTTTTAATAGTTATCTAGTTCTTTAGTTAATTTGTTTTAGGGTCTTATATTTAATCTACTGCTATATAGCTAGATGGTAAACTATTTTAAGCCCTTACTAAGTTAGAATGTTCCTGTAATATGGAGTAGAAGGCCCTAAAAGCCTATATCGCGGCATCCGCTTAGTTACTCCGCCTTAAGAAGGTTTATAAAAAGGGTTATATTAAGGAGTAAAAACTTATAAAATAGGGTTTATAGGAACTTGGTAATAAAAAAACGGATTCTCTTTTAACTAAGAAGGAAATAAATCTAAGTAGTTTAGTAGCTGCTCCTCCTAAGTTCCCCTTAGGTGACTTATTCTTTAGTGAACCCTCTTTATTAATGCTACCTAACCTAATTTCTTCTAATACTCCTATACCTTTCTTATAGCATTTTTTAGATTTTATAGTAGTTTCTAGGTAGTTTTATTATAACCTATCTACTTAACTTTATACTACATTTTATCGTTAATATCCTTATAATTAACGATCTTTAAAACTTGCTATTTATCTTCTTCTTATCCTCTATACGTGTCTGCCTCGTAAACCAGTGGCTTAATATTCCTATATGCTAGTTCTAGCATTGCGACGTACTATATAGGGTAAATATTTATTTTAGCTAGTAGGTTTAGCTTAAACGTAACTAGTGAAATCCTTTACGTGATTTTAAAAGGTCCTAGTCTAATATAGTCCAACTTCTTACTTAGTCGTTAACTCTTGAAAATTTTGTATAGTAGCTATACTTTATCCCCCTCCTTAAGATCTGGTCCCTTAGATCTCTTAATATTATAGTACCTTTTTATTCTTTCTTATACTTTTTTTACTAATTATATAAGGTCTATATAAAGATTTATTAGCGTCTTTATTTTTTTTTAGCTATACTACTTATTTTTTTTATACTTATTATAGTAACAATAATATTCTTAGCTTATATCCGTAATTTGCCTTAAATAGTAATATACCTATTCCTTTCTATAGTGTTGCATTATATATAAACTATATAACTAGTAATAGCAATACCTAATTATTCTGTATATAATTAATATAATATCTTAAATACTATTCTAGTGTCTAATTTAATCTTTTTATTTATCTATCTGTCTGCGGGTAATATATAGTAAAAGTTACTACTCTAACTCCTTATTCCGCTAAGAATACCTCTTAAAATACTGCTATAAATCTTAAATCTCTATCTAATATAGTTTTACTTAGTGCTCTATATCTTACAAATACTTCTTTAATATAGATTCTAGCGATATCCTCCGCTAAGATTTCTTCTGTGCATGCTATAAAATAGCCCTATTTAGTTAACTTGTCTATTATTACTAGGATTATATTATACTTTTATCCGGTAATAGAATCTCTTAACTTTAGTAACTTAATAATAAAGTCCTATAATATAACCTCCTATAGTCTTTCTAGTATTTTAATAAGTTATAGCCCTTTATATAGCTTATACCTAATTAGTTTATTTCTTTAGCAATCTAAATATTTCTTTATTACTTTTCTTATAATATTCTAGATTCTATTAATAATATATTCTTCCTAAAGTCTTAATACTAAGCTTATTGCTCTATTATGTCCTTAAGTTATTTCCTTATAGAAATCTTCTACGAAATACTCCGCTATGCTTTTTAGGATATACTTTACTTCTTAATTCTTGTATATATCTATTTATAGGTCTTCTAGCTATGCTTCTAAAATCCTTTATACTTAAAAACTTTCTAGTATCTTATAGACTCTTTCTAGTTTATTATCCTCTTAAGTTACTACTAGCTTAGGGTAATTATATCTAATCCATCTATCCTTATCTCTGCGTAGCATTGATTTTAATAGCTTTTTATTATTCTATAGTTTGGCTTTTCTACTAAGTATATCTACTCTTATATATTTAGTTCCTTTAGTATACTAGATTTCGAAATAGTATTCTATAAGTATTTCTGCCCATCTAACCTATCTGCAATTAAGTTCTTTTATTATTAGGAACCCTGTTAAGTTCTTATAATCTATCTTAATTATAAATAGTTTCTCTGCGCCTTATAAGAATGCTCTCTATTTTTTAAATGCTATAATTATACCTAATAACTCCTTATTATAGACGTTATAGTTTAACTCTAGTGGTGTTATCTTCTAACTATAATATAACACTAAATGCTATACGTCCTTATGCTTCTATAGCAAGCATACTCCTAGTATATAGTCTAATACGTCTATTTCTACAACCGTATCTAGTCCTAGTTAATAGATCTTAAGGATTAGTTCTTAGGTAAACAACTCCTTAAGTTCCTTAAATAACTTCTTTTATTTATTTCCCTATGCCTATAGTTCCTCTTTCTTTATAAGCCTAGTAAATGGTTTAATATTCTTTAACTATTATACTATAAACCTTCTATAGTAGTTATAAAACCCTAAGAATAACCTTAACTGCGTCACATTCTCTAGTTCTTGCTAACTTACTATGGCTTTAATCTTCTTTAGGTCCATACTAATATAATCTAGTTTAATAATAAATCTAACAAAATTAGTCTTCTTTATAAAGAACTCGCATTTCTTAATTGCTACTAGCATCTATTCTTCTTAAAGTCTCTTTAAGACTTATTTAACATATTCTCCGTATTCTTCCTTAGTTATAGAGTAGATAATAATGTCATTAAGGTATACCATAATAAACTTATTAAGGTGTTCTTCTAACACACTATTAATCCGTTTCTAAAATATTGCTAGTGTATTTATTAACCTAAATTGCATAACTAATAGTTTATATAGTCCTTTTCTTAATCTAAAGGCTACCTTCTATTTATCGCCTTCCTTAATTTTAATCTAATGGTACGCCTATCTTAGATTTATCTTTATAAAGATTTGCGTATTACCTATCCTATTTTAGATTTCGCTAATTAAGGGTAAAGGATACCTATTCTTTTAAGTAATGCTATTTAATTGTTTATAGTTAATGCATAACCTAAGTTTTCCATTCTTCTTTAATATAAATAATACTGGATATCTTACTAATAACTACAATAGTCTAATGTATCCCTTTTATAAGTTTTCTTAAATAAACTCTTTAAGTGCTCTAGACTCCTCTTAGGTAAGCTTATAGGTTAGAAAGAACCTTAAACTTATTTCTAGTTCTAACTCTATTTTATAGTCCTATGCTATATAATTTACTAGCTTCTTACTTTTTAGGCTCTATAGTTTCTTACTATATTTATAGTATCTTTTTAGTATATAACTTAAGCCTTACTTAGTCTCTTTATATATCGCTCTAACTTAGTACTATACTAACTTAGTTTACTATTGCATCTTACATTATTAAGTATCTTTAATATTAACCTAACCTATAATCTAATTAATCCTTAAATTGTATTCTTATAACTAAGGTATTTCTAATACTGCCTCATCCTGTCCTAATAGTAGGATATTAAAAGATATCTTAATTTGTCTTCCTTTAATGGTTATTTAAATAGGTCCTATTTTAAGGTGAATAATACTTCCTCCGTAGGCTATTAGATCTCCTAAAATTATAACTAATAGGTAGGGTTATTCCTTCTATCTATAAGGTAATCCTATTTTTTTTAACTGCTGTTAGTAAGATATAGTTTCGCGTCACTCTACTATCTATTAGTGCTTTAAACTTTTAATCTTACTAATTAATTCTTAAATTTAGGTGTTGTCCTTAAATTCCTTTAAGGGTTTAAGGCTCTACTACTAGCTCCCCCTAGTCCTATAGGCCTCTACTTTTCCTAATTATTAGCTGCTTAATCCTAGTTATACTTAGTCCTCCTTTAGCCAATACTTAGTTCGCTTTTTAACCTTAATGTTACGGACGCTTTAAGTACGATATTACGACTACTTAGAGAAGAGTCGGAAGAAGCTAGTTAGTTAATACAAGTACGGTCCAGTATGGAGCCAGTGGAGACATGTGACGAGGAATAGTAAGCAAGTTATATAACGTGCTACGTAAGGAACGAGAAGAGCGGAGGGAACTTATGTACCTTATATATAACACGTACCTTACGTACAAGGAGGGTTTTCTTAGGAGTACGGTTGTGTATTTAAAGGACCACAGTCCCTACTCTAGATAGTTCTTTCCTTATAGTGATTCTTAGAATATAATTAGAGTTAATCTATTAGGCAACCACTCCACTAGTTATTATTACGTTATTAACTTACTTGCAATACCTATACACCTAGCCCAATAATGAGCCTACCGTAGTACTTGCTACAAAGTTCCGTTATACAATCACTACCTAGTTACGGTTTCAATAAGTTGAATAATATGCCACCAAAAGCAGCTACTATGACGCTATTGACGGCGGCAACTACTTTAAGGTTAGGAGGCGACACCAGTATAGCAGATACTAACTCGCAACAACCTGTGACGGTCGGACAACTATAAGAGATAGTTAACCAGTTAATAGAAAATAATGCGACACTTAAATAAAGGATTAATGGGATAGGCGTAGTAAAGGTTAAGTTACTATTAATTAAAAGATTCTTAGGAGAAAGATTGAAGCTTAAAGGATTTCTTACGCAAATGCACTTTAAGGTAGCGTAGGAAGGAGCAAAGCTGGTAACATCTATAGATCGAATAGCTTACGCGGAATTATTCTTATTAGGAAAAGTACTTAAATAGTTTAAGCCTTACCTTATAGAAATATAAGTAAATGAAATGACGACTACCAATTAGGAGGTGCGGTTTATATTCTTAAGCTAGGAAGGATTCATAGAGCGACTTATATAAATATTCGGAGACCCGGAGGCAGTAACTATAGTAGAAAGAAAACTCTAAGATATTACGTAACGAACTTTAGCAATTAAGTATATAACACAGTTCTAAACGCTAGTTATATAAGTTAAGTGGAATAATAGGGCGCTTATGGCACAGTATAAACAAAGACTTAAGGCTAAAGTCTAGGACGTAATTATTCTAATAGAAGATGCGAATACCCTAAGGGAATTAATAGATTAAGTGATAAAGATTAATAATAGGATCTTCTAAAGGGAACAGACTAAGAGAGGTTAGGACAGAGTTCCACAGTTATATAAGGCGTAGAGTACGTAACGACAAAAGCTAAGTCAGAAACTATGGTATAGCGTAGAGCTAATAGACCTAAGCGGTACTAAAGAAGCCTATAAGAGATGGAGTAAGAAACTATAAAAACCCAGAGGTTAAGGATCTAGTAATTATAGGACTAAGGAGTAAAGGCTAAACCAAGGATCTTAGTAGCAAAAGACGTTTAGGCGAACTCTATAGCAAAGTTAATAGTTTAGAGACGGAGCTTATATAAATTATGGGAAATAGGGTTATTTCATAAGGGATTGTAAAGATAGTTAGAGTTACTATATAATAAAGGGAACCCGACTAGTAGAAGACATATATATATAGAGGGACGACAGTATACTACGAGGAATAAAAGAATGTTTAATTAGAAGTTTCGCGTTTTATTATAATAATATATGCCGAATTTATAAAGACGCTAAGTACGGCGTAAGCTATTGGCTATAGGAGCCAAAATCTATAGAGTGTAGAGGAACTAGAGAGTTAGATAAAGAATAAAATTAACTCTATAAGCTGGATTAGGATATTATAGCAACGTGCGGATAATAATTAGTAATAATAACAATGGAGTCGGAGTACTTATTAATTAATAGCGACGAGGACAGTAAAGGAACTAACTGGGGGTATCTAAACCTTAATAACGTAATAGAAGTAGAGACTAAGACCGCTATAGAGCAAGGTTTAGTAACGGGTATTATAACACCGTTAGATACGGCATCTATTGCTTTATAAGACGGCAGGAGTAGTATCTAAAAGAGATTAAGCAAGCAGATAACTGCTAGTGCTAGCTTACCACTTAATAAAGGCAAAAGGCCAAAGGCTTAAAATTCTTAAGACGAGATAAAAGAGATCTAAGACTCCGCAGATAGGATAAGGATAGCTTAAGGACCTATAATGGACGAAAACCGATGGAGCAGAGCAATAGCTTAGTTTAGAGATATATAAATAAGCTCGGGACAGAGTTTCCCACAGGCATTAGATTCTTAAGACGAGATAGATAAGATTTAAGACTTTTAAGACAAGATAAGAACACTACGGACGCTAAGTTAGACTAAGGCGGGAGCTAAGCTTAAGTTAGAAGCAAGCTTAGGATTAAAGAATTTAAGGGACTAAGAATTTGGAGTATAAATAAGGACACCCACAGGTAAGAGGTAAGGAGCTTCTTTATAAATTAGAGAATCTGCAATATAAATAGTAGTTAGACTAGGAGATAGATATATAGACCTAGAGGACTTACTAGTTAAACATGGTATTTAAACTAAAGATCGAAAAGTTAATACGTTAGTTAAAAAATATAAGGACGTTAAGGATCTATTAGAAAGACGACGACCACAAGAAAGTATAGAAGAATTTAGACAATAAATCTTTGTATAGCAAAAGCAATCTACAGAGCTAAGAATGCCAGATCGCTTTGGGAAAAAGATACCTATACGGAAGGTTACTAATAGGCCAAAAGCAGGTATACCTAGAGCTAAGTGGCTTACGGAACTGGAAGAAGAAGAGAATTTAGGGATTTTAACTAGATTCTAAGAACGATATACAAAAGGCTATTACAAAGTAGTAATAAAAAGATACTTCCTTACGGACAGATTATACACACTTAGTAAGCTGTACTAAAAGTGGTTTAGGCAACGACACAATAATAAGTGGGAAGACTTTTATATATAGTTAGACGAAAAGGTTATACTAGATTAGGTAATATCTGAGAGACAGATAGGTTACATTAAAGGAGCCTTAATTATAATGTTAAAGGATCTAGAGGAATAAGCTATAGACTAGAAAGAGATAATATAAATATTGGTACTAGCAAATGAGACAGTAACGTTTAGATCAATATAATAAAGGTTTAAACTTAAGGATAAAGACGAGTTAAGAGTTAACCTAAGACACCTAGCGTACTATATATTGGCATGGATTGCATGCGTGGATAATATATGCGATATATATAAAAACCTAAAGGAAAAGAACCGGAAATACCCTATAAGAATATATTGGGCACTAGATAAGAAACGGTTCAGGAATGCTAAGTATATACACAGCTGGTATCCCATAGAAGTTTAAGAATAAGGGGACTTAACGCTTTAACCAGGAAGATTCCTTACGGAAGAATGCCTAAATAAATAATAGTAGTGGGAATGTCTAGAGAATACCTATCTATGGTATATTAAAGATAAAAAGTAAACTAAGTATTGGCCTAAGTTAGACTAAGTACAAATAGGATTAAGCAGCTAATAGTTAGGAAAAGTAGAGGCCTACGGGATTAGAGGGAACTAGTAGTAGAGCCTTAAACCCTTAAAGGAATTTAAGGACGATACCTAAATTTATAAGTTAAGTGGTAAGATTAACAGTTTGAGGCACTAATAGATAGTGGAGCAATAAGGAACTATATCTTACTAGCAGCAGTTAAAAGAATGGGGTTACCACACAGGAAAAAGGAATATCCTTACCTATTAGTAATAATTTTAGAAGATCTGATAGCCTATAGAGGAGGTATTATTAATCTTAAAACAGGACCTATTTAGATAACCATTAAAGGGAGATAAATTAAGATGTCTTTTGATATATTACCATTAGGGAATAATAAGGCAGTATTAGGAATGCCTTAGTTACAGGAATACAATCTAAAGATTAATTAGATTATAGGTCAGGTTAATATTAGGGATACTTAATGCCGTAAGATGCAATAATAAGCTAAGATGGTATAGTACTAAGTAGGAGCGACCTACGAAGAAATAGAAAAAGGGCTAAGCTATGTACTAAAGAGATACTATAAGTACGGCAAGAAACTATGGTCACCAGAAAGTGAGAAGCTATTAGAGTATATAGTATAGGACTATAAGATAGAATTGGAACTAGGAATAAGTCTAAGGTTCTTTCCAATCTATAAGCTTACTAAAGAAGAAGGTAGAGTATTAAAAGAGTTTGTCTAGGAAAACTTATAAAAGGGATATATTAGACCATTGTAATCATCAGCAAGTTATCTAGTACTATTTATACTAAAGAAAAATGGTAAGCTAAGGCTGTGCATTAACTATAGATAGTTAAACAGCATTACCAGAAAGGATAGGTATCCTTTACCCTTAATTAGCGAAATCTAAGACAGGATAGGCAATACGCAAATCTTTATAAAGATAGATCTAAAATAGGCGTACCATTAGATTAGAATTAAGGAAGGCGATAAATAAAAGGCAGCCTTTAGGTTAAAGGAAGGACTGTATAAACTATTAGTTATGCAATTTGGGCTTATAAACGCACTAGCAACGTTTTAGAAGCGGATTAACAATGTGTTAGGAGAACACTTAGATGAATTTATTATGGTATATCTTAATAATATTATTATCTACTTAATAACTAAGGAAGAATATAGAGAATACGTTAAATGGGTTTTAAAGAGACTATAAGAGGAATAGATGCTAGTAGTAATTAAGAAATGTGAGTTCTTTACCAGAAAAACCGATTTCGTTGGATTTATTATTAAACTAGGCTAACTTAGTATAGATCTAAAAAAGATCGAGGCTATAGTAAATTGGTAGAAACTAGAGAACGTTATATAGTTAAGATCGTTCCTAGGGTTTTGTAATTACTATAGAAGGTTTATAGCGCAATAGTTAAAAGATATTAAACTATTTACGCGGTTAATAAAGAAAGAAGAACTATAGGTATAGGGAAAGGAATAATAAGAACTATTTAAGGAAGTCAAGAGGTTGTTTACCTAGGAGCCAGTTCTTAAGATCTATTAACTAGGACTAGAGATGGTTGTAGAAACAGATGCATTAGACTTTATACTAGGGGCATACTTTATATAAAAGCATCTAGATAGATAGCACCTAGTAGCATACTATAGTCGAAAAATAACACCACCAGAGTTAAATTATAACATCTATAATAAGGAGTTATTAGGTATAGTTATAGCATTAAAGGAATAGAGAGCATTCTTATAAGGTATGGAAAAACCATTTATAATTAAGATAGATTATAAAAACCTAATAGGATTCCTAATAATAAAGGAACTTAACTAAAGACAGGTTAGATGGGCAGAGATGCTTATAGAATACTATTTTAAGATTTAGTATACTAAGGGTATAGACAATACGAGAGCAGATACTCTAAGTTAAAAGGCTGAACTATAAAATGATAAAAAGCCATTAGGGGCTTTATTGTGAAAAGACATAAATGGATTAATTAGGTATAATTATCCGAAGATTATAGCAACTTAGGAAGAATTAGAGAAAATTCATAAGTTACTAGAAAGCTTTTGGGTATAGAGAATTCTAAAAATATAGCTAGAAGATCTATAGACGGATATATACGAAAATTAAGAAGCGAAGTATATCCTAAAAAGTATAGTAGAGTAATTTATGGAAGATTTCTATAAGGGATTAACTTAAGGACATAATAGGGCTATAGGCTTAGTGTTAAGACTCTAAGAGGAGTATATTATTAACGGAATTTAGAGGATAGCTAGAAGGGTTACTAGAGAGTGTCTAGATTACTAAAGAAATAAATTAACAAGGTATAGGCCATATAGAGGGCTATAACTTATTAAAATACTAGAGAGACTATAGGAGGTTATATTATAGGACTTTATTATTAAGTTGCTAAAATTAAGAGATCCTATTACCGGATAAGATTATAACGCGATCTTAGTAATAGTGGATAAGCTTATAAAGTAGGGATACTTTATAGCGTGTATAAAAGAGATATTAGTAGAAGATATTACTAGAATCTATGTTAAAGAAGTATTTATAAGATATAGAGCACTAAGTAAGATTATATTGGATAGAGATCTAAGATTTGTAGCAGCATTTTAGGAGGTATTCTTAGCGGAGTAAGGAGTTCGAGCAGTAACTTCCACCGTATATTATCTGCAGACAGACGGTTAAACGGAAAGACTAAATTAGACACTAGAGCAGTATCTAAGGCATTATATCAATTATATACAGAATAATTAGGTATTGTTGTTACTAGTTATATAGTTTGCATATAATGCAACACTATAAGAAGGAATGGGTACGTTACTATTTAAGGCGAATTATGGATATAAGCTAAGAACATTATTATTACTATATTAAGTAAAGAAGATAAGTAGTATAGCTAAGTAAAGGATAGAGATATTAATAAATCTTTATAAGAACCTTACGGAAATAGTTAAGGTAGTATAGCAAAGAATAAAGAAATATTACGATGCTAAGAGATCTAAGGGACCAGATCTTAAGAAGGGAGATAAAGTATGGCTACTACACAAGAATTTTAAAAGTTAACGACTAAGCAAGAAGTTAGACTATGTTAGACTAGGACCTTTCGAAATCACGTAAAGAATTTTACCGGTTACGTTTAAGTTAAACCTACTAGCTAAGATAAAAATCTACCCTATATAATATATTGTAATGCTAGAGCTAGTATATAGGAATATTAAGCTACTAGTTTATAAAGCAGATACGTATAGAGGATAAAAAGAAGATAAATAGTAAGTTTTAAAGATCGTTAGTTATAAGGACATTAATAATAAAATATAGTACGAAGTTAAGTAGATAGGCTATAATAAGACTACCTAGGAACTACTAGAGAATTTAAAGAATACTATAGGAAAGGTATAGGAGTATTAGAAGAAAACAGGTTAGGTAATATTAATAAGGGAAGATCGCTAAAGAATAAGTTACCTAAGGGGGACCTAGGAGGAGCGACTGCCAAACTACTTAGAGTTATTTCCTTCGCCAATTAAAGAAAATCCATTCTTTTATCGCTAAGTTCTAGCAAACCTTATTCTATAAGTTTCTACTCCTTAGAACAAACCTTTTTACAAACTTTTTTAAGACGGAGGAGATAAGCAGACGCAGTAATATAGGCCTCTAGAGCCTTCTGCTCTACATCCTAAGAACGTTCTAACTTAGCAAGAGCGTAAGTTAGCTTACTATTAAGACAAGTAGCAGTAAATTAAACATAAGACCCTATAATAAATTACTTAGGGAACTTAAAGACTATTAAGAGTCATAGGACGCGCACACTTAGCGTTAGTAGAAGAGCGAACATCACAGGATGAACAAATATTCGCTTTAGTGCACTCTAAATAAGAGGAAGGTTACCAAAATAAAGGGCTCGCTAACGTAATATAGACTAACCCCTCTTTCGCATAATAAGAACACGGAGACGGTATTATTTCACCCAGCAATAATATAGCAGCAATAGTGCGTGCACAACGTTGCGCATATAAAGAAGAAGATGCTTTAGGCATAATAAGTAATAATATTAACCAGATTAATTAGACGGACATTACACCTCTAGTAAATAACTTAGAGATGCTTAGAATCTTTAAGAACAAAGATAAAAAGGAGGGAGATAGTGTTACGAACGCTTTAAGTATAATATTATAACTACTTGGAGAAGAGTTAGAAGAAGCTAGTTAGTTAATATAAGCACGGTCTAGTATAGAGCTAGTGGAGATATATAACGAGGAATGGTAAGCGAGTTATATAACGTGCTATATAAGAAACAAGAAGAGCGGAGGGAACTTACGTACCTTACGTATAACACGTACCTTATATACAAGAAGGGTTTTCCTAGGAGTACGGTTGTGTATTTAAAGGACCACAGTCCCTACTCTAGATAGTTCTTTCCTTATAGTAATTCTCAGAATACAATTAGAGTTAATCTATTAGGCAACTACTCCACCAGTTATTATTACGTTATTAACTTACTTGCAATACCTACACACCTAGCCCAATAACGAGCCTACCGTAGTACTTGCTACAAGGTTCTGTTACACTTAATATATTATAGACATATATTTTCTAGGTATTCCCACTACTATTATTTATCTAAGCATTCTTCTATAAGAAATCTTTCTAGTTAAAGTATTAAGTCGCCTAACTCTTATACTTCTATTAGATGCTATTTATATATATACTTAGCATTCCTATACTATTGTTCTTTTAGCGCCTAATATATCCTTACTAGGTACTTCTAGTGCTTATCTTTAGGTGCTCTATATATATTGCATATATTATCTATATATGCGATCTATAATAGCGTATAGTGTGCCTAGTGCTTTAGGTTAACTCTTAGCTTATTTTTATCCTTAAGTTTAAACCTTTATCGTGTTAATCTAAACATTATAACTTCGTTCGCGGGTACTAAGATTTACCTCTTACTTCTCTAGTCCTCTAATTATTCCTCTAGATCCTTTAATATTATAATTAAGACTCCTTTAATATAAGTTATAGCCTTCTCTATAATTAGGTAGTCCTAAATAACTTATTTATCCAACTATATATAGAAATCTTCCTACTTATCGTTGTGTCGTTATCTATACCACTTTTAGTATAGTTACTGGAGTGTATATAGCTTATCTATAAGGAAGTATCTCCTTATTACTACGTCGTAACAGCCTTTTATATGTCGTTCTTTAAACCTAGTAGGGATCCCTAGATCCTTTTTATTTTCTAGTTTTATAAGCCACTTAGCTCTTAGTATACCTGCCCTAGGCCTATTAGTAATTCTTTATATAGGTGCTCTGTCCCTTATATAACCTAGTATACTAGATTTCTTATCTAGTTTCTGTTCTTGCTATATAATAATTCTTTATCTAAATTCCATTATAGTTTCCTTTGGTTTTTATCTTACGAGTAGATCCTTAAAGTCTTTTTACTTCTTAATCTTTGCGTTATGTTTTTTAATAGTCCTTATTTATGTCTAGAAATCTTAGTCCTATAGGATTCTTAATCCTAAGCTTACTTTTATTTTAAGCTTAGCTCCAGCCTTAGTTTAACTAGGCTTTTATAGTATTCTTATCTTATCCTAAAAGTCTTAAATCTTACTTATCTTATCTTAAGAATCTTATATCTTTAGGAAACTTCATCCTAAACTTATTTATGTATTACTAAACTAAGTCATTACTCTGCTTTATCGGTTATCGTCTATTATAGGTCCTTAAGCTTACTTTATCCCGTCTTAGGAATCTTAAGCGTCTTATATCTCTCTTTAAGAGTCTTAAGTCTTTAGCCTTTTGCCTTTATTAAGTGCCAAAGTAGTTTACTATCCTACTTCTCTTGCGTCTCGTAAAGTAATAGACATCGTGTCTAGTGGGGTCTTAATCCCTACTAATATTCCCTATTTTGTAGTAGAATTATCCTCTACCTCTTATATAATATCTCTAAGGTCTATATACTCCTAGTAAGCTGCCTTTATTGCCTTATTATTATTAAATATTTCGCCTACGTTAAACTTGTCGTCCTTAATATCCGATCTATAAACTAGTTCGTTAGTTCCTCTAAACTCTAATAATTTTTAGCTCCTATAGCCAATAGCTTACACCATACTTAGCATCCTTATAAATTCGGTATACGTTATTATAATAAAACGCAAAACTTTTAATTAAATATTCTTTTGTTCCTTATAGTATATTATTATCCCTTTATATATATATATTATCTACTAGTCTTATTCCTTACTATATAGTAACTCTAACTACTTTTATAGTCTTTAACGTAATAACCTTATTTTCTATAATTTATATAAGCTCCTTTTTTAAACCATTTTTTTACTATAGAGTCCGCCTAAATGTCTTCTACTACTAAGATCCCTAATTTAGCCTCCGCTCCTTAGACCTTTAATTACTTAATTCTTATCCTCTAGGTTTCTATAGTCGTTTATTCTATTTCTTATTTTCTTTTATACTACTTAGGTCCATTAGCTCTGCGCTATACTATAGTTTTTAACTTTAACTTTATTAATACGTGTTTTGCGCCTTATATGACTATAGAACTCTATCCTAACCCTTCTTAGTCTACTCTCTTTAGTAAATCCTATTATTAATCTTAATTACTTAATTAATTAAATCCCTAAAAGTGTCCGCATCTTCTATTAGAATAATTACGTCCTAGACTTTCGCCTTAAGTCCTTATTTATACTATGCCATAAGCGCTTTATTATTCTATTTAACTTATATTACTAATATTTAAAACTACGTTATATACTTAATTACTAAGGTTCTTTATACTAGGTTTTAAAGCTTTTTTTTACCATAATAGTTGCCTCTAGGTCTTTAAATATTTACGTTAATTGTTCCGCAAACCCATTCTAACTTAAGAACATATACTATACCTCCTAGTTAGTGGTTATTATACTATACTCTTATACCTCTATAAGGTAAGGCTTAAACTATATAAGTGCCCTTCCCGTTAAGAATAATCCTACGTAAGCAACTTAATCTATAGGCGTTCCTAGTTTAACACCTTCTTACATAACCTTAAAGTACATTTGCGTAAGGAATCCCTTAAGCTTTAACTTCTCCCCTAAGAATTACTTAATTAAGGGTAACTTAACCTTAGCTACTCTAATCCCATTAATCCTTTCTTTAAGTATTCTATTATTATCTATTAATTAATTAACTATTTCCTATAGCTATCCGACAGTAACTAGTTGCGAGTTAGTATCTACTATACTAGTGTTATTATCTAATTCTAAGGTAGTTACTGCTATGGACGCCGTTATAGCTGCTACTTTTAGTGGCATATTATTTAACTTCTTTTACTATAACCTTAGTAGTAAATATATAATAAAGCCTTATAGGAAATACTACGGTAGGCTTATTAATGGGCTGGGTATATAGGTATAGAATAGTTAACAACGTAAATGTAACTAGTGGAGTAGTTACCTAACAGATTAACTCCAATTATATTCTAAGATTTACTACAAAGGAGAGAACTATCTAGGTAGGGACTATGGTCCTTTAAATACATAACCGTACTCCTAAGAAATCCCCTTTATATATAATATACGCATTATACGTATTATACGTACGTTTCCCTTATATACTGCGTATACTGCGTATAACGTTATATAACCTTAGCTACTATTCCTTATTATATAGTTCTACTAGTTCCATTCTGGACCGTGCCTAAATTAACTAACTAGCTTCTTCTAACTCTTCTCTAAGTAGTTATAATATTGTACTTAAAGCGTCCGTAACAGTAGGAGAAAAACTTACGTTTTAGTATTTTCTATTCTATTCTATTCTATTCTAAATTTCACTAATTATATTAAATCCCCGCCATTTATATGCGTAAGACTTATAAGCTCTAGCGCGCTATTTAGGATTTCTACCTATATCTAAATAGCAATAAACAGGGATAGAAGGTATCCACCCTTACTTATAGGCTCTTTAATTTAATAAGGGTCTACTACTATAGAGATGTAATAATCTTAGATATATAGTGTCTAAGAGCGTATATACGAGCAGCTTACCCTTATAAATAATAACATTCGCACTCTTACGCGGGCCTTTTTAGCTAGGTAAGTTTCTCTAGTAATATATTTAGGAACTATACTAATTCTTTAGCTAATGGCTTTCTAATCCCTACTTAGATACTAATTTAGAACCTAGGGATAATACTAATAGCAATAAAAGTTAAGATAAACGTTCTTCTTGCTGGTCCCCTACCTATACTAATCCTTCTAATTCCCGTCGCTCTAAGTAGAATATTAGTAAAAGTGCTAATGCTTCTAGGGATAGGAGCGCTAATAATACTACTAATAATAATGTTAAGATGGAGGAGGAGGCTCCTATTACTACTGCTAGTAGTTAAGTTATTATTTTATTCTTTCCTTTTTTATATAGAATAGCTTTATATAATGCCTTTTAGGTGCCTTTAGAATACCCTATTACTAGGAACTAACTTTATACTTTAGGGATGCTTTTATTCTAAGCCTTAGTAATAGTTTATATAAAAGTAGTATACTACCGTAATCCCTATATATAATAAATGGGTAGTATTCCTATAGGTGCTCTATAATTTCTTAACATTTCTAATTCTTTATAAGCTGTCTTTTACTCCTCTTTATACTATTAACTTTATTATATATCTCTAGTACCAAACTAGATACTCTCTTTTTATTCTTAGGGGACCCTTCTAAATCCCTAGGGCCCCTTCTTATAGTACTACTATTTATTTTTAAACAGCCTCTTCTCTAGATAGTATCCCTAGTGGTTCTCCTATAGATCCCTATAGGCTTCCCCTTATAGGATTATTAGATCCCTATTATAATGGCAAAATATTCCCGTTTTTAATGCTTATATTTAATCCTATAGTTTTAATTTACGGGGTCTTCCCTATTATCTCGCCTATAGTATATCTAGAACTATTATTAAATCTTAATTTATTATCTTTAGGAAAGTTTTAATTACTATATTATATTCTAGCTAAAGGTGCTTCTTAAGTTTCTAACTATTATATACCTAAAAGTATCCTTTCTAATAAACTAAAATTTCGCGCTTTTTTTAATGCTATCTTTAGTCTAAAATATCTTCTACATTCTATTCTAGTTTCCTATTAATTTTGCTAAATAGGGGCGGTTTCGTACTATCTTTTCTCTAATATAGCTTTAGTAAGGAAATATAAAATATGGGATATATTAGATATAATTTTGGCAAATTCTAATTTATAGGCTTAATTTCCCTTAGTTTTCCTAACTAGCTTAAAGGGTTTAAGCTACTAGTAGTCCAGCTTCTTCTTAATACGTTTAATCTAGATATTTTTTATAAATAGTAAAACTTTATCTCCTATTTTAAATTCTTTAAGTATATACTTTTTATTATAGTACCTTTTTTATATAGCCTGGGCGTTTAGTAAGTACTTTTCTAGTTCTTTTCTATAAATTCTTATTAACTTAATTCTCTTAGGAATAATATCCTTAACATTTTAGGGGTTATTTACTTTTACCCCAAATAATGCTTTATAAGGGGTCATTTTTATACTGCTATAGATGCTTATATTATATATATATTACGCTAAAGCCAACTATAATATCTAATTATCCTATTAATAATTAATATAGTAGCGGAGGTAGTGTTCTAATAACGCATTTAGACGCTCCGTTAGTCCATCTATTTATAGGTAAAAGGCAGTACTTATTTTTTACCGTATTTTTAATAAGAGGTAGAATAAAGACTAAAATGCACTATTAAATATGGTACCTCTATTAGATATAATTCCCCTTAGCGTGCTAAATAAGAGCTACCGTTCTAAAAATAGGTCTGCTAATTCTACTGCTATAATCGTTATTATAACAGCAAAGTACCCTAAAAACTTTATATATCTGTTAACGATTACTAGAATAGTATTAGCAACCTCTTTTGTTCTTATTTTAGTAGGGGGTAAGCCTATTATAAAATCTATTATTAATTCTAATATAGGTCCCTATAGAATAAAAAGCACTAATAACTTACTATATAGGCGATATCTAGATATCTATACCCTTTAGCACGTATTATATCTTAATATATAGTCCTTAACCTCTTTAAATATTCTATCCTAAAAGTATTTTCTTTAAACGGCCTTAAGAGTTCTATTAGCACTGTAGTAACCCCTAAAAGATATTACGGGACACCCCCGTAACACCTTACACACGTCTATATATTTCTACTGACTTAGAAATTAGAGACCAACCGCGAAATGGCAATCTAACGGCAATATACGGCATTCTGCCATATTCTGCCATATTCTGCTAGGACTACGACCTAAACCCTATTCTGCCCTATATATATATTAACTAAGCAACTAAGTTAATAATATATGCCTTTTCTTCCTATTTTCCTACCTTCTTTCCTTATATAACGTCTTAATTTTATTATACAGTTTATGTATATAGCTTAATAATATCTACTTTGCTATATATTATTATCGCTTATACTTAACTCCATAATACTACATTACGTTAAACCTATACCTTATACCGCCCTAATTAGCATATAGAACAACCTAAAAGCCCCTATATCTATAAAAGACCTATACGCTATATTTACTAAATAAATAGAGACTCTATAACAAGCTTTTACGGACACCCTTGCCTATTAAAAAGCCCAATATTATAAGTTAATTAAATCTCTAAAAAAAAGAAATTAAAGAGATCCGCCGAAACCCACCATCTACCCTATAACGGCGCTATTACACATTACCTACCAAATTCTGCCATATTCTACCGACCTACAATTAGCCCGCCCAAAGCTAGCGCCTTGGCGGCTTACCCTATATATTTATTTATATCGGTCCTAGCGACCCCTTTTCCTTCTCTTTAGCTTAGTATCTTTATAAGATAGCATTCTACAAGCTTTAGTTCAGAGGCATTTATATAAGCCGTCACATTATACTAAGCTCACCCTACCTTGCCTAGGAAGGCCTTAATAATATCCCACACTAAAGAAACTTCGTCTATAACAACGTATTAACGCGCTATACTTAAACACTAGAACAACTCTACATTGCCTAGGAAGGCCTAGATAATATCCTACCTTATAAGCCAGATAGGACTAAACCTATACCCCCGGAATTAAAACTAAAGCGTATAATACTAATAAACCTTAGGAAGCTAACAATGGCACCTAAAGCAAGCTTATTTAAGAGAGCTATTTCTACCTAAGAGAAACCTAAGATCCAATTAGGATCAGAAATCGAAAACAATAATAACGTTGTAGACGTACGCGAGCAGATTTGCGCCCTTACAGCCAGCTAGAAAGCCGATTGTCTTAAAGCAAGAAATATATAAGAGACCCTATAAGAGATCTTAGAAAGCCTTACGGCCCTATAAAATAGCCCAGCTTTCCCTTTTTAAAGCCCTAGCTAACCTATTTCCTCTACTAAATATAATACACTAGGGAGTATGGATATAATAATAAAGTAATTAAAGTCCGTTAAGCTCCCTAACCTCCTACCACTATCTAATAGGATAGACCCTACCTTTAAGAATTAGAGGATTTAAGTACAAGGAAAGCTCCGTATTAACTATAACTATTTCCTTTCTAACGAAGCTAAAATACTTTACCTCTTTAGTCGAACTACTAGGGACGCCTAACGGCACCTTTAAGCCAAGTTTAAGGACGACTCCCCTATCCAATTTATATCTATTAATAAGATAATACGGCATCTAGCGGCTATCTATATTAACCTAAACAAAGTACGGGATGCCTATTATAACTATAATCGCCTAATAATAAAACCGAACTAACCCTTTGCCAAATTCTAGACTTAATTTCTATACCTTACAGGAGAAGGCTAGGTTCCCCTTAAAAACCACTAATTAGACCTATATAATAAGCTAATAATCCAGCTATAAGAAAAGATCGCTATAACCTTAAATAACCTACTAACCCACGAAAGACTTATAGCTTATTGCCTATTATTAAACTTAGAACTAAAGTAGATTAACACCCGCCCTAATTAATAGAAGCAACTCCGTAATAATTAGAACTCACTAGCTATACCTATAAAAGCTAAAGTAGAAAGATAAGTTATAACTACTTTTATACTAAAGGCGGTTATAACTATATACTAGTAAGCCTCGCCTAACTAGTTATATACTACGCCATTAACTAGTATTCGCCGTAATACTCCGATTAACCCTACCTCGCGTCAGGAAAAAATTTACCAGCATTTTTGCAGCATTTGGCAGCATTTGGCGGCCAAATGCGCATTCCGCGCACTACAACGTGTAGCGTATGGTATCAACTAAGGTGCGGCATACTGCTGTATTTAACAATGCAGTGCGGCATACTGCTATATTTAATAATGCAGTGCGGCATACTGCTGTATTTAACAATATAGTGCAGCTAATTACGCATTTTGCGCATTCTGTACATAATGCCCTCCTCGTACATTCTGTACATAATGCCCTTCTCGCGTATTCTATATATAATGCCCTTCTCGCACATTTTATATATCTTGCTCACTTTAAGCAATAAATAAGTATTGCTCTTTCTATGCAGTTGGTGCAAAATAAATTATATTATTTTAGATAATTTAATATAATATAGCGATGGTTCTCCCCTACCCGCCTACCTACCGACCTACCTGCCTGCCTGCCTGCCTGCCTGCCTGCCTGCCTGCCT
>Ga0307515_10003570_pt1 | contig 32667 bp, 32 predicted proteins | sample 17_EM_MG_FD_194513 | JGI IMG/M metagenome (GOLD analysis project Ga0307515, IMG submission 194513) | Populus trichocarpa ectomycorrhiza microbial communities from riparian zone in the Pacific Northwest, United States - 17_EM | ecosystem: Host-associated > Plants > Roots > Unclassified | place... | reverse complement strand
CCTACTTGTACGGTCGGACAGCGCTGTTGTGGGCGGCAGTAAACGGGCACGAGGCGGTAGTTAAGCAGCTGCTCGCGGTGGACGGCGTCGACGTTAACTCCAAGGACAATAAGTACGGTCGGACAGCGCTGTTGTGGGCGGCAGTAAACGGGCATAAGGCGGTAGTTAAGCAGCTGCTCGCGGTAAATGGCGTCGACGTTAACTCCAAGGACAACGAGTACGGTCGGACGGCGCTATTATGGGCGGCAAGGAAGGGGCACGAGGCGGTAGTTAAGCAGCTGCTTGCGGTGGATGGCGTTAATCTTAACTCTAAAGATAATAGCAGTGAGACGGTGCTGTTGTGGGCGGCAAAGAACGGGCACGAGGCGATAGTTAAGCAGCTACTTGTGGTAGACGGCGTCGACGTTAACTCTAAGGACAACTTGTTCGGTCGGACGGTGCTGTTATGGGTAGCAGAGAACGGACACGAGGCGGTAGTTAAGCAGCTGCTCGCGGTAGACGGCGTCGACGTCAACTCCAAGGACGACATCGGTCGGACGGCGCTGTCGTGGGCGGCATATAACGGGCACGAGGCGGTGGTTAAGCAGCTACTTGCAGTGGACAGTGTCGACGTCAACTCCAAGGACGACTTACATCAGACAGCGCTGTCGTTGGCAGCAAGGGACGGGCACAAGGCGGTAGTGGAGCTACTGCAACAGCATAGTAGTCCATCTTTATAATCCATCCTTTTAACGTCCCTACCTACGTCCTACTGCTTGCACTTTCTTATATATTACCTGGGCGTGGCAAATAAAGAGCCCTAGAAAGCAGAAGAAACTACTCTATAAAGTCTGTCTTGAATTTATAAGAATAAAATAGTGGAAGAATAATAAGCAGGGCTAAGAATAATTATAAATGCGTAATCAGATCTCTCTACTATCTGCTCCAGTTTATATGACGGGATTTAATAATGGTAATAGCAAATATCAGGATGATTAATCTCTAAATGATAGTGCTCATCTCGCCATCAAGGCAGTATGCGCAGCGCGACGCCGGAGACTTCAATAGATTAGAGCGCTGGCGAGGAAAATTTCCCAAGCAGAAGCCGTAGGTGCCGGAAGGATGTATTACTATGATATTGATATGTCGCACAACTGCTGATGTATTTGGCCGCAGGTGGTGGGTTTTAATTCTAATAATAGAAAATGAAACAGAAATTTTCGGGGTGGTAGAAACTACTTCAATGTTAATCGTATAGCAAATTAAGTGAATAACTATCTCCAGAGTGTTTGTTCACGGCGCGAGAACCCCTCGTTGACTTTTGCAAGAGCTCAAAATGTCCAAATAGACGGGTGGCAATTACTCCAACTCGTTCATTGTATTCTTTTTAATTCTTCTTCTCTACTGCACCCTCACGCCTATATAATCTTTGCATAACATACCCAAACAGCTAGAAGGGTCCACTCTCCCTAGCTACACAATTCCCACCCAGCTCGACCTTTCCTAGCCCAAAGCATCTACAACTTCGCCGCTCCTGCCTTCAACCCATCTAAATCCTCCACTGTGAACTCCACATACCCTTCTTGATCCTCCATCCCAGCAACCCTCGGATGCCCTAGCGCAAATGGGCAAAATAGCATTTTATCCACTATGGGTTTCTCCCCCTTCTCCACAGCTTCAGCCTCGGCCCGCGCTTGGATAGCCCGTAGGTCGACACCGTCTTTCCGCAGCGGTCCCTTGTTCTGCTTATTATTGTGCGTGGGCGCAAGATTTGAGATAATGCGCAAGAAGACGGGGACAGCATATTTGGGGAGGTGGGCACGTGTGTGTGTAAGGAGTGCGTTGTAGTTAAAGCTCGCGCGGAGGTGTGGCGGGATAAAGACTGCGGCGCAGCCCGCACGACCGTCGTGGCCTGCGAATTGTTAGTGAGTTGGTATGAATAATAGATATATAATAGGTAATAAATAGATATAGAAAAATGAGAGATGAATGGATTGAGAAAGGAGACGGTTAACGTGAACAAGAGATTAGATAGTTGTGTTAATAAGAGATGGGTTGGTGAATGAAACAGGAGGTGCGGAGAAACGAAAAAGAAACCTACCAGGTACTTCAACACCATACACACTTGCCTCAACGACACCAGGGAAATTTCCCAAGCATTCCGCAACTTCAGCCGTCGAAACGTTCTCACTCTTCCACCGGAAGGTATCACCCAGCCGGTCTAAGAAGAACCACCGTCCATCCGGCGTCCTCCTTAATGCATCGCCCGTCCTATAAAACAGATCCCCTTTTTTGAATACGTTGCGCTCAAACTTCTTTTCAGTCGCCTCTGGGTTTCTCCAGTAGCCCCCGAAAGCAGATTCGCTGGGGATATTGACAAGGATTTCTCCACCTTCTTCGTAAGATTTCCGTTTTGCAAAGCCAGTCTTTGGATCTCGCAATATCTCATTGGTGTCAATGTCGATTTCTACTGGAACATATATGTCTCGCAACTTGTGACGCAATATCGCACCGTGGTGGCCCACTGCATTGGCGGAATAGGGTCCTGTGGTTTCAGTTGGCTTCAATGTCTCTCATGCAAGTCTTGCATCAGTCTTTGAAAAAAAATATGGAAGCTCTGAAATGGCTTACCATGGCACACGTTTATCAACCCGAAGACTCCTTCTGAGCTGTTGAAGAACTCGCTCACAGTCTGAATTCCAAATCTCTCTCTAAATCGTTTCCACACATCTGGCCTTAAACCATTGCCAAACATCATTTTTACACGATGTTGCTTGTCCTTAGGGCTGGGTGGTGCTGCAAGCAAATATCTTGCTGTCTCACCCACATACACGAAAGCTGTGGAATCAGAGTCCCGGATATCGTCCCAGAATCGGGAGGTGGAGAATTTCTTGCCAATGCAGAAGGTGATGCCATCTAGTATGCAGGTGACCGCCACTGAGCATCCGGTACCGTGATATAGTGGCATGCAGTTGTACCAGCGATCCCCATTGGGACCTGATTTTACGCCAACAGCGCGAGTTCGAGGACCAGCAAGATTTCCAGCACGCTGGACTTGAAATGGGCAGGCCTTGGGAAAGCCAGTTGTTCCACTAAGTTCATAGAATGATATCAGCTCTCGATCACAGGGAATTTGATGCCCGGGAGTGGATGCTGGTAGAAAAAAGGATCGAAAAATAATGGTTGGGCGCAGACCTGGTATAGAATATGCACATGGGAAAGGTCCCTTTGACGCCCTCTCGATATTTCCTCTCAGGTCTCTTTGGCTCCATCCTGCAAATTTCCCCTCTCAAGGCTTGATCTAAAATCACAATTTTTATTCCCAACTCCCCTTCAATCCTATCTCTGACTTGCTCAATTCTCTCTCTACAACCCTTGTCCTCGTCGACTACTAGCAGTTTTGCCCCGCTGATCTTCAAGCAAAGCACCAATGCATCACCACCTAAATTGTAATTTATCAGTGCAGGAGCAGAGCCAACCGCCCAAGATCCCATCAGGCCGAATATAAATTCCGGATGGTTCTGAAGGTAGAACGAAACGAGCTCTCCTGGCTGGACACTGTTGGCGATGAAGAATTGGGCATATCGGCAAGATTGAGCGTGTGTCTCTCCCCATGTGTAGCAACCGGCTCGCGACCAGATACACTGTTCCGTTGCAGGAAGCCGCTTAACTTGTGCTTCGAATCGATACCAGAGGCTGCTACGATCGGCTTTGGCTATTATCTCGGAAATAACCTGTTAGCAGTAGATTCTGAGTTCATTAGAAGACTAGAATATAACGATAGGTAACTGGGGTAGTTCAGTAGTTTGAGAATTAAGGAAATTGATACACACTAGCTTGTTCCCAGTCCCTGTTGGTTGACCAGGCTCTATAAAGCGTACTCAGGTCTTCCTGGATGTGGAATTTGGCATCAAGATATGTTGCGGCAATGGCAGTGCTAGTGAGTGCTGCGGCGGCGGTAGCTGTAAATCAGAGAAGCGGAGAAGAGTCAACCATGGCTCTGAAACCCGAGGTTATCGGTAAATGACAGAGATTCCTACGCACCAAGCGACATACTTTCTCTACCTTATTCGGCCTCGACAATTGGTTTGGTTCTTCGTTGTTTGATACGTCCTCAGGTGGAGCAACGGCAAAGGGAGGCAATTGAGTAGACGCAATGCTAGGAGTGAGTTCTAGCAGAGTGCATTGGGGTCGGAAGGGAAATATAGGGTCGGCAGATGGTGATGGAGTGGCCAGTTAAACTAAATGCTTGTCCCACGTCAGGGCCAGGGCCAGGGCCAGACAGGTGATGAATAACCGTCCAACATCCTCGGCCGGTATGTTTGGGACAAGCATTTGTGTACTTCGCCAGACTCCAGCCCTCTAGCACTGGAAAGACCCCACAGGATGCGCGACCAAAAGCGAAATGAGCGTAGCTTGGCCCCACCAAACCAATAGTTGCCGCGCCGGGTCATCTCCAGCGGAGGTACCGTTCCTAAATGCCGAGATTTACCATGCAGCCATATGCCGGAGCTAGGCGATATTTGGTTTCGGCTCCGCGGGCCTGACAACTCCATAGCAACGGGATACCTTTCCGGTATTATTCTTATACACATAAAGCAACCTTCTGCCTGCATCCAAGACTAGTCGTATCCGACATTACAATAAACTTCATGCGAAAACGCTCAAGAACCCCCGAAACGCCATGCCATCATCACAAGAGCCACGCAAAGTACTTCATCAGAACGCCAACAATCCCGCAAACGCAATCAAGGACGCAACTACAATGCATCTCGCCAACGTCAGAGACAAATTCGACGCCTCAGAACCCGTCTGAGTAGCTGGAGCTGTCCCACTGATGGTGCCACTCGCTGCTCCTGCTCGGCCAGTAGTGGATGCGGCTAATGTCGTCTTGGAAGAACCGCCGAGAACACTTGAAGCCACAACCAAACCTGAAGACTCGCCTCCAGGACCGCCAGCGGCGGTTGTCAGTCCCGGCGCAACTGTCGTAGCCGCTGCTCCCCCAGCACTGCTCGAAGCTGCTGCCGTTGCCGAAGGGCTCTCGGTTCCTGAATCCGCTGACGAAGCCCCAGATGCTGCTGCTGAAGACGCCGCCGCTGACGATGCCGCCGCTGACGATGCGGCAGCGCTCGTCGCTGACTGTGCAACAGAGCTCGCTCCTCCACTCGTTACGGCGCCTCCGCAGTTCGTTGTTCCTCCCAAATCTACAACCATACCCACGCCTGCCTGCGCGTCCACGTACCCATTATCATCCTGAAACTGCTTCACATCGATGATATCCCCTTGATTCGGTAGTTTCAACGAAGATATATTTTCGTTCCCAGGTTGGCTATACATCAGGAACGTATATTTTCTCCCATTACCAGTCTCCTTGAAAGCTCCTGGCGCTTGATACGCCTGAAGAGGTTTTGTGCTGGACGCGATGTTCACCAATGTGCCATCGTACACGAAGTCCGTTTGAAGGAAATGGAGCGTTCGTGCGCTGTCGCAGGTCGTGTCGAGCATTAAGATCGTATATTTGGCTACCGAAGAGATGCCGGAGGAGTCGCCGAAGGCAAAGGCAGGGGCATTGGCGACTTCTGTACTGGAGTTAGATCAAATAGGTGTACGAGATAGTAAGGAAGATAAATGCCTAGTGAATAACGTACCGGCTTTAGTGAACTTGGTTCCGTCAGCGAACCCTTCAGAAGCCTCGCCGCCTCCGTATGCGGCTTGCATTGAGATTGAGCTTGGATCGAACCCCACGGATAGATCTGTTGGAACGCTTTTCTGGGAGTAGGCGCTCTTTAATAGCGCCGCTGCGCAGAAGAGGTGAGAGAGGTATGTCGTCAACATTTTTGAATATCGGTCAGAGAACGAATAGATCCGTCGAGTCTTCAGTTATCTCGGGGAGTGTAAATAAAGCGTAAGTCAAAGAAAATAGCGAGAAGGGAAGCACAAGAATTCGCCTCCAGGACGGTCGAAGATGAGGGTGAGCAAATGAGAGAAAACAAATCAATCAATGCAACCAAATAACAGAACAGAAAGAATAACAAACGGTGAATAGAGGTAGATCTCAGATCTGCTGTTTAGAACAAATCTCCCCGTTCCACAGGCGCATTATATATCAGATCAATGCAGGCCAACACCAAGGCTATTACCTTCGCCACATGTCGCAACAACCGCCACCATTCCCAACTCAACTCTAATTAAGCTTATTTATGACTCTTTCGTTAGCAAAATTCCATGGCAAAACCATGAAGTGTTTGCAAAATGTCGGGTTGGAGGCGCAGTCGTTTCATCAACGTTTCGGGCAGCCGCCCGGAATTTTCAATGCCGGTTGATGGTGAGGTTGGCATTTTAACATTGCCCCGCTGCACTTCTTCACACCTTTATTTTATGTGCGAATGATCAAGGAGGAATTCGCGCTCGTCTACCTTCGATAATTACTACAGGGGTTTTCTAAAGACAGCGAAGCTTTTACACTCCTTCAGCCTTACCACGCGGCACGTCGTTCAATTACTCCAACAGTTCCAAAGAGACGAAATGTTTTGAAGTCTTTTGCTGAATATGCTTCAGGCCTTTTGCGGTTTTTCGTCGCGGTTTTTCATCTCTTAATTCAGGATGTGTAGTTTATTCTTTCTTTTTCCGCTGCGTGAAACGATTCTCGTATTCAAGTCAAGCCACAAGCACAATCAGCCAGCTTATCAGCCTTTTGTAGGATCGCTTGTCGTCGCGCAAAACGCCTCAATCGATAACATTTCGCCTTTTAAGCCTTGCAATTCCCCCTTTATGCTTTCGTTCTATAAGGATACTTGAGTACACAGAATTTATTCATGCCGTAGCCTCAAATTAGCAATGGGACAATGTATTACGGTTCAGTCTGCGCATGTTTTCATCTACTTCTTTGCAACATGTGTCGCATCTCGTCTCACAGACCAATGGGTTCCCTTGGTCACTCCAGCCCGCTCTACGCCAAGCACGAACCGTGCAACTAAGGTGGCGGAGTTTTGCCAGCTGCGGCTGATGGTTATCACCCACCATTGCCATTTATTAATATCGAACCTCCATTTCTCGCTGAAGTCAAAAAGTTTAACACTTCCTCAAACTTCAGCTTCGGCTCGAAGTTACTACAAGTATAAGAAAGACCTCATACAGTTATTTCGAGATGTTTGGCGTCACGTCCATGTTCATATCACTCACGGTACTCCTCCCCATTCCTGCCGTTCTGGGCTGGAGCTCGGCAACGATAGCTAGCGCAGGGCTAGAGTTTGACAGCACCAATCTTCTGCTTGAGAAGCGCCAAACTGGATGGCAGGCTGGGCCAAGTCAGCGTGGAACTATTACTATTGTCTGGAGCTGTCTATCAACAGTGATTGCGTGTACCTGGACGATCTTGCATCTCAATGTCCCTCGACGCTGTGATAGTGCATGGGATAAAACCCGCCGGAAAACCAAGTGGATGATCATCACAATCCTCTTCCCTGAGTTCATCTTTTCGAAAGCTGTCTGCGAGCTTCAGATGGCAGTCGATGACCTATATGCAATGAAAGAAAAGGAAAGAGCAGGTGTTCTGGAATGGAAAGTAAGATTCGGCCCTGGAGTGCAATTTTTGCACAAGCTATTCAACCCATTCAAATACTTTGGCCGAGCTCTTGCCTCGGGGCGAACTAGCAGGGCAGGCCAATACACGTGCACATCTCCTGAAAAGCCGGCAACGACTGGCGTTAACGAGGGCTGGCTAGCCAAAGTAGTAACCCACCCAAGCACATTTTCCTACGATCCAGACATGTCGCGGGATGAGGAAAGGGTCTGGACTCTGACTCATTCATATTTCGCCAACATGGGTGGTTTCGAACGACACCGGAACCCGAATCCTAACTTTAACGCCATTATTCCTGTCACAGCTAATACGCTTATCAATTGCTGTGTCGGCTCAGATCATGACCCGCTCCCGACTCTTGCCCTTGATGAAAACGACATTAATGACAAAGCTAAGGCTGACTGGTTCTTAAAATCTATTGCCGTAGCGCAGATATCGTGGCTTATCTTGTCCGTCATCGTCCGAGCTGTGAGAAAGTTGCCAATCAGCCAGCTGGAAATATGTGCAAGCGCCTTTGCCGTACTGGCAATCGCGACGTATTTCGCAAATTGGCCAAAACCGAAAGATGTTGGGACCTCCGTTCGGTTCAGAGTCCTAGCTGATACTTATCAATGTGAAGCACAAAAATACCACGGAGAGCCCTTTTTCCGGCGTCAGATCAAGCCATCAGGGACTCTTGGGGCCGTTGTAGGTTGTCGGATCGAAAATGACTTTGTTAGGTTGGACGGATGGCTACCTACTATGGCTATCGCTATGGCCATATCAACGTCTGTTTTCGGAGGTCTTCACTGCCTAGCTTGGAATTTTGAATTTCCCACGAAGGCAGAGCTCGGCACCTGGATGGTTGCGAGCGTTTTGTCTGCTACGATACCCACCTTTGCCTTGCTGGTAAATATAGTATTTGTCAGTGGAATTCAAGGCGCGGTGCGGACATGTCAGAAAAACTTCGATCAGAAATTTTATATGCGCGATGGAAGGAGTCCAGAGACCTCACACACATGTACTGAATTTTCTAATATATGTGCGAGCCCATTAAGAAGCAACCATCCTGTACGTCCTACAATTACCTATGAGAACGCAAGAGTCCCTTATAGCCGTATCTTAAGCTGACTATCAGATTTAGGGTCTAGCAAAGAAGCTGTCCACCTTTTACTGCACTTGGATAAATTTTATGAATTTTGGAAATCATCACCTCGAAGTGTTTGAATCATACGACGATGCCTTGGAGGCGTGTAGAGCATATAAAGAGACGGAATTAAGGGAAGAACTCCAAACAATGGGGCTTCAACCACGTGAGGTGACCTTTCTTTCCTTCCTTTTTGAAAATCCCGAGTTCGTTCGGGTTGAAAAGGAGAAGCTTGATAGTGTCGTATCGCCTCGCGATCTAGCTTCTCGACTCATTACTACTATTGGCGGTTTACTCTATGCCGTGACTAGAATTATACTTTTGGTACTAACATTTTGCGCTTTTCGCTCTGTTCCGGAAGGGCTCTTTATCGGTACTTGGACGAGACTCTTACCGAACATATCTTAATTGCGAATTCATGAGTCGGTGATGCCGCGTTTTTAGAATTTAAATATGAATATGTCCTCAGCTATTCCGCACAGATTAAAAGTATTAATTATACTTATAAGAAAGGAGGAGTCTGCTTTAGAAGCCATAGTTTATAAAAGCAGAGAAATTTTTCTAAGTGGGGTATGCTAAGTGATAAATACTGATAAGCGAAAATCTTGATAATTTATCGATCTTATCAGATAATATTTTATTTTCGCCTGTCTAGATAACATGCCGGGTTATGTTTACTACAGCAACCTTCGGTTCTATAGTCTCTTATATCTCGACTATTTGCGCAGTTATATCTACAGACATTGTCCCGAGTACTCTTGTAGACGATACACAGGATTAATACACCAATTATTATGGCATAAGTGTGATACCTCGAGGTTGTCAAAACCAGATTAGTTAACAAGCTTTATAATCCACTTTTAATGCTTACCGTTTATTAAAGTTCCCATTCTTGCCTAGCCGTTAATCTGTCGACCGGAAATACCAGGTTAGGAACGAATTCGTGTGTAGATTGATCTGGGTGGAAGACGGGTCTATACACAAGGCACCCCTGATTTAGTCTTAATTGAGGCTAGAGGTGACGATCGTGATCTATCTGAAGACCACACACATCATATGTGCCAAAGCAAACGAATGGAAATGTATACTTGGGCAAATGGTGCATCTCCAGGCAATTTTATAGTACCTCCTAACCGTAACAGCGGAGCTATAGCATTTCTTGATTTGGATGCAGGCATTCGGATTGAATCGTTAGGAACAGGGCGAGTATTTCCACTCCCGTCATATTTGTGCTTGTCCATAGGAGCACTCTTGGTTGTAAGTGACGGGAGTTTCCCCAAACCGTCATTTCACAGACTTTGCGAAATTCTGCTAGGCTTGTTGCCGCGACTTTGTAATTTTCAAATGCTCCTGCGAGTTGCCTGGGTTGTTGAGTATTTTAATCGTACCCGTCCTCCGTAGTCAGGTATACATCTGTCCGAAAGTGCTTCCGTAAACGTCCGCTCCTCGTCGTTACCGTCTTCCATACCCTCATCTGTACCATTTTCATGCCCGTCATTGTCGTCCCTGCCATTCTCATGCTCGTCACACTCTATATTGTCGTCGTCTCCGTCGTCCTCATCTCCATCCTTACTATCATATACAACTTGCCGAGGTGGTCGAGCATGGCTGCTCAGTAACGCGTCGTGTTGGGAGCTGTTAGCTGGTGGTGGTGGCTGTGTGCCTAATGATGGGCCCGATGGGTCGCCCTGCTGCATTTCTGTGTTGCCGGCCAATAGAAGTTGTTTTGACTCACCTTTGGGTTTCATTCCAAACTAACATGCCTGTTTTATGCCACATCCGACAGCGGCATCCGACCTAATCCGTCCAAGTTGAGATTGTACTCCGACTCGGTGTCGTCATCTAAGTTAGCGTCACAGCGTCTAAGGCACCAACGCCAAAAATTTGTCCTCCTACAAATATTTCTACAACCATATTAAATAAAGACCGCAAAGCAAGTAAATAGACACGATAAGGCCACCACAAGGCCTTGATACGGTTTATTTTAACGCATTTAAATAAATGCAAGCCTGGTGTGATTAAGGCGGCAAATTCTAGTACCTTAATGCCTTAGACGAAAGAAAAACTTCACCCAAGTAAGCGATGGCTCCTTCTGTCGCGAGTAATAGCTTATATACCGCATCGTCCCTATTCTGTGCCGCATACGACAACGCTGTGTTACCGTCCCTAGCCTTAGAGTTGACGTCAACGCCGTCCACCGCGAGCAGTTGCTTTACCTGTCGATCCAGATCGGATTTCCTTTCCACCGTCTTACTATTTCAGCTGCTTACTCTCGTATATTTCACAACTCAGCTGGTTACCCCTACTACCTGTCTCAGTTGCCTGCATCTACCTTATGTATATATAGCCACTTTCTCTTCATAGATCAATCTTTACACGAGTCCTTATTTTTCTTACAATCGGTGCACGGACTACCGATCGACATTACCACCGCCTTGTGCCCGTTCCCTGCCGCCCATAATAGTGCTGTCCGACCGTTGTTGTCCTTGGAGTTAACGTCGACGCCGTCCACCGCGAGTAGCTGCTTAACCACCGCCTCGTGCCCTTTTGTCGATCGGTAGTCCGTGCACCGATTGTAAGAAGAAGAACTCGTGTAAAGATTGATCTATGAAGAAAAAGAGGCTATATATACATAGTGTAGGTGCAGACAATAGGGAACAGGGGGTATACAATACATCTGAAACAGGGTGGTAGTACAACCTGATTCAGAGCGACACCTTTCTATGCCGCCCGCGACAGCGCCATCTGACCGCGGTCCTTGGAGTTAACGTCGACGCCGTCCACCGCGAGCAGCTGCTTAACCACCACCTTGTGCCCGTTCCATGCCGCCCATGACAGCGCTGTCCGATCGCTGTTATCTTTAGAGTTAACGTCGACACCGTCTATCGCGAGTAAATGCTTAACTACTACCTCGTGCCCATTCTCTGCCGCCAACGATATCGCTGTCTGACTATTATTGTCCTTCGAGTTAACGTCGACGCCGTCTACAGCGAGCAGTTGCTTGACCTCCGCTTCGTTCCCGTTCCTTGCCTCCCATGACAGCACCGTCCGACCGAATACGTTGTCCTTGGAGTTAACGTCGACGCCGTCTACCGCGAGTAGCTGCTTAACTACCGCCTTATGCCCGTTCCCTCCCGCCCACAACAGCGCCGTCCGACCGTTGTCGTCCTTGGAGTTAACGTCGACGCCGTCCACCGCGAGCAGCTGCTTTACTACCGCCTCGTTCCCGTCCCTTGCCGCCCACGACAGCGCCGTCTGACTGTACTCGTTGTCCTTGGAGTTAATATCGACGCCGTCCACCGCGAGCAGCTGCTTAACCACCACCTTGTGCCCGTTCCCTGCCGCCCACAATAGCGCCGTCCGACCGTTGTCGTCCTTGGAGTTAACGTCGACGCCATCCACCGCAAGCAGCTGCTTAACCACCACCTCGTGCCCCTTCTCTGCTGCCAACAACATCGCCGTCTGACTATTATTGTCTTTTGAGTTAACGTCGACGCCGTCTACCGTGAGCAGCTGCTTAACCACCGCCTCTTGCCCGTTCCCTGCCGCAAGCAACAGCGGCGTCTGACCGTCATCATCCTTAGAGTCCGCGTCAACCTCTTCTTCAAGTAGCAGCTTAACCACCCCCTCGTGCCCTTCGCTTGCCGCCCATGACAGCGGCGTTTGACCGTAGTAGTTATCCCTAGAGTCTTTATCGTGTCCATTTTTAAGCAAAATCCTTATTGTTTCTGTTAATCCGAAGTAGGCCGCAAGATGCACTCCTCTAATTACACCCGACCTCTTTTCTAGACCGCTGTTATAGTGATAAGGGCCAGCCAGAGGCACTACAGCTTGAAAGGAACTAGAAACCTTAGGTTCACTCTCAAGAAAGTTTAAAATTAACTGTTCCGACTCTAATAAGGATGCACGGGCATGATATGCCCAATTTCGGGCTGCATAGCCATAGAGTGCATTTTCCCGTAGTCGCTCCTGAAACTTGTCTTTTGGACAGTAACCGGTTTTGAAAGAGTTGAATGAGAGATAAGTAACGCAAGTCATTCCAATATCTCTCTCGGCATTAGGAAACCAGGAGGTCCAAGTCCGCTGAAAGTATTCCTGTGTTGTATAATGAATTAAGCGGATAATATCGCTCTCTTTGTCAACGGTAACTAAACCAGCGCATACGGAAACCATGTCTTCAATTTCTGGGAGATTATTCTCATCAAGTTCCGATGCACTAATCTCTACTGCTAGAGCATGTCGAAGCTCTAAGGTAGTAAAGGGGTTCTTAGCGCAGGTAATCCATGATAGAACGTCCTTAGCGAGTCTCTCGGAGTCTGCGTTCTGACCTTCAATTCTCTCCATTGCTTCTTTGTAGGCGTGGTCATATACTTCGGATCCTGCTGGGAGCTCTCTTAACGCAGTTTTCATGGCCTTAGGCGATCTCTTTCCTGTTAGCGAGCGTAGATGTAGCTGTGCTAGCAGAAACCTAAACAGCATTAGCTTACTTAATCTTCTGCAATACAGGAGACACATACATCCCGTCAGCCGCGTTTACAATAGCGGTTTTTATTTCTTCTTTCAGATTAAGGTTATTTGAGACGAAGGACGGTAGCTGGAACATATGGCTGTCTAGATATCTCTGGACATCTTCATCACTAGCGCGGATCTCCAGTGATAAACCTCTTTTGAATTCTTTCTCAATCTCTGGAATGAACCGTGAAGTCGCAAAGAGGTTTGCCCCAGTCTTAGCTTGAAGATCTAAGATCTCTGACAATAAAATCCTACGTACGCCATCAGAGATCTGGCATTCGTCTAGAGCATCTATGATAACAAATGTTCTAGAATAATCACGAATGACAGAGGGCAATACTTTTAAGATTTCGGTAGATAATGGCCGGGTCCGTCTGTCCTTGTGGCACATATAAAGGCCTTTTATGCTTTCAGGCACGGAAGATTGTTCTTGAACCAACTGCTTTAGTAGACTCGCGAACAGATCTGCGGGCTTCTGCTCTTGTTGCCGTCGGAAGTTGCAATACAGGTACGCGATACCAACGCTGCCATCGCTTTGAAACCGATTACACAGGTGGTCGACAATAATAGACGTGATCATTGTCTTGCCTGCTCCTGGCATGCCTGGACAAAATAAAGTGCGTCCGCTTTGTGTCAGCCACTCTTGGAACTCCTTTGAATTCAGTAGCCATTGCCCCGTCCCTTCCTGTCGTCTGTCAATGAAGTCGCTCTGTTGGGAAGCATAGTTAATTGGTGTGAGCCAATCTAGAATGGTTTGACGTTCTGTGTCGTCTTGATGCTTGGTCAAGCGGTTGACGCCGTCTTCTATAGCCGGAGCTATATAACTAAGTAGAATTAGCCTAACTGCATTTTCTGATAATCTTCTTGCGCCGGTACACACCGCTTCACTTCGTCCATCGGCATATAAAAGAAAAGCTCTCTCGCATATGCAGCGGCTGTCGCTGCAGCATAACCATGCCATTGATTATTCTTGTGGGAGTCGCAATAGTCTGAGATCCCACGAATAATAATGCAAGGGAAGTCATCCAAAGCCCCCGCAGCCTCCGTTTCAAAACACAAAACATCAAACTGTTCTGCCAATTGATCCCTCAACACCCCGTCCTTGATGACCCTCTCACCAGATGCGATGGTCCCCCTGTGGACAACCACACGTGTACCATCGTCATCATCTCCAGTATCACGCTGTACACGCTGGGCCGGATCGCATTTGCACCGATCGCAAGAGACTTTTGGGTCTAAATGGATGTAGTCTGGCCGATATAAATGGTCATGTACAAGACCCGGGTGTTCATATTTTTGGAGCCCCCAAACAGTGGTGTTGATTCTTTTGATATTCTCCAAAATTGGGTCATGGTGTGTTCTGCTACGCTTGGATGCTAATTTTTGGGCGGCATTCAGGAGTACCGTTGGTGGCTGTGTTAAAGAGCTAGTACGCTTAAACTCGCCCACTTCTGATTTGCCGTGGTCGTATTGTACTGCTCCCGAGTGTACACCTGTTGGTTTGCCGACCACGACATCGCCGAGCCGGATTATGCCAGAGTCGGTCATAGTTGGTACGCCACCTCCGATGCCGACTAGTAGACCAAACCGAAGCTCCTCGAATGTTGCCCTCATTTGCGCGACGACCGTAGCCGCCGGGTTGTTTCCTGGCTTAGGCAATCCAGCGATAACCACATTATGACCTCCGATACTGCCGAGGGTATAGACGTTGTGATCGGAGCGGCGCTGTGGCAGAGGCTCATGTTCCTCGTCCAGCATCTCCCATGCAGCCGTCTGCTCAACCTCTAAGGGGCAAATCCATCCGACGGTATAATCCTCGTGCTTCAATTTCTTCTTAGAAGCATTGGAGATGGACCCCTGACTGTTCTTATGCGCCAACCTTGTTCTCTTGGGAGCGCTGTGGATGGGTTCCCGATCACCACCGTCGTCTATATTTCTCTTCAGCATTCTTGAAATGAGTCTCGGAGGTTGCTATCGACGATGAATGGTGCAGTTATGCGTACTCGTTGAAGGCTTGTGTTGAATTATGGGGTCGATTTGATAAAGGGCTTTCTCTGCGTTTGAAGAAGCAGTGGCAAGACTGGCGGTTGAAATGGCTCGAAATCCAACACGATTTACTGATTGCTTCTACTCAAAAGAGTTTAGAATAGGATTTGAGAACTTTGGAACCAGGTCGAGAGTACGGGATGACGGAAGTCGATTTATATGATCTGTGTCCCAGGTGTCGACCTGAGACGGGCTGCCTCAGTTGCCTGTTACCTGCCCCAGTTGCCTAGTACCTATTCCTGTTGCCTGCACCTGCACCATGTATATATAGTCTCTTTTATTTCATAGATCAATCAAACACACGAGTTCGTTCGACATCGGGCGTGTTTACGTTTACTTCGTAGCCGCCGGACACCAGCCCCTGCAGCTCAGCTCACCATGCTGAAAGGTCTCAGGTTGACTATAGGTCGACAGATAAATTTTATAGGTCGACTATGTTTTGTGATGCTGATACTTGTTATAGCTTGTTGTCGATTCAGGTTGGATTTAGCCTATTACCCTATCCTTGTTCCCATTCCGGTTGTACTACTCCCTGTTTCAGTTACATACCCCCCCTTCCTCGTGTGTATATAGTCACTTTTTCTTCGTAGTTTGAATAGACAGAGTCCTCATTCTTTTCTTACAATCGGTGCACGGACGTGTCTACGTTTACTTCGTAGCCGCCGGGCACCACCCCCTGCAGCTCAGCTCACCATGCTAAAAGGTCTCAGGTTAGCTATAGGTCGACAGAGAAATTTAATAGGTCGACCATGTTTTGTGATGCTGATACTTGTTGCAGCTTGTTGTTGCAGCTTGTACGAGCTTCGGCGCCCCCACCTGGTGTGTGCACGCGCGGGCATGCTAGAGAACTTCAGGCTTCAGGCTTAACGCTTGTAAATAAGCTTAAAAGTCAAGGATTTAACTTTCTTGCAAGTGCACAATATCTACGCTGGATGGTAGTCGTTAGCGAAATTTGATACGCCATGCGCGCACACAAGGGACGCCGGAGGTCGTACGAGGTGTAGGACATTAGTTATCGGATATCAGCTCCATCTCCGAACGCTAGATCCGAGCTGCGTGGAAGGATGGTGGACTAATCCATTTTAGGAAAGGTTGGCTTGTTTCCCTATAAAGAAAGCCGTCGTCTTTAACTTCCGCCGCAAAAGTCTTGAAATTTCTAACACTGTACCGCACAACCCATCCATAGCTATACGCCCCTGTAATTATAGCAATAAGTTCTTTTAACCATCTTGCATTACTCAACAAGCTAGAATGAATTCGGGTCCACCCCCGGCAGTGCAGGGGCCAATTGCGAGAAAATAAGCCCTAGCTAGATCATTAACCATATTTATACGCATCGCTGAGCAGGAAACACCATTAATAAGGATCATACCCTGGTGTCAGCACCCCGGCTTTCAACACATCCGCTAGACGTGCGCGCCCAGTTACTTTTTCTTATATCTTGCCTCAGCATCGTAATCAGAATTTGCTTCCCTAGACTTGACCTCCAATCCAAATTTCTCTATATTCAGTCTCCCAGGCCGCAGATTTTCCTGTTTCTCGTATTCCCTTATTCTACCAAGTCCAGCTCTGCTCGAATCAATCGAATATCGAGTCTTCAATATGACTCCCACACCTACCCCTCTCGACGAGCCCGTCATTGCCGGCCCAATTTACATGTACGACAAGTCCTTCGTGATCGAATTCCTGCAACCTCATCCATCCCGCGACGCAACGTGAGTACCTCAGTCTTCTCCGATCACGTGAAAACTCTCCTAACATACCACCTCCAGCGTCTTGATGCGCGCAACCTACATCCACACGCACCCGCTCTGCAAAACCGGCAAAGCCCACCCGCAGGTACTCCACTCCCAGAACTTAAACCCCACCCCGCCTCCCCCAGAGCCTCTAACAACTCCACCCCAGTCCCCACCCCTCCACATCCACTTCGACCAATCCGAGACCTTCCAAGTGCTCAGCGGCAAAGTAGGCACGACGCAAACCTACGACGCTGTAGACCGGATCTGGACAGCCGCCGACGCGCCACAGGAGGTAACACCGTGGACGCCGCACAACTTCTGGCCGTGCGCGGACGCGGAGGAGGACACGACGTTCCTGGTGTGGGCGCACCCGGAGAACGTGCCGGAGCCGATGGACTGGCTGTTTTTCCAGAACCTGCTGTGGCTGATCAGCGACATTTCCGAGGGGAAGCGGAGGCTGGATCCGTTCCAGATCATGTTGTTGCAGTGAGTTGTGACTGGCTTGGTTGTCTTTTTTTTTGTTTGCCTGGCTGCCGCTACCTTGCCTTCATTGCTGGCTCATCTTCGTCTTGCCTCTGCTTTTTTCACTCTTTGAACTACGGGTCTATGGGAGGGGGGAGATGGCGCGTTACTGATATCTTCAACAGACATGTCTCGGCTACGGCACTCGTCTGGTTCCCGACGGCCAAGTTTTTGGGCCCGCTGCGCTGGTGGGTGCCGTGGAAAGTGCAGGGCGCGTTTGCGGCCGTTGCGCGCCTGCTAGGTTATCAGCCACTGCTTGAGAAGTACACGCCGGCTGCGGAGTGGGCGAAGATTCAGCAGGCGAAGAAGACGGTTTGATTAAGGCGAAGCCGAGAGGGGTTGAAAGGTGAGTTTAGAGACTGGAGTAGCTGGATGGAATGACTCTTGTGCTTTTCGCTCTCTTTTCATATTTTTGAAGATGACGCTGGGATTGGTGGAATAGGAGCGGCCAAATTGGCAGACTATGCTGAGCTGCTTTGTGCTAGCTTTATATCCACTCGTTCTACTACAACATTAATGAATCTATTTTGGTATGCTAGGGCGACGTTACTAATGTCTTCCTAACACGTGAGTGGCCCCCTATCCTTATTATCACTAAGATGTGAAAGTAAGGGGGTTAAGCAGAGACTACCTAAGTCAGAAGCATCGGAAGCCCAAGAGAAGTAGTTGTAGAGTTGGATATTCAGCTCCCTATTACTACATAACGCGTCTCATATCTCTATAGATCCTAGTCGTCAAATCTCGTCAAATCATATGGTATACAACATACAGGCCTAGCCCAAAAGAGCTGAGAAAATGCCAAAACCGCTCAAAACGCCACCATCACTACTCACCTCCTCTACCCAACAGCCCAGAAGCAGCCCCACCCCTACTTCTTTTTCGCAGCCTCCGGGTCCTTCTGAAACGCCTTACACCACGTAATCCACTCGGCGGCCCCCTTCTTCATCAACCTCCTCAAATCCTCCTTCGCCTCCCGTACCTGCCACGCCTCATCCTCGGCCTTCGTCAACTTCTCAATCCGCCCCTTACTATCCTCAACCTCGAGCTCCCACTCGGCACGAGGCACAGGCTTCCAGCCAATCGCCTCCAGCGCCGCCGCCTCGGTAACATCGCCGCTCATGCCGTCGAGCTGCGGAAACATGGCAAACTCGCGGCGCAGACACTGCATCTCGAGATACGCGCGGAGCACCTCGATGTGCGGGGACTGTGCGAGGGAAAGCGCGATGCCGGGATTCTTCTCCTTGCTCTTCTCCTTGCCCTTCTCCTTCGCCGTCCTAACAACCGCCGGCGTCCCAAACGAGTCCGTATGATGCCCGCACGTACACCCGCGCACCTCCACCATTTCTTCTTCCTCCTCCTGCCCCCCGGCCCCATCCCGGCCCTCCGCTACCTCCCGCTCCCGCTCCCGCTCCTCCCCCACGGCCAACCCCTTCGCCACCCGCTTACTCGTCCGCGCCCCGCGGATCGACGAGTGCGCCCACACCGCACTGACCTCCATCAGCCCGCCGAACGTCAGGATCAAGCTCACGTCCACTGCCGCAGCCAGCGGGAGCAGCGACGATGCCACCACGGCGTCGCGCTGCGAGCGGGCGCGCGTGCGCAGGAGGGAGGCAGTGAACTCGGCGCGGACGGCGTCCGGCGACAGCGCGAGCGAGGGCGGGTAGACGAGCTTCAGGGCCTCGAGGCGCTTGGGGGGTTTGGCGCTTCGGGGGCAGCCGGCGAAGGTGGAGGTGGAGCTGGTGCCAGAGGCGGTGCGGGCGGGGGAGCGAGGCGGGGGCTCGATGCCATTCGCGTTGACGTCGTTGACGTCGCGGTCGTGCGAGTTGCGGGCGGGGGCGTCGAGGCTGGCGATCGAGTTTCTGGACGGCGAGGCAGGCGGCGTGCTACTGTTGCTGCTGGGTACGGCAGAGGCAATAGCACCGTCGGAGACGCGGTCGAGGAATTCCAGGTTCGAGGTCTTGGTCATCGACACGCCTTTCCCGATCGCGCGCGTCGCTTTGGCTTTCACGCCTTTCCAAGTGACCGCAGACGCGTTGCTGATGGTTGCTTTGCGCACGTCTTCTTGCCACTTGCGCTGCGTCTTGTGCCAGTGGCTTTCCTTCTCGCCGGGCGCGGGCTTGGAGAGCGGTGGTGGGGGTGGCGTGTAGATTACGAAGCGTGTCGGGATGTCGGCTGCGTTGATGCCTTTGAGGCGTGGTTTTGGCAGCGGGATTAAGTATGCGGTTAGCTTGCCTGGTTCGCGGGAGTGGGTGAGGGTTTCGGATGATGAGAAGACGGTCATGCTGGAGGTCGAGTTGCTGCGGGCCGAGGGGTGCGGGGGGAGCGTGAAGCCGGCTTCTGCGGCTTTGGAGGCCCGAGTGGTGCTTCCTGTCGTTCCTGTGGTTTGTGGGGTGACAGGGGTTTGCAGTTGGAGTCGCGAGTGCGAACGAGGTTGAAGCGGAGGCGGGTACAGTGCCGAATTCGTGGTTGAAGCCGACGACACAGGACTCAACATCGGACTCGGAGGTAGCTGGATTCTGGCAGGATTTCGTGGAGGAGGTACTACTTCGGGTAGATCTGTATACGTGGATTCGACGAGCTGCGGGCTGTTTTCGCAGCTATACTCGACTGCTGCAATTTGAGGTGCAACATCCTCAATTTCGTATGGTGGTGGAGGTTCATCGTGCGGATGTTCCGGCGCCTGCACAGACAGACGACGTGAAAAGTGATCTAATGGATTTTCATCAATATGATGCGAATACTGATCGTCTCCAAGCACGTCCTGGACCGAGCCGGCCCGGTAGACAATTGGGTCTTGTGGCTGGATAGAAGTCATGATGCAGAAAATTGGAGTGAGATGAGACTGAGGAAGGGAAAAAAGGCTTCAAGGATTTAAACTTTTGAAGGCGGCTTATATATTATCTACGACATGCCCTGCAATGCTCGCAGCCGTGCACCCCGCGGTCAAATCAAGGCGTTGTGGTGGTAGCCGTGCGCTACGGTGAGATGACGAGTCTTCGTGCTGCGGCCGAAATCACTGGAGCGAATTTTGCTTTTGATCGTGTTACTCCCCTTGCTGCCTGCCCAGACTGCTCCATGGGGAACCGTGAGCCAGTGAGGTAGAGAGAGGCGGGAGGCGGGCAGTGCAGCATGCGTCGCAAGCTCGGCCGTCAGCTTTTGAAATCCTTCAAGATACAGTACTGGGACTAGCCTCGGGTCCGACACTCTCTTAATTGTTTAAAGAGACCGCATCTGCATTTAATCGGCTCCGATTGAGATTGATTTCTAAGATTGATTTTTGAGACTTGCACAGCTTCTGTGCGCTGCCGGGGTGCCGAATGATGGAAATGCAGGCGAGTTGCGGTGTCGCGGGTGCGACAATAAACCGACTTGGCTCCGCCTCGGGCCATCAACATTGCCGCAAGCAAAATCCTAGCGAAATGAGGTGTTGAGCCTCGAAAAGCCAGAATTAAGACTGCAAAGGGTCGTGGAAACAAAAATTAAAATTTCAGAAATGGGAAAACTGCAAGAAAATCTGTATAAATCAGAGCTTAAATATAAATAGAGGCGGTGATGGTGACGGGTAATTTATATCCTTATTACAAATTTGTACTTTTAATATGTCACCAAGGACCTTTAAAAGATCTTAATGGACCTACACAAAATATCAACCCGACTGGGAGCTATGCCAGCCTAGTAGAGGCCAAGAAATCAAGAGGCTGTCTGAGGATATTTGCAAATATAAAACCCCCAGACTTAAATCTAAAGAATATTTAAAAAAAAAATCCCCATAAGACAACGTATGTGATGGGGTTATGAAGCTGCCCCTGGTTATGAAGGGTTGCAGGTTTTGCAAACAAATTTTATCTATGCGCTTGCTTTGTCTGTGCTCCGACGCGCTTTTCAAGTACTGATGTTCAAAACCTTCATAACCAGGGGCATCTTCATAACCCCATCACATACGTTAGTGGAAATGGACGCTTAAAAATATGAACAGGCAAGAGCATCAGGTCTGACTCGTTTCCTTGTCACGAAACACATGCTTTGATTTCTAGGAGGCCCGTCAAGAAATCTAAGTACTTCCCTCCACTTAAAGATTGCATAGAGCCTGAAAAGAATTCTGAGAAAATGGGCCTGCCCAGATTCCCTTTCACCCTCTACTACATTGAGAAATATAGAGATACGATGTGAAACATACTAAGTATCCCTAATTAACAGTGTTGATCTACTCATTCAAATGCGCTCTAATAAGTTCAGATCATAATAAAAGTCTGACTTTGCGGCCTCCCCTCGGTGTCACAGCCTTTCACTGCTTCGCCATCCATAAACCCATGAACATAACATTCTCCGATGAACTCATGTCGCTCGCTGTCCTTGGCTCTAATGACATGCAAACCTGTCCGCCGAACAGTGCACAAACAGTATCGTTAACCTTGGCGGCGGCAGGACCAATGCCCATGAAACCACTTCTAGTCCAAAAAAATCTACGCCCGGTGATGATTCGACTTAAATCTAGCAGCATCCAATATCTCTTCTTTTCGTCCTTATAGCTCATTGTTGAAGTATCGCCAAACACGAGGGTCCAGTCGACCGCAAACCCACGCCTTAGCTCACTGTCAATATGAAGGTTGGCATTCCCTCTGTCTGCCAAAAGCGTTCGGTTAAATACTTGATCAAGTGACTCTCCTGTAGGAGCATAGCTGCCCTCGGGGTCGGATGGTCTCCAGGATTGTTTGATCAACGGTACGCAAGTTGGAAAGATCTCTTCGCAAATCGGTAACACTTCGATAATCGTGTCTAGAGTAAGACCGCAAGCGTGAAGAAAGAGATAGTCGACTCTCGCATCTATAGCTAAATTCCCACTTGCATTGTACAAATTTGTGGCGAGGGGTTCGTCCGTCTTGGTAAACTTTTGAAAGGCAAAGGGACAGTAATTTGTCCGCCAGTCGGGAACCCAGGATGGTACTGCCTTATGCATAAAGTACAAACTCTGAGAGTCTTCGGCAGGCTGTTCTACGTGTCCGAGGAGTCCAATTCATGTCCGTTGGATGAGGAGAGGAGAAACCGCGCAACACTAAGAGTCTACACATTCGGAAGATCGGATATGCTGGAGCACTCGTAACAGAGGCATATAAACGCCGGTTTCACGTTCAAACCGGAACGTGTCAAGTTGAAATGCATGTGTTCGTGAAGTAATTCCATGATCAATGCCTCCATCTGTTCTGAGTGTGCGGCTTACATTAGCACCAGTGTAAATTTGAAACGTCGCGCGGAAGCATTCCCAGTTCGCCATGCGGTTTCCGCAAAAAAAATAGGTCCGAGTCGCACCTATCAAGGTTGCTTCTTGCACGACCCAAGCTCTTCTCCACCACGGTCGCCGCAACAGTAAGTCGAGCGCGCGCCAAGAACGACCTTTGTCTGAGTCACTGAGACTATTGAAAACAGAATTCGTCGACAGCATAATAGAGATTACATAATCGTAACTTCTATTATTGCAAAACAGGGAGATTCGGTCGAACTCGGCCTTCCACTCCACCATCTTATCCATAATAAAGTCACTATCGTCAGCAGATTCTCCTAGCCATATTGCAACACACTCGGCGGACCGATAGATAGCATTCATTAGACGGACTTGAGAACTCCGTTCACGAATGTCTCCTTGGTTTATACAGGCAGCGTCTGCCCAGAGCATAAGATATCTGCCTCTAGCATACCCACGTAAGGCAGCAAGTGCATCCGCAAGGTTCTTGGTGATGAGCAACGAACAGCCATTAATGGTTACAGAGTGATCGAAGACCGGAGCCCCCCAGGTATACGATAACGCAAGATACGGGGGAGCTTTGTCGACATCAGCATCTATTAGCGTGCAGGATGGAGTAGGCCCAGGCAAGAACTTAAGAAGCCGTATTACTCGATTACCGGTCAACTTCTGATAAACGGAGCTGGGCTGGCTGATAGGATATAGCGTCGCTGACGTGGAATCGATGTCCTCCAATAGTGTGTTTTCTGAATTGCTGTGATATAAATCCATTGTAGTGTCATCCTGTGATTTACATCTTTCGGTAGAAGGTAAGCCAGTAGCACTGCTGTTATGTCTGCCCCGGTGCGCTGCCTCTTCGAGTTTAGCAGCCCTGTGCATAGCCTGGAATTAATCCATAAGTGGAGGAGCTAATAATACGTAGGTTTCGGCTGGACTGCAAGAAATAGGTGATCGTGGGAGCCGGATGATTGTAGGGACTGCACAAGCTAAATTGTCGACTGGAATTTGAGGCTATATATTATCCTAAATGGCGCTACCAATAGGACCGGTCTTTTTGGTGCCAGTTGGCGGCCAACACAAATATCCGTGCGAGCCCCGTTCTTGACCAAGGCAGCTTGCACAAAGTCAGCCCTAAAACTTTAGCGCCTGAGGCGCTGTCGTCGGGCAAGCCCCACTCAAAACCTCTCGAACGCCGAAATCTCCAAGCAATACGAATACCAGGTAAACCAAGGTTTCAAGGAATCTTTCTCAACCTTTCCTCCTTTAGTCTTACTGAATTCGGACCGTTCGGCGTATGTTACCGTATAATCTGCTATACGCAAATTACAATACGAGTCTTGGCTTTGCAGTATCCCAGCCTTAGCAGTCAGGCTCTTGAAGATTCCAATACCAACCTACTTTGTCCTTGTCCGTTTGGTGGTCTGGCTGGTCTCGGTGGTAGTTAATTTGTCCTCCACTAACTGGCCAAGATCTCTCTGCGCCCTCTGGATATCTTTGTCCTCCTATCACCACTGTGCAACGTCTGACTGCACGAGGTAGTTCAGCAGGCCGACACCAGCCCATATTTGAGAGCACATATGCTACTAGGTGCCTGGGCGGTACATATTTCCTGTTAAGGCTATCTCCTAAAGGCTTCGCAGACCGCTCTAAACCCCCAAAAGCCTCGAGTAGGGTGGTTTTGGGCAAGCTGCCTCAACTTACGTAAATCTAAAAATACTCCACATCGGTTCTCACGGATCGGCAACGACCTCTTAGGGAATTGATGGTCCTTTCGCGATGTCTAGTCACGTCGTCTCTCCATCGACGGTAGCTCTCTCCTCACATTCATGTCAGAATTTATTCTCACGTGTCTTAGCCTAGCGTCGGCCTTCCCACAGACCATCTGCGGTTTGACGTCAAAAAAGTCCCATTTCGTCATATTAAAGAGCTAGGGCGAGGCCATTTTGCAATAGTAGATGAAGTAGAACCGTCTGATGAGCGTGTGTATCGGTTGTTTGGCGATCAACCCGGCCAAACTTATGCTCGAAAAGTTCTTAAAGTCTCACGAAGTCAGAGTATGAATGAAGTCCTGGAAGAGATTAGAATATTAAAAACATTGCGCCATCAACATGTCGTTACACTCAAATTTACCTATGAAGAGGCTAAAAAGGTTGAATGGGAGAAGACTACTTTTGGAATCGTCATGGACCCCGTAGCGGATTGCAATCTTAAGGAATATATAGAAATGTTGGAATCTGGTGGGGGACAGAAGATAGGAGACAAGGACGAATTCTGGAGTCTACATCTTTGGTTAGGTTGTCTTGCGAGAGGCCTGGCTTATCTACATTCGATGCGCATCAGACATAAGGATATCAAGCCAGCCAATCTACTAATTAAGAAGGGTCGCATTATGTATTCAGATTTTGGCATATCTCGAGAATTTGCGGACGATGATATAGATACGAAAACATACGGGCCGCCGGGCAAAAGAACAGAGATGTACTGTGCCCCTGAAGTCGCAGCGGAGCAACCACGAGGCCGTAAAGCCGATGTATTTTCTTTAGGCTGCGTGTTTCTGGAGATGTTAACCGCCGCCTGCAGCATATCTTTGCAAGATTTCGCCAATTGGAGAGGGCCAGAGGGAGCCCGTGCCTATCACCTTTATCCGGATGGTATCCTGCGCTGGCTATTCTTTCTCTACCACATCTCAAATGTACGCGGCACTCAAGACTACTGCTATGCGGCTCTAGAACCAAACCCATCAAATAGGGTCAGCTCTGAAGACCTTGCACGCTGGATCGCCTGTCGCCGAGATTGTATACCAAACTGGCATGGGGATAGAGGCTGTTCGTGTCTAAGCCAAGAACCTGTTGGCAAGTTCTGGATGACAACTATGTTTGGAAACCTGCCTTGGAAATCAGCCTATAGCGATGGAACGGGTATTACCTGGGAGATTGCAAGAAACCAGTGGATTGTCAAGTCACAGTGGAATCAAGTCGATCGCTCCAGGCCTCCCACTTTCATGCAAGTTATTGCACCCTCGCAAGCACAGCAATTTTCTTTTGTAGCAGCAGATTTTTTCTTCGGATAGTTAATACCAACGATCAAGTCAAATATAAAAAAACAGCAAGGATTTTATCAAAGAATTAATTGTTTGATAACATAATTCGACCTGTAACTTAAAGCGGCGGCAACCCTATTCAGAAACAGTGACTAATATCCCATACGTATACTTAATACGGTAATATCTAGCCTTAGACTATGATGAGTCCGCTTGCAAGAAATACTTCAAACGGAGAATTTGGAGCAGTGTTGAGATAAGCTAGCAGGAGTCACTCAGCATGGCGGTAGTATTCTTTCTCTAAAGAAAGGTTACAGCATGGTAAATGACGGTAAGGTTTTCTGTACTCATTACAACAATGCTAGAGAAAGATGAAGTAGAGAAATTTTGGCGCGCTGCCCTTCCAACCACCCTGACACCCCGCAGCCTCTCCTTCAGACGGTCCCCCTATGCAGCGCACCAAGCTGCCGGATCCGAACCCTTCAGGGCTCAAGCAGCTTCGGTGCCGGCCAATCCGCCGCCTCACGAAAGAACACCAGCAGCAAGACCTCGCAGAATCCCAGATTAGTCGGATCTCCGGCCACCTTAACCGCCGGCCTAGGTTCCCGGTTGGTAAGCAAAACAGGACAGAACGAACCCATCTTCCACACGCTCGACGGCCCACCGCCCAAGCACCACTCCACGCAGCGAGCGCGCGGCGTCACAGAGTAGCGTGGTCCAGCCTGCGAATACCTGGTAGTCGTTCGCAACTGCGGTGGAAGGCTTCTGCGGCGGTGTAAGCGGGCCTGCAGAGGCTCAGATGGGTTTGGCTACGGGAAGGTGTTGCGGAGAGCGGCAGGAGCTAGCATAGGCCTAGCGGAACCTTAGTATTACTGTATCTTTCCGCGTCCGCTGAGTTGCGTTGTAGGACTCATGGAGCGCGAAGCGGAGAAGCACGAGATCGAGGGGGGTGAAGCTGGATGCGTGCTGGGACGTGTGCTGGACGAAACATTTGGGGAAGTAGCTGCGCAGGCGCGAACAGCGGAGTTGGATCATCAGGACTGTGCAGTGCGGGGACCAGCCTGTCTCCCTGCTGTGTGTAGCCACTCAGGTGTTTGCCTATGATATCGAGAGGCTCTGGAGGCAAATTTGGAAAGGAAATGCCATAGGCCATATGCTCTGTAAGGGCCGGGGGACCAAATCTACGGTAGATGAGTTTACTAGAAGCTTTCTAGCCGGGTTCGCTGTCAAGGATAAAGTCCGAGTTCGACCTGCGGGGCGGGTCCTAAAAAGCTGGCGGAACCGTCATCGTGTAGTTATATTTTATAAAGCCTGTGGCTCAAAGCTATATTAGCATAGGTAATTGACTCCAGGTGATACATGAAAGATGGAAGAATGCTTACAAGAGACGAGGTCCGCTAGGTAGCTGTGAAGGATATATTTCGAAACTCTGGAGGCTTGAACAATATCATCAATGATTTGCTCTAAACTACTACCTAATCTCAAACATCTCATAATCAATATTCTCCGTGTTCTTGATTCCAAATGCTTCTCCATCCATCATCCCATGAATATAACATTCGCCAATGAAGATAAAGTAAGGCGTATCTTTCACCCGCCGCAGTAAAACCGGAACACTACATCCACAAAGAATACAAACAAAGTCACCCTTCTTCACCCCCTTCGGTTTTGACGGCCCCAATCCAATAAAACTATGAGCTTTCGTCTTAATGAGTTTGCGGCCCCAAATGACAGACTGCAGGCGCTCGGTGAACTCGATTAATATAGAGCTGTTGATCCTTTCAATGATCTGTCCGGTATTGATATCATCATCTCTGACTCGCTCTTGGAGAAGATTAGTGCAAGCAAGCTCGTAGTAGGTGGGAGGGTTCTCTCCGCGGGGCCCACGATCCGCCACCATAGTGCGCCAGAAGCATTCGCGCTGCAACTTCTCGCCGGATAGCCACCCGCCAAATTTCATCCAGCTGTCAGGAATGACGCCGGATCTTGCTGAGTCTTCAGTCCGGGCAACCGTGTCTAGAATAAAGCCTCGAATCGATAGGCTTGGAACAGCTGCGTTCTTGCTGAAGCTCCACTCTCCAGGATACTCTCTTGACGCACTGTACGTTCGAAGTCCTTGTTTGGGAAGCCCTACTAGGGTGTCTGCGTGCTTCCGGCTGAGGAAATTGTCCAAACGAGGTCCGTAAGGCGTGTAGTGTACTGTTTTTATCCAAGAGGGAAGGTTCGGGCACCCTTCAGGTGCCCAAGGCCGACAGAGGATATCAATGGAATGAGACTTTTTCGTAGTGAATTCCAGGAAGTCTCGGCAAACCTCGTAGAAGGATTTGTCGTAGTTGACTGGGTATTTGTGGACTTTAAGACCGAAGACTACTCGTTTCAGGACAGAGGTCACCTCGGGTGTTCGGCCTGTGACTGTTGGAACGGTCGCGGCGATAGTGGTTGGTGAAACGAGAGTATCCCCGTGGACTGGGTCAACAACGGATCCTGATGTGTCTTTTGCAAGCGAAAGCACCGCATAAATGATATCGTGGGGTACAGTAGCCTCGAATGGCGTCAGCGTAGACACTAAGGATTCAAGAGAAAAGAGTCGTTTTAGGACCAAACCATCGTCCGATCTGCGAACTAAGTTCGTCGTTACGTTGACAAGTCGGCTCGCACTCAAAGCTTTTACATCCCCCAGATAGTCTGAATGATGGTTATGAGCAACTGATTCCTTAAACTTCCTTCTGACACGCCCAGCCATTTCTTCAAAGAGTGCAACTGCATCCGCAAATTCTGACCACTTAATTTTGTATGCTCCGCAATGCAATGTTGCTTCCTTGGCAAGTGCAATCTCTTGGACCACCCAGCGCCGGCTAAACCAAGGACGACGCATAAGGTCTGTTAGGGCCTCCCATTCCTCACATCTGGTGTGCTTTTCAACGAACTGGTCAAAATTTTTCAGGTATCGAATTTTTTGCATCAACGCCAGCGCTATTGGACTCTCGTGGGTGTCCTCTCCAAGCCACACAATCACATTGGTAGCTGCGCTGTAAATCTCACCCATCAACGGCACTTGGGCGCTCTTTTCAGCTGGATCGTTTTGATTGATACAAATTGCGTCAACCCAAAAGCGCCGGGGCTTGTGCTCGTGACGTAGTTCCTTTAATGCGGCGAGTAGGTTTGAAGAAACCACGAAACGGGCAGTGCCGCTCTCAGTCCGAATCTTAATCATGGGAGGAGATGTTAGATCGTTGGACGAGCTCTCCTGACTCCATACATATGAAAGTGCTTCGTATTCTTCGTTCTTTCGGAATACTAGGCTGCATTCGATATTTGCTGCTTTATTGCCTCCATGAAGGATTAGAAGCCTGATGCCAGCGGTTTTTAGGAATGGATCGTATTCATATTCCGGCTCGATATCCGTAGTCCCTTCCGACTTTGGGGCTGAAGGCTTCGGCGAAGAGGAAGAAGTGGAGTCAACGTCTAATCGGGGAACAAGTCTGTCCCCTAATTTTCTTTTTTTGGATATACGTCTCTTAGATTTGTGATTATTATGAGGACTTAATCCCCTAGAAGAATCAAGTTTACTCCTTTTGCGCTTGTTTGATTTGATAATTGCTGCCGTTTGATCCATCGCGTGGCTGTAATCACCTGGGGGGCATGTAAGTACGAGAGGATTGTGTGGGCCTTTAATAGATTAATACAGTGGTGGGTTTTATCGTTGTACTGCTCCATGTGACACTATGTATGTCTGCGGCGCTCCAGGGGTCATAAATTCGTATGGATTAGTACCCAATTTCTGCAGTGGAGAGGTTAAGTTTGTCCTTCAGGGAGATATCTTGGGCCAAAAGGCTGCATAAAGTGTTTTGCAGGCATGAATCTGAGTACGTTGAACGCTATCGGTAGATTTGTGTTGCGCAAAAGGCAGCAGCGGTTCGCAAGGCTCTTATACTCTAAGGAGGCTTGTGGCTGTTCATCAGCCTTGCGTGAATCTTCAGCCGTAAGCGGCCGAAAGTATTAGCCCTTGTATCCACCCTCAAGCCACAGAGCTTGAATAGGAAGGTAGTAGGATTCAATGTCAAGGGCTGGGTTGAAAACCTAAGAATTGTAGGACAAGACTGCCAAGAGTTGTCCCACAATTGGGAGATATTGGGGGCGGAGATTGTAGCGAACATGTTCCCCTTTTGGAGGCCGCCCGCCCTTGAGTGATGTGAACTCAGCCAGTCATGCTCCGGGTGGCGTGCGGCGTAGCACCCTCTCTCACACGTGCGGCAAAAGCTAACAGAGTGGGTCATGCGACAGCCTATGCTGGTGTATCGGTGATCGCAGTATATTCTAGATATGAATCCATTCAGGCTTAGGTTTTATGAAGACAACCTGAACTGTCAGACGCCAAATATGGCCTAGTTCAGGGGTGCTACAGGGAAGGTCCCTCCCCCCTACATAAGTCGCTAGATTCTCTTCAATTTGATCCTTACACGAGTTCTGGCATGAACTAAGTGGCCTTGTCGCTTTGGCTACGATAGATCTGAAGGTATTCGAAGTACTGAAAGAGGAATATTATTCCGTAACTTTTGCTAGACACATACAAACCTATAGCTGGCTGATTGCGGCTTGATAGCAAGCAGCTATGGTATAGTGGCGTGGTGACAGCAGCGATAAAGCTCGAAGCTTTGTGAAAGGCTTGTTTGTACAACTAATTAGAAACTACGTTACTGTCAGCTTGCTATATTCGAAAAAGTAAGTGTCACTGACCAATGCCCGAATTATGGCTGTATCTTTTATGGAAGTTCCCACACTTCATCGGGCTCCTTGGTAGCTTCAGTATGGTCTCTCGAAAGAAATGTTAAAAGGCCGCACGGGTGGTTGTGCGATCCATGCAGCCCCTTAAGCCGTGAAATGGACCTAGAGAAGGTCGCTAAAGCATCGTTATAGCCGCTCAACAAAATAACAGCGCAGAATTTGAAGATGGAAAGGTGTAAGCTTTGCAGTGTGTGGGAATTGAACGAGCGACTTAATTGTAAATCTATGGAAATCAAGTGGTATAAATACATGAAAGTAGACCCCGAACTCCGAAGCCCATAACTCATTTGAACCATATCCGAGACATACAAGGGTAGTGCTGACGCAGGTGAAACAGGGTAATATGCAAGGTCCGGTAGTCGGTTACAAAAGGTATCACGTTCTAATTGCGTATCGCGAACTGCGCCATTGTTCAGCCCCGAATCCTTCAACTACTGACGAAAACTCCATTTCATTGATGCGACTCTCGCACTTCGTAGGGGATGGCGACTTACAACACCTACCCTCATGATACTTACGTATTCGTCGTATCCTACCCTTACGGCAACATAGATGCTCTCATCGTGCGCTAGTGCTCCATGGACGTATTTGGGCGAGATGAGCACTCTGAGCGGGGCTGAACGAACCACTGCGACTACAACTCTGGCGACACTTTGAAGGAGACGCGCAGTTTCCTACGTCGGATTTAGAGAATAGGTTTGATCCAATTTCATGTGTCACTCCCGGATACTCTCAGGGAATTGGGGTGTACAGCCTAGGTGTTTGACCGGACGAGTATGCCACAGCGACTGTGATTAATACAGCAGGCACATCTGTAGCAATATGCTGCTCAACGTGAGCGTGAGGGGATTTTGTTCCTTGTTTAGTAATTTTCCTATTCTCTTTCGCCCAGTAACGTGGAAATAGTGGCTTGATAGGCGTGATGTCGTGAGCTTGAATGCATAGATATGTGCGAGACGTCACTAGTGTCATATTAAAGCACCTCGTGATGTAGCTAAGCTAGACTTCATTGCTAGCCTAACTTAGCCGTATGGGACTAGCTGACTATATATAAATTTACGACGTTAAGATAAGGTTTGGAATTGACCTCGCTGCTGCATTACGCGGCTTTATGAATGGATGCATGGTCTGACGCGAAGCGGGGAAAGCTTGCTGCTTTGTTCGCTCATAGCCACTCAACATCGTATTGCATCTTGAAAAGAGGCCATTCCAAAGGTCCATAGGATTTCAGTCTCTGCATGCTCTGATCAGTCCTCCTGCGATTAAAATTATGTTAATTACTTTTAAAATCTCGTTGCGCAAACTAGTGACACATTAATAGAGCGAAAACCTCACTCTCAAATCGATTACAACATCAGCGCATGGAAACTTAGACGAGGGTTAGCATTGGTTCGGTTAAGCAGTCTGGGACACTACTTTAAGCCCACTCATAGCCCATTCTACTCTACATTCTTCTACGCACTAGATACACTTCTCCGCAGCCGTACAGCAAGCCTGACTTGTGTAGTATGGCCTTTGTGCTGTCAGGTCTCTGCACCACTAAAACCTCATGTCCCTCATCAGGAACTCACGATCGGCCTGCCTCGCTTACTTAGTAAGCTCTATTGTCTGCCAGGCCAGACATGCAATCTGAACGGCAACGCTGTTATAAACCTGTTTTGCCTTTCACCAATCATCCTTGTCATCTTCATCATCTGCACGTGGAGATCAGTCACTGGTCTACTTGCAAACTGCGGAATGGAGCACTTACCACTATGGCTGACCTTACTCTTCCTCGCCGCAAGTGCACTCGCCAACGCGCCCGCCAATCCTCCATCAGCCGGCCCAGTGGGTGCAGGCGACGGGGTCCCAGCAGAAGGTTCCGAACCAGGCACTATGGCAGCACTGCGATCCCGCTTCTCTGCATCGTTAACCTTCTTCAATCTAGCGCCGCCACGTATGTCGGCAAGCAGGTTGTTCCTGCCACCGCCAATGGCTTTCTTCGGCAAGCCAGCTCCTGGCATGGGAGGCGGCGGAGGAGGGCCACCTCCTGGAGGCATTGGAGGAGGTGGGGGAACGTTTCCGGTTGGCATTGGGGGTGGAGGTGGCACATTTCCC
>Ga0307515_10003569_pt1 | contig 32667 bp, 22 predicted proteins | sample 17_EM_MG_FD_194513 | JGI IMG/M metagenome (GOLD analysis project Ga0307515, IMG submission 194513) | Populus trichocarpa ectomycorrhiza microbial communities from riparian zone in the Pacific Northwest, United States - 17_EM | ecosystem: Host-associated > Plants > Roots > Unclassified | place... | reverse complement strand
TGCTCAGAACTTGTTAAGAAGATATTATATATTTACATGACATCCAACTCATTAGATTATTCTCACTTCTTCATCACTCCTAAACCAAAATTATATTATTATTATTATTATTATTATTATTAACATTACAGTATTTATTTGCTCTTGAATAAATGTTTCCAATCTTATTTGACAGTATAGTTGCGATTGTTTTTCAAATAATTTTTCGTGCTAAAATACATGCTAATGATATTTTTTTATTTTTTAAAAATTATTGTTTACATCAGCACTTCAAAATGATTTGATAATACTAAAAACATGTTAGTTTGAAGTTAATAAAAAAATTAAAAAAATTAAAAAATTTTAAAAATATTTTTGAAACGTAAAAATTAACAGGCTCGCATATCAAAATTCAACAATATCCTCAATTACCCCGATGAACTTAATTTAATATAACCAATGATTTACAATACGCTAAGAAATTCAAGGATGAGTATTTGGTCTGGACTTAAAAATCTATTCTTAAATCAGATACTCTAATAAAAAATCAAATTAATCTATTTAGTTTTTTCTGTAGATTATTTTGTTGGGTAATTCTTTCTTTTCAATACGCACTTACATATTATAAAATGGGATTATTCTCTTTTAAGTAAAGGATTTGTTGTCTTTTTTAATGAAAAAAGGTATGAAAAGACAGGATTTGAGCCGACCTCTACAGTTTACACCAAACCACCCACCGCGGGATCTAACTGTGTGGACCCACTGGCCCACCTTAAACTCAAGGTAGTGGGGCGCACACATAACTACCCGGGGACCGTGGATCTGTCTGTGTAGTATTAAACCTCTGTCTCTCTGTCTTTCTTTTGTTTCCCACCATTTTCGGCAACCAGAGATCACAAAAGAAAATGGAGAAGCCTTTGTTAGGAGAAAGCAGCGGTGGACGAGATATACGTTTTAGAAGAAGAGATCAGTCCACGCCCAAGTTTCCTCGACGTTCTGATGCCATCACTCATGGTTCTCCCTTTCAAAAAGCTGCTGCTCTTGTTGATCTGGTTAGCTTCGTTCCTTGAAAATTTTAATTTTTTGTGCGCTTGAATGTGGATGTTGATCATTTTATAGTAAAAGGAAATACATTTTGAGTCTCTAAATCAAAATGGGTTATTATAAAGTTGAGTTTTTGAGTGTTTGTGATCATGTTTTCTTGCTTGATTTGTAAATGGGATTGATGGGTTGGTTTTTGTTCTTTTCTTGCTTTCATGTGATTTGGATTTAAGGTTTGACTCATCATTAGAGAGATTTTGATAATCATTTTATTGTCTCTTTAGTCTTATTTTTCTTCTTTTCTTTTGCTTTCTTGTTCTGGAATTCTTTTCAGTCAGTTAATATCGTCTTGATGGATGTCAAATAATAATAATAAAACAGTGAAGGGTTGACTTTTAGAGTAAAATACTTGTGGTTTATGATCATGTATTGTTTTCTTTTAGTTTGTTTATAGTCCTTAGTATGGGCACAGTTATGTTAGTTTATTTCCAGTAATACAGGTCCATCAAGGGTTAGTGAAGTGGCTAAAATTCAAAATATAATATTGATTTATAGAAATTAATGATTGGTGAGGAAGCACCAAGCCGATCATTGAAAATATTAATATCTATAAATATGGAGGATATGGACCTGTTTCAAGTGGCATGAATTATCATATTAGTTGCTAGCGTGCAAGGAGCTGAATCGGTTTTTGCTGTTACTTAATTATTCATTTATCTCCCACGCAATTTACTAACCATCTTAAGTTTAAGATTTTTTACAAAAATTTACTTTTCGTTATTGGTTGAGAATTTTTGGGACTGGGATTGAATTTAGTTGGAATGGTTTGAAAATACTTACAGGCTGAAGATGGTATTGGTATACCGGAAGAAATTCTTGATCAAGCAAACTTTGAAAGTGTTGCAAAGTTCTACTTCATCTTTATTCAGTTTGATATCATTTGGACCCTCAATTACTTTGCAATGATAGTACTAAATTTCTTGGAGGTCAGTACCCTTCTGTTACTGATAACCGCTATATGCTTTCAGTTTATCATAAAGGTGCTGAGAAAATTGAAAAACAAAAACAGGATTTTCCAATGTCTTTCTAAATTATTATATAATTCTTAAATTGGTTAACTGGTGCAGAAACCGCTGTGGTGTCAAAATAATTCTGGACATTCTTGCAATGATAGGGAGTACTTCTATCTTGGGGAGCTGCCGTACTTAACTGCTGCAGAGTCCTTTGTTTTTGAGGTATGAGTAAATATCTTCTTGATGTTTGTTTCTAACTTGGAGAAGTAAGTTGTGGCCTTGCTGTGGCATCTCTATATAATCGAACAAGAGTTTTTTCGTTAGTGTAGAGAGAAGTTAACCAGTTGGATAACTACAAGGTGGTTTATTTAGTGTAGGACATGTTCCATAGGATTGAAACCTATCCTCTTCTATTCAAGGTGCTGCAAAAGACGCTGGCAACACAGAGGCACATATACACTGAGTAGTGGCTTAAATATTGCAAAACTGATTAGTGAAATTTTTAACATTTACTGACTAGAGTTGTAAATGTACATTAAAAAAAATTAATAGTGCACATTTGGGTCATGCACTGTAGCACTTTTAATGAATTACTTGTACCAGAAACTGGCAATAGCTTTCTTGTTTGGGCAAGAAGTCTGTTATGGTTCAAGCAAATTACTGTAAAGATTCAGGACTAATTAACAAAATTTTGAAGGATCTTCTAGGATTTCTTGAAACGTTAGCAATAAGCTGGATAAGTTCTTATATCTTCACCAAGTTTTGAAGGTGCTGAAAATTTCATAAATTATTAGTTAATCTGCTGGAAAGCATGCATCTAAAGTATAGACTTGATAAAATGCATAGTCAGTAAAATTTGTCTTGAATTCATTAGTAGTCTTATTACTAAACATGTCACTTTAATGATATCATATGAAGGTTATTCTGTCACCAGATTTGGTCTTTGGCAAGTTACACTGGTTTCTTTTTTCTTATGCAGGGCATAACTCTCATCATACTAGCGGCACATATTTTCTTTCCAATATCATATGAAGGTTTCCGTATCTACTGGAAAAATCCTCTTAATTGTTCTAAGGTACTGGGCTATGGTTTTCTTATTGTGAAGTTTTAATCTGATTGTTGTTGTTTTTTTCTACCACATGAAGCATCTTTAGCTTGTTAGATAGGGTTTGCTTATGGGCAGTGATTATAGTTTTGGAACATGAATACCTCTCTCTCTCACTGTTTTTTTTTTTCTTGGAGAAAATTGTACCATATATATTGTTTGTTAACGTAATGTGAAACACTAGCACCTTATCCCGTAAGCTAATGAATGAACTCCAGTTTAACCTTTTAAGCAGCCTTGCATTTATATGCACCCTCTGTATCCCATTTGAGCCGCTCCGTAACATTTTATTTCTTTCCAAAACGTAAACCCAGCTTAAAGTTTGGTGTCTTGAAGGTAAAAGGATTCTCTTGTAACATTTTTCTAATGTTTGCGGTAATGTATCCATTTCTGTTTTTCCATGTGGGAAACTGAGTGTCTTTGCATATAGCTGAATGTTGTTACTGGTCATCTCTGCCAAATCCAAATTGGGAAGTTGATAAGCTCACAGAAAACAAGACTTGTTCATGTTATCAACTGTTTATTGCATAAAAAATTTCCATCTTTGTGTTTCCATGTTTGTGTAGCCACAAAATGCTTGCTTGCCATCATACTTTCTTTTTCATTTGGGCAACCCAGCTCTCTATTTTTCCAATACGTATGTGTCTCTTTATGGAATGTACATGTGCATCAATTAACTCTATTCTACAAAGTTAATTGATGAAGAAAATGTTAATTTGTCATTCTTTAGGTTTTGATATACGATGTTTTGGGTGGCTGGATTTTCAGGTCATTTGCCTATGCATTTTGGTTGTTGATTTGGTGGCTTATGCGATTTATGCGTCTCCAGTGGCTTTCAATTTTCTTCCTTTCAGAATTGCACCTTACATAAGAGTTGTCTTGTTTATTCTATACATCAGGTATCTATGTCATAAAACTCATATGTTCCTTGTTCATGTTTTAACCATAGTTCATATTCTTCTTCTCTTATATATATAGATAAACCTTCTTTGCATTTGTGTTCCAGTGGTGAAGTTTAATCGATAGCATTTTAGTGAATGGAGATATGATTTGGTGAACTGTTGGCAGTTTAGTTTGGTTCAAACTATGGGGTAGGATTGCATGATATTTGTCATGTGGACAACTATTTTGTCAAGGATTTCTATCTCTTTAATGCCGCATCATTACTGAATACCTGTAGAAATCCTAGGTTGGCACAATTTCTCAGGGATGTTTACATCATGCTTCATGATTTAACCTCTTAGATAATACAAGCAGGGAGAATGAAACTAGCAGGACTGCGTTAGAAGGGATGAAAATCAGCCAATTTAGGGGAATGATGTTTGAGATCTTTCTTCTCTACTTCTATTGTCTGTGGTAATTGGGTTGTCATTTTATTGAATTCTTTTTTTAAAAGAAGAGAAGGTATATGAATTGTCTGTTTTTATAATGTTTAGTTATTTCTACATGTAATTTGAATGTTATGGTGAACATTTTTAAATTGCACTTCTCTTTGTCAAACAATTTATGGTTATTTGACCGGTTTTTTATTTTGTCATGACCTTAGGGACTTGCAAAGGAGCATCATCATTTTGGGCGGAATGCTTAAGACTTATGTGAATGTCTTGGTTCGTTTACATTCATTGCTTTATCAATATTGCTGCTGGAATTACAATTAATCTTAGTTTGCAACTATTGTCAGTCCCTGATTTATTTTAGATGTTGCTCAATAATATATTTCCATTTATCTTATGAACTGATTTGATATGTTTTTATTTCCATTAGTGCGCATTACATAATGTTCTCTTTTCTATTTATTGTTGTCTGATGTCTTTGTGTAGGCTCTAGGGTTTTTATTTCTGCTTTTCTCCAGTTGGTTAGCCTTTGTCATGTTTGAAGATACCCAACAGGGGAAAATAGTTTTCACTTCATATGGCATCACATTGTATCAGATGTTTGTTTTATTTACAACATCCAACAATCCAGATGTATGGATACCTGCATACAAGTAAGTTTTCTTGAGAAATGATTTATGTGATCTTTTCTTTATTTTTATTATATTTTCTTCCACTTACGTATAGCTAGTGAGGTGTCCTTTTCATCTCTGTGTGTGTGTTTACTCTATTTTGAGGTTGGAGGGTGGTGGTGAAAATGTTGCTGTCATTTGAAGCTATTGAACTGCAATTTTTTATGAGATTTCTAGCTTCAGAAAAATGACAAAAAAGTGAAGAAAAAAAAAAACCTTTTTTGCCTTTGATTACTCTTTGCATTTTTTTCATCCAAAAATAGTGATTTGCATTCTGCAAATGATGGGGTTAAGAGATTGGTTACATTATGGTTAAAACCTCTTCCAATCTTTGCGAAATTAATGATAGATGAAACTAGGCTAGATGGGATTACTGATAAGTTACAATTGTAAAGTTCATGTTATACTCTTAAGGACTTGAGAGTAAGTAAGAGAAAAACAAAATCCTAGAATTCAGACCTTAGAACTTCTGGTAATAGATCTGATAGTCTAATAAAATTCAATGGCTAAGAAATATAGGAATGGATATTCTTGGTATCTTGGAGGGGCATTTCCAATGTAGTATGAGATTATTACACACCTTTCAAGTTGATTGGCACATTTTGTTGGACAAATATAAAGTCATCTATGCTCTATAGGAACACCACATACTCAAATGACGGACAGGGGAAGGAACAGGTAAAGGTAGTACTGATTAATGAAAAGTGGAGGAAAAGCCATTTGATAATAGTCTGGATTGCAACATGGACATTTAGACATGTAATGGGTTTATGAGCCCTTGATCTATTATGCTATCTATTGTCAATGGCACTCAGCTTCTGTAGAGAGAGAAAGAAAAAGTTTGAGAGAGATTCACAGTACTGTTAGCAATTGATATAGTGCTAATAGCTCCAACCTTGTATATGAAAGTGCAAAGAGTGAGGAAGAGTAATTGCATCCAGTGGAAGGAACAAAGAGCATGAGAGACATACTGGAATTGACTTAGTTTGAAGTTATAAGACAGGATGTGATTTCTGAAGTCATGGGAAATGTGGCCTTAAACATTGTGGAGTACGTCATTGGTGTTAAGTTGTTTGACCTTAAAGCTTGGTTGAGTTTATTATGATGTTATTCTTCAAGAGAGTTTTAAGACACTGCCAATATAGAAGATTCTCAAGCCTACATTCGTCCAAAGTATTACCATATAGTTTGCATTTCACTTGTGATACTGGCATGGAATTCAACCTAGAGCAATGTGGCAAAAAGTTGTGGAGTTGCATATGTAATATTTAGTGATATAGAAGATGCCTTGTATTTTTGGCTGGAGATTCTGCATGCAAATCGATCAGATATGCTTTCCCCTTCAATCTAGGACTTTGAATGTGAAATTTGTTATAAGGGCTTGCTTATAATCTGATTTGCCACTATTAACATTCTTTAGGTGTACTTGTAGTGTAATTGGTCTTTGCTAACTGCTAAGGCATTTTTTAAAAAAAGTCTCTACTCTCTTTGAAGTGATAATTCTCTCTTACAATTTTTTAGAGTATTACATGCCTGTCTCTTTGGGTCATTCATATGGTAGAACACATGCTATTCATTTATTTGGTGTGCTTTTCAACTATGGGCAGAACAAAAAACAAGTATACAAGAACAGATTGTATTGTCCACATCTTCTTTGTTTTACAGGGTTTCACGTTGGTATAGCCTTTTTTTCATCCTCTACGTGCTAATAGGAGTGTACTTTGTCACCAACTTGGTTCTTGCTGTCGTATATGACAGCTTCAAAGACCAGGTAAAGTTGAAAATGTGAATAGTCTGCGGTCTTCCTCTCATTTTCAAATGCTTATACCATTTCCTTCCTGATATATCACAAAATATTTTGTAGGATGTTTTCTTTTGTGTTCAGGGATAAAATGAAAATGTACATGCTTACATCTTCTTTCTGTTCTAGCTTGTAAAACAAGTTTCTGAGATGGACCGTTCGAGGAAAAGAATACTGATCAAAGCCTTCAATCTCATTGATAAGAATGTAAGTATGTTGTCACTCAATACCATGGTTTTCAACTATCCATTCAATTTGCATTATCTTTATATTCCATGGATGCTACTATGCATGCACACCCACAAATATAATCTTTGTGCTTAATTCTTGTTCATTGTAAAGTAATTGTATAGCCTTCCTCTTTCAAACAACGCCTTCAAAATATTGTTCTAACATCATGACATCTCAAATACTTCTGCTTTCTGAGAGATGCTCTTCATTAAGTCCTTTTAGATATCTAATAAAATGAAAATCTGACAGAGAAATCAAAATAGCCCTTGCATAATGATTCTCTACCAGATGGAGAAATACCTTTTCTAAACAAAAGAGAAATCCTTGTCTAATGTGCGTACCAATGTTGTTATGTCCATTGTTGGTAGATGTGAATGATAGTCACTTTCTTTTGTTAAACGCTCCACTTGATATTGATACAGGAAGTAATTTTATCTAGACACAAAAAAGAGCATGGTACTTAATGGATGACAAGGCATCCTCCCTGGAAACATACTATACAATTTAAACAAAAGATCTTCTCTGCAGTCCCTCTGCTCTTCAGATATGGCTCCAAAAATTCCGTTTTGTGGTGCTACAATGACGAAGTCAGGAAAGCTATTTTATCCAAAATGAGAAGACAAGATAATTTCAAGTCTTTAAAGATTCTAGAGTGCTGAAATCAAATGCATCAAATCATTGCAAAAGTTGTATGCACCTTTGCTAAACTCACAAAAGCATATAGAAAAGCAACTCATTTAGGCTATTTGGACAAATATGTGGCTCTCTATATGTCAACAATTTCATTTTCTTTTACCCAAACTACATAATTATGTGGTAATAATGTTTGAAGGTGTCACTTCTAATAGAATGCATGAAACAAACATCTGGAGACATTGTGATGTGAGAAAATGTAAGCATTGACATTGTTTACGACTGAACAAAACAAATGCTTTATTCTTAGTATCTTGACCTTACAAATAAGATTACCTACAGGGATTTGAGAAGATGTAGGATTATGAATAAGATAAGCATGAAAGATTTTCAAATAACATGTCCTGAATTTCCCAAATACTATGCTCTTGCTCTCTTATCTCTTCTTGGAGACAAACACGCTAAATCAAGCGATGAGGTGACAAGGCTAGTTTCTCTGTCTCACATTCATCTGATCTGATCTGATGCAAATGTTTGTTTTGGACAACATGCACAATATGACTGAGTGTCATATTCTTGCAGTCATTTTCTCCCTGGTGTATGGTTTGCTTCAGTTAAGGGAAAATTTTCAACTTCCCCCCAGCATAGTTGCTGACATCTTATTTGTTGTTCTTTGTTTCATGTCCAATGGGAATATCATTTTTGTTCAACAGGATGCTGGATACCTTAATAAGGAGCAATGCATTCATTTATTTGAAGCACTTAATAAATACAGGTATTCCTTGTGTACCATCTTCAATACACTTTCAAAACATGCTCTATAAATCGTGCACAAGATCCTTCCGATATATGATTTGCACAAACGCTTTTAGTCTAATTCAATTGATGCTAGAGGAGCACGAATAATTGACTTCTCAAAAATACAAAGATGTTGCAAAAAAATATATTTATATTCCTGAATATGGTGCTTTCCAGATGGATGACTAATATTGGCAGATTCTGACCTTTTTTTGGTCTTGATTCCTGAAAGTAGCATATAGTTTATTCTTCCTTGAGGAACTCATTTTCAGCAAAGCCCCTTCCTCACTCCTTGACCAGAGGAACAGATGGAATAGATGTGTGATAGTGAAAATAGTTCCCATTTCCCTTAAAAGAATGAGTGGATGAAAATTAGGCACTATATTAGTTGGATTTCATAGGATTTAACTTTATTCATTCTTTGTGTTCACTTCTGCTTTAGAAGTTGGAAAAGAAAGGACATTAAGGTAGTCATCTATGAAGCACAAGTGGAAAAACCTTCATTAAACTATTAATTCAGTCATTTACTTGTGTATTCAATACTTGGTAGAACAACAACAGACACTCCACAGATGCTTGCATTCAACTAACTGTTTGAATATGAGTGACATTATAAATCACCACTTATACTCAGTTATCCATTTCTAGTGCAAAGGCATTCTAATGGTGTCTTGTGCTTTCTTTGCACAAGGATTGATCAACTTTTGCCTACTTGTTCTGGTATTTGATCTCAAAACCAACCTTATTCAAAAGCCATTTGTTTTACGAGGACAATTGATATTTTTCCTTGATGAAAATTAAAATGATTATGCCTTACTTGGATCTCATTTGTTAATGACATGAATAGCTTTATTATGCCTATTTAATTTCACTATCCTATCATCCATTTGGTCTTGAAGTAAGAATGAACAGCTACACTGTATACCACCATCCCCGTGACTTAAGTCATTGTGCAAGGGTTTTTAAAGCTACTGTTATATACACAAAAGTATTTCAGATATTTGATATCATCACCAGGCAATCATATGGGCTAACTATTGATGAACTGATTGGATTAAGCCACCAAAGTCAGCTTCCGTCATTATATATTGTTTGAAAGAAAAAGCCTTGATAACATATGAGTGTGGGGATACTGTAGCAGAAAACAGTTACAACTCTTTGTAGACAACATGTTGACCAGAGGAATGCATTTAATTGTTTTTTTTTTTTTTTCAGTTGTGTGTATATTTATGGCTTTCTCTTGAGCTTCTTAGTTGGTGTCGTTGTCTGGGGTTGTTAACTGATTGGTTCCGTGGGCATGGATTGTCTTTTTTTTCCTGTGAATATGTTTTCTCCCTCAAACGCTATTCTGTTTGAGCCTTGGGTCTTATTTAAAATTGCATCCGTGCTTTATATTGATGTAAGTCCTCTGGCCTTCAGTTTTCTCATCATGGGTGTCATCTTGGGAGCACTTAGAGTGGACTTTAAATGATGAAAGAATTGTAATAATAATCACTTTATTTTCACCATATCTTGGCAAATTTTCTATCATTTCCATTGGATGGAGTTTGGAAAAAAGATGGGAAACAGATGGCAAGACGTTACCATGGCTCAGGATAAAAAATTGCTTGCCTTTAGCTTTTATAACTCAAGTTGTTATTCTGGTGCAAGTTGTTTTATATATTGAAGTATGTGCTATTTATTTATATTTATTTTGTTTATCAGGACTTTGCCAAGCATATCAAGGGAAGAATTCGAGTTGATATTTGATGAACTTGACGATTCTCATGATTTCAAGGTATATTCCCTCGTGTTTAAACAAAACACAGGTGATCTTTTGTTTTCACCATCATCATGGAAATGCTATGCATACAAACAAAACAATACTAAAACTCTATTCTAACATGTGTGGTAAGTGATAAGTGGTGGATTGTGGGTTTCACACATTTTAAATGGTTAGTTGAGCACGAATAGAGTAATTGCCACATCAGTTTGTATGATTTCTACATGGCTTGAAAGGAAGGAAACAATTTGCTTCATTGAACTGATCATTGGTACACACACATGAGTGTGTATGTATTCGTCATTCTAATATTTTTGTGCATATCATCTATTTTTTGAATTCACGAGCTGATATGCACAAAAATATTTCTGATGTTGAGTTTGTTGTGTTAGTTATGAATGTTGTACAAGTTTTAGGTATACACAAAGTTCCATTATAAAATTGCTGTCTTGAAAAACCACAGAACTTCATTCATCCTTGTGTAAGCCATACGCTCAAAAGTATTATTCAAAGATCAAGTATTGCATGTGTGCTTGCCTATGTGGATGTGTGTATGTACACACACATTTATGTGTGTGTGAGTGCAAAATCCCAAAACTCACATTATTTTTGGTTGCTCCTCACTGCAGCTAGTTTATGTTGCGCTACAAGAATTCATTTATATTACTGATATTTAGCTTCTTGGTATCTAAGATTTGTGGTTTGCTTGTGCTATCATTTGCAAAAGCTTGCAAGAGTCTTTCACAACCATCCCATTTGGCACATTTTAACTAGCCATTTATAAGAAAGATGACTTTTGGTTATTATTATTTTTTCATCGGGCATATTTCAGTTATGTTTTCTGGCCTTGGTATCTTTTCTTTATGTAGATCAACTTGGATGAATTTGAGGACCTTTGCAATGCAATCGCTCTAAGATTTCAAAAGGAGGATGTTGTAAGTTGTATTGCTCTGAAACTGAAACACAAAGGAAATATTTGGAGCTTTTAGACTGCATCTCTGATACTATGGGTTCTGTTTGCAGCCATCTTACTTTGAATACCTTCCATCAATCTACCATTCACTTTTCTCTGAAAAGTTGAAAGAGTTTGTACGAAGCCCTAAATTTGGCTACATAATATCATCCATTCTCGTCATGAATCTGTTAGCTGTCATCACTGAGACAACGGTATGGCATGAAATGAAAATTTGATAGAACTGATGTTTTCCCTTTTTTCCCCTCTCATATCACGATAAACATATAGAGATTAAAGTTTGGTTCCTCTATATTTAAATTCTTCTAAGATTTGGTTTGTTAATCTGTTTAAATGTTTATTCTTATAAATCTAATCATATCACTGCAAAACAATGTGGGCTTTGGATGTAGCTGTTGCCAAGATCATGTCTTGATCTAAAATCAACTCCTCTGAATACCACATATGAGTGCATGTTTGCATTGAAATGTAACCATTTGGAAAGGAGATTAAAATAGAATTTGAGACACGCAAAGATCTTTGGGCCAGTTCATTTCAAGACAACCAACTTTTCAATGACATGATCTATCCAGCTCAATAAACAAAACCAAAAATTTGAAACCACCAAGATCCACTTGTTAGATTACTGTCTTGATGTTGTATATTTAAATGCTGATGCAATTATGCTAATCTTGTATGTAATTGGTTTGCAGCTTGATATAGCCAACAATTCTGCTCAAAAGGTGTGGCAAGAAGTGGAATTTGTCTTTGGTAAAGACTTGCTAAATCATCAACTCTTCCAATGCTGTTTCCCTCTCCTATAAATGTTACTTATATGGATATAAGTACATTTATGGAGCTTTTTGGGTCTATGCAATTATAGCCTCAAATTTGGATAGTCACATAACTCACGGTTGTCTATAAACAATGTTCCATCTAGCAGAAAAGAAATGACTGACTATAGGACTAATCCTGAAATTCTTGAGGATAAGTATGTGTTCTGTAGTTGGTTTGAAACTTTCTAACAGCCAGGGTTGACATCAATTTGGTGGCAAGCAGTATATAAACCTTTAACGTTAATGGCTGAAGGAATTTATCCATATGAATATGATAATTATGTGAGAATTTTAATGCACTTTTGTTTCCATTATACATTGACTTGTTCTTTAGTTAATTCTAAAACCAATGGAGACAGATTTTGCATACCTCTTGGTGTCCCTCCTTGTACATGTTTTATCCTCTTTTTTTCTTCTGATGCTTCATTGAATTTCCATTTATCATTCATAAAATATAATCTGTGAATGATGAAACATGACATGCATTGCTCATGATGAATATGAGTTCATAAAGATGTAAATTCTTATCATAAAAATTGGTTTTCTTGACCATTTGTCATTCCAATCTTGATGGTCAAATAATCGATACCTCGGACTATCTACTAGTTAGATTTTGCAGGGTGTCAATTGAAAGTTGGATATTAACTTGTCCAAGGTCAACCACTTATTAGCTCTACAATTTTGTTGTGTGAATTCAATCTTGCTATTTTGTAGTGGCTTATGATGTGAGTTTGAATCATGTCTTTGGAGTTCATGGATTGCCTTTTGTACTTCAGGGTGGATCTATGTTGTGGAAATGGCTCTAAAAATCTATGCATATGGATTTGAGAACTATTGGAGGGATGGTCAAAATCGCTTTGATTTTGTGATCACTTTGGTTATAGGTAATTACTTTATATAATCTTTCCCAGCAGCCTATGTCAATTATTTTCTTTCTTTAATGCAATTAATTTGAATGCATGAAAATTATTTCTCACCCTATTATTCTGTGAATTCTAATGGTGATTCATTGCTACTATTTTTAGTAACTGTAATTTCTTTTGCATCTCAATAAAAAAAAAAATCAGTAGTTTGTTTTTGTATATTATTTTCAATATGTTGTGTAAAGGATGACCTACGAGTGAACTAATGACCATACATGAGGATCTGGTTGTGTTGCTTTGTTAATGTTCCCAAACTACTACTCTTGAAAAGAAAAAAAGATTTTGTATTTAATAATTATAGTTCGGGGAAATTCGAGAAACCTGCTCACTGTTTTCCGGAGAATTTTGTTTTGATATGCCTGTTTGCCATTGATTCAAATGTTCTAAGTAGAGAAACTAAACTATTTTGTTTGACAGGAATATTTCATTTTACGCTGCACCATAATGCCATGAAAATGATTTTTGTGTTTGCAGTTATCGGAGAGACTGTAACTTTTGCATCTCCTAATGAGCTGACTTTTCTTTCAAATGGAGAATGGTATGAACTATATATATATATATATATATTCTTATTAATGGATTATTATTATTATTTTGTGTAAAGTGATTTTTCTAAGTTGTGCCACTATTTTTCATTTTTCCTCTATTTTTCAAAAATTATTTTTTTTTTTTTATTTGGTCTCCTAGCTAGATTACACCTTCGGGGGATGGGGGATGAGGGATGGAGAAGGGTGGGGATATCACTTCTTATCCACTTATTTCCCCTCTGATCTTAAGTGTGAGCAGAATTTGAGCAAAAGTCTATTGGGAGGATTGCCCAGCACTTTTACCTACAAACTTAGCTGGCATCTACAGTTAGAGCATACAAATGAAGTAGGGTGACATCAGTGAGGGATGGGGGGGGGTTTTGTCTAACTTGGGTGGTATTTCTTCCATATTCCAGCCCTTGCAACCCTTATTTCTGTTTACTTTGTGCTAAAGCTCGCCTACATTAATGCACATGCAGCTGGACATTCTGAACCTCCTGCAGGATCCTTTCTGTTATTCACCATAAAATAAATAGCATTGGGGATTGCTCTGCAGCAACCACGCAATCACCCAGAACAGTATGCTAAGTTTTCCTCGTGTAGATCATTCTTAGCCCTTGCAGAGAATTGGATAAAGCAATAAGCTCTTATTTCCTGCAGTTTGGTTATGCTTAGATTACTTAAAGAAATAGTTCTGGCATTATATATGACAGTAATATTAAACTGCCCATCCTTGCCAAGGCCCACTTTCAGCAAGTTTCACATTGTTATTGAATGTGATTTTTAACATATTTTGCCTTTACAAGCTCATTGTTGACATTTTTCGTGTATTGTGAATATAATTCCATCATTGAACTCAAAATCAAAGCACGATTTTGTTTTTCAACATCTCCACTCACTATAGTGTTGTTAAACAATAGTTTTCTAATAGGAGAATGGAAGCTTGATATGCATAGATATTCTTTCTTCTATTTATGATGTATCTTCATCTTCTTTTTTGTTTGCAGGATTCGTTACCTCCTCATTGCAAGATTGTTAAGATTAATAAGGATCTTGATGTATGTTAGAAGTTACCGGGCTTTTGTTGCCACATTTTTAACCCTCATACCAAGTCTGATGCCTTATCTGGGCACAATATTTTGCGTCATGTGTATTTATTGCTCTCTTGGTATTCAGGTACATTGGATGCTCTGTTTTCTTGTCATATTGCAATTAAATTCTGCTGTTGTCGATATTTCTGTTTCAATTTATGCTTTTTGGTAGCAGGAAAGTGAAAAGAAACTTCTAGTTCATAGTAAATTGATTCCTTCAGAAATGATCCCCTTTCTTTTTAGATGAAGCATAGTGCTGTTTTGCCCAAAAACTGCTAACAATAAAAAATACAGTATGGATTTTTTATTTTTATTTTTTGTTATATTGGGAAGTATTGGTACATTCATGCATATGTGATTGATTTAATTTTTTCGTAAGGAAAAGATGTCATTTGTGGCCTCACTACTCTTTGGCTGGTTATTGGTGTAATCTGCAAATTGTGATATCTTGGATTGGCATGTCTTCAAGATAGCCTGCAGTATTTGTATTAACTATACTGGATTATATTCTCTTTTTTACTATGATTATTGTTATAAAATCTCTACTTGTTTAAACTTGTAGATCTTTGGCGGGCTTGTCAATGCCGGGAACCTCGATTTGGAAGGAACAGGTCTTGCTGAAGATGAGTATCCTTTAATCATAATGGATTAGAGCCTGCTGTAAGCCCCGTTTTACTTTTTCCCTCTAGAGGTAGCCTCTGATCTGTGGGTGGTGCCTTTTAAATTGATTTCATATCTTGTTATGGCTTTATGATTAGGGTAAGCCACTAGTTTCTCAAAAATCAATTTCCTTGACAAAATAAGTTATTTGCTTTTCAATTTTAATGACTATCCAAATGGAATGGTGACACTTTTTAATCTGCTCGTTATGGGAAATTGGCACGAGTGGATGCAGGTAAATACTGCCTTTTGCCTTCTACATTTATATTTTTTTCAATTTCACTGTTGTTTTTTAGTAAGGTGCAGAACATTCTATTTCACATGCCCTTTTGTTATGGATTCCTTTGAAAAAATAACAAAATAATATCTGGTATCTTGCATGTAAACTTGTAATTGTCACTTAAGGAATGATTATTTCTGCCCATAAAAACAGAAGTTTTGGTGCCAGCAGGATATCACTCTTGAAACCCTAACCACATCAAAGCAGTCCCAATAGAGATCACAAGATAGCGTTTATCAGCAAAATACATAATGAAAAATCATTTATCAGCTTGAGTGGCTTTCTAATTTCAGTAACTTGCAAATGTATTTTAACATGTTGTTTGGTGGGAAGCTGTTTCCCATGGAACTGGAGAGAGTCAGAAAGATATGTTGAGACAAAGCTGGTGTGGTCAAATATTAAGCATGATAAACTTTGGAAAATCTTATTGTTGTCCACTCTCTTTTGTATATGATGCATGTGCAATCATGTACACATTTATAAATGCTGTCATGTCATTTCCTCCATATCCTATCAAATTTTCATTCTTGTAAATGAGAATACTGTCTCATTTCATGATTTTCCTGGCGAATAATTTATGAATTTATTAAAGGAAAGACAGGGGATTATACACATTTTACACAATCTGCTTTCTTTCTAAATTTGAAGCGAACAATGGATTCAATATTATTAGCTGATGTTTGCTTTGTATGCAACATAATGAATGTGTCATAAATTTCCAAAAACTTAAAGGAAATACATTAAAACAACTACTGAACTATGTATATTGCATGCAAGAGACATCAGGCTGTTGGTAACACTCAACAACGCTATAAGAAAAAATGTTTACCTGTTTTACCGTTTACAGTCTTCGATCTTATAACTGTGGTTAAAAACCCTAATCACTTGTACTTACTATTTCAGAGTTACAAGGATTTGACTGGAACTTACTGGAGCCTTGCATACTTCATCAGCTTCTACCTAGTAACAGTTCTATTGCTTTTGAATTTGGTAAGTTCTATTTGTTGCTGCAGCACTTTTTATTGAATTTGCTGAAACTCAAAACCTGTAGAGGTCAATCTGTCAAATACAACACAAATAATGGAAAACCACGTGTAGCCTTCCACTTCTTTGCCTTATCAATGATAATTTGATAGGAAGGATATTCTATTTCCAGTCAGATGTATGATCCATGAATCATTGAAAGTTCATAGAACGAAGTTATGGGACTATTGGTTGACAGTTTTTTGCATTTTGTATTCTTATGCTCATTCTGATCAATCCTATATTATTGTGGAGAGGAAGCATCTATGATTTCATCTGCATAAAGGCAATCTGTTCTGGTCATTATTGCTACCGAAATCAACCTCAAATTGGCAGACTTCTGAATAGCATGTCCCATTGCACTTAGTCCTTTCAGTTTTAATGCTTTTCTCTGTGATGTAGCTTTCTTTCCTGCATACCATCCCGTTTCTAGTGAACTGGTCAGATAACAAATGCATCATAATCTGCAATAGATGGTCAGTGTTTTCACTGTTCAGTGAGCCTGGTAACACTGACTGGCTATTCCAGAAATATCTAAGAAATGGTGGTGACCCTATAACTTAATCATCTGAATGATAATAAGCTGGATTTAATTGATCATTGATTGGTATTATCAGGTGTTCTGTGATGAAATTAAAATGCATAGGAGAACTCAGCTTCGTTAGTTGCTATTTGGTTTTATTTATATTAGATAATGAAGTGCAGAGTTTTCTAGATAACAAGAATTTTGGAACTTTATGTATCTCATTCCACTCATGTTATTATTGGCCTTTATGACTGGATTACTAAATACATGGCATTTTTTAGTTAAGGGCAAAAGCTATTGTAAAATGCAAAACATCATTTTCTTGTTTTTAATGTTTCAGGTTATGGCTTTTGTCCTGGAGGGATTCTTTGCTGAAATGGAACTTGAGACAGCAGAAAAATGTGAAGCAGGGGACAAGGTTGGTACCTTTTTAAACTATGAGCTTTTAATTTACATGCGTCGGTTGTTTTCTCAAAATATATTTATTTGCTTATAAGCAAAAGGAAAAAATGCTACCGATATTAGTTTGTTTCATTGTTCTTCCCATTACTATAGGCTCTACCACACAATCTTTATAACTTGAAAATTTTAATTCAAAATTTTTAGTATAAACGATTTAATTTCCTTTTCTCTTCTAATATGAATCTGTTTTTTTTTTCTTAAATTAAATATTAATGATTTTTTTTTTCATTCTATTGAATTTATCTAGTGATCCTTTGGCTCTTTTTTTTTCCATATTTTAACCACCTCATTTCTTTAATTAATACTTCAATGATCTTGAAATTTACTCTCTTTTGCCTCTGTCTCTATTTTGATTGATTTGCTTTTTCCTTCGCACAAGGGCAGGTAGTAACCCCTTGTTTGTTTTTCACTTTAAATCCACCTAACTATTTCTCTTTTACTCATTTTTTTGTGTTTAATCTTTTTCAATTTTAAATGATAGTTTGATAGTGATGCAAGCTAAATATTCTAGTTTACATTGGAAAGAAGTTCTCACTCTTCAACATTAGAAAGTAGATTCAGGTTTCAGATACCATAAGATTTTTGTTACATTTACTGAATGCTAATTGTGGCTTTGATTTACTGGTTGATCTTGTTTCTCAAATTTTCCATTGCTCATACCTGATTTTTTGGGTTAAATGTAGTATTGAGCTATTGGATTTATCCCCAGTTTGTATTTGTTGCAATAGATTAACTACTGAATTTAAATGATATTCTTTTGCCTTCTCAATGTAGGAAGGAAGCAACTCAAAATCCCGACGCCGATCTGTTGGGTATGTGCTGCTAGCTAGTCATTTCTTTCAATCTAGATGTTGAGTGCTGACAATAATCTGAACTTATTTTGGTTGGTGCAGCACAAAAACTCGCAGTCAAAGGGTTGATAATCTTCTGCATCATATGTTAAGTGCGGAGCTGGAAAAACCAGAATGCTCCAATGCATAAATGGTTTCTTTCACAGTTCTGGTTAGCATATTAATAAATCTCTCTTTCAAGTTTAAATTATGTTAGCCCAAAGATGCAAGTACGTGAAAACCTTCTTCATTTTCGAAATCATTGTTCAATCATGAACTTCTAGTGAGGTGCAAAGTTGTCAAAACCAAACTGGACCGGCCAGTTCAACCAGGCTACACGTGAACCAGCCAAGGCTCCAGTTTGGTTAGAACAAAAACCCTTAGTTGGTCAAAACCTGTCAACAAGCTGACCTGACGGGTTAACAGCTATGCCGTCTATCAAGAGTGGTTTTGCACGGTTGAACTGTACTTGTAAAAGATGACACTCAGGTCATTAATACCACTGGACCAAAATTTCAATATGATACATTGATGCCATGCGAGCATTATCCCATCATATATGCCAATCCTTTTCTTTTTTATTTCTAAGAATGCATGATTATACAAATCTCTCCTTTTCCTTTTGATAGTATGATACATTAAAGTACTAGTGCTTCTTTTTTTTTGGCAATTTCAACAGGATTTCTAGCATTTTAACTAGGAAAAGGTGGAGAGAGTTTTCCTTCCTTCTGAACTCAAGCTAGTCTATAATCTGAACGTTGTTTGGAGGAATTCTCAGAGGAGCTCGGCCATTCTTTAATCAACATGACGTGTTAATTCTGTGTTTAGGAACAATGTAATCTTGAAGCTGCTCTGGTCTATTATGGTACACAAAGATTTGTCATTGTAAAAGATGCACGTCTCCTAAAGCTCTTTTGCTTTAAATTTTCTTTTGTTTTTGCTCTTTTCACACAAACAATCTGATTGTAATATGAATCTTTTCCAACATGTTTATTAATTTAAAGAAGTAATAGGTTTTGCTGTATTTGGTTCAGATTCTTCCACAATTTTTCCTCTGAAATGAAATAAAAAATTAATGAAGTTAAATTTATTTTCTTGGTGGTGGAAGCATCACTCACTAGTGCCTCGTGGACTTTATTCTGCAAGAATTGTTCTCATAGCAGTACGTTTGATTAAGTTCTGCACTTTATTATTTACTAGACCAATGTCTCATGACATGAATATATATATCGGCATCAGTAAATAAAAATAAGGAGATATGGAAAGATTTGCATCTGCTTTAAAGAGCAGGATGCAATTGAGCCAACTTGAAGTCTTCCATTCTATTTATTGTTTAAGATCTTGTGGCTATTGGACTTGAGAATTTAGAGGCACTAACATGTCCTAGACCTTATCTAGGGTTGCTTTCCGGTCGATTATCTGCTTTGAAAATGAAGTCCACGGAGAGAGAGAGGGCTTTAATAGCAGTATATAAACTCTGGAACGACATAAAAATAAAATGTAGGAGAGGAAAAGGAAGATGAGAAGCATGAAGGGAGAAGTAGAGCTCAACGTTCCTGCAGAGAAAGCTTGGGAGATGTACAGAGACAATGAGATCATTAGCAAAATCAATCCTGAAATGCTTGCCCTTGCTGAATACATCGAAGGAGACGGCAGCCCTGGAAGTCTCAGGCTCTTCAGGCTGGGACCTGGTATTTTCTCTCTTGCAACCTCTCTTCTTAAGATATCATGCCACCACATTAACTTACCACTTCTTCACTTTGTTTCACGCAGCTGTAAACAGCTACGTGAAGGAATCCACGCAGAAGATAGAGAAGGTAGAGATTGGAAGGTCTGTCACATATCGCGTTGTTGGGGGTGACCTTAGGGACATGTATGATCCTTATAGGGTTACGTTTTCATTTTTTCCAGTGGAAGGAAAGGAGGAGGAGAAATGTATTGCTGAATGGAAGGCTGACTATGAGCTACTGAATTCATCAACGCCTCCCCCAGACAAAGCAAGGGATGCTGCCCTAGGTTTCCTCAAGTCGTTTGACAAGTTGGAGCCAAGCTATTAAGTGATGTGAGATGTTCTATGTATGAACACCAAACTACATACTTTACATGCTATTTATGCATGAATATTGTGTTCTATGAGATAAGTGTGGTGTGCATCATCATGTAAACAGAAACTTATGTGACAAAGTGTATGGACTTCGTCTACTCTTTAGTGATCTCTTGTCATGATTCTACCCTTCCTTATAATTACCTCAGCAATGGAAGTGCAAGGGCTCATAACATGTCTACAGACATGATCAATATCTCCTTGACAATTTGACAAGTGTTCATTTTATTCTTGTTCTTCCTCTTATTACATGACAATAAAATGGTATTCTCTTTGCTGTGACATGTTCTTATTTGTAAGGAATTATGTTATCACAACCTGACCTTGGAGTTAGAAGTTAGCCGACAAGATGAGAAATAAACATGACAGGAGCTTATCACTATCCAGTAATATAGATTATAGACCGGAAAATTAGTAAATATACGTTGGAGTTGAAATTATACTGCCATGCCTATATGTCGTTCTGCCATATCAACACAGCCCTAGAGTCATGGATTTGGTCCAACCAGATTTGACAAGATTGTGATAACAATACAGCTGCCCTCCTTCCTGTGCTGTCAGCTTTGTCAATCTATCTAAGATTAGTGAAGTTATCAGGTCATTATCGTTTTCTTCCCACTCTGGCTTTTACCTTTTTTTAACTTCAATAAGAATCCAAGGCTGTATCTGTTAGGCATCCATGCAAGTCTTGCTTATACTAAAGAGAAGGAAAGGCAGGGGGCGGGAGAAGAAAGGAAAGCCGTCTATTAAGGTTCGCCATTCAAGAGTAGAGAGAAATGCAAGGAAAGAGGAGCAACCTCTATCTTTCTAATATTCTCTTCTCTGTAAAACCTCTCTCGGCCAAAGCACTAGTAAACCCTACCCTTCGGGGTACCCCATCCCCGCCCTAACCCCACCCCCCCTCCTCCAATGAATCGACGGCATTGTTTTCCCATGGTGTAAAGGACTTGCAACCAGATGATCCCCACAAAAAAGCACATTCTTATCCCTCTTTGCTCTCTATTTCCTCAATAAACATCCCCGGCCACCAGGAAAAATTGTTTCCTTCATTTCTTAATTCTGAGAGGAGGTAAACTAATTTCTAGCAAAATTCACACAAGTTGTTTTCTTATTCTTAAGCGAAAAGGAAAGACTGAAATATCTGTAGTTGGTTTTTGAGAGTTTTAAATGATGGAACCCGTTGGAAACATAGATGGGGTTGGTGCAAGGAGCGATGGTGGATCGTCTTCAATGTCTAAAGGTGGTGATGAGGGTGGTGAATTCCAGCTAAAGAAGGGGCCATGGTCAGCAGAAGAAGATGCCATGCTAATAGAGCACGTGAATAAATATGGAGAAAGGAACTGGAATGCGGTGCATAAACTCTCTGGGCTGCCTCGGTGTGGCAAGAGTTGCCGAGTGCGATGGACCACACACCTCAGGCCTAATGCCAAGGAAGGTGCCTTCTCTGCTGAAGAGGATAGGATCATTGATGAGTTGGATGCTCAGATTTCAGCATCTAATGATGATGAGGGTGGTGGAGGTGAGCTGAAGAAGGGGCCATGGACGGCTGCAGAAGATGCCATACTAATAGAGTACGTGAACAAACATGGAGAAGGGAACTGGAATGCTCTGCAGAAACGTTCTGTACTGGCTCGGTGTGGCAAGAGTTGTCGGCTACGATGGACTAACCATCTCAGACCTAATCTTAAGAAAGGGAACTTCTCTGCTGAAGAGGAGAGGATCATTGTTGAGTTGCATGCCCAGTTTGGCAACAAATGGGCTCGGATGGCTGCTAGGCTTCCTGGACGAACAGACAATGATATCAAGAATTTTTGGAACACAAGAACAAAGAGACTCCTGCGGCATCGCCTCCCTCTTTATCCACCTGAAATCCTGCCCCAAAATCCACCAAGTCCTCAGCACGACGACAACAACAAAAAATCCCACTCTCTACCTTCCACCCCAACCTCCTCTTTTACTTTCCCGACCACCCAACTCTTATCCCGGACAACTCCGACTAATCCACAAAATAATCTCACATCTCCTGCCCGTGCCTTTACCCCCCCCGCTACCCCTACCCATCCCCCTACCACTGCTCGTCCCCCTACCCCTGCCGCTCTCCATCCCTCTCCTCCTCCCTTTACCGCTCCCCCTATCTCCCCTCTCTCCTCTCCTTCCACTGCTAATTTTCCTACCCTCCCACTTTTCGACTTTTCCCTCCCCCGAGCCCCTCCAATCCTTCAGATCCCTCCCCGCTTCAAGAACTTCTCCCAATCCTCTTCCGCCACCTCCCTGAACAACACCACCATTGTTAACACCCCGCCCACCTCACATAGCATTACCGTTCCTGCCTCTTACTTTTCGCTACCCTCATCACCATTGCCCGCTATAACTTCACCATCCAACACTAGTCCTCTCAGTTACGAAATCCCTTGTTGCTTCACTAACCTGCTCAGCAGCAACAGTAGTGAGTTCCACAAGGAAATGGAGAGAGAGAATGAGAAACTGTGTTTGCTTCTCGCTTCCGTGACGCAGACAGATCACCTCCCTTTTGCCCAATTGTTGTCACCAACATCTCTGAATTGGAATTCAGCATCTAGCAGCATTCCTACTACTACTACCAACACCACCGCTGTGCCTGCTAAGATTGGTAGAACAAGAATAAGAAGAATGAAAAACGTTACAACTTCTGGCAAGGGTAAGAGAAATAGCATAGGATTTGGTGCAACTGAAAGTAGCAGGATTGGATTATTACAAGAAGATCTCATGCAAGAGGTTAAGGCAGCTTTGGAAGTGAATGAAAAGGATACTTCGACCAAGCAGAGTCATTTGGTTTTTCAGGATGCTCAGCAGAAGCCAAAGGAGCTCATGTTCGAAGATTTCTGCGGAATACAATATTCGGATCTTTCCAGCTCTCTGTCTTTGTCTTCAGGTCAGCATTTTTTTGTTCATGCATGTGAATAGACTTACCTTGATATTGATTGATAAAATAATGATTTCCTTTCCATCCCTTGATTTTCTGTGCATGCAGAGTTGACGCCAACAGATGGTGAAGTAGCAGAGCAATTAAACAGTAGCATGACTGATGACTTGACCAAGCTGCTCGACATTTTCCCTTCTTCTCCCTTGCAGCTCTCTGATCTGTATACCGATGACATCTCCAAAGGGCAAACTTCGGTCATAATTGATGATAATAACATGGATATCGATATGCAGCAGCAGATAGCTTTATTGTTTCCCACCACAGCCACAGACCAAGGCGGCAGAACCGTTGGAACTGGCTCTTGGGACAGCTTGCCTGGGATTTACTGACAGACAGCTTGAAGAAAGAAAAGGAAGCATCAAAGGCTTGGAATTAATTATTTCGGTTATTAAATTCTACTAATATTAATTTCTAATTTGTATGGATGGTGGTAGAGTTACCTTTTCCACTTAGCTTTTGATCAGTATTAAATGACAATAAAATTGCAATCAGGTGAAATGGATCAGGTAAAGAAAAGCTGCTTCATCTTCCAAGTTACTCTGAAAAGGGTGATAGTTTCCATTTCCAAGGGACACCCCATGATCCTGACACGATCAACCTGATCAATTCTCCATTGAAAGATCTCACAATCTAGTGTTCGGAGATCTAGGGAAGGGAGGAGAGCTGCACCTTAGCTGGATCTGTTAGAGGAGTTAGAAATAAGGTCAGTCGCATCTTGTGCCGTTGGGGGTGACCTTAGGAACACGTATTGAGCTACATTTTCTATGGTTTCCTTGCAAGGAGAAAAAATAAGTGTACAAGAGTTGTGTTTTGTGAACTCCAAACTGCATGCTGTGTGCTATCAATTCTATGCATGTCTTTACAGTACGATGCACGACGCCGGTGCATAAAGTTAATTAGAAGATGGTTCAGGTGGCAAGCATGCCCACTTTTTTTTACACAGATTAGCTTGATGGTTTATAATCCGTGAGAAGAGATAAAAATAAGAGCTTTGAATAATGCAGCATAACAGCACAAGTACAATAACAGAGCAGTCCATGCTCTTGAATACAGTGAATTCTATGATTCTCTAACAAGTGAAATAGAGAATGCCTTCTATATATATTAAAAAAAAAAAAAAAAAAGTGAAGGTCATGCATTTGATAATCTGTAGTTGCTGCTTTCTGATGAGTTAAGCAGCAGCAGTGAGCACAAGAAATTTCAAGGAAGAAAAGAAAAAACAAATGCTTTTTGTAGCCACCACTACATGTATACCACAGCCAAAACCCTAATCGGCATTAAAAGTTGGTGAGAATCATGTAACTAAGCAACTCCTTAATGTATATAAACCAGAAGGCAGATAATATATATATTATAATCAAAATGTGCAATGTGTTCAGCTGGAAAACATCCTGTCATCGTTCTACCATATTAACACATCCCTAGAATCTCATAAAGAACCCGAGGCTTCTTAAGCTGGTATTGGTCCAACCAAATTTGTCAAAATTGTGATAATAATAGCTGCCCTAAAATTGGCTGCCAACCAACTACCCCTTCCCATGCTGTCAACTTCTTTGCTCATCTGTCATCAATCCGGAACTGTTCACAGTTGATCGATCCAAACCTTGTGAAGTTTGTAACAAGAGCATTTATCATCTTTTTTACAGTTGCTTTGAATTCACCTGAGGCACCCATGTCAGCTTTATCAACATCAGCTACTCCATCTTTAACTGTAACAGAACCTACTATAGCACCATCTGCATAAGCTTTGCATGCCACCAAAATATTATGTGCACGATTGTGGAAATGACCAATGACTAAATCTTCAAAATGCTGCAAGCAAACTCAATCGGGTTAGTTATTGTGGTAGCCACAGACAAAGTTTAGAATCCAGCAAATGTCCTAAGTGAACTGGAACATGCATGTGCGAATTTGATGACCACACAAGTAAAATCACAATGCTCTTAAATAAGATGAGAGGCCAATGGTATCACTAGACAGAACAGAACCTACTAACATCCTCTAAAGAAAGCAATAAAAAAGAAAAATGAATATCAGGAGGAAACAAAAAATCAATATGAAATAAAACGACATATGGTTAGGGCACATTATCCATGGGGTCCCTTCAATACAAGAAACTACTGCAAATGGTGGCGAACAAAAACACTAGAATGGACATCAACAAAGATGAAGCTCAAAGCATTGTCAGTTGCGCAAGCTTTTAATACCAAAGCTAGGGCCAATACACCTTTTCACAAATTGCCAGACAAACAATGGGGAATGCCTGCAAGGATAATGTAATGCACCACATAAAGAAACTCAAACATTAATAATCCTTTTTTTTTCTATTTTATTTTTCATTCAAAAGCTAAAACAAAAAATTAACAAAACTATACACACACACACACACACACACACACACACACACATATATGCGACGACCGAGGGCAGGTCTGCCCCAGTAAAATTTTGATCAGATCCATACATGCTAAGACCATGGAAAGATAACACCAAAAACAGTTGCCAATTTGGTGAATCCAAGCTGTAGGCAAGAACTTTATGTCCGTGAGAACAGAAGCAAGAACTCCAAGTAACAAAGCAGCAATTGATTATTAAGAGGGGGCAGTCAATGTGATCATACCTTTGGTGGCCTTCGTAGAGTATACATCATTGTCTTCAAGGACAAAATGAACACCTCTTCATTGTATTTCTTAGATCTTTTATCCCCTTCAGCCCCCACATATGAAGATTCATACCCAGGCTCATTAAAGAAAGGTTTTGCATTTAGAATGAGGGCTTGTATTGAGACCAAAACTTGCAGCATGGTTGATTTCCCTGGGATCCACATCTCAGTCTCTTTGCCAGACCAGGTGCCCAAAAGGCTGAGGCAGACTTTTCCACATTCATACAGATTTGGATTCAATCGAAGCCCACCTGAATAGTAGTATACCATCTGACAGGGAGGAATCACAATCAGGCACAGCATAAAATATTTATATGCATAAAAAAGATATTACAAATTACTTACCGGTGGTGCATCAGGATATGTAGGAGGGAATATACAGTCAAAGACAAAAAGGCCATCATGGTAGGGAGTGCCAGCAGGTCCTGCAATGACAGCCCTCAAAAGTTCCATCCTTGTTTCATAAACTCTAACAAATATAGTATCTGAGAGAGAAGGGGAGGGGGTTCAGTCATCTAACCAAGCAATGCCTTATAACCAGAAAATGAAAACGCTTGTGAATGACAAATGACAGCCTAATTTTACAATCAATAGGGTGGCTAAGATACAACTTTTGCAAAATGCCAAACTTAAGCCAGCAAATAGATTCAGAAGTCACCTGGTAAGTCTTTCTCCAAACTTTTCCATTCATCCTGAATTCTTTTCGCCCAAATTTTGGGAGGCTACAGCAAAGGAAAATTCAATGGAAAAGTAAATAATAAATCAATCAATACAAACAAGTAATAAAACACTTTTTTGGCCTATTAGAGCCAATATAAGCATACTGATATTAAGGTATTATAACGAATTTTTTAAAGTTATGGGACCATGGCCCCCTCATGGTTGGCTTATGTGTCACCCCTTCACACACACATTTATGCATGTATCTGTGTGAGAGGGATAGAGGGAGAGTTGAATCTGCAATTAACTTTACTCACCGGGAGGTCAGAGACACTGGTGCCCCTATAGTGATGATCAGAAAAGTCTTCCACATTATCAAATTGTTTAAAGTTCCTATACTTTTGCATGGTATTGTTTTCTCCGCTATCTTCTACTTCACCATTAGAGCTTGAATCTGCAGGAAACATCGAACTACTTGCAGAAGCAGTCCATTTGTTTTCAGATAGACAAGTGGTTGTCATAATTTTGCTCTCGGAATGATTATGATTAGTATGACTAGGAATAGTATGATTAGGAATAGTTGAGGTGCTGGTATTGGATATCATATTTGAACTCGAAGCTGGTTCCTTCAGCCAAGGAAGGGTTGCCTCTACTCCAGGAGGAAGATCCACGTTATCAAATTGAGATTGGATGGCTGAATAATCATCTTCATCTTCATCATCATAATATAAATAGCCATCATGGTCATCACAATCATTTTCATCAGCATAATCATCACAATCATTGCCAACCTCATCATCATGGTATGACATGTCAGAATTGGAACCATTATTATTGTTTGAATTAGTTGATCCAGAAGTTGAACCCCTGAGATGATAAGCACTATCCACTGATCCTGCTACACTGGTATAATTGCCAAGATCACTGGAGGAAGCATTCTGAGTAAAGAGCAGAATTTTAGACCAACAATGGCTTATATTCAAAAGAACAAAAAAAAGCCATGTACAATTACTTTGGTGTTCCAAAAGTTCACCTTAATGTCTTGTTGCCATGCATCATCATGAACAGATTTTGATTTTCCCTTGGTGCCCATATCAGCTTTTCCATGGCATATCAAAACTTCAGCTTGAGCATCCATTACATCACATAGAACAACCTAAACAACAAATCGCTTCCAGCATTAAAAACAATTACAGCATAATTTACAAAAACATTGTTGCATAGAATTATTTTAAAATTTTGGTAGAATTGAAAAGGCAATTCTCTGCTGCAAAGATTGTGAAATTTGGCAAGTGCCATTTAGTTCTGCAAGAACAAAACTAGCTTAGTCAGCCTATAGGTGGGCAAATATGCAGCCAAGTACAGAATTTATGCTTCATTGTGTTTCACAGTAAAGCATAAACGAGTTTCCACAGCACATGTTCGACTCCTTTGTTTCCCAATCATGCAAGACAAAGTAAAAACTAGAGTGGTGCTCAAACAGCTATTGAGATGAGAAAGTATAACTAGTCTACCACTTCACAAAACACTTAACATAGCCAAAATTTCCAGCATGCACGCAAAAATGAACCACTGCCGTAGAAATTACCAACAAATTTTATTCTTTTTTCTCTTTTCTAACAGTTTTCAGCACGCATGTTTCGACAGAAGAAGAAATAGGCTCATCCTCCAATGTCCATATACAAGATGAAACCGTTGAGGACGCCAAGTTTCTAACTCCATTGCTGCCTCATAATGCACAACAAATCGTGTTAATTATTCTCAGACTGGGTAATCTACCTTCTACAGTTGGATAATGCAAAAGACATCCCGAAACAAACAATTCCAAGCATCATGCCAAACTTAAGACATATTACCAGAATATCTCGAAATCACACAACTCCGGTCAAATTTCCCAATTCAAGCCAAAAAAATTATACAAACTTGCACTCGATAGAGAAACTAAAAACAAAATCATATTCAAACCCTAATTTCGTTACAATTAGCTAATACCACCCCCAAACTTTAATAAAAAATCAGTATAAATCCCCAAGCATTCTCTTTTCACCCTAAGTTCCTTCCTTTCAAGTTGCAAGTACATTATACCACCAAATTAGCAAAAAACATAGCTAGCTCCTCATTTCTATAAACTCAAACAATCCACCTTCAAAACCCTAACTTTCCCAAAAGTAAGACACTAAAAAAAACCAAATCACTTTAAAACCTTAAGAAAAGAAAAGAAAACCGCTTGGCTACTGAAAAACCAGAAGTCAACAATAATTACTTCAAAAAAAAAAACACACGACCGATCATGAACATGATCACAGAATAGTGACCATAACGACACTAAATTACGAACAACACGCAAAAAAAATCAAAACAAAAATTACCTCGCTTTGTTTAAGTTTCTTTGAGATCGCAACGTCCTGGTTACCATCAGCCATGTCGAGATCCATTTATACCGAAATCTAACCCTAAAAAAATGAAGAAAAAAAAACGCGTGTTAGTTGGTTAAGACTGTACGGTCTCTCTCTCACTCTCACACGGAGTAGAAAGAAGATCGGAATCAGAATCAGAAAAGGAACGGTTTTGATTTGATGGATGATCAAGAGAGAAAAGAGAAGGAGGTGAAGGTTGACGTACAAGCAGAAACACGAGAGTTGAGTCTCTCACTACTCTCTCTTTCTGTTCTGTGAGAGAAACAGTGAAAGTGTGTGAGAGAGAGTGATATTCGCGCCTTGTTAGGTATGTTTTTCATGTTATCGTGCGCAGGAAGGTCACGGTAAGTAAAAATAAGGTATGGTAAAGGTATCTTACTAGTTGCACGTTTTGGAGTTTTGATTCGAAGAAGTGTTTTCTTGGTGACGTGGAAGAGGATTATTGGTGTTTGGATCTAGTGGGGTTGGGTTTATGGTGAGGATGTAGTGTAGTTGATTATTGCTGATGTGCCTTGGTCCATACTGGACTTTATCATAGGATTTATCAAAGACTTTGTTTTTTTTTTTACTAAAAAAAAAGTTTTGGTGTTATTTAGTTTTTTTTATAAAAAAAAAAATGGAAAACGATTTTACTGTTTTTTTTTCTTTTCTTTTCTCTTTTAATTTAGGGTATTATTTTCCTTTTGGTTTCGTGGCTTCATTTCTTCTTTCTTTATCGTTATTATAACTATGATCTCGACACAATAATTCAATTGTATTTGATTATACAAAATGAGTTTAATTAACTCAATTAACAATACAAAGGCTAAATTGATGGATTAACGATAATATCAAAAGAAATTATTGATTTATAATGGATATTATGCTTAAAGCAAAAAATTGATTTTTTAAGTGTTTATATCTTGAATGGTGACTTGTTAGAGAAATAAAGTTTTTTTTAATTAAAAAGTTGTTTGGTGTTACGGTTGAACTTGTATTTTATTAAATTTTTAATTTTTAATATTTTAAATTATTTTGATGTATTAATATTAAAAATAAATTATAAAAAATATTATTTTAATATATTTTAAAAAATATATTTTAAAAAACAATCTAAAGCTAAATAAAGGTGAAATGAGTCCAACTTCATGATGAAAGCCTGACCTTCCCATCTATTCACACTTATTAGTTATTACCCTGTAAAAGTTCAATGGTAGTTAACTTTTCCAAATTAGAAAATTTCAATGAAGTTTTCTTCTCAGTGCATCATTAGTAATTTCATGGCAATTTCCTAAGAGAAAATCATTAAAAATAATCATTACAAAAACTTGAATGGTCATGGATGGGGTGTTTAGGAATGTAATAGCGGTTACTTTTCAAAGTATTTTTTATTCCAAAACACATTAAAATAATATTTTTTTATTTTTAAAAAATTATTTTTGACATCAGTATATTAAAATGATCTGAAAACATCAAAAACATATTAATTTAAAACAAAATAAAATATAAAATTTTTTCAAAAATATTTCTCGATTGCAATGCCAAACACTGCCACACTACAAGACTCAAGGTTGTTAATTCTGTTCCGTTTCGTCCAGAATGGACGAAACATTCCATACCAATTCAAAAAACGGAACAATTTTCATCTCATTTTAAATCTCGGTCCGTTCCGGATTTTTCAGCTAAATTTCGGGCGGAATGTTCCGGTTTCATTCCACATGTTCCATTCCGCTCTTGAAAAGTCATTGAATCAAATTGAACCTTGTTCAATTTAATTAATTAAACCACCCAAGTATAAAAAGCTCTTTTTCATTACTATTTTCAATAACAATGATATTAAAAATTATTATTACTATTTTCATTAACAATGATATTAATTTTTTAAAATTAGATTTATCACTAATATATATGGTTTATATTCATGTTGTTTTTTTAATGTTTATACTATGTAGGAATTTGAGCAAAACAAGGGATGCTTTAGATTCCATTAGCCTTGATAACATTGACCTAACTTTATATTTAAAATACTTATGTTAAAACATTTTACTTTCATAATATTTTGATATTTTGTTTAAGTTGAATTATTTTAAGTTAAAGATCTATTTAATCTTGACTATCTAGAAATATTTTAAATTTTAAAATTATATTTATTTGGCATTGTGTTTGTATTGCATAATTTATAATTAATTTATTTTGAATTTGAATTATGTTTGTTATATATATATATATATATATATGAACAGTACAATCCCGAAACAGTACGTCAAAACACTCCAAAACTGAAACATTTCATTCCATTTAAAAAAACAAAACACCCATCAAAACGAAATTGACAACTTTACAAGACTAGCCACTAGCCATTAATTTATTGGAACATGTTCTTTTCGGACAAGGATTTTTGTTTTACGAAAAATATAATTTATGGATAACCCAAGGATGTGATGTTGCCATGACAAAGATAGCTGCGATTTTTTTGAATGTTGCTGTTAGAACATGGAGAATTTTTAATTTTTTTTAGGTCTTTTCTGTAGGAAAAAAATGTTTCATCTTCCCTTCCCTTCGTAATATTTGTTTGGCTGTGCGTTTTAACCTGCATTTCGTTAAATTTTGAAATTTTTTTTTGTTAAAATTAAGTGCGGTTTGTACTTTTTGGATCGTTTTGATGTGCTGATGTTAAAAATGATTTTTAAAAAATAAAAAAACATCATTAGCATGTATTTCGGCACGAAAAGCTATTTGAAAAGCAATCGCTACCACACTGCCAAACACACTCTATTAGACACCGATGATTTGCTATCAAGGTTGTAAAAATAATAAAAAAAATTATAATCCAAATCCAATGTTATCCTTTTGGATGCACCGTTGAATGTTATATGTTCTTTTAATTAAGAGATGTAAATATTTATTTTATTTCTTGTAATTCTTACTTATAGTCATTTAATGATATAAATATAATGTTTGATATTGTGTTAATAATTATTTTTTAAAGTATTTTTTTGTGTTTAAAGTGTTTGAAATGGTTATTTTTTTTATTTTTTTTAATTTATTCTTGATATCAGTACATTAAAATAATAAAAAAACACTAAAATATAATTTTAAATTAAAAAAATTAAAATTTTTAAAAACATTACTAAACCGAAAAAATAATCCGCCTCAGAATTACATTATATCATGATAAAATTCTAGGGTAAGTGGTGGCCCTGCATGCATGTTCTTGAAAAGCTTTTGTGTTTTTCAAGTAAGGATTTGTTTTTTTTTTTTTGTTAAAAAGTGTTTTAAAATATTTATTTTTTTATTTTAAATTATTTTTATATATTTTCAGAATATTTTATATACTAATAGTAAAAATAAATTTTAAAAATAAAAAAATATTATTTAAATATATTTTTAAATAAAAATGCTTTA
>Ga0307515_10003568_pt1 | contig 32669 bp, 12 predicted proteins | sample 17_EM_MG_FD_194513 | JGI IMG/M metagenome (GOLD analysis project Ga0307515, IMG submission 194513) | Populus trichocarpa ectomycorrhiza microbial communities from riparian zone in the Pacific Northwest, United States - 17_EM | ecosystem: Host-associated > Plants > Roots > Unclassified | place... | reverse complement strand
CTATTTTTTATCCTGTTCTAATATCCAGGATAACAAGTTTGACTTACTGATTTGAGTTATTTTGTTCATTTTTTTGGTACTTTTTTAATTAAATATTTTTTAATTGGGCTTTATAAATTTTTTTATTTGTTTTTTATGAGGTTATTTTGTTCTTATGACTTAGGTCGCAGGTTCAATAGATTGATCCGAGTTGGCTCGGTTTATTTTTTTGGATTTTTTTTCATTGAATATTGTTTTTTTTTTAATTTTATCTTCTAATAACTCAATTTTTTTATAGTTTTTTTTTTAAAAAATTTCATCTTTCATGTTTAATAATTAAGTTTTGTATTTTTTTTTTAAATTTATTTTATGTTGAGTTATTTCAATCTTATAAATTGGCTTTATAATTTTATTTTTCTTTCTATGAGATAATCTTGATCTCATAACTTGGGTTGTGAGCTTAATAATTTAACACAGGTTAACTAAGGTAATTGTTTTTGTTATTTTTTTTAATTTAATGTTTTTTTTTAAATTTAATCCTTCAATATTGGATTGATTAAGAATTGATATTTATAATTTATTTTGATTTGTTTTCTATAGGATTATAATGGTTACTTATTTGAAAGATTAACTCATATCGATTTAATATGTCATTTTTATTTTTTCTAAAATGAATTTCAATATGCCACTATGCCAATATTTAAAAAAGATCTGTGTATTATATTGAGTTTGTGATTTTTTTTTATTAAAAAAACAAGTTGACAATGTTTAAATATTTTTTACATTAAAAAAATTGTTACAACTTGCCAAGAAGCGCAAGTCAATGATCTGTAACAGATCTGGTTATAGAGAACACTAAAAGACGTGGTTTTTTTTTATTGTAGATAACATTGTTCACACACTTATATGTTGTTGTGAACTCTATGTTTATTTTTTATCTTTTTTATTTTGATAATCAAACTTTAATTTAGACGATTTGATTTTAATTAAAGGCTAATTGCTTTTAATTTCTTAATAAATAGTGGAATTAGAAGATCAATGATCGAAATAAAAAAAGCCCTACAAATAGGTGGCGTGCCGGGTTTTCATGAAAAATACAATTAGGTCCTCAATATTAAAAAAAATATAATTTATACAATTTAGGTCTTTTCAAATTTGACAAATTCATTTTTTGTACAAAAGTTTATTTGTATTTTTTTTAGTTCTTAGTTTGAGAAAGGAGAGAGAGAGATCACTAGATTCCAACAATGAGAAAGAAAGTCGTTTATGCTATTTTCGACCACAAAAATGATTTTTTTTTAATGTCAACGGGTTCCATGTGATGAGAAGGGCTTGGTGATGGTTGTTTAGAGCTTTAATGTTGCCTGAAAAAACATATCTAAGCCGATTAAGTTAAATCTACCTTGGTTTGATTTTGGATTTTTGGACTTTTTTTTTTTTTTTTGTATTTTGAGTTGATGGATTGATTTGTAAGTGTTATAGGGGTGTTGGTGATGTATTTTTAGATTGAAATGACTTGAACATTTGATTTTTCAGGTAAAAAAAAAACATTGTCTTGATTTTTTGGTCGCCGTTATGGTGGCCATAATTTGGGTTTACAGGCGACGTGTCGTCGACATATTTTTTTTCAAAAAAATAGAGGTGGACGAAAGGTTGCCTACTCTTTTAAAAGATTAAAAAAAACTAAAACCAAGTCCATGCATACAGGTCTGGGCTTGAAGGCCCACCTATGCATTTGACTCTTCATTACAATGACCCATGAGAGTTTGGCCTTGGCCATATAGGCCCGCGTGCCTGAGCCATCATGCACACTCAATTTCATTATGGAATCCATTCATTTGGATTCCTCACATCATCAATCTTTAACTATATTATAATTATCACATTTATATAAAAGAATTCCACATGCACAAGAAACAATGAGAAAAGATAAACTTGCACATATATGATATTATGTATGCTAATCTCGTTAACATGATTTTGAATCTATCCTTAATAATTATCTTCACATAACATCAAATACTAAATCTTATGAAACCTAAAATTATGATTACAAATTTAATCTTATGTAGGATTCAATACAAAAAGTTATGATGTATGATAATTATTCTTGTCTTCCTTGTGATGTACCTGAAATCAAACGCATGTCACATGAATACAATATTTTAACATAATTATTTATTCATGAAGATTTTATTCAACCATCTATTTGTTATCCATTCCTTGTAAGTCAATATTCTAGTCCATCATTTTAAAATCTAGTTTCATCATGAACTCCCAATTTTACTCTGACACTTCCATTAAAAACTCATCAATACGGTAATCCTAACTAGTCTAATAATCCTATTTGGATGCCTATCAATTCGGCATTCCTATTCGGAACCCAACAATCTAATAATCCCAATTGAAATCTAAACAATCCAGCAATCGCATTTGGATGCTAATTAATCCGACATTCCTATTTGAAGCCAACAATCTAGTAGTCTCAATTGGACACCAAACAATCCAGTAATCCCATTTAGATGGCATTTAATTCCACCTTTATTCCCATAATGTATAAACATACTCATTCTCTCAATTATCATCATGTAATCATGCATTTAAGGAATTGCAGTTAATAATAAACTAGCAATTAATAATAAGGTCAACGTGTAGGACGCCTACCTAGGATCTGTTGGTGAACAATAATAGTCCCCACTATCTATGCAACTCCTACAGCCTCACCTACACCATCATCATCATCATCAATTATATTCTTATATTAAATCCTTATTCATTTAGATTGGCTTTCATTCTATACATCTATTTGAACCAAGCTCTCATGTTATTAAACACCATATTTTCCTTTTCTTTTTAATTCTAAATGATAGTTCAACTATCATTATACAAATATTAAATCTCGCTCATTAAATATATTCTGACACTATCATGATGTCAAAGTAATCCTGTAATTTTCAAGTCTTGACTAAATGTATTATTATGAAGAAAATCATGTTTTCTCTCAATTTTGTTGGAACTAATCTATTTCTTACATTTCTAAAGGTTATTCCAACATAATTGCACATTCTTTATATGTCAATTACTCAATTAATTCTAATTTTCATTTTTTTTCTCTTATGGTCAAAACCACCAAGTATAGAGAATGATTTTTCTCCTCAATTCTTTCAATTGGAATGTTACCCAATCTTTTCTTATTACATTATCCATTTTCTCATCATCAAACAACATAACAATAATCAATTTATCACAATCTCACATTTAAATCAACATTAACACATTGTAATTCAAATAACTCGAAATCATCCAATTTAATCATGTAAATTGGTTTTCTTACCTTTAATTGGTACAAGAACAAGAGAATGATGCAAAATAAGTTAAAGTTCTCTTCACTTTTTCCTCTTTTATTTTTCTCTTAAATTTCTCTTCACTTTTTCCTTTTTCACTTTTCTCTCCTCACTCTAAACTCTCTTTAACCCTCTTTAAATCTTTAATCTTTTTAAATGATCTCTAAGGAAGTGATAGAAAGAGAACAAAACCCTAATTCTCCCTTTTTCTAAGCCTCTCCCCCAGTTTCACTACCCAATTAGGGCATTTATAGCTAATTTTCAGCTATTTATAATTTGACTCATCATTTATTCAGGATGAACCGATCGACCATTTCCTCACTTAGTCTTTATTTAATTTTTTTTTACTAGGGTTTACATCTTTTATGTTAAGTTTTCTGTGTTGCATGCAAGGGACCACATGTCTACAAGAAATGCCCGTCATTCTATATTCACCATTCACCATATGAACACTCTGTTTTGTTTAAATTTACATAAAATTTTGCTTGGCCATAAAAAACTTGATATTTATTTATACTAGCTACCATCATTCTCATTTGTCTAGACTTTTCAACTGACCTATCTAATAATTTCCTAACATCAGGTGTGGTACATGTTTTCTAACATGCAGTCATAACATATCTATCATGAAACCTAAACATAAGTTTTGATCTATTTTTTTCCAGTAACAAAATAATTAGCATACTTTTATATTTTCCAACCTAACTATTAAATGATTCATCCAAATTTTTTGTTTTATTTTCAACTTTAATCTCACTATCAAACAATTGTCTAGACCATATTTCTACATTGATGTTACTCAATAAATATAGAGCTGCTTTGTCAACATTATCGATATCCTTCAAATAGGACTTATACTATATCTTTGTATAAGCTTTTATTGTTTCTCAAAATCCAATTTTCATCTCCAAACCATGAAACTCTTTGTTCTTTAGATTAGCATGGATATGCCTTACACAATGTCTAAGAGTAGCTTCAAGGAATATTTTGACCACAACCTTTTGTAGATTCTACATCAAGAAAAAAAAAACAAGTTAAGATATTAAATGACAGAGAAGAATATGTTTAGATATTATAGATAATATACCTTCTACCTATCAGGCATAATGCAAAAATACCTATGATGTACTCCATGTTTTATAGAACTATACAAGGCATATAAGAACCATCTCCAATTGTCACTATTTTCTGCCTCCACAATGGCATACACAACTAAAAAAAGTCTAATGTTGCCATCTAACCCCACTATTGATAAAAGGACACCTCTATATGGACCTTCTAGATGGAATCCATCAATGCCAATGAAAGGTCTAAAACCATTCAAAAACCTCTTCTTTTGAGCTTTTAGGCACACATACACTCTCTGAAACTCCATTGATGAATGATCTTTAAAATTGAAGTTGAGGTCATATCCTAGAAACATATCAAAATCTGGGTTACACTCCTTCAATAAATGTATATATCTAGGAAGTCTGATGAATGAATCCTTATAAGTTCATTCTACAAACTCCTTCGCCTTTGTCCTGACCCTTCAAAGTCATATTAGGTGTGGTTTGATACTATACTTTTCCTCTAAGATTGTATCTAGTGCTTCTCTAGATATGTTTGGATCAACACTAATAACATGTAGAATTGCCAGCTTTTATAATGGAAGGCCTAATGCAAGTATGTTTATCTTTAAGATTCTTAACCATGGAAGTATTGCCCCCCAAAACAGGTGAAGTATAAACCCTTCACTCATAACCAACACCTAAACATGTTGCTGCAACCTTCTCATTCTGATTAAGGTGTCTCTTCAAATGATAACCATGTTTAACCTTTTATTTTCTCAACACTTCCCTAAATGATTGACATTATGAAAGATCTAAAGTTCTTGGAAATTAATTGATCCATCAACTCTCACTTTAAATATCTTGCTTTTAAAACTAGATGTAAGACCAACACTTGCCTTCTTTTATGCCTTTTCCCAATCCTTCTACTTTCATTTTTTTAACCCTCAAAACTATTATATGATTTTGCACTAAATGCAATATTATCATCATCTTCATCGCTGCTTATTTTCCACTCATCCTCTAATTCTGGGCCACTTAACAAACTTTTACCAAAGCATACATCACCATCTAAGCTAGCAATCCATTCATCTTCTTCTTCGTTAACACATTCAAATCCTTCCCCATAAAAAGGAATATAATCATCATTTTCCTCCTCCTCCTCCTCCTCCTCCTCATCATCATCATCATCATCATCATCATCATCTGCATATTTATCACCACCCTTATCATGTACACTACTAGTGCCAACATTACCCCTTTCAGTTCTTTCACTTCCTAAACTGCCATCATCAAAATTCCTGCCAATCCCATCATCATCATCATTATCAAGAAGATGCAATTCATCTATATCAAATTCCACTATAACTTTATTACTTATAGCAATATCATCATTAAAGTATTTTACTTTAGTTCTCCTATTGCCTTCAACCTTGCCAATGAAACACCTTGGTATCCTCATTGTTAAAGGAGTAGCAACATCATCAACATTAATATAAATATGTATTTCTTCTTCCCCCTGGTGCATATTCGTTAGCTTCAATATTGATGCATTGTCAAATATTTGATTCCCTTTATCATCCTTCATTTTAAAACCTATATGAACAATATGTCCAACCTTTCTCAACATATAACAAACTACCATGGTGAGCAATAATAAATGATATCTTGTATCATGTCATTACAAACAATACAAGCCTAATTAAAGATCTATCTAGTAGAAACCCTGATTACAGACATATCTAGAAGTCATATATGTCAAACCTGAATTTTATCAATTAAAGTTACTATAAATAGTAACCTTAATTGATAAAATTAGGGCCTTTTTATGTTTAGTTAACAAAACATGCATTAGAAGAAGAAAATAATAGTTTAAACATTACTACAACACTTAATATTGTAATCATTCAAGCCATAAACATATTAATTTAGGGTTTTCAAAGCTTTGGGATTAGGTTTAGGGTAAATAAAAAATTATTTGTTTTTTGTTAAACAAGTGCATATTCATAATATTTTAACCATTACCCATTAATTTAACATAACATAACACCACACATGCCACTAAAACATGATTATGTTAAAAGACTTACCTCTCCATTATTTCCAATGAACAAGGTTGAATAAAATAACAACAAGAAGAGGTTTTATACCCTTGGTAATTGTATAAAGAGATTAAATATAAAAAAAACAAAGGATCTTGCTTCAAATTTGTATGGGTGTATCGTGTTTGTAGACAAAGACTAAACATATAGGGGAGAGAGAGAAACAAGGTTTGGAAGCAAGTTATGAATATTTACATTTATTATATATAAGGGCAAAGTTGCTTTTTTATCTAATTTGATTTTTTTTGTTGATCATGGAGGCAAACTGTAATTTCTCAAATCTTAGATTGAAAATGAAAAATATATCAAAGTATATAAGTTCTTTTTTGTTAATTATCCCTATTCTGATTGTTACATGACAATGACGTAGCAGGGGAAATTGTTTTCTGTAACTCAGAGTTTAAAGTAAGTAACTTCACCCCTTGTAGTGAGATGCATTGAAGATAAAAACATTTTGCAAGAGGAAATATTATGTTATAGCACCCCTGTCATTATTAATGGCACTTCACTTTCTTGGAGAGGTAAACTCGGGTTACTGAGCAGAGAACTTGCTGCTTAAGAAAATGTAAATTCATCACAAGGATAAAAAGAAATAACAAAAGGCCTTTGTACTTGACTATAGAGACGGGAATGGAAAGACAACAGGATAACAAAATGGCTGTTGTTCAATTTATAGAGTAAACCATGCATGGTGTGCAGAAAGATGAATACTTTCAGAGATTAATCTATCGGTGAAACAACATAAAACAAGCTTCCAGCAGAGAAAATCAGACACGTTCTGAGATTTGAACCTGAAAACTGCCCCCACCTCATTATTTGGCTAGGGACCCAAAGGAAGTAAGGGAGATCAAACTTCTGTGTCGTTCTCGGAAAGTTACCTAAAGAGAAAATATAGTAGAGAAAATTAAAGAATCAATTCTGCATACTGAGCACTGAACATACAAGATCAGCTTCCCAATTAGTGGATAAATGAATCCAAACAGAGAATACAAGGAATTTAGATATGGTATTTCATTGAATTGGAAAAGGAAAATGAAGAATCAGCTATCCAGAAGATCCCTATGTTCTCAGAATTAAACAGTAACAACAACGAAGCCACAAGCTTGGAGGGCTGTCATTCCGAGTAGCAGGTGCTCCTAATTTAGGGCCACAAAGAGAATTTCTAGGGACATTATCTCTCAAGTTGCGGTGTGTTCCATTTTACGGGTGCTCATCATCCAAGGAAGAGATTTGAGCAGAAACCACATCAGGATACTCCTCGTACACTGCAACTTCTGGGATGCAGTATACGTTTTGTGTACCAGAAATTGCAGTTGCCCCCTCCAGCAGCACCTTAAACATCAAGGGGAAAAAAAGAGTGCTGATACACATTGAAGGAAAAACCTCTACTCAACTAGAGAGCAATTTTCAATTTGAATCAGAAGTTGGTAGCACATAATCTACCAACAACATTAAATACCATACATAACATCACAACTTCTCATATTCAGCCACAACTACATACCTATACGGAGAGGATCTCTTTTAACTTCTCTCATCCAGACACGTGGTTAGTTATTAGCTATGATGGAGGATTGGATATAATAGCTCTCTGGCAATACTACAAGGCTACTCTTCTTTCAATAACTAGGCACTAGTAATTGAAAAGAGCTATGTTGATGCACTCATGCATGACTTAGGGCATCACAACACTAATCCCTACCCTCAGGCTCCCAGCAGAACTTGAGGTCTTCTTTGGTGGTCTGGATTTCTGCAATTGTAAAATTCAGCTGTCTTCCCTCCCGTCTTCTAACGTATTTACAAAGTCATTAGAGATGACATTTGAAAATGAAAAGTGACACTCAAAATCCAATTATAAAGAAAGGTAAATTATGTAGGTTTTCATCGTAGCTCTAGAAGTAGATTACTATGGATTAAAACAATGAAATTTACTTGAGTATGGTGTGTAATTAAAAGGATCATGAAGAACATTTTAGTATTTTCATGTTATATTTTCTATTTTTTATTCGAAAAGCTACTGGTGTATGTTTCACACGCCGTACCAACTGACAACCAAATTATTTAGAATTATTTATAAATGAATAAATTTGAATATTTACCAGATTAATCTTTTGTTTTATCAAATAATAATTGATTTATTTAATTTTTGAAACACATAATATAATTTATAATTGCTCTTAGTTAAAAATTAGGGACAAAATTGAATTATATGCCACATGATTATAAATTAATAATAAATAAATTAGTTTCTCATTCGTGGAAAGAGTTGAAGCATGCACTGCTATCATTCTCTAAATAACAACCAAGAAAGGCTTTGATACTATCAATATTTGTTTAAAATAGTAAAAACAATGTAAGAAGTAGCAAAAAATAACATATAAGAAAATTGATAAAAAATTCAATTTATTCTGATGAGTTTTAAAGTAAAATAATTAATTTTAAATTTTAATGTTTATATTTTTTGTTGATTTTTTAACGCTTTTTAGAGTTTTGACAACTGAAATAAAATGTAACGACATTACTATATAGTTTAGTTATCAAGTAGCTTATTTATATTATTTAGAGTTTTACATGGTGCATAAATTAAAAATAATTAAAAATAAGAGTAACATGTATTTAAATCCACATAAAGGGTTCAAACAAAACTAAACACATATAGTCTAGTATTGTTAAGAAAATATAAAATAATGTTGTCGTCGGTGAAAAATCACAAACGACCACCCATTAAATAAACATTTTTTTTGCAATGAGTTTGAGTAAAAAAAATACATAAAAAATACAAATTCATAAAAAAAAGAAAAAAAGAGAGAAGATAGAATTTCTATTGAACCAATAACAAATTCATAAACATAAAAAATAAACTATTTCAATAGGAATATATGATATGAATTTTTAAATCTAAAACGTTAGATTAGAGTTTTGTAATAATTTTTTGTTTATAAATAATTTCTGAACTTGAATTTTTATTTAGGATACTTCAAGATAGTTTTAAAGTTTTTTTTATAAAAAATAAAAAAGATAAATAGAATTTTTGTTTAGGATACTTCAAGGATAATTTAAATGTTTTTTAATAAAAATTAAAAACACTTATAAAAAATTAATTAAGATTTATGTTTAGGATACTTTAAGGATATTTAAAATTTTTTTTTTATAAAAAATAAAAAGAATTAATTAGGCATAGCCGTCATACCCAAGTATCTTGGGTCTAGCATGCTACCAGACTCAAGGGGTTTAAAACATTCTCTATACTCTTAATATTTTTTTTTTGCATTATAAAAAAATGATATTGATGAGGGCCAATATACTAGTATGTTATGGAATTAGGTTATTTAGTGTTTGTACAATGATTAATCAAATATTCATGTTAATATTTTTTAAAAAAGTGTTTGGAAGTGTGGTTGCGGTTGCTTTTCAAATTATTTTTTGCTAAAAAATACTTCAAGATAATTTTTTTAAATTTAATTTTGATATTAACATATTAAAACGATCCAAAAACATAAAAAATTAATTTTAAATAAAATTATTTTTGAATTTTAGCAAACCTCTATTTGGACCGCATTCCCAAACAAGAACTTAATCTAGGAAGTACAAAATTGATTGTAAATGTCTTGTGCAAAACAATCCCTATCAAGGAATTTAAAGACTTTTTAAATTAAAAGAAAAAGAGTGTTTGTTTTTTTTTATATGATTATTTCTCTAAGAATTGAGATATATATGTTTGGAGAATAGAAAAAAATAAACCTTATCTTGGTAGTTTAGGGGGTATTTATATTTCCTGAACCTTATTGTTTTAGTGAAATAAAAGGATTAGAGAGTTATTGAGCATTAATGAGATGGAAATTTAGTAGATTCTTGGAAGATCTTTCATACACCTATAGATGTAGAGATATAATTATTTTTTATATGAATAAATCATGCTAATAATATTAAAGATATAAAATTAATGTTTTAGCAAAGATCAATTGGGTCTGATGTATAGCCAAACCTAGAGAAGATAATCCTAGCAATTAATCTATTATTAAGTCTAACTATATTAAGTTTAACAATTTACCAAATTCATAATGCATTGAACTCAACTTAAAATTAAATCCAAATATAATGATTGATTGAGTTATCCCGCATTTCAAAACATAAAAATATTTGAGTATAAAATACTGAATTATAAAAAAGCATTTTTTTTTTCTGACAGCATCTTTGTTCTGACGAAGAGATACCGTTATATACAAGCAAATAAGAAAGACATCAACACAAACCAAGCACCATATTCCTTAATTTGAAAGTTTAGGTTCCACGCAAAAAGATAAACTCAGATTTTCTGAAACAAAACTATCAGATAGAAATGCTCAATATACAAGCTAAACAGCTGCTTTCAAATTTATCGTATCTTTATCTTTTTGATCATAATCATTTCCCACTTCCTGTGACCCGAGATAATGAATAAAACAAGGAAAAAAAGAAAAAGCAAGAGGGAACAAACAAGGAAATATGAAACACAACAAAATCACCATGAACATCCAATGCTTCTGATTATGCCATTGGAATGGAGTTATTGTCCTTGTGGAGAAAGAAATAACTAACTGGTTATCCCATGCCTGCACCCTTTGCTTGATGTATATAAATTGCTGGGTTGTTTGTCCTCTATACAAAGGAGCAGGTCTATGGTCTCGTGAAGAGAGAATTGGCTGGTGAAAGCAACAAACTGATAGAATCAAAGCAATAAAAACAAGGAATTTACTCTATTTGAAGTGGGTGCAGCTCCTCTTAAAAAGAGCTTCGCTGTCAAAACAATGTTGTTGGAGCTTTTGATGTCTGGTTAATGATGTATAAATATCAATAATCATCTCGCAGCATGTTCTTCGCCAATGAATTGCACCATCTTGTCATTCCAGTCCCAAGGCTGTTATTGTTTCTTCTTAGGTAAGCTGCAGGAACTCCGCAGCTGTTTCGTCACTCGGACCAAGTAGAAAGAAAACGAATGGGCAGGGCACTTTGATTACATAACCAAAATAGGCAAACCTAGAAAGACCACATCAAACAAATGAAAAGTACTTGCGGACCAACTAAGAGCACACCCATGAGAGGGATGGAATTATTTCAAATCCTGGAGAAATTTTAAACATAGTAGTACATCGGCAGAAGCTACATCAGGGGTGGCATCAACTAAAAAGAAGCTTCATAAAAACATTACATCATTGAAAAACGGAGGGAAAACAAAGGGAAACAAGCCATGTGTTCACACAACATGTCACCTTAAATGGAACTTCAACGCAAGACACCTATCGCCCCCTCTCAAATCCAATACGAGTTCTACCAGAGCCTCCATCATGGCCATCTCGTGTTGAAGATCCTCCACTAGCTCTCATTGTGCCACCAGAACCAACTTTGTCCATGGCTTTCTTACCCTTCTTCACTTCAGTCAAAAACTGATCCAGACCAAATGGATCAGCTTCTTCTTCATCCTTCTCAAACTCAACTGGCCTGTCCCGTGGGCCAGTCCTCTGTGAAGTACCAGCAAATTCCTTGTCAGGTTTGAATCGTTCAGTCTTCATTATCTTATCTATTTGCTCATCTGCACCTCCATACATATCAGCATCAGCATTCTTCTTTGGCTGATATAGAGTTGAAAGTGTGGGTTGAGCTGTGAAAAGGCCTTTGTCGTACACGTTGTATTGATCATCAGCAGCAAAACCAGAATCCATTCCTTTCTCTTGGTTGAACAACCTTTGATCATATGCAACTTCTCCCCCTTTCCCAGCTCCAGTAGAGGCCATACCAAGAGCAACCTTCTCACTGATGTCACGATCTCTATCTCTTGTGATCTTGCTCTTCTTACCCATTGCAGCATCTTTTGCTTCCAGTCTTCTTTCTCTCTCCCTTTCTCGACGGCGCTCCTCACGAATTTTCTCACGTCGCAGCCTCTCTTCCCTCTCTTCCCTTGTCTCCTTTGGGGCATCCCTCTCCCTTTCCTTCACGTGTTCATAATCCCCTCTCATGTCAACATCATCCATTGCACCCCTCTCTAATGGAACTGGAGCAGAAGGTGGGGGTGCTGCACCGGTTCTCTCAGAACGTGCTTTCTGAGCTAATGCCCGCAACTCCTGCTCTTTCCTTTCCTTCTCCTTCATCATCATTTCCTTTTGAACCTTGGATCTCATAGCAACAGCTTCTCTAGCCTTCTGCTCAGCAACATAAAGGGCCTCTGATAGCTTAGCAAAATTATCATTAATCTGAACATCCTGCAGGCCTCTTCCATCAGCAGCCAGACGCTTATCAAGAGGAATTGTGTAACCCTTAGGATTCTTCCAATTTGAGATACAAGGTGGGATTTTCCAATCCTGCTGATCTTTCACAGTCACAGGTCGAGGTGGCGAGTGCATAACCGGCACAGGTGGTGATCCCGAGGCCTTAGGAACCCTCTTATGCTTGAACTTAGGTGGCTCAAGGGGGTCCACGGGCATCTCCACCATTCTAATAATCCTCTCTTTGGCACCCGAGTTAAATGCTGCTGACTGCTGCGAAGGCTTATACTTAATATACTTCGAATCCGAAGATTGTTTGGGCACATTCTTTGGCTGCGCTGCGCTCAACCTGACATTCACAATTTTTTCAAGTGCAGCTTTTGTTTCCAGCGTGGTCTCCTCAATCTCTTTCTGCAATTCCTCATCCTCATCCTCATCCTCATCTCCCTCTTCCTCACTCTTCAACAGCTTTGGAATCAAATCCTTATGTTGCGAATACACAATCTTCTTGGCATTCTCATTCTGTTTCACAATTGCATCATAAGCAACGTTCCCATGAGCATCAACAGTCAACGCCAAAATCTTCGAACCAGGTTTTGCAGATTTACTCCTACCCATATCAAGCGGGTATTGAGCAACATGAATCTCAGGAAATGCACCCCCATCACCAAAATCTTCAACTTTCCTGGGAACAAAACCCTTACGCTGCAAGTACGGAGGTACGGGGTTATGCTTAATTGCAGCAGAAGCAGATTGTTCAGCCTCAGATGAACTAAACCTCTGCTTGAACCATGGATCATTGGAATGATCATAATAAGTTGTGGTAGTGGATTTAACCGGAGGCAGTAATTCCTTTAAAGCCGCCATGATAATTGCAGCCTCCTAGACGAAGATAAAACCCTAACCCTAACCCTAAATCGTCCATTAAAAAAAGCGAAAGAAATCAATCAGTCCACCTACGTAATCAAATCTTAATTAAGAACTAATTAATATAACAAAAAAATAAGAATAAACTTCATTAAATAAAAATAGATTCTTAATAGCCTAAACAGAGGGGGGAAAAGGAAGAAAAATCAACCTGCTTACTCGAATATGTCTCTGCTGAAGCTTTTTCAGAAGAAATATTTCAAAAAAAAGATATGATTTAGGGACTCGACAACAAATTTGAAAGAGAGAGAGAGAGACGCGGCTGGTGATAAAATACACGATCAGATAATTGAAAGCTGAGAAAGAGAAAGAGGAAATATGATGGGTCGTTTTTATTGGGCTTGTTTTACTCGGGTCGGTGCTCCAGAATCCGTCAGGACTAGGACTCGAGACCTGGCTAATCAATAAGAGCCACGTTGATGACTACATCGGATGACCAATACGATCTTACCACTTATATATGTCAGGGACAACAATGTCAATTAAATAGTCAAATTAGACCTATATTTGTAATTTGATAATTTGGTGGAGGCACCGTTTGGCAGTTCGCGCAAATCAGCTGCTCAGTCACAGGAGTCGTTGCTCACTCCCTCCTCTTCTACTCAAATCAAACTCGAACTCAAAGGCGTCTTCTCTTTCAACTAGACGACCTAAAAAAGCAAAAAACCCTCCGTTACAAAGGCACACAAATATTATTAATGGCGGTCGCGGAGAGCTCGAGAGAGACGACAGCAGGAACGCTGCGAAACGCGTTTGGCAATGTGCTCTCTTTCTTCATTCTCCTCTTGATTGGAGTTCTGGTGTTCTCGATCCGCCTTTTCTCTGTCAGTTCACTTCTCTAACCTCTGTCTCCAGTTCCGATCTTTATAATTGCCATTTCTGGTTTACTTTTGTGTTTACCCGTTTGGTTGCTGAGGAAGTAGAGGAAAATTCAATTAATCTGGTTTATTGAGCAACTTTTTAAATTTGAATTGTTTTGAATTCGCTTTCTTTTCCATTTGGAAAGCAAAGGAAAAGATATGAGATTTTCCTTTGCCTTAAAAAAAGAAAAAAAGATTCTTTTACTTCTGAAACTAAAGCGAGAAGGTTGGCCTGGCCTGGCAGGTAATTTTTTTGATTGTATGATATGAGCCTTTTTTTTTGTTGAAAAAAAGCTTTGGTATTATTGGAATTAGAGTTGATTCGTGTGTTTTGTTAGTTGTTGCAGTTTTGTAAACTTGTGGATTGATTTTCAGGTAATAAAGTACGAGAGTGTTATTCACGAGTTCGATCCGTATTTCAATTACAGAGTCACCCAGGTTCGATTTTCCTCACGATAGTTCTTGAAATCCTTTCTTTTCTTTTTTTATACAATTTGTACAGAGAATGAGAAATTTAAGTGTTGTTGGTTTCAGTTTTTGACAAAGAATGGGGTTTATGACTTTTGGAATTGGTTTGATGATCGAACCTGGTAAGCACAGATAATTCTCACGGTGGAAAGTTGTTGGTTAGCTGTTCTTTTTGCTAGGTTTTTGTATGGGAACTTAAATTGCTTGTTCTTGTATATTTCACTTATGGTATCCTCTTGGTCGTGTGATTGGTGGAACTGTTTACCCTGGGTTGACCTTGACAGCAGGCACACTTTGGTGGTGAGTACCTTGTAGGTAATCATACGAAATGCATTCATTAGTTTCTGGCATAAATTTGCAATGCTACTTTTCCGTGCTTGTTGCTGTTTGCAGTTTCCGTGAATTATTAACATTTGAAATGGCATGTATTACTGAGTCCTATATTGTCTAATTTTTTGAGTCATTACTATCTGGTGTCAGGTTATTGAATTCCTTGAACATTCCATTGTCTGTCGAGTCTGTTTGTGTATTCACTGCACCAATTTTCTCTGCATTTGCTCATGGGCGACTTACCTTTTGACCAAGGTTTGTATTGTGACTCATTGTCTCTACTTATGTAGATTGTAGTTGGTTTTGCTGATGACATTCAATTGTTTATCGTAATAGGAAGTTAAGGGTACTGGTGCAGGACTGACAGCAGCTGTTCTTTTGGCCATGGTAAATTATATAACGGGTATTCATAACTTTATGGTTTCCTTGTATTGTATCTATATTTTTTGAACAGCAGCAATGAGGCATTACTTTTTGATATGAGTTTGTCGCAATATTATAAAAAACTATTTCACCTAGTTTGTAATATTCTGTATGTCTTCCAATTGGTATGCCTGGTTCACAATTCCCTTTGTCTTTAGTGTTCTGATCAGTTGATGAATGAAGATCATTGTAAATAAAAATGATGTTATTGTATTTTTTAGAGGATACAATGTTTGACAAATTTGAAAGAAAAATGTTCAACTTTTAACACATGCTTTAAAGTCTGTATAGTTGGGGTGGCCCTCTGTATAAGATATTATTGTTGTAAGGCTTCTGTACTAAGTTGTAGTCCTTCAGAATGTATAAACATGTTGAACTCAAAATCCTAACTGCTAGATTATTTGCTCTTGTACACAGGTTCCGTCACATATATCTTGATCTGTGGCTGGTAGCTATGACAATGAAGCTGTAGCTATATTTGCTCTCATCTTCACTTTCTATCTTTATATAAAGGTTAGGATTCTGATGTCAATTAGAGAAAACAAAATTCCGCACATTCTTCTCAAAACTGTTAATTCAAGGAGAAATCAGATCTAATGTACCGTTTTATATTTTTACTTCGTAAACTTGTATCCCATAGATTGGTTGTTGGTTCTGTGGTGTTTTATATTTCACATTTTATTCGTTGCTGATATAGATTTTATATCATGTGCAGACATTGAATACAGGATCCCTCTTTTACGCCACTTTAAATGCCTTGGCATACTTTTACATGGTAGGCTTTGTGATAATATTTCCTGGCATCTTATTATTTCTTACGCTATTTGTGTTTATTGTTATATTGCTTTGTCTTTAAGGTTTGTTCATGGGGAGGGTACACATTTATTATTAATCTTATTCCAATGCATGTGCTTTTGTGCATTGTGACTGGTCGCTACTCTTCTTGACTGTATATTGCATATGCTCCGCTTGTAAGTGCCTATTATGCTCAATAAGATTGTGTATCATAGTGAAAGGAAAATAGACAATCAATAGTTTATCACAATAATTGAAGATTGCATGCTAACATTGCTTATCTTTGGACAAGAAGAAGAAAACTGTTTACATATAGGTTTTTTTTTTTTAATCATTAATGAAGTGAGAATACATAAACTGTAGATTTTGGCTGTCAGCCTCACCTTTCATCGATGTGTTTTTATACTACTGATAACTAATTCTGAACCTTTTCATGTGCATGGATAAAATGATAACCTCTTCACTTTACATTTATCACTGTAATACAGTGGCATTTTGTATCGCTTTCCTTTTCCTTGGGGCTTGGGTGTGCTTGTGTGGCATAGGTTTTATTACCCTTCTCTTGTTTTACTCATAGGGCACCATGGATGTGAAATCATCTCATCTCTGTTGAACCACAATTAACACGTGTGACTTTTTTTTTTTGTTGACCTTGACGTATTAACTATATGCCAGGGGCTTGGGAACAATATTTAAAGAACACACTTTTGTTCTTTATGTCTGCTACCTTGTCAATGAGCGAGTAATTTTTTTTCTTATCTTACTTTGATGTCTTAGGTACAAGTCATGGGCTTGGGGACAATTTTTAAAGAACATACCTTTACTTTTGATATCTGTTACCTGTCAATGGATGACTAGTTTGATTGATACATTTTTGTAAAAACTTTTCCTTGGTTAGACATTGCAGACTTGCAGTAGTCATCTCTACACAAAAGAAATTTCTTGGTTTTTGTTGATATGTGCTTTTCAATGCAGGTGGTCTTGGGAACACTATTAGCAGCATTGGTGCCTGTTGTTGGTTTTAATGCTGTAATGACGTCAGAACATTTTGCTTCATTTTTGGTGAGTTATTATAACACATAATTCATCAAGACACAATGTTTTTATAAATTTCTTGAATCTGGTTATTTGTTCATCTTGAAGCGAGAAAAAATAGAAATTGTTCTTGCCTTAGATATGATCTTCTTTGAAAAATGGAAAAATGTTAATTAACAACAATCTTTCTGGATGGCTGTCCCATGCTGTCTTGTTCAAGTTAGAGACGAGGTGGCTTCTATAACTTGTCAGTGTGAGACTACTATTTAATAATACAAGATTTTTTATTAGCCATTCAAGCTGTTGGTATGGAGAGGTCTAGCATGCTTTTAAGGTTTTGACAGTAAGAACAGGAATAAATAAATGTATTAATCATGAGTAACTTTTATACATAACTAACAGGGCCCTTATTGTTGCTTACTTTGGTTTTCCAGATAGGCCCTTATACATGAGCAATAGGGCAGTTCTGTATCTGCAAATCTTTCGTTGTTCACTTTCTTGGTACTAATTTTACTTCTGCAGATTTTCATTATCATCCATGTGGTGGCTCTTGTATATCATGTCAAAGGGATTCTCTCTCCAAGAATGTTTAAAGTAGCTGTTATGCTTGTTGTATCTGTGGGCCTGTGAGCATCCCTGATAATCTGTTTTCCTTAATACTTGAATGCAGTAAAGAATGGATGTTTGGATATGCATTGAATGGATGTTTCCTAATATTTATTTTATGTGTTATGATAGAACATGAAACTGATACCCATGCTTCAATATTATGTATTCAACAGGGTTGTGTGTTGTGCTATGGTAGCTGTTCTAGTGGCACTGGTAGCTTCCAGCCCAACAAAGTGATGGGGTGGACGAAGTTTGAGCCTGCTTGATCCATAAGTACCTAGTTCATAATTCACGTAAGCATTTACTATAGTGATTCTGGATTGGTGCAGTCCAAGGGAATCCAAAGATTGTATTCAAGGATATAACTTGGGTTGGTGGGATCTGATTGAACCCACCTAATCTTTTAGGTTGGAGTTGTTTGGTCCTTCATCGGGCTTCATCTGGCCTGCTTCAAATGAACAGACCTACATATCTCTCCCGGTCTCCCTTTTCCTTTGAAACATGTCACACATCAGCAATACCTCACGAAATCAGAATCTTTCTTCTATTAGGCTGCTGGTGTTTCTCTATACTAACCCTTCCTAAGCAAGATAGCTTTTTTTTTCCTTTGATTTTCCAGCGATGTGCACCATATCACTTGTTAGTCTTTCACATGGGTAATTATGATATTCTTCTTGTGGTTTCCCTTTCATTATAAGTTGGTCACCGAAGAAAAAAAAAATCAACTAACTCTTTTTGGAAAGCCTAATTTGAGAAGTCAAATGTAAGCATTTGACCCACTAATCTTTGTTTTCTATTATGTTTAAAAAATGAATCCCTATCTCCAACCTTTTCTTGGTCCTCGTCAAGTGTCAGTCTGAAATTTCTGATTATATGAACATAGTGACATTCCATGGGAATTTGCAACTCAGGTTATGCCTGTAATTATCATTTTGTTTTACCTGGCATAGACATATAACTCTATTTATAGCTCATTACTGCTTAAATTTCCAGGGATTATTTTCATTCTGATTAAGGAGACATCTGATTATAACTTGCCTTCATCCTTGTAGGTTCATTGTGTCTGGGCAGCAGCAGAAGCTTATTCGGCACCCTCTATTGTTTTAACATCTTATTCACAAGGTGGTGGTCTACATGTTTTTGATGATTTCAGAGAGGCTTATGCATGGCTAAGCCACAATACTGGGGTGGGTGATAAAGTTTTTACAAATCTTCCCTCTTGCTGTACAAACCCATTTGATGATCATGGATTCTGCATTCCAGAACATGTTAAAAAATCATGTTCCAAGTTTATGGTATGCAGTAGGTGCTTCTAAAAGCTTCCTGGCATTATGTTTTAATATCAAAATATTGGAGTACTTTATATGAATTTCCTGGAAATCTTTGGCATAATGGGCTTGTAAGAGAAACTATTAAGTGGATAAACTGACTAATTATATACTCCAGGTCTTATAAAATGATAGTAATCAATTTGAAATCAGGCTTCATAAATCCTCATTATGGTAATACTATAATCTCTGACCTCTAGTCAACTGGAATGCTAAAACCACAGCCCTATGCAGTGGTATCAGCTTCATGTGCCAAACTCACTTCTAGAAGCTTGACCATGAAAGGCTCAAACAGATTACAGAATTTGATTGTCAGTATTGTGTTAATGTTTGGATTTAGTAAGTAGAACTATCATGCTGATATTGAGAAAACATAAAATGTAAAAAGGAAACTTATTATAATTTGCTTGACAATTAACAACTAATCCTGTGGTATGGAGTCAAATGCTTAAAATTTCATTGAGATGATACCATAATAAACTTGAAAATGAATATATGGCAGCTTGCATTAGTGCTGCTGCAATGGGTAGAAGATGCTTGTCTTTGATATATTTGGCTCACTTTCCCCCTAATTAGTTGCATTTATAATACTTCATACTTTCATGACATGAGATGTATTCACCATTTTGTAACCTATCTTGGAGCTGTTTCTTTTTGTTTACTCTGAACCTCCCAATTGGATGCTTTCACCAAATGCAGGATGATGTGGCTTTTGATGCATGCAGGTTGCATCATGGTGGGACTATGGTTATCAAACAACTGCAATGGCTAACCGCACTGTTATTGTTTGACAATAATACCTGGAATAACACGCATATTGCAAATGTCGGTTCTGCCATGTCTTCTCCTGAGAAGGCAGCCTGGGAAATCTTTAATTCCTTGGATGTTAAATATGTTCTAGTTGTCTTTGGAGGTTTGTTTCCTGCTGTACATATTCAAATTGGTCTTGACTATAAAGAAATATATTGTTCTGATGGATTGCTCAACTTATCAGGTTTTGTTGGCTACCCTAGTGATGATATCAACAAGTTCCTGTGGATGGTTCGAATAGGAGGGGGTGTGTTCCCTCATATCAAAGAACCTGATTATTTGGTGAGTTCTTAAACCAGTTGCATTTGATTGAACTTCTGTTTTTTTGGAATTCTTCCCAGTAATAAAATGTTTCCACGCATTTAATAAGTAATAGATATCTGTGCCTCATGGCTAAGACTGGTAGTTGCTTAATCTTAAATCTTACTGAATATTTTCTTTCCTTCTGTCCAAAGAGATTGTCAATATTGGATTGATTCTCAGGCTTGGTAGATGCTTAATCTTACTGACTATTTTCTTCCTTCTGTCCAAAGAGAGATGGTCAATACTGGATTGATTCTCAGGCTACTCCAACAATGTTAAACTGTCTCATGTACAAACTATCATATTACAGGTCTGATTTTGCTCTTACCCTACTTATTTAAATGTGAAGCATATATGTCAGAAGTTAAAACGTTGATTTCTATTTTTTTACAGGTTTGTGGAAACTGATGGTAAAGGCTTTGATAGAGAGTTAGGCGGACAGAAATTGGGAAGAAGTATTTCAAACTTGCCCCTTTTGAGGAGGTAAGATAATATTGATTTGCACATGATAGAAATGCGTACAGCATAGGCAACCAATAGTCGGGCCTCCTAAAACTGGAGCGAAATAATGCATGCAAACAATGCAATTTCCTTTTATGCGAGTACTATAGGCTTTACATCAGAAAAAATGCTCGAGATATTTTTGGGAAATGACTGGTAGTAGATGATTAGTATTCCTTCATGAAAATTTTCTGTTTTGTTTGATAAGAATTTGGGTTCTTATCAATTTAGGTATTCACAACTCACCATTGGATGGTTCGCATATATAAATTGAAACCTCCAAAGAACAGGATCTGGGGGAAGACCAAAAAGTGGAAATCAGTGAGTTGAAGGATTGATGCAAGTATATGCCTTGGGATTCAAATCTAGTTGCCTATTCTAACTGCTTAATTTTTAATATTTCTCATGACAGGAAGCAAGCTCAACTTCTAGCTCAAAAGGAAGTGGAACAGGAAAGAGAAACCCTTGGCACTAGTGAAATAATATACAGGCTAATAATGCGTTCATCTGTCTGTAATTCATATAATTATAATCAAGGGGCTTTTGAGAGGGATCATTACTCCTGCAAAATGCAAACCAAACCAGGCAAAAGACTTTACGGTCTTCACCTGTGATCTTGTATTGGATCCAACATTATGATGTCTTAACAAGACTAATCAATTTTGGGTTGATAGCATTAGATCGGTACTGAGCATGATAGCATGCCAGCTTGGATACCAGCCTGTTGATGATGCCTTGAAGGATGGCTTCTCTTATATACGTGAGATGATTCATTTACCAATTTCCTTTATCAATGTAATTTTCCAGCTTGTGCTTTTATTCTCAATCTTTTAATGTCTGGTGCAGCCCGAAATAGAACTGGATGAAGTAAAGGGATTCTTGAAGTCTGTTCTTCGGTTTCCATCATCCAAGCCACGTAGCTATCAATTACTAGATTTGTGCCCATGCTTCAACGTTGGACAAGCAAAATTCTTATCAACGTAAAAAAAAAATGCCAACGAAATATTATTTTTGAGATCCGAGTTATTGATTCAATTAATAATTTAAATAGAATGATAATGTAAAAAATAATAAAATAAAATAAAATAAAATAAAGTAACTTGATTTGAGTCAATCTAATTATGAAATAATTCAAATAAAAAAGGTGAAAATTAAAAAAAAAACAAAAAAAAATCTAGTTAAACCAAGTTAACTCATAAACTTCATGACCATGGATATAAAAGATTTGGATAATCTTATAGAAAGAAACGCAAGAAAAAAAAGTATGAAGACCAATTCTTAATAAATTAAATGAAAATATAATAACTCAAAAAAAAAAATGGTGAGACTCAATCTCTAGCTAATAAAATGTTGAAGGATAAAAATTAAAAGAAAAAATAATTTAGAAAAGGTTGAAAAAACTTGATTCGAGCCTACCTGGATGAGATGCGAAATCTCTGATCCAGTCATGAAATAAGGGTGGCCACCATGTTCGAAAGCAAGTTGAATAAAATCATGAAGCTCAATTGTTGAACAATTTAATATTGAATGATAAAAATGAAAAAATAAATTTAATTTAAAAAAGAAACAAAAATAAAATACGAGTCAACCCGGGTTAATTCACAAACCCTACGACCATGAAAATCATGAAATCCTTGAACCGGGTTCAATCAAGAAGCTTAATTTTCAACAAATTTAATTTTGAAGGATGAAATCATAAAACAAATATCAATTAAAAACACTTGCGAAAGAAAAAAAAGATAGCAATTAAAATAATGGAGATCAAATTTGATAGAAAAAAACCCATAGAGAATGAAATTGTAAAATAAAACAACCTAAAAAAATGATTGGGATAACCAAATGAAAGGAAATGAAAAAAAAAACGAAGAACAATTTCTAATAAATTAAATGTTGAAAAATAAAATATAAATAATTCAATTTAAAAAAGAACTAAAACATATCAATCTACGTTAACCTTTGAAATCGGTCTCTTTGGTCATGAACCTGGGACTAGCACCATAGCAACGGAAAAAAAAAATGAGTTCACCGGGGTTAACTCGCAAACCTGTGACCATGGGGCACATGATTGTGGTTATATATTGAAGAGCAATGTCAAATAAATTAAATGTTAAAGTATGAAATTAAAATAAATCAATTTAAAAAATGACTTAAAAATGTCAACCCACATAAACCTTAGAAACCAATGGCAGGGGTCATTAACCCAAGATTAATCCCATAGAATGCGTACCATATAAAATAATATAGCATAACTCTAAAAAAAGGGTACAAAATAAAAATAATAAAAACATTAGCATTAAAAAGGAAAAAAAAAAAAACAAGCTAAACCAGACAAACCTCCTAAACCTGATTTAATCTCTAAAATTCAAAACCCATGAAATCCTTGAACTAGGTTCAATCAAGAAGTTTAATTCCCAATCAATTTAATTTTGAAAGATGAAATCATGAAAAAATATCAATTTAAAAAACTTGAAAAGGAAAACAACATAATAATAAAAAGAATGGGGATCAAATCGATAGAAAAAAACCCATGGAGGATGAAATTGTAAAAAAAATATGAAAAATGATCCCAAACAAAATAAATATCAATCAAAAGAAAGGGGATCAAATTTAAAAATAAAATAAAATGAAAGGGGCAAAATTGGAAACAAAGTTGTAATTTTATAGCTTATTAAAAATAAAAGGGGGTGAAATTGAAAAATATTTATAATTTCATGGCTTATTCAAAATAAAAAAAAGTAATTCAGAAGGATATGAACCAAATGTGAAGGGAAAAAAATTGAAGGGGCTCGTCTAAAATTTTAAAAGGGCTAGCACTAAATTTGAGGAGGTGAAAGAAAGAAAGGAGAAAAAAGAAACGGTTGTCAGTATCAGACTTGAGGTGCTTTTGGGGCACGTGCCGCCCTACCATGTCAGGGGTACATAAACCTTTCAAATGCTGCCCTGAAATGCAGTGTTTGGACGACCTCACACGTACTGTTAGAATAGCGCAGGGGCCATCTACACGCTGGAGTATGTGTTGCATGCGCCAACAAGTTTTTTTTTAATGATATTTAATATATATCGATTACCAAAATGCCCCTAACGAACCTTCAAATCTACAACAAAACCAATGTAAAAATGACAAAAAAAAAAAAAGCCCTTGGAAGAGAGTTATTTTGATTTTTTTTAAGGGCATCAAAATAATTATACTATTTTGAAAAAAATTGAAGAGACCGAAACACCTCTTAATAATAGGTATTATATTTATTTTATTCAATGATTAAATTAATAATTTTACTGTATAATAAAAAATAAAATAACCAATGTAATGACATATAATTTGTAAAATTAATTGTAAACAACCATATCTCAATGCCTAATTCAAAGTTATGTAAAGTTATATGCAATTTTTGTCATTTAACTATTCCATAAAATATTTCTTGAGCACACAGTAACTTCTACTTCTTTTTTAGTGTTTTTGTAATTTTAATACGAGAGGATCTCTTTTACCTTCCCTCATCCAGACACGCGGTTAGTTCTTTGCAATGCTGGATTGGATGTAATAGCTCTCTTGTAAAACAGCACTGCTCTTTTTTATTTTTTTTCAATGACTAGGCAGAAGCAATAAAAATTAAGAGCTACGGTGATGCACTCACTTATGCCTCGGCAGTCGGCATCACAACACTACCAGACTGCAACCGACCCTCGGGCTCCTAGCAGAAGAAACTATCGGTCTTCTATGGTGGACTGAATCTTTGAAATTGTGAAATTCAGTTCTGAAAATGAAAATCAGGGCTTACATTTGCCGGCATCTCTGTCCTGATGAAGAGAAACTTTTAGCATACAAAATCCGATCCCCCAAGCAACACAATCTTGGCAAGCATTATATTCCTTAATTTGAATATTTAGGTTCCACACTAGGAGATTCACTCAAATCTTCTGTAGCAAAATAATAATAATAAAAATAAAATCAGACAGGAATGCTCAATATACAAGCCCAACAGCAGCTCTCATATTATAATTTTTTTAAAAATCTTTTTGCCCAAATCTTTTTCCACTTCCTGTGACCTACGATAAATGGGGAAAAAAAGAAAATGAAACGCGACAAAAGCTGAAACAGCATCATGTATACCATTTGAATGGAGTACTTGTCCTTGTGGAGTAAAAATTAACTAACTGGTTATTATTCCATGCCTGCACCCTTTTGCTTGAGGTTTATAAATTGATGGGGTTTAGTCCTCTATACAAAGGAGCAGGTCCTTAGTACTGAAGTTGTCTGTAGCTCTGAACGGTGAAGGCTAGAAACTTGAAGAATCAAACCAATAAATGTAAGGATTCCCATTTGCGATAATTATTTCATGGAAGACGCATACTATGTTTTAGTTATGAAGTTCCAAATTTTTTCTAAAATTTCCGAAAGTTTGTTGAACATCTAGGGCGGGGGAAAACAAAAAAAGAAGAGAGAAGAATCGTTTTTTGATTGATCAGAGGCAAAAATAAAAAAGAATCCTCCATGATCTAGTTTTGAAAAACCATCTTCAAACTCATAAATGGTTTCACAACCACTTGCTTCTTGAGGCTATAAAAGGAAAAGAAATCACAGAAAAAGAGGGATTCAGGAGAGAAAAATCACTGAAAAAGAAAAAGGTTAGAGAAGACAAAACCACTAAAATCTCTTGAAAGAAAGGCTGTGAAATATTGATAAGAAGTGTCACGAAAGAGGTAAAAGGCAAAACTTTGAGTCCAAGGATGGAAACATAAATATCTAAATATCTAAAGCTTAAGGAAGGAGCAAGAAGTTCTAAGCAAAAAGGGCAACATTTTTATTCAACTTATTCCCCAAGCTTTGACGAGGGGATGAAGCTCAATGAGCACACCCCCTCCCTTTTGATTTTATCTTTTACATTGTTGCTCATAATGTTTGTTATGCATTCTTTGAAGTATTTTGTTAGTTTAAAAAGCATGATTTTTGTTTGAAATGTTTAAGTATGCTTTGAATATAGTTTATATATACTCAAGTTTTGTTTTATTGACTTGTTTTGATGTGTTAGAATATGATAATAGAATGATATTTGATAATGAATAATGTTGTTTTGGATGTCTAAATGTTTAGTTAATAATTTTTGAAGTCATGGCAAGATGTGTTATCTATTGAAGTTGATGTGGTTTAGGTTGTTTTAGGTTATCTTGTTTGGTTTGCTAAAGTTGTAAGCATGTTGTTTAAGCTTCAGGACAATGAATTTAATCAATGAAACAATGTTTTTTCCTAAGAGAAAGTTATTTTTACTTGCTGTCATTATTTGACTTTGCTTACTGTTTTGCCCTTGATTTTTTGTTTCTTGTTGTTTTATTAATTCGAGCAAGTTGTGTTAAGCATGTTTAAGCTTTGACTACTAGGTTTAGGCTGCTTTCAGGGCTCCTTATGTTTTTTTTTTTCTGGGTTTAATAGCCCTTCTGGGTTGATGTTCTTGCATTGAATATTGCCTTTAGTCATTAATTTTTGTATTGTTTTGATCGTTTGATGGTTCTTACATATAAGTGTATACTTGTTGATCATTGATCTAGAGTCTTTATGGCTTAAAAACATTGATTTAATGGTTTTTGATTTTCAGTTCTTTCATTTTATTTTTGCATAAACTTGATTAATGGTGATAATTTTGTGCTTGTTGTGATGATCCAACCCCAAATTTTTTATCAAACGATGGTTTTACATGTTTTTGTGCCTTCAATCTTACATAAATAGGTTTGATTTTGAATCTTAGTTGTTGGGTTTCTTATTCTTGTTCATCGTGTTCTTGACAGAGTTCATACAAAAAAATCCCTTTTGATCTTTATTATTGTGTTTCTGATTTTAGTTCGTGTTTGTTGGCCTGGGCCTTTGGGCCAAGAAGCCCAGGCCACGTTGCTAGACTTAGTCCATTTTCAATAAGTGTTTGCCATGTTCTATTTTTATCGAAGAAAAAATGCTTTTTTTTATCCTTAAGGCATGTTTGCCAAACACAGCTTTAAAACATTTTTTAAATCTCTAATTTTTAGTTAAGGACGTATTTGGCAAACACGTCTTACTGATTTTCTAGCAATGTTTATTTTCTTGTTTTGTTTTTTATGTTTTTTCCAAACAAACCCTGAAATAATTTTCAAGAATTCTAAAAAAATTCAGGGACCATTTTAAAATTATATATGAGTCCCTCACTTGTTTTCCAATCATTTTATTTAGTATTTGGACTGTAAACTTATACTATAAGATACTGATCCATATTAAATATACCTCTTTTTTCTTCAAACTTTTAGAAACAAATACAAAAAATAAAAATAAAAATTTCTTATTTGAAAAAAAATACAAAAATATGTTTTTATTATTGTGTGCATACAACTAAATTAAAAAATTTTCATGCATATTTTATATAAAAAATAAAAATTGAATTTTATCATACTTTTAAAAATACAAAAAAAAATCAATTAATAGGTATCACATCAAGTTTGTAATCATCTATAAGGATTTAACCAAAATTTCAAAAACACAACAAAAATTATTTTGTTTAAATTTTGGATATGCATTTTATATTTTTAGGCTTTAGAATAACTAGGCTTTAGCATGATAAGAAAATGATCTTATCACTGAGGAGAACTTTTCTTAAACCTTAAAGTGACCAACAAATAGAAATATGATCTTAGAAAAAAACAATCAATCAATAATGTAATTTACCATAGGTAAGGTGTACTATCTGTAACAACCCATACTTTCATATGCATTTATAATTATTTTCCTATGATTTGGTATGTAAAAATACGAATGATTTTTTTTTGTTACAGTTCTCATATAAAAGTCTACCGAAATTTTGGCAGAGTCTCCCCTATACCGGGAGGTCCCAAGTTATCGACATATACCCTATTTAAACTTCTAATAACTCACATCTCATAACTTAATCACGACCCAATCATCCTAGGTCTCAGTCCCACAAACATCATCATCATCATAACCATAATATTTATAACATACATTGAACAACAAATATCATTATAGAGAAATAAATGAGATAAACACGCATACATGAAACATGATTATATGAATTTTAGAGTTAACTTCATCTATTCAAGTTTAAACATCAATTATATAAATTAAGTTATATAAATGTTTTAATATTTCAAAATACAAGGATTTACTCCATAGAACTACATAACAAAAAGTGAACAAAAGCTAGGATCAACTCCTATCGTGCACGTGATGGTCCTGAAACAAAATACATATTATTGAAACATGAATATCACAATAAGTATAATAACACAAATATCCAACAATTTAAAAAGACAAACATGTATTCATATTCTATTCACTTCTCCATTTTTGTTTCCATTGGAACTTTTTCTCATTCAACTACAAAAACCGTTTCATCTTCCATTTTCAACTTCCATTTAAGATTTCATAAGATCAACCACAACTATTTCTACCTAACTCATTGTCAATACCAATTTCATCGATATCAACATCACCTCGTAAGCGTCGATGCTTAGCGATTCCCTTACCTGGGACCCTAACATACACTAAATGTATGTTAGTCAATGCATGGTGATTCCCTTACCCAGGATCCTAACATACACTAAATGTATGCTAGTCCATGCCCCATAGGCGTCAATGCATGGTGATCCCCTTACCTGGTATCCTAACATACACTAAATGTATGTTAGTCAATGCATGGTGATCCCCTTACCCAGGATCCTAACATACACTAAATGTATGCTAGTCCATGCCCCATAGGCGTCAATGCATGGTGATCCCCTTACCTGGTATCCTAACATACACTAAATGTATGCTAGTACATGCCCCATAGGCACCGATGCATGGTGATCCCCTTGCCCAGGATCCTACCATCCACTAAATGTATGCTAGTCCATGCATGGTGATCCCCTTACCCGGGATCCTAACATACGCTAAATGTATACTGGTCCATGCCCCATAGGCATCGAGCATGGTGATCCCCTTATCCAGGATCCTAACATCCACTAAATGTATGCTAGTCTATGCCAATTTCATCCATTAATATTGTCATTCTTTGTCCGACCATAGTTATCATTACAAATTTTCATTTCAAACATGACTCATTTCTTTTCAAAGCTAAGATATAATATCACATGTTCCCCAAAGGGAAAGGACCCAAATTTTCACCTTTTAACATGTCTAAACTGCTTTAGCGACTTTCCGAATCTACCAGCAGATGTTGTATTCCGGCCTCTCCTCAGATTTTTGAATATATTTGGATTTCTAGGACTCCGTTTCAAGCGAGGTTGGTCTCGTCGGAAAACTAAGACACAGGGTTACAAGTCCCATGAAGGGAGGAGAACCCAGTTCTTCCCCTAAGACATTTGAAATTATTCATCAACAAATCAAACCTACTGCCCTATAAGGTTTGTCATGACCCAGTCTCGATTGGTGACCCATAAATGGAGTTCTATAGCTCCAAATTGAGTAAGACTAGTTTCATTAGTTAGTCAACATCCAAAACTACAATTATGCTCCAGCTTGCAGATTTCATGCAGATTTCATTTTATTCAATTGTTATTTCCTATTTTTATGATAGTGGTTTAGATAGTGCAGTAGTGGTACCAACTTTTTAGGAGTTGGTTATTGAACAATTTGTTTAAATTGTAAGCAGAGACATGGAGTAAAGCAGAGAAGAATTTTAAATTTAATTATATTGAGATCGTTGGGTTCTCTCTTAAACGAGCCCTTCATATATTTTCAAAATAGGTCATCAAAGAAGAAGGTCGGGTAAACACCATTCTTTACAGGTGGATTTCACAGTCAATCGCCCTGTAACTCGATCATAATCTTGGGACCATAACAAATTGGTATCAGAGCCGAAAGTTATGGGTGATTCCTCGAACAACCTACAGATACAATTTGAGACCTTCATAAAGATGTATTAGGAGAACCGCCAACACGATCGAACTGAAAGGGAGCATCTTTCTACTCGCATCGAAGAACTTTCTCGAGACTTAGCGACCACCAATTATAGGGTCAACATTGAATCGGGGACCAAGAGGACATCCTCAGATGGTTAATCGTTTGGAGGGGCGTATATAAATATCGAGATATAATCGGCTGGAATTTCCCTTTTATGATGGGAAAATTGACCTGCTCGCTTGGCTTAACTATTGTGATCATTACTTCCACCACCAACATATTCCAGAGGAAGAAAAGCTAGAAATTGCCTCTTACCACTTAGATGAGGATGCACAAGTTTGGTTCCTCAAATTGGATAGGGATCGACCTGGAATCTCTTGGGAAGAATTTAAACGATAGTGTCATCTTCGTTTTGGTCCATCCATCTAGAGTAATAAATTGGGGTAACTTTCCAAACTACGACAAGGAGGCACCGTAGAGGAATATCAATGCAAATTTGAGCATTTGGCAGCCCGAGCAGGTCCTCTCACAACAGAGTAAGAAGTGGAGATTTTTATAAGTGGGTTACAAGAATACATTACGATTGAGGTAGAATTGCACAGACCTAGAGATTTAATTAATGCCATGAGTCTCGCCTGTTTATATGAGAGACGGGGTGGAGCAAAGAGGATCATGACATCTGTTTATAAACCATCATCAAATACATCATCCAGGTCTTCCAACCAAAGAACATTCTAAAGACTTAGCCGTAATGAGATAGACGAACGACGAGCCAAAGGTTTATGCTTCAATTGTGATGAGATTTACAACCGGGGATATCAATGCAAGCATTTGTTCTGGCTAGATGGTGTGGATGAATCCGTCCAAGGAGATAACGAAGACCATGAAATTGGAGAAGAACTTACACCAGAAATATCCTTGCATGCTATCATGAGAGAGAATTCAGGAGGCAAAACGATGAGAATTCAAGGCATCATTGGGAAACATAACTTACTGATTCTGATTGATTCGAGAAGTACTCATAGCTTCCTAGGTTCCAGATAGGTGACCAAATTAGGACTTACTTGTGAACTAAAGGAAGCGTTACAGGTAGTGGTCACAAATGGCAGCAAGATCAAAAGTCCGGGTCAGTGTCAGAATGTTCCTATTACGATGGGAAATCAATTAATTCATATTGACATCTACATTTTAACTTTGAATGGAGTTGATGCTATTTTGGGAGTGAATTGGCTTCAGAAATTAGGTCCCATCCTATGGGATTTTAAAGCCAAATCCATGGTTTTTAAACAGAATGGAAGAGTTATGGAATTAAAGGGAATTGAGTGCTCACACTCTACTCCAACTGTACAACTTCAAGCTGTAGAAATGGAGTCACCTTTAGATACGACCCTTAACAATCTTTTAATTGAATTTGATGCTGTATTTCAAGAACCATAGGGCCTTCCTCCTACAAGATCATATGATCATCGTATCAATTTGGAGCCAGGAACACATCTTGTCATGGTACATCCATACAGATATCCTCATGCACAAAAAGATAAAATGAAAGGCAGTGCAAAGATATGTTAGAGTGTGGCATCGTCAGGCCTAGTCAATCTCCTTATTCATTGTCGGTACTTCTGGTCACTAAAGCAGATAACACATGACAATTCTGCATAGATTACAGAGCCCTGAATTCTAAGACCATCAAGGATAAATTTTCTATACCAGTGATTGATGAGCTATTAGAGGAATTGCACAGCGCAAAATATTTCACAAAACTTAATTTGCGCTCAGAGTATCATCTAATCAGAATGTATCCGACAGACGTGGAAAAGACAACATTTCGCACTCACCACGACCACTATGAGTTTTTGGTGATGCCTTTCGGCCTCACCAACGCACCTAGCACATTCCAAGCTTTGATGAATGAGGTATTCCACCTATACCTACGTAAATTTATTCTTGTGTTTTTTGATGATATTCTTGTCTACAGTCACTCCTAGGCAGATTATTTAGCACACTTGCAACTTGTCTTTGATATCCTTACTACTCAACAATTATTTCTCAAGAGATCCAAGTGTTGCATTGCTCAACGCCAAGTCTCCTATCTTGGCCATATTATATCAGGAGATGGGGTTGCCGTAGACAAAAGCAAATTTGCAATGCTCACGTGGATAAGAAGTTGGCTAAAGAAAAATATATCAGAGGCGTGGCTGCTAAAGATTAGGAGTTGTGGCTGCTGAAAAATTGGAGTGTGACGACACAGTGGCTAGCATTGCATTATGCTCCAGCTTGAAGATTTCATATAGATTTCATTTTATTCAATTGTTATTTTCTATTTTTATGATAGTAGTTTAGATAGTGCAGTAGTGGTACCAACTTTTTAGGAGTTGGTTATTGAACACTTTGTTTAAATTGCAAGTAGAGACATGGAGTAAGGCAGAGAAGAATTTTAAATTTAATTATATTAAGATCGTTAGGTTCTCTCTTAAACGAGCTCTTCATATATTTTAAAAATAGGTTATAAAGGAAGAAGGTTGGGTAAACACTATTCTTTATAGGTGGATTTCAAAGTCAATCGCACTGTAACTCGATCACAGTCTTGGGACCATAACACATCCATACCTATAACCTTTATGAAGAACCCAATCTAGAATTTTATCATTTTGGTTCACTAACCACAGCCAAAAGGTGGGTGATAAAA
>Ga0307515_10003567_pt1 | contig 32671 bp, 12 predicted proteins | sample 17_EM_MG_FD_194513 | JGI IMG/M metagenome (GOLD analysis project Ga0307515, IMG submission 194513) | Populus trichocarpa ectomycorrhiza microbial communities from riparian zone in the Pacific Northwest, United States - 17_EM | ecosystem: Host-associated > Plants > Roots > Unclassified | place... | reverse complement strand
AGATAGCTAAGCGGGGGGTGCGGATAGAGCAGATAGTGGAGCGGAGGGTGCGGATATAGTAGATAGCTAAGTAGGCGGTGTGGATATAGTAGATAGCTAAGCAGGTGGCGCGGATATAGTAGACGTTATAGTAGACATTATAGTAGACAGTGGATATATAGACTCCGTAGGCCTTATCTAAATACCCGTCTTTCCTTACTGGATTTATATAGGTGTAGGTGCGAATAATACTAATAACCTTTCTATCTTGCTAAGGCGTTCTAAGATCGTATATACGTGTAACTAAACCCCCTTAATCTTTAAGATTGTGGCCTTATATTTTAGCTTAGCTACGGCCTTATAGGCGGGCTAGTATTTCCGTATTATTAGTTTATTTAGCGTAACTACGTTAGCTAGTGAGCTTTCTACCTATATAGTAAACCTTTAGTACTTCTCGTAGCTAAAGAGGGAGTCCTTCTATAGGGGGTGGAGCGGGAACTGCTTACGTAGGATTACTAAGTCCTGTAATAGAATTACCCTAAGCGCGCAAAGGAGGCATAGAAATCCTAAGCTAGTAAGGTTAAGCCGTATAACCTTATTATTGGCCCTATTTGGGTGGTAAATCTCTATATGTTTTAGCTAGACGTTAGTCTTGGGCCATATCTTTAAGCAGAGGGCCTTCTCTAGCACCTCCCGCGCGCGGGGAAGAAAGTAGCCTTTTCCCTTCTTTGGGAAGCCGGTGATTGACCGTATAAACGCACGGGGTAGGTAGCTAAGGTAGGCTCCCGTTATTACGTCCGTATTCCAGCATCCGGCCTATCTAATTTAGGTCTCCTTAACGCCGCTAAGCTTGGCGTGCCGGATGCTTTGCTTACGGGCGCTATAGGTCTTCTCTTTTAAATAAATCCCTACCCCCTAGAACATCTTTTTATTCCATTTAAACTGCGTATAATAGCTTAGCGGCCGTTACGGTACTTTAATGCTGCTAGGGAAGATGTATAGGTTATAATAGTCCTCTGGCTGCCGAAAGGATAGGAAGCTCTTAGCGCTATCTTTACCCCAGCGGTTAAAGAAGTAAAAGGCTATTATAGAGAGAGGGTAGAGGATAGGGTTAGTATTACGTATATAGCCCATATACTTAACCTTACCGTACTAATTCTGCTTCCCTTATATTATCAATATAATTATATACAGCGCTAGCTTGTCTGGTTTAGGCCCTTTATTCTCTAGTTTAATAAGAACGAGGTTAGTAAGCTAAACGTCCCGTTTACTTTTACCCTAGGTAATAGTAGTATGGCCTAAGGAATGGGTTAGAAAATGGTAGCTATACGGACTAGTATAAACCTAATAAATGCTCGGCCGCAGTTTAAAGGTAAGACTTAACTAAACCTAGTATCTTAGAGCCTGTCTCCCAGTACTAAGTAATTGCCCTTTTAAGCCCTTTAATGTCGTAGCCGCTAGTAATTATAAATAGGCCTTAGTCGATAAAGTTAACGCGTTAAATCCGGTCCTTGTCACGGCGGACGCTGTCTAGTATCGCTAAGAGCTTTACCCCCCGCAGCGGCTGTAAGGCCTTACCTTCCGATTACTATGTATAAAGCTTAGTAATAGCGGAGACGTAGCTATTTATAACTAAGTATCGGACTATTTTGTTAAAAAGGGCGTTTAGGGCCTCCTTGTCCCATATCTCTCCTTCCTTATCCTTTATAGCTTCTTCCCCTACAGCTGCGGCTGCCCCTACGGCTACCTTCCCCCCTAGCTGCCCTTCCGCCTTAGCCGTCTTCTGCCTCTTCTTTACCCGCTTACTATCTTTTTATATCTCTTTCCGTTTTAACTTGCGTTTTTAATAGCCAGCGGCCCGTAATTCTCGGTTAATAACTTACTGCTCTAGAAATAGGTAAAGCTTATTTTCCGTTACCTGGGCGCCGTCTGTATTACCTTTTAGTCTCGCGCACCAGTCTTCCCACTCTTTCTACTTTGGCTTATACGCCCTTATAGTATTCTTTAAGCGCTAGGCCTTATAAATATCCTATAGCCGCGCCGTCTAGGCCTTAAATTCGCTCTAGAGGCTATAGGGGGGGAAGGCCGGGGGGGCTTCCTTTGGCCGTAAAGTGGACCGTAGGGTAAGAAGATTCTTAAAAGACTCTATATCCGCAAGAGGTAAGGGGGAGACGCGTAAGCGCGGCGTGGGTAAATAAAGCCACTAAACGCGTAAATATCACAGGAGAAGAAGAAGAGAGCTCTATATTATAGAATTAGAATTATAGTAGGCCTTTCTATATAAAATCAAAAGCCCCGCGCGAGCTATTGCGGGCATAAGAATAGTAGAGGGTTGGAAAATGGATTGTTAAGGCGACGATGAGGTTGAAGGCGCGCTGAGGCCCTCTATACTAACCTAGTACTAACCTAGGCCTTAAAAACGCGTCCGAAAAGTAGGGGCCACTACCTAGGGGGGGTGCGATATTTGGACGATATGTTGAGGACCTTGGGGGCTTGTGCGTAACCTGAGGTTATGCTAAGCCTAACCCGGACCTCCAATACCTTCATCTAAGCCCAGGGGCCCTAGGTTAAAAAACGATTAAGATTATCAATCAATTAACCCATTTTATTAATGAATAGCTCTATATAAGTTATCTGATAGTTATAAGCCCGGTCCGCCGACATAAGAAGCTATTCAGCTATTACTTAATTATTTAAAGAAATTCTACCTTATCGTTAGACTCTGACACCTTATTGTTACAAGACGACCCTGATTAAAATCCTACCTCAATTATTAAAGGACGAGATTCCACGAGATTCCACGAGATTCCACCTCAATCGTCAAAGGACGATCCTGCGACAAGGACGATCCTGCGACGAGAACGATCCTGACGATAAGGACGATCCTAACGACGAATTCCATCTCAATTCCCATCTGCCTATCAGTTAAATGACTCCACTGACGTCGAGTTCGTCGAATATAATTATACTCAATAAGATAGAAGACTGGGAGCAATGGATCTGGCAACTACAAGCCCTCGCGGATAAATAAATTTAGGCCTACGTTGACCCAGACAATGCAGTACCTTAATAAGGTCTACTACAAGAACCACCCTATCTAGAAGTTATAGATTTTAATGAGAATGCAACCTTATATATATAGCTCTTGACAAATTAACAGAGGGCGTATAAGAATAGCAGACGATACTATAACTAGGATATAAAGTATTTCCTAAAACAAGAAGAGCACCTTTAACAGATCCGCACCTAAATTATATCCATAGTATTAATTCAGAAGAAGCTACTGCTTGACCCTTCCTTAATAGTTAAAGAATGGCTATTTTAACTAAAGGAGAACACAGAACCTACCTTATCGTTTATTAGGAAGAAGGTATAACACTAATATACAGAAGCTCTTAAGGGGTTTAAACACTTGTTAAAATTAAATTAGTAGTTAGATTAATGGGAACATATAATAGTACTAGGAGAGAAGTACAAGATCCCTTAAATGTTAGATAGAATCTAGCTTTAAGATTTAGCAGAAGTTATTTAACCTTTTAGCAACACCTATTGTATAAAGTATACTACCGAGTTAAATAACCCTTAGAAGTTAAGATCTTCTAAATACTGTAGAGTAGCAAAGGAGCTATAAGAAGGACTTAGAATACTATTAAAGAAAGCTAATACTATTATAAAAGGGAGTACCTTTAATACAGACTTCGTAGAGCAAGCTATAATAGATTACTCTAATACTACTAAAGGTCCAGGAAAAGGAACCTTAGTATATACTAGACGCTCGAAGAGAGCCAGGTTACTAGTAGACGAGGAGACGTCCTATAAAAAGCTACTACCTATATACTTAGCGTGCGAGAAATAAGGACATTCCCTATAAGACTATTAGTATTTATTTAAAGACAAGAGACCTAAAGGAGTTATAATCGGAAATACTCGCATTAAAAGGGTGCTAAAGAAGGTAGAAAAAAATAAGGATCTCGCTAACTAAGTTATAAAGATTAGACTTAAAGAATAAGAAGATAAGGCTTAATAATAAAAGGACGAGAGTTAGGAAGTTAAGATTAAGGGAGAAGCTAATGCGATATTCCTAGAATTGTATTATATAGGTTAAATCTATCTACTAAAGCTATCGACTATTCTTAACTTAGGAACTACTCTCTATATCTTTAATAACCTTTCTCATTTCTATAACTTTAAGAAAGCTTTAAGACTTAAATACGTCATCGCCGGCAGCTTAGAAGTGCCTATATTAGGCTACGGTAACGTCACTATCTAAGTTACAAAACTAGATAAGAGTAAGGGAATCCTACGTCTTAAGGACGTTGCCTTTTATACGGACTTTAATATAAATCTAGTATTATTCCGTCTACTTTAAAAATAAGAGTACTACTAAAACAATAAAGGAGAGAATAATCTTCTAGTTTAAAAGGATAACTTAGTCCTATATTAAATGGAAGAACGTCACAGATAATAGACTATTAAATACGTCCGACTAAGAAGTCTATTAGCGTTTAATATAAGCCGACTACTACGCTAATAGAAGCGCAGAGCATTATTAAAAGACGCTTATCTAGATTTAAAAGAAAATATACATCTATAGTATCTACGTCTAGATCATCTAGGGCCTATAAGCCTTTATTATTTAGGTCTTAACGCCTTAGAAGTTAAGCTTTAAGGCCTAAAGATAACGGAATGTTAATATTGCAGTCTCGCCAAAATTAAGCGTTAGGTCTTAAGAAGGTTCTTAAAATAAAAGATTAATAAACCCTATCTTAACCTCTATATTAACTAGACTAACCTTAAAAAAGCGCATGCTAGATTTATACAAGTTATGCTTATCCACGACACCTACTTAGGAAGATCCTTCCCGTACTTTATAACGACACATAATAAGGAGAAGAAGACACTACGGGTGCTTAAAGATTTCGTATAGTGGATTCGTCTAAGGTATAACCTTAAAGTTAATACTATTAGATTAGACAACAAGCTAGGGAGAAGGAGAACCCTTAAATAGCTACGGACTTAAGGGATTACATTTAAGCCTTTAGCGCCATATACCTAAGCTTAGAACAGTACCGCTAAACGCTTAGGGGGTATAATTATTAAGAGAGCACGAGTAATAAGAATTACTACTAATCTACTACACGACCTATAGAACGAGATAGTTAACTATATAGTTTACCTTTAAGATTAAACGCCATAGGAAAGCAACGGTTGGATATCGCTATATAAGAGGTTCTATACCTTCCTAGCTAATAGGAGATTAAGAAAGCCGCAACTAGCGCACCTAAAAGCCTACGGCTATAGGGCGTACGCGATAACGTTGGACGCCTAGTTAAGGAAGAAAAGGCTAAGCAAGCTAGATCCGCGAGCCTATATCGGCTATCTCGTTAGCTATAACTCTACTAATATCTATAGGATCTAGATCCTATATAAGGGTATTATTATTTTTATAAGGGATATTATCTTTAATAAAAAGATATTCTTTAACAGCAAGTAAACGAATATCTTAGAGGACTTATACGCTGAATTAGATATACTAATTAAGAAGATTTAACTACCTAATACCTAGACTAAGAACGAGGTCCTTCTAAAAGACAATAAAGAAGTATTTAAACAGTTAATTTAAGAGGAAGACGATGACGTTAATAAGCTAGTTTAAGCCTTTAATAAGTTAGCAGATCTTAAGCTTATAAGAGCTCTTAAAAATATATACTATATACCACCTCTAATAAAAGAAGACGAAAAATCTCTATGTACCTTTTACGTCGAGTATCCTATAAAGTTAGATATATAAGGTACTGATTAAGACGTCGCTCATTAAGTAGGAGATGCGTTTAATACTTAGGGGGTGTCTAATAACTTAATTAAAGACTTATTTAAGGAAGCTAGCGATAATAGGTTTAAAGACTTTATTACAAAAAGGATTACGTCAGCCTATTAAGGCGCCTTCTTAGCAGGAAGGAAGTTTAACCTTAATAATTAACTTAATAATAGTAAGCTGAAATTAGGTAGAATACGCGATATTAGATTATATAGGAAGAACCTACCTCCGCCACCCTAGTTAATCTAAAACCTTAATACATATTCTCTTTAAGATTAGTTCTAAAAGGCTTAACGAGCCTATCTCTAATCTCATTATTAAATGAGGTTGTTTTAAGAAATAGATAAGAAGTACGCAAAGGGACAGTAGGTCCTTAGCTTAATATAGGTATTCGTCTACAAGACAAATAAGTATAGATTTCTCCAGAAATATAAGGCACGCTTAGTAGTCTATAGAAATCAATAGGCCCTAGGAGACCTACCTATAAGAGCTACTATATTAGCTAGTACGACCTTCCAAACCCTTATAGCGATTACTATAAAATTCAACCTAGAGATAATATAGATAGATACAGTTAATACGTTTATCTATTGCGATCTTAATAAGGTCGTCTATATAAAGCTACCGCCAGGGTTTAATAAAGGAAAGAAAGATAAAGTACTGCGCTTAAGAAAAGCCCTGTACGGACTACGACGATTACCACTGTTATAGCAAAAAAATCTCACAAGCTTATTAAACGAATTGGGTTTTAAAGAAGTACCCTAGGAGCCATATGTTATGCTAAAAGGTGGAATAGTTATCTTCTTCTACGTTAACGATATTGTCTTCTGCTACCGAAAGATAGATAAGAAGAAAGCTTAAGAAGCAATTAAGGAGCTAAGCAAGGAATACCAGATAAGTACCCTTAGCGAGCTAAAATAGTTCCTAGGAATCCACATGCTATATAATCGTAGCTAGAGGCTCCTATAGCTATCCTAGGAAGCCTATATTAAAAAGATAGCTAACTAGTATAAGATAGATCTTAAAGGGCGTCTTTTAGACACTCCTATGGCAGAATCGGAACTCCTCCCTACTAATTACCGTATAATCCGTCTAATATGTTTGTCCCCTAATACAGACCTATTAGTCCGTCCTATATCCCTACTAGCTTCTATAATGCTATATTAGAGAAAACTGGGTTTAGTACTCTATATAGCTACTATAACGCGTCCAGATATTGCCTTTATAGTATTATAGCTGGTAAGGTTTAATTAGGACCTAAGCTAAGAGCACTATTAAGCGGTAGATAGAGTTATCTAGTACCTATATAGCACAAGGAGTAGAGTAATCTACTATAGAGGAGATAAGGAAGGAATAAACGGTAAAGGGAGAGATAAAGGAATACGTAACTAAGGACGAGACGACGGAGACGGTAGAAGTAAAGCGCAATTATTTATCTATGCTAGCGACGCATTATTTACAAACAACTCCATTAATAGAAAAAGCTTGTAAGGATATATTATAAAGCTATTTAGGGGGCCGATCGCCTAGAGAGCAAACAAGTAGGGTATGGTTATAATGTTAAGCATAGAAGCCAAGCTGTTAGCCCTATTACAAACAGTAAAGGAAGCTATCTTTATTAGCAGGCTGTTTAAAGTAATAACGTTATAATTAAACGAGCCCTTAATTATTAACTATAATAACACCTAGACGCTTTAACTAATTATAGAAGATACGGTAAAGCTAATCACGAAACTCCAACACGTTAATATTTATTAATACTGGCTACGTTAGGAATACGTAAAGAAACGAGTATAATTTCAATAGACAGCAACGAAGGAGATAATTACTAATAGACTTACAAAGGCCCTGCCTAAGCAGAGGTTTTAAAGCTTTATTAATATAATTGGGATAGTAGATATTAAGGAGCGGCTAAATAAGGAGAAGCAACTGGAGGACTTAAGGGAGAATATTAGAGCGAGATGGAAGGATTTAGATAAGATTATGGTTTAATTAACGCATTAACGGACACGAGAAGGTGGTTAGCTTTGACCTCAAAGAGCTTAAAGCTAAGGGGGTGTGTCAGATAATCTGTATTCTCTGTGGCGTAGGACATGCACGAGTCACGTGCACGGGGCCCGTGCTTTATAAATATCTTCATCTAAGCCCAGGGGCCCTAGGTCAAAAAACGATCAAGATCATCAATTAATTAACCCATTTCATCAATGAATAGCTCTATATGAGTTATCTGACACGTACTCAGCATACTGATATATGTCGGGGAACAAAGTAGACGTCGCAGTTGCTCTACGGCCACGAGCAACGACTCGTAAATCTAACTCGTATGAGGCTTGAGGTGTTTAAGAAGCTTCTTAATTAGGAGTCGCGATAGAGGCCTGGTGGCAGAGAGGGGCTCACTCGAATCGCTTATTGACGTCAATCACGGATTGTGCGAAGCCAGATCTGGAGCCTCATATAGAGGATTACCGAACGATCAACTCATTTACAGATTCAAATGAGCCAGTGCAGTAGCCGCCACTAATTACAAAACGGGTGACACTAAAAGGCGCACGGATTGAACAAATATGATATGGAGCCAATTTGCAACCGAACGTACCCTTAGACTCCCTATCTATATTTTTTTTTATAAATTTTTTTTATATATCCGATTGTATTATACTACGTACAATACTGCGCATGCAGCCTCTAGGCTATGGCGCTATAGTTCTATATACATAAATCCTTTCTAGGCAGCTTAATATATACTAGTAGCTATGTCTTAGTAGTTTATAAACCCCTAAGGGTTTATAGCTCCTTAATAAAATACTAAGGTACTGCAACTACTAGGGAATAAGAAAACGGTAGGAAAAACTATAGGAAATCCTAACACCTATCCCTGTCCTTTTGCAATTTATTTCTATCCTTTTACTCTCTAATATATTTTTACTAAAAGCCTAGTAGGAGTTACCTCCTTCTAAAATCCTATTTGTTTTGTCTTATTCTTCTATAGAACCTTCTAAGCTAGTATTACCTACTAGCTTAGCTGCTTTTAGAACCTCGCAGTCTTTACTATTCGTAAAGTGGTTTTCTTTACAGTTAATATAAAGAGGGGTAGTATGCTTATAGGGCTTGCCTATTATTATATAGGTAGAATAGGAGTAGTCTTTAGATAAATATATAGCCGCACAAAATCTACAGGCTCTAGTAGAGCATCTATCTCCTATATGGCCAAATTTTTGGCAGCTAGTACACTGCGTAGTAGGAGAGACTTCGAGGTATTTTACTACCTTAGTAGCTGTACCTGCAATTGATATCTCTTTTTGCTTAAGGATTTCTTGTCTTTTTTCTTCGTTCTCTATAGTAAAAACTATAGAGCTAAATCTGGTCTATAGATTGTGTCTTTTTTCGCTAGATAAAATCCATTTAGGTAGTCCTTGTATCCTTATAGGATTAAAGGTCTTAATTTCTTCTTTTAGAAGCTTGGAGCCTCCTTCTCTTAGAAAAGGTAGGGTAGGAACCCTATAGGCTACAATTTAAACCCATAGTTCTAATTTTTGTTCTTTTTAAAAGGTAAAGCAGTTATACTAGATCTCCTTATATTTAACTAGGAAATCTACATTATACTCTTCTATAGTCGTAAGGAGAATATTTTGTTTTCCTTTAGTTCTAGCTATAGACGCTAGTACTAGCTTTTTTACTTACAGTTTTGATGCAAATAGTTAATTGACTTTGTTTCGTATAGAGAATGTATCTAGGAATTAGTCCTTTTCGTCTATAATTAGGACTAGCTTCCTTTCTTATAGCTACTTTTTCTTACTTCTAGTAAAGGTAGAGCTAGTACTAGGCGTGCTACTAATTACCCTACTAGAAGAAGGAGGGATAGACAATGATAAGGAAGGTAAAGAGGATAAAAAAGGGAGGTCCTTCTTTAGCCTCTCTGCGTAAGTTTCTTTAATAGGAGCCACCTCCTTACGGAGAGCTCTTACTTCTTCTACTAGTCCTTTTAGGATATCGTTTATCTTCTCTTTTTCTTTTTTTTCTTTTTCTTTTTCTTCTTCTTCTTCTTCTTCTTATGTAAAGGGATTTCCTCCTAATAGGATACTTCGTGTATAGTACACTAGCTATTCCACTTGTTCTTTTATTTCTTCTCTTTCTTCTTCTTCTTCTTCTTTTAGCCCTTTATAGGCCTAGGTTAGGCTTTCTAAAGCGAAGCTTAGATGTTGTTCTAGAGAAAAGGAATAGAAGGGTATATTATCCGTACTATCCGTAGTAGTTATTGGTTTTATTATCTTTTTTATAGGTTTTTGGTTTTCTTTTTCAGGAGAAGACTAAGGATGTCTTCTTTTTTCTCCTGCCCTAATTAGGCTAGGAGAAGAAGAAGGGGGAGAATAAGTAGATATAGAACCCTCATCACTTATTTCTATAGGAGGTTTTTTTAGACCTATTAGGCCTTAGCATTTTATATCTTATATAGGGGTTCTTAGTTTTTACTATCCTTATACCCTTTCTCCTTGCTAATCCTACTAGAAGATTTCTAGGGAGATTAGGCTAAAAGGTAGTAGAAAATCTAGCCTCTATATTTCGTGGTTTTGGTATTTAGTTTTGGTGTTCCTGTCTATACCTCGCTTATAAGCTAGAACCACCCCTAAGAAGAATTTTCTGTTGGGGGAAAGGGGGTAAAACAACAAATAAATCCACCTCTAGCTCGCTAGGCTGTAGGAATTAAGTCTTAAAAGTTGGAAAATCGATTATTTTTGATGGTAAGATGGGTATGCGTAAGTTTTAAAGTATGGCGCTACCTTTTGGTAAGGTTGCATGTGCGGTAAAGGTTATCTATATCCTTACCTTATACTAGTATTAAATTATTCTAAACTTTTAGCTAAAAGGGGGTACCGTAATAGGACTAGCCTAGTTATAGTAGGAATATCTTAATAAAATACTTAATAGATAAAACCTAACGCTTTAACCAAATTCTATTAAATTTTACTAGCTTAATTGACTTCTATTAAGTTCTACTAGATTAATTAAATTCTACTAAAGTCTGTTAAAGACTACGTGCATATATATATATATATATATTAACTGCTAAGACCCCTAATTATTTAATTATAATATTCTCGCGTTATTTCTTTCTCTTCTTTATATAACGTCTTGTTCTCTACAAGAGCTATATTCCTAGATTTAGATAGAATATATATTATTCCTTTAAATATACCCCGAAGTCTCTTCGTACTTTTATAATATAGTATTATAGGGCGGGTATAAGCGGTGATAATATATAGCGAAGTAGATATTATTAAGCTATATATATAAACTATATAATAAAGTTAAAACTATTACGGACGCTTTAAGTACGATATTACGACTACTTAGAGAAGAGTTGGAAGAAGCTAGTTAGTTAATATAGGTACGGTCTAGAATGAAGCCGATAGAACTATGTAACAAGGAATAGTAACCAAGGTCACGTGATATAATCTATATAATCTGTGTAATCTATACAATCCGCAACAGAGTAGATAAAGTACACGTTTATTATATATAAGAAGGATTTTATAGGAGTACGGTTGTGTATTTAAGGACCCTTAGTCCCTACCTAGATAGTTCCTTCCTTATAGTAATTCTTAGAATACAATTAGAGTTAATCTATTAGGCGACCACTCTACCAGTTATTATTACGTTGTTAACTTTAATTTGCATTACCTATATACCTAGCCCATTAATAAGCCTACCGTAGTACTTACTATAAGGTTCCGTTATAAAAACGTTATATAAAGAAATAAAGTAGGAAAAATAGGAGAAAGGGGTATATATTGTTTACTTAGTTACTAAGTTACTAGGTACTATACTATATACGGGCTAGGATATGATTTAGAGAGCTGTTTTAATAGAATTCGGTTGTAACGGGACTAGCCCAGTTACAGTAGGAATGTCTCGGTAAAACACTCGATAGATAAATTCCGACGCTTTGACCGAATTCTGCCAGATCAATTGAATTCTACCGAAGTCCGTCGAAGACCGCGTGCGTACGTGCGCACGCATCGACCACCAAGCCCCTGACTATTTAATTATATGATTCTCTTGTTATTCCCTTCTCTTCTTTACGCAACGTCTTGTTCTTAGCGAGAGCTATATACCCTTAGATTTAGATAGAATTAATATCGTTCCTTCAAATCTTCCCGAAGTCTCTCCGCGCCCTTACATCGGTAGACTTAGTAGAATTTAGCGGACTTGGTAGAATTTGGCGGAAGTTACAGACATTGCGGATATCGTAGATATTATGGTGAAAATATGTTGGCAGAATATGGCAGAGTGCGGCAGAATGTAGTAGGTAGCGTGTGTAAGGTATTATGGAGTGGTCCCGTAATAGGCAGTCTAGATATCTTTAGAGGCGATCTAGCTCTATAGCTTTTCTACGGGCAGTTTTTGGGCAGAACCATCCCACAGAACTAGATTACTTAGCTATTAGTAAGCTTATACGGGCCACTATTGCTAGCGCATAAATAACTTTAAAAAAGCTAGCGTTTACTATAATTTAAATAACTTAATATTCTACTAACCATAGAGTATATATGCTTATTTAAGGTAATAGATTAATTGTCTAGTGTATTAATAATAAGCCTTAAATAGCTTATAAAGAATATCTTAGTATAAGGTAAAAAATTAAAGGCCGAAGTTGGAGTGTAGAATAGTTAATTTCTAAGGATTATTATATACTAAATATATCCCTTCTAAACCTATATTAACTTCCTATTATATAATATGGCTAACAGCTCTTTATTTAATATTAATTCGTCCCTTTATAACCTTAACGAGCTCCTATAGACTAGGTAGGCCTATCTAGCTATTACTACTACGGACGCTCCCTTAGGTGCTCCTTTTACTACCCTTTTTTAAAAACTTAGCGACTAATAAAGTAATCTAATTAAGCTCTTTAATACACTACCACCTTATTAAGCCGTCCCTACTCCCTTATATAAGGTTACTTAAGGTCCTTTATAGCTCCGTAGGCCCTAGTTTATAGTATAGAACCATTTAATAATATTTTAAGTAAATATATAGGCTTCTATAGAGGAGCCTTTCCCTACTCTACTACTACCTAGAATACTACCCCATACTCGCTGTAAACATTAGGCTGCTTCCGCTACCTTAAAACACTATACTATAAGTCCTCTTTTACTATAGCTTTAATCGCCATTACCAGAAGTTAAAATTAAGCGTCTAGAGTAGAAGCCGAACCCCCAGTTATACCTAGATTTAGTACTAGTAGTAAAAAAGGTAGTTAACTTAATGCCGGCCTAATACCTTTTAAAGCCATATAAGGGTGAAAATTTTAAGGATATTAACGCCACATTTAATTAATATTAGGACTATGCATTCTCTAAAGGTTTCTTTATTATTAAATTGTTAGTATCTAGCCTAGACACTTTACGGCCACGCACTATAGCGAGCATACTTAAAACCACCGTAAATTAGACGGCTTTTATAGTAAAAACAGTAACTATTAGTAAGAGGCTACTAAGGTGCACTAAATAAGGTACGGCTAGAGTATTTAGGTGGCCTAGAAATAGCTTATTAAGCATATAGGCTTAATATATAGGTAGGTGGCGACTCTTACCTATACTAAGTATGCCGATCTAGATAATCTAGAGGCCCCTATATATAACTTTGTTACTAATTATAAGCTTTACAGTGTAAAGAATTAAATAAACGACTTGATTGTAAATATAGCTCTAAAGCCTCTATATATACACGAAGAAGGTGGAGGTAATAAGATATAATGGGGTAATAGGTAACTGAAATGGGAACAGTGATCTGCAAGCAATATTGATCTTCAATCAATATATAGGGTGGCGTTGACGGTGTCTTGGATCCTTCCAAGCGGTGATCTTATATCTTAGCACAGTGTCAGTAGTCGGTTACACTAATCCTCTTACTTATATTGGCCACTAGGATTAACTATTAGAGGCTAAAGAGGTAGCCGTAGAAGCCTACGCTCTTAGGGCAATATAAGAGACCTATTTTACTGCGTAGCGTTAGCTTTTTGCCCGGGAGCTATATATAAGCAAGAAGAAATATTATACCTTAACGCGGTTATTAAGCGGCCTTCCTAGTAAAGCTAAGGGCCAGCCGCGAGCGCTTAGCACGCTTAAGCTGCTTCTTTATTAGTATAGATTTAAGTACTGGTTTTAATATACCTATACAATTAATCTAGAATTAGGTTATCTAATTACCCAGAGTCTCTAGCAGCTTATATTCTAGCTTTTTATTTAGGTAGATTTAGCATAAAGGTTTATTACTAACTTTGGCTGCTAAATAGATACTATATTTAATACTAATTGATCTAAGCTCTTATTAGCTATTATTACTAGCGTTACTAATATAGGGTCATCTTTTTTAGCAATATAGTCGTTTATTAAAAGCGAGTTTTAGCTAGATTAGACCTTTTTACTAGAGTCTGCTTAGCAGAAACTTTGGAAACGGCCACCTAAAGTTATTATTGCCGATTTTAGTAAGGGCCTTATAGCCGCCTTATTGGTAGGGTAGTTAATTATAGTTATTTTTTAGCACTACTAGTAGTATGCTATAAAGGCAATAAAGAAGTGGATTAATAAGGGGATCTAGATAAAGGCTAAGAGGCTATATAGCTATTTAGCGGAAGAAAAAAAGGTAGTAAAGGAACTATTTTAGCCCTATCTAAAATCTAAAATAGTAGTAGAGCTTAAAGTTAATTAAAAGGTAGTCCTAGATAAGCTATACCTATATAATAAAGTATAGTTTTAGACTATATATGTTAAAAAGGAGAGCTAGATAATTACCTGTTATATTGGGTAAGTTTTAGTAAGCTAGGAAATAGAATATCGCTATAAGGCATTTGGATAAGCTTTACTATAGGCCGGCCTATAATAAAGCTTATCTAAATATCTCGTGGCGACATTCTATTCCCTAGCTTAAAACCCTTATTTTAATATTAACTTTTCCTTAACCGCTTACTCCCCCACTAAATACCTTTTAAATTTAGGTGTAGCGGTAAGCTAATAAGGCGAGGGTATTAATAGAGGATTAAAATGCTTTACTAATTATTAGTTAAGCCTTGAGGATACTATAATTAAGCTAAAGAGGTAGATTTTAATATTGTGTAAAGAATTAATTAAATCCAAATATACGTCTAAAACGTCCCTCCCCTAAACTATTACCCTAGATATCTTTTAGTACTACTTTATATAGATTAATGGTATACTAACATACTACGCGCTTAAGTAAATCTTTAACTCTATACGTAGCGTAAGAGCTTTAATAAATAAGGAAAAGCAGAACTGGGCTAATTGGGAGTAGAAGTAAGACGACTGCGATTATAAGGACCCCTACTAATATAGCCTCCCCTACTACTATATGCTTATTTAGTACTTAATATAAAGGCTTCCTATATTACTAGCTTTAATCTACCCTTGCTAGTATATTGTAATAAAGCTAATTACCGCTCTAGATTAGTAGCCGCGATATATTAAGGACATAGCGTTTTAGGGCGACCCTCTACTAAAGCACCTAGAAGCTCTTACTAGGATCCGGCTATTAGTTCTCTACCTCCTTAATATTATTAAAAACCTTCCTACTAAAGAAATAGGCGAGCTTACTAACAAATTTAAAGACTTTAAGGTGGCTTAAATAGCTATTTTAACTAGATAGGTAGAGCTTCGATTACTACTTAAGGGCGCTTTATTTAAGGTTCCTCTAAAGGCTCGCTAGCAGCCACCACCTAAAAAGAAGTATAGTAAGGCCAACTAGTGGGGTAAAATAAGCGCTAAGATTGCTAAATATGCTGCCGATGTTACTGTATAAAAGCTCTAAAAGAAAAGGTAGGAGGAGGCCTAGAAGCAGAAGGAGTAGGTAGAGTTTAGAAGTTGGCTTATGCTTACTTAACTAAGCGGTGGCGTAGATTATAGCCAATTTCTAATCTAAAATATAGAACTAGCCGACGAAGTAGATATAGATATTAAGGAGAATAAGCAGCAACCGTTTAATAAGCCGTTGGTATTATATAATAAAGTTTTAGGGGGGTTAAAGAATAAGATAGTTATTTTAGAGGTAGGGGAGGATAATAACTCGTGGCTTAATAACGCGAAAGTACTCTAAGGTACTATATTGGACAATCCTTACTAAAATATTAGTAAAAAGGAACCTATTATAACCCATTCGGTACCTAATAATTATTAAAAGCTATTACCTCTCCTACTTTATTAATCTGGTAGAGTAGCGCGTATTAGAGCTTAAAGGACCTATACTTAATTAGCTTATAGTAATTTTATATTAATCTTAAGTAATACTAATAAGGGTCCTAGTAATCCTAAGCTAAAAGAGGTTAGCATTCTATTAAAATTAAAGCAACTATAATAGGGGGCTTCTATAGACGTGTATAAGGCTTATAAAGCTAGTATACTTACTATTAGGTCCCCTAAGGCCAAGCGTACGCGTAATAATAAAAAGGGAAAGGATTCTGTTAAAATAGACGGCCGAATATATGAGTATTATATATGTAAATAGTGCTTTATTATTTAAAATTCTATTAGGCGTTAGTGATAGTGGCCCGTGCGAGCTTACTAATTGCTAAGTAATTTGGTTCTGTGGGATGGTCCTACCCGGAGACTGCCCGCTTTTTCTATATAGAGCCTCTGTCACGGGACACCCCCGTGACACCTTATACACACCCACCTGTTTCCACCGACTCAGTAATTAGAGACCGATCACGAGACCGCAATCTACGGCAATCTACGGCAATCTGCCGCATTCTGCCATATTCTGCCAAGCTCAGGACCGCTACACTAATCCTACTCTGCCCTGTGCACGTGTTAACAAGCAACCAAGTTAACGATATATACCCTCTCTTCCTGTTTCCTTACCTTCTTTCCTTACGCAACGTCTTGACTTTATCACACAGTTCATGTACGTAGCTTAATAAGATCTACTTCGCTACATATTATCATAGCACTTCGTGACAGCCTCTTATATTTATTCCGCTTTCCGCCTAGTTAGTAATCTAGCAAATCGCATTAATACCTTAACTTATCACAAGCTATCGGCATTTGAGTAAAATACCGCATACACTAGGCGGGGGCGTGGGCGTAGGCGCTGGCTCTACCTACGGAGGCAGTTTATAAGCGTTAAGTAAGGGTAACAGCACCTAAATTAGCTCGCACAGTGCCTTTTAGGCCCCTGCGCAATCTAATTAATTAACTTAGAAGTAGGTAGTAAGAATAGTAGTGACGTTTTAATCTAAACGGGAATAATCTAAGCCTGTTTGGGTAGGGGGTGTATGCGTATCATTTATGGATAACGTAGGTGGTGGGGTTATAACTGGGTGTATGATTATCATTGGCCATTACTGTGGGACGGAAAATTCCAAATTTGCCGAGATGGGGTTACGACCAGATACTCTTTTCAAATGTTTACACCATCTTTCCTGGCTTGGATGTTCAATCACCATCATGGCAACTTCGCTCGACTTGATAAATCAGGCTCCCAATGCAAGTCCCGACTCCTATTATTTTGTCGCTGTGGGCTTACCTAATTGAGCCACAGGGCACAAAGCTATGGGTAATATACTTCCAGCATCCCCAAGAAGCGACTGCTTACTCCGTTGTAGCTGCTTCATGTAGGTAATCTGGAATGTGATGAAGCCTGGTTCAAACGCGGTGTATGTGCGAGAGCGAGATGTCTCACTCCTTGACCTAACTCTCTTACAAACTAATACCTAGGGCGGCACCTCCACACTCTCTAATCCCAATCCTGCTCGGGAGCGGCGTAAGCTAATTATGGTTTCCGTACTGATCGAGCATCCGGTTGATGGCCTTATTCTTTTTGAGACTGGGTCTGGCAAAGACTACCCAGAAATCTGGGGCGCACCGATCAACGACATTTTTGCGCGCGTTGATTATAGCGAAGATCAAGAGCTAGACGTGCAGATCAAGAAAACCGGCCATGACATCAAGAATGTCAAAATGGTCGTAATAGGGCACTTACATCTGGATCATGCTGGAGGGCTGGAATACTTCAGAAATACTGGTGTCCCGATCTATGTGCATGAAAAGGAGTTGAAGCATGCATTTTATTCGGTGGCGACCAAATCAGATTTGGGTAAAATTACTCCCCTTCCCTATATGATGCTCCCCCTCCAATTGACATGTTATTACCCAGGAGTCTACTTGCCCCACTACCTAACTTTTGACTTAACTTGGGTACCTTTCAGTGGCAGCTTCGTAGAAATTGCGCAGGGTTTAAATTTACACCACGCCCCAGGCCACACCCCCGGCCTATGTATCCTGCAAGTCAATATGCCGAAAACCGGGACCTGGGTCTTCACGACCGATATGTACCATGTCTCTGAGAACTACGAAGAAAGTGTGCCTCAAGGCTGGTTGGCGAGAGAGCATGATGATTGGGTAAGAAGCAACCAGATGATCCATATGTTGCAAAGAAGGACTGGGGCGAGAATGATCTTTGGTCACTGTGCCAAGGCATTGGAAGGGCTTAAAATGGCACCACATGCATACGAGTAACACTGAAAGACTAGAGTTGAGTAAAGAGATACAGGTGTTAAATATTCTGAGTAAGAGTCTAGGGCGTATCTGGTGTACATTGACATATGTTGTGGCATGCACAATCATTGCATTTTCGCCCCCGCAGAACAGAATAACGCCCTAGCTGCTCAGTTATTGCTATTTAGGTCTACCGTTAACCCCCCGTACGCTAATATATAGTAAGGTAATCGTGTAAATGCGGTAGCCTCGAGCGTTACTGTATCTTGGTAAGCCTTGCGGTTATTATGGCCAAATGCTTGACTGCAAGTCATCGTCACTACTGCGTAGGGGGTGCTACTGCTAGAGCCCTTCTGTCAAAAGATATAGCAGGGCTGGATCGGATTGGGATTTTGGTTCTGGCGTGTTTGGACCTTGGCATCTAAGAAAAGGGGTGAGCATACAGACTGTTTCCCTTACTTCGCCGAAAACACTGAAAAGGGAAAGTAAATGACATGTGGGATGTCTTTAGAGGGAGAAGAATGACACTTGAGGAATAGGAAAAGACCATCAGCATCAAATACTGCTGTTATGTTACAAATAGGGTCAGTAGGGTCATTTATATTTCGTTAAATTTAGAACATTAGTATGTACAGTGCGGCTGATAATCCAAAGGTCATTAGCTGACTATTCTTTCCTCTTGAAGCTACCCACAACCACATCTGCTTGAGATAGAATATAATACAGTCATTTGACAATTTAGTATAACTTTTGGACTAGGCCATAGATTTTAAGAAGTTGCCCTCTTTGATAGTAGTCCTCCTCTTTACCCGCATTGCTTTTCTTAAATATTCTCTTGCTTTCACAGCGTCAACCGCGCCTTGGACGGTCCCATCCCCGGTAGGTAAATCGATGCTTTGTTCATATATAGGTACTTTTGGTGTAAGCATTTCTGGGTTTATGAGTGCTTGCTTCCGCAATCTTTTCGCGGCTAGTCGCCGTTGCTTTTTTGATTTCGCTGGAAAGGCGCAGTGTTAGTAACTGACCATGTTCGAAAAACCTAAGCAGTGCAGCCAAGCTCATATCTATCGAATCCATGGAATGTACAATATCCAAACACGCATAGCTATTTATTTAGGGATATCGAAGCATAAAGTAGGATAACAAATAACCTACAAAACAGATCCCCCTCCTTCCCATCTTCACCCTTCTTCCCGTCCTTCTTGAGTATATCCCAAAGCCATGACGGATATTCCGAGTCCTCCAAGGCGATCGGATCGCTTCGACTCTTGAGGAAATTTAGACCTTTTAGCGGCGTGCCTGCCGGTGTAGATGATAGTATTATTACAGGGATTTGAGGTTTTCCAGGTTCTACGCCCACTGCCGCAGGGGAGGGTGTTAATGGTGTGCTCAATGGCTGTGCAGCAGAAGTAGACGTTGCTGCTGGGAGCTTATGCAAGGAGGGTAGCGAGCCTTGTTGGGGTACTGATTTTGTCGTGGCCGCAGGGGAAATGGCTTCGGCATAGCGCGAGGTGGTTGAAAGAAGACGGTTGAAGGATGGCGCCGTGGTATCGTGGGAAAGATGGAACAGCTGTACTCGAGCAGCCGCCCGTAGACAGCGATGGCAGATCATGGTTGTTTTGAATGGAGAATTTGTCCATGGTCACGTAGCATCCGCAAGTTTCAAGTCCCGGCCTACTTTTTCCGATCGCCGACACCCTCACCAACCATAATTTATATTTAATTACTCAGGAGATCTGGCTCTATAGATTATGAGATTTTAGGCTTTTTATACCTTATGTGGGCCCGTATATAAGGGTACGTAAAGGTACTCACGCTTTTAACAATGGGAATTTTAACTTTAACGAAATTAATCTCAGATTTAGGAGGGGATAATGTAATTCTAAAGCTGTTAGTATATAAAGTGGCCCCCTAGGATGTATCTATGAACCTTTAAAGGCTTTATTTTATTACGTTGTAGAGGAAATCCCTTTATAAAATCGCTAAAACTAAGATTTTTGCTTACGCTTTTAACAAAACTCGCCAAAGGCTCTCAGACGTGATTTTGCAGTTCGGAAGACGGCGTAGGTTATTCCGACGCTAGCTAAAAAATCACGTCTGAGCTCGCTGAGGTAACGGATTTTCAGTCAGTCCGCAAGCTGACTAACTACATTTGTGCGAAACCACCAGAATCACGTCTGAGCTTGCTGAGACAAGTTTATTTGAGCTCAGCGACGTACACGTGACATATTACGTGACACTACACGTGCCACCTTGTAGATATCTTCTCGGGCAATTGAGCCCCTTAGATTCTTCCTCATGGAGCCTCTTTTTCACATATTCCATGCTAGCCTGGTCACTGCCCTGATGGAAGGTATGGAGGTGGTGTATTTGATGATTGAATTCTATAGATATACGCGTTGTTTTGGTTTTGGTGTTCGCGCGGTGCCTGAACGTGTTAAGGGATAAGGTCATAGATCGACAGAGAATAACCGCAATATGTGAACAAGTCGGGCATAACAAGCCTCTAATGATTATGTTATAGTGTTTCATTCCCTTAGAGTACGTTTCTTGATCTGATTCGAGCGGTCTCTTATAATCGTAGAAGGATTTTCAGATGCCTGCCAGTTAAAACCCATAATGATAATGAGATGGAGCAGGCAAGAATACGGGACACTTGAAAGCGCTGTTATGTAAGGTCCGAGTACCATACAAGGGAGGTGAAACTCGTAGAGGTTTTTCATGCTCATTGAGCTGAAGGGTCATTAGGGGCGATTATAGAAGCATATAAGCTGATAAGTATTTAATTCTGAAGATAGCATTAGTTTTTTAAGCAACTAAAAAACAGTGCAGGCTAGATTCCGTTTAGATCTCTCTCGCAACCCAAACATCTCTACACACCATCACATATATCATCGTTAAGGAGTGGACGGGAGAAAAATGCCCCCAAAAATCTTGCTCTCCACCGGCCATTCCACTCGTTGTTGAAAAACTCCATTCACCGCGAACCAGACCCAAAAGAACGTAGTGAATGTTGAGAGAAAACTAATGTTAAGTATGCACAAGAAAAATGACCCGGTGTATTTAATCAATCTGCCAGATATGAGAGAGCCAGTCTCTCTTGGCTGCGAATCAGGCTTATATCCACGCTGTTGGCGTCGAAAGGTATCGGCTTTCGAACAGACCACTGTAGAGTGGTTGGATTTCATCTAAGTAATCCGTTGCGCACAGTTTCACTAGGCCCTTTTGACTCATGCTCGCAATGTCTTCTTCCATCTCAACGTCCATAACTACGCCTCCGAATTCTTCTACAACTTCATTTAGCTGTTCTAGTTCTTTGCCAAACGGATGGCCCTCTTCAACCGTACTCTTAAACATGTTGAAAGATGTCCGGTGTTCACGAGAAGACCTTTGTTCTCTCATGTGAAGACTGCTCGGAGGCTTCATGTTCTGGAGCGATCGCTTGTGTGCAACACGCTCATGAGCGCGCCTGCTGTGGGATACTGCCCGTTCAGGAACTGCTGGAACCTTCTCTGTCAACTCGGATTTACGAAAGAGATTTCCCGACGAGGCAGATCGGTGAGGCGTTTGAGTAGCTGGAAAGTAGCAGGAGAGATGATTTGGCTCAGGCGAAGTTGGTGAGGAATCAACGGAAGAAGCATCGGTGAGAGTTTCTCGCGACCTATTTGAGGACAAGGTATGGTCCGATTCTTCAGCTGAACTGTGAGATAACGTAGACGATGAAGACGAAGATGCATGGCGCATGGTTGCGATATCGGGTGCATTGTAGGACAGCATATTTGTCGTCGATAATAAAGCTACAGGAGACGAGATTCTGTTACGATCAATGCGTTGGTTGGAATCTCTCATGCTTGACGCCCGAGTTGGTGGTGACGAAGGTATTTCTGTACGTCTCATGCGCCGGGTCATGGCTCTAGCAAGCGACATGCTGGAGGTTCCCAAAGATAATTAGACGGAAATGCAAATGCGTCAAATATGCGGTGGAAGGGTCGGCGAGGAACGATCGCGTTCTGCCGGGAAAGGAGTGCGGGATAGCCGCGGATAAATTGACGACCAAAGCGCACGAAAGACCAGCAGTCGATTGGAGTACCGCGCAACGCCTGTTAATAGACTGGACGGTAATTGAATGCCCGTGTTTCGTAGGCGCTGGGGTAGAGGGTAGGGTGCAGCCGGTTTTGTTCTCAGTGCTGGGCTCAGTAGCTCCGACCGTGTTACGTGCTGTATGATGGCGAAACTGTCGCGTGATACCGATCTGTCTACGGAAGTACTAGAAGAAGGATATGGCGACCTGCTGACGAAGTCCGACGGAGAGTGATGAATGAGCTGGGCTACGGATTTGTACCGCTGACTAGCAGCCGTGCGAGTAGACAAAGGAGGGTGTAAAGAAAAAGAGCGCCGAAAAGAATGGAAGGGAGTCCAGCTGTCGTAAGGAGCGAACAACCAGGCCGCGACAGAGAGCGATGCTGCAGTGAAGGTTACGCAGAACAAAAGGAGGGTGGAATTGAAGGGAGGGTCAGAAGGAGAGCGGACTGCAGGAGAGAAAAGCTGGCGGAATTAGGGTTGAGGAGTCAAGGACAGGCTGGCGAAGAATGGCCAGCCGTGTGTGCCTGGCAAAGACCGGAAAGAGGTCTGAGCACATCTCGCCATTCCCGCTGTACCAATTATGTGTGCAAGCCCGGCGCCAACATGTCACAGAACTTGTCGGGGTCCCTGGCAGGGCGTGCTGTGCTCCAGAGGCAGAGACCCGCCGTTTCAACTAGAATGAAACAGCGTCGCTGTAGAACGGCATTGCTACAAGACACCTTCCTCATACTCACCCCGTGGACGCGCACGCCTACATTGTATCTCTTGATAATTCCATCCACGTGACAGGACGTCTGGTTGTGAGAGACCAAGCAATTATTGCAAGCTCAAGACAAGGGTGATGTTGAGCCTTCGGACTCAGAGGGTGGGAGGAGCTGACGTTCTATTCTACAATGTAGCTATCGTACACTTGTGCTGCTCCTCATATATTTGGCCTGCAATGTGTCCGTTAGGACTTTCCTACCAGCCCGCATATTACGTTAATGCCTCCTATCCATTTACATCAGAAGCTCAGACCAAGAAATCGATTGCGGATAACGCATTAGCCACCCAAACGAGACAGCCACCCAAGCGAGCCACCCAAAACTACACCAAAATTTTACGGGTTCTCCCCCCTCCGTGCACGGTCCCACTCAATGCACACCTAAATCAAATATTGCCAAGACTTGATTTGAGGCCGTAGAATCACATCTAATTAATAAAATCGTCTAGATTTTTAATGTAGTAATCCACTAAGTTTCGTCGTTCGAATGAGCTACTGTATGAGATTTTCCGACCGTAGGAAGTCGTTAAATTTAGTATTAAGCGCGAGTAGCCCTAGATATGACCACTCTATCTATTACCTTAATTGCGACCTTTAAAATAACAATAAGAGATTGCCTAGAAGCTTGTTTCTTCCGTCTACCTCCTCTTGTTAGCTTAAGGTCGTTTTAAAGCTATAGATTTGCTACGCGAGCGTATGCAGCCTTTTCTCTGGCGGCGTTTTTTAGCTACCTCCTTCTCTTATTAAACCTTGGCTTGTATTCTAACCTGCTTCCTCTATACTATTGCAAGCTATTGTACTTCCTTTATAAGTTGCTTCTAAATCTTTTCATTCTATCGGCATACCTCCTCTTAATATTATAGTCGTTTGCGCTTCTCTTAAAGCTTTATCGCCCGCTTAATTTTTAAGGGGCTAAAGAATATAGCCTTACAGTTAGTCTCTACGCATAGCTTATTAAAGAGAGGCTTGCTATAAGTTCTCTTCTTCTTCTTATTACTAAACGCCTTTTAGAGGCCCTTATTTTCTAAGCAAAGGAGAGCAATATTAGTGGTAGGCTTAAGAACCGTATTTTCAAGCCTTTTAGCCTGCGGTTATCTGAGGTGCCTCAGCCGCTTCTCCGAGAAATTTGCGGCGTTGCATGGCCCCACTCTCTTGCCACAGCCCCACTCTGCCAACTCGTGAGAACTCCTGAGCCAATCAGCGGCGCGTACTAACTCCTGCGAACTCCTAAGCCAATAGAACGTCGCGCTACCCTATACCCCCCCTGCAACCCCCAAATTCCTCTATAAAGCGTCTAAGAGATTATAGGCGCGCGTTTGCTGTAAACCGGGCCTAATTCTTAACGCGTATTAACTTTAAGTAACTATAACAGGGTTAATCTAGCAGCTACAGTTATAGTTTATAATGCAATTAAATTGCAATATCCTCTATTAGTATATTCTAGTAAATTTAACTAGCTAACTAATATATTAGGGGGCGAAGTACAGCCTTAAAGTTTAAAGACGCGTTTTTAAACCTAGTTCTACCCAACTAGCCTCATTACCACAGCAACCGTACTTTACTATTTAGGATAAAGAAGTATATACGTCCGGTATTAAGTCTTTAGCTTATCCTAGGGTCCTATATCTTATTCTCTTTAGGTTAAGGTATTAGCCTTAAAGTTTTGCTTACTAGAACAATATATAATCGTAAAAAAGAATTAGAAAAGTATTTTGGCCTATTAAGCTTATTATTTAGTAAGCTGCTTTATAGTTATAAAGTACTCTAGGGCTTTATAGTCTATATATATCTTAATCTAGGAGTTTATACCCTTAAGCTCTGCGCACTATTAGAATAGTAATTAAATAATAGCTAGCATTTCTTTATTGTGTACTTTATAGTTATACTTAGCTAGGTCTATTATTTTTAAGAAGAAAGCAATAGGGTACTATTTGCCGTTTAGGTATAGCTATAATAGGATTCCCACTATAACCCTATTAGAAGCGTCCGTTTTTAACATTAATTTAAGGTCTAGGTTATAGTAATAAAGGATTAGAGAAGAGATAAGCTAATCTTTTAACTCTCTAAAGGCTTTTATATAGTTATTATTAAAGATAAAAGGCGTATCTTTCCGGGTAAGTTATATAAGAGGCTTTACTATAACTCTATAATTATAAATAAACTAGTAATAGAAATTATAAAAACCAAGGAAGGATTAGATCCCCTTTATGGTATATAAGAGCTTCTAGTTACGGATTGCTTTAACCTTCTTAAGGTTAACTTTAATTTTATTTATACTTATAATAAACCTAAGGTACTTTATATATTTTACCCTATATTTACATTTCTTAATATTAACTTATAAGCCTATATTCCGTAATCTCTTTAGGACCTTCTTAACATAAACTTAGTATTTAAGTATATTGTCTAAGTATATTAGAATATTATCTAGGTATACCGTATAGAATTCATTAAGGTAATTAAAAAGAACGTTATTTATATATCTTTAGTATATAGCCGGCCCATTTATTAGTCTAAAAGGAAAAACTTTATATTTATAGGACCTATAATGGGTACGGAATATTATTAAATCTTTATATATAGGGTTTATCCTAATTTAGTAGAAAGCTTAGCAGATATTAAGCTTAGTAAAGATTTTAGCCCCGCTTAGGTGCGTAAGAGTTTTATAAATTAAAGGAATAGGGTACTAATCCTTTTAAGTAATAACGTTTAGCTTTTAGTAGTTAATATAAAAATAGAGGCCTCTATTAAGCTTTTTTATAAATAAAATAGAGGAAGTAAAAGGGGCTTAACTTGGCTTAATAAACCCTTTATTAAGGTTATTAAATAAGTACTACTTTATTGCTTTTAGCTTGTCCGTTAATTATTAGTAGAGGGGGCTATAGCCTAGCAAGTTATCGGCTTCTAATTAAATCTTATAATTATACGTCCGGTAAGGAAGTAATTTATCTAAAGCCACTTTTAAGAATATATCTTTATAATTTGTATAAATAGTAAAAAGAAGGCGTTTAACTAGTTCCTTATCGGTTTTCTTAGCTAGCTTTTCCTCCCTATTATTAATAATTCCGTTAATCTTATATAGGCTCGTTATAAAGACTTTATTGTCCTTTTAGTATATATTAAAGTAAAACGCTATAGCGCTAATTATAGTAATATTTACTATAGGGGCGTTATATAATAATAGGGGCGTATATAACTTTAGGGGCTTTTAGGGTATTAGCGTTATTATTACTCCTTTTAGCTCCTGTCGCATCTTTTAGAGGTTATCTCTTATATCCTATTAATATATTTGTCACGGGACTTATACGTTTTTACGTCCCTACGCGTTTTAACGTTCTTGACCCGTATTTACGTTTGTCCCAAGACATCTACACACGTTCCCCTACAACCCCTATTTATACCCATACCTAACCTATTCTATTTCTGCATTTAAATGTCTTTATATTAACCACGTATACGTAGTCTTCTTTAATTACTACCCCGTTTAGTATATTGTATTCTAGCTCGTGCCCACTTCCGTAATAATATTCTTCCTTATATTGGTTAAATCTACGCAATTTAAATATTATCTATATTACTATCTATCCCGCTACTATATATAAAGTCCCCTTTAAATATAGCACTTTAGGAGAGTATCTTTATTAATACAGAGTTCTTTTTAGCTTTAGAGTAGGCGTCTTCTTGAATAAAGGCTAGGTTATAGGCCTGGACGTCCTACTAGTAGGTAAAGTTAATCTTTATAACTAGTATCCTATAGTTAATTCGGATTTCCCTAATAAAGAAGGGTACTTTTAGTCTATCCTCCAGCCAGATAAGTTGTCTTTATTATATATTTAGCCAAATATTAAAATAGGATATCCATTTTCGGCTAAGAATTATATTATAGGACCCTAGATCTAGAATGCAAGGGATACTATATTAGTGTTATCCGTTAAGAGCGATATATAACTTTAAAATATAGGTAACCGGCTAACCGACTTGGCCGTTATAGCCTTTTACCTAAATAGGATTCTTTAGTTAGGTAGCTTTTATATTTAGAAACCTAGTAATATTATTTATATAAGCAGTATTTATAAAGGCGAAGCTATTTACTCTAGTATTAATAAAGGCGGTTATATTAACTCTATATCTATTTTAAGATACTATATTTAGAACTATAAAATGCTTTCCACCTATTAATAAACTAAGATTAATCTCTTTAAGATTAATAAGGTACCCTAGGGGGGAGTCTTTCCCTAGGGTTTTTCTTTTCCTAACTCGTTAGACATTTCTCCTTTCTCTATCTCCTTAATATTGCTTATATCCTTTAGCTCTAGGCAAAATAAGGTAAAGTAATCCTTTTTATTATAGTTATAGTACGCAGCCAAGGCAGGGTTAATTAGGGTATTGCAATAAGTACCGGCTAATAATGTGATGGCTCGAACCATCGAACAAATGTCTCAACAGAGACTTGAACGAATGCTTGCAAGATCAAGCGAACGAATGCTGTATTACGAAGATATTAAGCTAAGGAGCAAGAGAAGGTGGTGAGGCCACGTCTATATACACACGCCAAGTATTAAGCGAACCCCTGACTAGGTGACGCGCTCCAGCGCCGTCACAAATAATATAGTATATAGCTAGTTGGGCGAGGCTCTCTAGTGCGTAGATAGAACCGCTTTTAGTATAAGAGCTATTATAGCTTATCTTCCTACTCTAGCCCCTATAGATATAATTAATAAGTTTTAACTACTATAGGCCCTTTTTTATCGATTAGAACGGGTATTAATTAATTTTAGTTTTAAGTCTAGCGACAGATATTAGGCTATAAGCCTTTAGTAGGTTAGTAGGTTGTCTAAAGCTACCATAATCTTCTCTTATAGTTAAACCGTTAGCTTATTGTATAGGTCTAAATAGTAGTTCTTAAAGGGAACCTATCCTTCGCCTACTAGGTGTAAAAATTAAGTCTAAAACTATTAGGTAAAACCTAAGTAGATAGTTATATAGCTGTAAGGTATAGGCGACCCTAGGGCAACGTAAGGGTGACTTACCCGTAAGGTACGTACACTATATATACCTAGGGAAAACCCTTTCTACCTCGCATACAGACTCCTCCTTTTCCCTTAAGGATTCGTCTCTATATATACAATATACCCTATTATTCTATTATTAGACTCCCTATTTATATCCTTACCTTATATTTAAATCATTACCAATCCCCTTAGTAGGATAGCCGGTTTAATCTTTCTATACTACCTCTAAAAAGAAAACCGACGCCTATACCTAATAGTAATACGCTAGCAATATAACTACAGAACGCCTTAGGATCTAGTATAAACGAAACCACTAGAAGCATACTAGTAGCATCTAAGCCACCTTTAGAATCTTAAAATAATTAGATATCTACAAATGCTAGAAATTAGTTTAACTTATATACCTAGGCTTAAAAAGAGCCTAGTAAGGTTACTAGCATTCTACTAAATACTACTAACCCAAAGGGGCTAGATAAGCTAGCTAAGAAAATAGCTAACTTATAGAGTATTATTAATTTAATAAAGCCCTCCTATTAACTCTTTAGTAAGAAGTATAAGTTACGCGGCAAACGTATATGCTAAGTAAATCTTAACGCCCTAGTTAATAAGTTATTACCTAATATTAGCGGTATAACTTAACAGTATTTTAACCGGTAGGTCGCCGCAGTTAAGAACCGATTTAAGATTAATAATGCTAACTATAACTGTAAACGACGTACGCGCTAGGCTATTAAAGGTCTTATAAAAAAAAGATAATCGCTTAACTAGTGTATTAACGGCTAGGCACTAAGGATAAAGGTCCTTTACTATAGGATAAGTTTAAGACTATAGTTTAAGACTAGATTAGGAACCCTATAGTTAGGCGCTTTAATAATGCTACTATATACTATATAGCTATTGTAAAGGAGAACTAGAGGTTTAATATCTTCCTAGCCCATATATATAGCTTAGAGGACCGCTTCTTATATACCCCTTTTATTATTCCTAAGCAACAGGTAGACTTTTGGTTTTTATACCTCCCAGCCTACCTATAAGCAGAGCTCTTCTACTAAAACTTTATTAAACGGGTAAGAACCGCTAAAGATCTCCTTACTAAAATCCGCTATATAGAGTAACTATTTAACACTATAAAGCTTGCGGAAGACCGCGTAGGGGGTAATAGTAAATCCTTGCGTTTAAAGCGTGATTATAGTATCGGCTCTATAGACTTAGATTTAGGGAATAAAACCTAAAAAGGGCGACGCTTTTCTAAGTAAACTTCTAAGGAGATTACCTAAAAGCTAAATGGCTTAGGGGACCCCCCGGACGCTAATGCTATATAGGCAAGTTAAAGAACTATAGGCAGCCACTGTAAGAAATACTAGAAGTAGGCTAATAAAGAAAAGTTAGCTCGGCCTTTAGAAAACCTAAAGCCCTAATAGCGTATCTCTTTTAACTGTAACTAGGGCCTAATATAGAGGGAAAGAAGAAACGTATTATAGTATATATTGCGATAAATACGCCCTAGGGTAAAGTCCGCCTACGTACTTTATATAATAATAGGTGCTAAATTAACCTTATTAATTAAGACGCCGTCTATAGGTTTAACCTGCCTATATACTATACGCTATATTTATATAAACCTATTATACGTTTCCTTAATAGCAACCAGATAATAATCTAGGATGCTTATAATCTAATAGTTACCACTAGCGACTCCTAGGGTATGTTTCGCACTATTAGCCCGCAGACCTTTTAGGGCGGCTTATTTAATAGTTATAATATAGTTCTTAAATAGGATTGGCTCGCGGAAGTAGATCTATTAATTAGCTTTTGTTCTAAATAGTTTATCTAGGGTACTTCGGACCCTAAACGCATCTAAATAGTTACCCTTAATACTCTCCTAACAGATATTAAGGCTAGTAAAATAGTCTATTCGCTATAGCTAGAAGACTCCTTTTTTACGCCGGTTATAAATATAATAAAGGACCTATTGTTACTAGCAGCAAGTACCCGTATAGACCCTCTAGATATAGAGACACCGGTTATAAATATAGTAGAGGACCTACTATTACTGGCAGCGAGTACCTATAGAGACTTTCCGGTACTAGCGCAGATTACCTATATATAAGGGGGAGGTGATTACAACCCTAAAACTATTAAGTATACTGTAGTAAAGCTATATATACTCTTAGTATAAGCATACCTACGAAACGCATATTAGCTATACCCTTCTCTCTACTAGCTCCCGGAAGTGCACTACTATATAATAGTCGCTTTAACCTCCGTAGCCCCTAGCCTACTAAATATATATAAAGAGGAAATTAATATCTTCTCTAATAAACTAGTAAGCATACTACTATAGAACTCTAAGTATAACTATATAATCGATTTAGAAGAAGGTAAAACGCTACCGTAAATGCCCCTCTACAACCTCTTATAGAAAGAGTTATAGATCTTACAAGAGTACCTAGATAGTGCTCTTAAAAGGGGCTAAATTAGGCCTAGTAAGTCGCCTACTAGAGCGCCTATCCTCTTTATACCAAAAGCAGACGGTATAATGCGGCTATACGTTAACTATAGGCGCCTAAACAAGATCACAATTAAGAATTAGTACCCCCTACTGCTAGTTAGCGAACTCTTTAATAGGCTTAGCTATATAAAGATATTTATAAAGCTAGATCTTTATAATATATACTATAGAATTTATATTAAAAAGGGAGATAAATAGAAGACCGTATTTAAAACACGCTATAGTTACTTTAAGTACCTAGTAATGCCCTTTAGTCTTACTAACGCCCCTATAATATTCTAGAGCTATATTTATAAAGCTCTAGAAACCCTAGTAGATACTATCTATATAGTTTACCTAAATAATATTCTTATTTACTTAAATAACAAGGTTAAGCACGTTAAGTACGTTAAGTAAGTACTGCGATAGCTTTGTGCTTAGGCCTATATACCAAACTATTAAAATATATCTTTTATATTAAAAACGTTAAGTTCCTAGGCTTTATTATCACCCCTAGGGGTATTATAATTATAAGGGCGTGAAGAGACTTTAGGGAAGATTTGAAGGAATAATATAAATTCTATCTAAATCTAAGGGTATATAGCTCTCGCTAAGAACAAGACGTTGTGTAAAGAAGAGAAAGGAATAATAAGAGAATTATATAATTAAATAGTTAGGGGCTTAGTGGTTAATGCGTGCGTATATATACACGCGGTCTTTAACGGACTTTAGTAGAATTTAATTAATCTAGCAGAATTTGGTTAAAGCGTTAGAATTTATCTATTAAGTATTTTACTAAGACATTTATACTATAACTAGGCTAGTCCCATTATAGTACCCCCCTTTTAGCTAAAGGTCTAAATAATTTAATTTTAATTAAGACTTATAACTTATCGCGTGTTATATTTTCGCGTTAGGTAATAGTATAGAGTTTTACCGGTTTTAATCGTTAAGTAGGCTAATTAGGATTTTCTATACCCGGTATAGAAAATCGCTATTAGCTTAGTTAAGGCGGTAAGCCGAACTAATATCTTTGTAGTAGGTCTTAGTAAGGCAAATCTAACTAATTAGACAACTTTAATCGCTAGTTAAAGTTCCTTAATATCTTATGTATTATATAACAGTATTATAAACATTATAATATATTTTAAGCTCTTATTATCGTTTTTTATATATTTATATTAGGCGGCAATTATTTACCTTTATATCGTGTCTATTTAGCTAAAGTAGGCCACGAAGGATAGTCCTTATAAAATTCTTTTACTAAGGATAGCGCGTTGGCCTTAATCTGGTTATAGGTTTTCTAGGTTTGTGTTTTATATCCTTTCCACTTAATAAGAAGTTTAAATCGTTTAAATTGTGTTTTTTTTATATATATTATTAATTAAGTTAATAAAGTAAGAACCGTTATCGTTATTAACAATTATAAAAGGTAGTAGTGGCACTTTGCGAGTTATAGGTTTACCTTTTAAGGGTTATAGTAAGTTTATATAAAATATCGGATATATTTTTATCTTAGTTAGTAGTTTAAGCTTATAAGTATATAGGCTTAGTTTCCTTTTAATTTAGTATAGGCCCGTAAACTTCCAGTTTAGTTTCTTTAAGGGTTATTAAGTCTTTAGGTTTTATATATTTAGGTAAACTATATTACCTTCCTTAATATCCTACGCGGAAGCTTATCCTTTATTTATATACCACTTCTATACTATTTAAGTATATACTAATTTACTTTATAATAGTTCCGTTAACTACTTTATTTAATTAGCAAAGTTATATATATTAATTAATTAAATCCTCTTAATTATAGGTCCTATTGTATTAATTTTAGGTTATAGTTTAAATCTAAATTAAGGGTTTTATCCGTAGGTTACGTAGAATGGTATTACGCCTACAGTCATCACCGAAATATCGGTAACTCGCTTAGAGGCGAACGTCGCGCATCGCCCACCCTATCAAAATGATTCACCCCCTATAACCTTACTAATATAGCTTTATAATTTATAAATAGGGCCTTAT
>Ga0307515_10003566_pt1 | contig 32682 bp, 35 predicted proteins | sample 17_EM_MG_FD_194513 | JGI IMG/M metagenome (GOLD analysis project Ga0307515, IMG submission 194513) | Populus trichocarpa ectomycorrhiza microbial communities from riparian zone in the Pacific Northwest, United States - 17_EM | ecosystem: Host-associated > Plants > Roots > Unclassified | place... | reverse complement strand
CCAAGTGTATCTCCAAACTCGCTCGATCACGGCCTCAAAGTGCATCTCCAAACTCGCTCAATCATGGCCTCCCAGTGCATCTCTGAGTTCACTCAATCTCAGTCTTCAACGTGTGTAGATGGGTAGCTATATAGATACATAGATACATAGATGAGAATACAAACTGAATACATGACTGTGATTCGAGGTGCTCCCAGACATGTCGCCGGCGCTCCCAGGTTTGTCGCCGGCGCTCCGAGGTGCTCCCAGGCTTGTCGTCGGCGCTCCCAGGCTTGTCGCCGGCGCTCCCAGTTACTCTGAAGGCTGGCAGGAATGCCCTCCTAGGGTCTGATACTCCTGAAATTGACGCATCTAAGTTTACACTCCACATCCGCTCAGACACTCCTGGAGGCTTCCAGTGACTAAAATACATTTTGCTGATGCTATGCAACGCGACCCGTCGCATGGGCGACGGGTAGCGTGTAATTCTCCGTCAGAGGGTACAAGGTTCCGTCAGAGCCGTCAGAGCCGTCCAGAACACCCGGGTGTTTCTGACGGAAACTAGAGTTGTTGCTGATGTTGCTAATCAACATACATCGGGCGCTACTCCGAGAAGAGAAGATGCAGGGAGTAGAGTATCCTGGGCAAAAAGATGTAAACGCAGCAATGAAAATACACCCGGCTATGCTTGGGGACAATCTGACGGATGGCTGCCTGCCTTGCCATAATGGCACAGCACACAATACCCAGACACGCTAGAGACGCAAAGGCATGGGTGCACCTTCCCCAGAGTTACTCAGACAGCCAACTCCAGAACTGACGCGACTTCCGCCCAAAACGCCACTTGGTCCTCCCAGTTACAATGAGGTAGAATATCCATCCGAAATTGAAGGTGTGCCACACGGATATGACTATATACATACATCTCTTCCCAGTTCCTGATGTTTCGGTCATGATGCATATGCCTAGGATTGCCAGGGTGTTGAAGATTTTGATCCAGATTTACTGACGGATGAAGAAACATCCACTGGTTAGTACACTTTGTGCTGCATGGTAATGCAGCTGTCATCCATTTTGCACACTACAGCAGCCAATTGAGTGAACCTGACGGTGAAGATGAGCATTAATCGTATGAAACTGGATTTTTGGGTGTATGATTTTCTACAAATAGCGGACACTTGAAGGTACATATTAAAGGATATAGTTATATGAATTATTAATGAACAATGTTTTGATGAAGGAGAAAGTTTATGAAGACAGTTCAAAGGATGCCAAGACACCTTTGATGATATATTACGCTAAAATCGATGATAACACATTGTGCATAAACCTCTGGCAGAATGAGCGTCAATGGAGCGTCAACGATGTTTGGTCTGGAATGATTGGTAATCTGCTTCGTGATCGGTTGAGAGCATACATAAATGAGTGATTGGCTGGCTTTATAGGCAAAAGAGCGAGCTCCGCGCTCCCGGCCCCAGTCTGAAATTGTGCGTCAATGGATCGTCAACAATTGTTGGTGTTGTAAGTCCGGCAAGTCAAAAGCAATATGGTCGTTCCTATATATCATCAAAGTATTGGGAGCCATTATAGAGAACACAGAGAATGACACACTCCGTGCCCCTTGATGAAAATGAACGTCAACGGAGTATCAACGATATTTGCCCATTCATCAATGGTAATCAAACCGCGATGCATTTGTCATTGTGGGTATACAATGTCCTGACAGTTTTTCTACGCCACTACGGTCATGAACTCTTTGTTGCATCACTGCACAGCAAATCAGTTGTTACTGTGCAGGAGGCTGTCATGGGAATGTTTCTTGCATATCTGCCTAGAGAGGCTGCCGATTCCTCCTTAACAGAGGTTTGCAATCATGCGCCACTTATCTTACCCAAGGTGCAAGACCTCAAATCATTGACGATTATTTGACGCTCATTTTGACGATTGGGCAGGGAGTGTGTCGCTCCTGCTTTTGTCCCAAAAGGAGGCCGATACCTCAGTTATGACTAGCTGCAACCCATGCCCGCTATCAGTAGCCAGGATGAAGGACCTAAAACCGTTCATGCTCTGTTGACACTCATTTCCAGGATTGGGCAGGGAGAGTTTGACTACATATTCTGATCCCAAGGGCGGCCAGTTGATCCAAAAAGAACATTGACGTACCATCGTTACTTCTTTACGATTAACAGTATGATATCTGAATGCGACCATTAATAGAACAACCTGAAATGCCACACTGGAGATTGGACCCGACAGGTCAAGCCAAACCCGGCGAAACCCGCGGGTTGATGGGGATGGGGCCAGGTTTGGATGACCACAGAGCAGCGGGTCAGGTGTTTGGACGGTTGTGGAACCGAACCAAAACGTGTTCCCGGACCAAACCCGGAGCGCTTGCGGGTTCCACAGACCCGTTGCTGCTCCAGTTCTGGTGCGTGATCGCCGTGGTCACGCCCTTAGCATTCCTTCTTGCGTTCATGATCCCAATGTGGGCCGGAGCATGCTGATGGACAAGCGCTCAATTGATTGCTAATGTGATTTCTTGGTCAATCTTATAGGGGAGTGACACATTCTCGTCTCTCCTTAGTATTATACGTCTGTCTGCTACGCTCGATCGTGTCGTTGGAGCTGGGGCAGGGCTGGCCGATTTCGTTTCGTTTCATGGTGGGACTGTCTCCCACCATCTGGGCGGTGTCAGTACTGATGTCGTTACCGCAATCAGCGTCGATGTTGTTCTCGGCATCGGTGTCGGTGTTGGGTTCAGTTCTGACTTTGGCCTTAGCTTTGGCTTGAGCTGCCTTCCAGGTTGCAATTGCCGGCGCTCCTCTGGCTTCTCCGGTCGTCCTGTCTGCATAGCCTCAACATGTATTGAACTCTTCAGACCGGCGCCATCGGTGTCTGCTTTCCTTTCCTTGCTCCGGCCCCCCTCTTTCGCGGCCACCACCCTTGTGCCCATGTTTGTGACACCTTTGGCACACGGTCCATCATCCCGGTGGTACTTGTCCCATTTCTCATCTCTTTCGTCCAGCCACGTTTTCATCCCTCGCCACTGCGCTTCCTGATATGCTGTTTGCGCATTTCGCATGGTTGCCATCTTTGCGATGGTTCGCTGTAGATGAGCTCGTTTGCGGGCTTTCTGCTGATCTGCTCCCTCCATGCGGCTCCTCAACTGCCTGGTGGTCGGTGGGGCCTCGCAGCTCCTTCTCCGCTTTCCGTGCTCGTTTCTCTCCATAGGCTCAATCATGGTTGCGCCCGCAGTGTCTGCGGCGATGGGTGTCACCGTTGTCCCCATCTGCATCGCCACATCCATAGGCGCGTCGCTACTCCCGTCTCCCGCTTCTCCCATGTCCAGATCGCTCATCTCGCTCGCTCTGACCTCGGTCATCACTCCTGTGAGGAGATACTCTCTTCTACTGTAGTCCTCGTAGGCGCTTGCTCGCTGGCCGACGCGTCCTGTCAATCGCGTTTTCTGCCAAGACTTTACGCGAATCAACTCCATTGCGTGGATTCTTCTACCGGTGGTCCAGAAGGTGTTGGAAAGCTGGTTCCTGGGTCAATTCGATGTTAGAAATTGATTGCCGCACTCCGTTCTCCAATTGCTATCGTTGTTGTTCACTTAATGCGCTGTTTCTGCTTTGCCAAGACTTTTGTCGCCTGTGCCGTTTTGCCTGGCCAAGGGTTGATGTATTGTGCTGCTCTCCACACCTCGGTTTCCATGAGGTTCTGCAAGTAATCACTCCACAATTGGCTCTTGGACTGCCGGATGGACTTCTGGAACTCTGCCTTCGCCCTAGAGGCCTCTTCCGAATTCCGTCTTCATCTCTTTTCTCTTCTGACTGCTTGACTTCTTTCTTTGATGTTGGCGTTCCACCACTTGGTTGATTGGGCGCAGATCCTGCTCTTCTTTGCTGTGGTGTTAAGAATGCTGCTCATTGCTTCTAGACACCATGCGGCCTCCTGCTCCACCTTGTCTTCTGTGCACTCTGTCCCCAGATGAGCTCTCTCCTTCGCTACTTTCATCCACAGCTCCTCCAGTACCTCCACGTCCTTCTCCAGCATTGCAGTTAAGTTCCACCGTACTACCCTCGCATGATCCACCTCCTCCTGCCTGACAACTTCCACCTCCCATTCTATATCCTTGTGGTCAGATCCGGTGGCATGGTCAGCGGTCAGTCTGGACTTCCGCATTATCGGTCGGTTCGCCAATGTCAAGCAGATGACCGGCTCGCCTTCGTTGTCCTCTCTTGTCCAATAGTTTGTCGATCGGCGATCATGTCCAATTTCCAGTCCATTCTCGTCAGTCACTCCATCCCAGAAGGCGCCATTCCGCTGCACGGGGCACCTTGGGTTCATTCGACTGCTGTGGGCGTTAATGTCTCCCCCGAGGATAGTTCCACCCTGCCAAATGACTCTCTGCCGGTTCACCTTTTGTCCCTGTCTCTCTCCTGACTGCGTGTCGCTTTGATCGTAAATATTGACAATCCTCGTTATCTTCTCCCTTTTCCGTCTGGTGACTGGGACATTAACATCATCGTTTGCTCTCCTGCTCAAATCCGTCTGCTCATCAACCACCCGGCCACTCACCTTTTGTAACGCTGACCAAAATCTTCTTCTTTGTCTTATTTCATAGGTGGGATGCCTGATCCCAAAACCTCCCCTTTCTCTGGGTAGCTTCTACATGCACACTATGTCCGCCTTACATTAGATTCCCGTCTTCAGCGCTGCAATGGTCCACTCGTACGACCCACCGCAGTTGTGCTGGAACACTTGAATCACTGGTAGCCAGGGCTCCCACTGGAGTCTCAGATCCAGATTCCGTGGCGGTCGTATTCGCGGGCTCGGTCATCGTGACGTCTTCTACCTCTGCCATTGCCTCCACTTCCTCCACATCCGCCATCTCCACTTCGCTTCCCCCTCCTTCTGCTGCAGTCCCCTCAGGCCTAGGACCAAGCACCACTCGGTTCGTCCCCGATGCCACATCAGTTGCTGTGAGAGTGGATGCCTGTCCTGCCTGCCCTATCTTCCAACTCTGCCGTGCCGCCCTGGCCGCTTTGGTCTTCTTCGCGCATCTGTTGCTGAACTCAATGTGATTTCTTTTGCTGTTGGGGTGCCTCCTCTCCCCGATGGTGCGGGGGTTCGCCAGCCACCGTTCTTGGGTGAGGATTGTTATACCTTCGTTTTCCACTTCAAATTCCTCTCGCCTCTCCTGCAGGCCTTCCGTCCCTTTTCCCATGTACCGCACGAGAGGTACTGCATGCCTCTTTTGCGATTCTTAAGTCAGTATCTTTTCGACGTCAACGACTTCTTTGTCAACGGTCCTCGCTGCCATGATGATGATGTCACGGTATCGTAGAGCCATCTCCGCTGTCGCATTCTGGTGTGCGATTGCCGTTATTGCGCGCTTGGCATCAAACCTTGCATTCATCATCCTAATATGGGCCGGTGGCTGCTGGTGGAAAAGTGCTCTGTTTATCGCTGATGCAATTTCTTGGTCCATCTTATTGGGGAGTGGCACGCTCTTGTCTCTCCTTAGGATTAGGCGTCTGTCTGCCAAGCTCGATCCTGATGTCGGGGCTGGGGCTGTGCTAGCCTGGCTCTTTTGGTTTCATGGTGGGACTGTCTCCCATCGACAGGTTGATGTCGGCACTCAAGTCGTCCCCGCTGTCGTTGTCGATGTGGTTCTCGGCGTTGGTGTTATTTTTGGTGCTTGTTGTGCCTTTTGTTTTGCCTTTGATTTGAGCTGCCTTCCAGGCTGCGGATGATGGCGCTCCTCAGGCATTTTAGGTCCATATAACTGCGTCAGGTCTGCGTGTATCGAGGCGTCCAGTCCGACACCCTCGGTGTCCGGTTTCCTTTCTTCTGTCTGGCCCCGTTCTGTTGCAGCCACCACTGTTTTGACCATGTCCGTGATGCCCATGCCCCACAGTAAGTCGTCCTGGTGGTACGCGTCCCGCTTCTACTCTTTTTCCTCCATCCACGTTTTCATCCCTCGCCGCTGCGCTTCCTGCAGTGCAGTCTGCGTCTCCCACATGTTTGCTATCTTGGCAATGGTTCTGTGTAGCTGTGACAGTTTGCGGGGTTGCTGCTGTACCGTTTGCTCCACCCGGCTCCTCCAGTCCCCGGGGCCCAGGGCGGACACCAGAGTCTCGATCCTCCTTCTCTGCTTCCCATTCTCATTTCTCTCCGTCGCCTCAAGTGTAGCCGTGCTGGCAGTATCCGCGGCGGTAGGGGTCACCGCCCTCCCAATCGCCATTGCCATCTCCATCGCCATAACCGTGGGCGTGTCGCGCATCCCGTCTCCCGCTTCTCCTGTGTGCATGTCCCTCTCGCTTACTCTGACTTCGGTCATCACTTTGGTCGTCACGTCGCGTGCTGCTTCCGCCAAGCCTTTTCGCGAATCCACGCAATTGCGTGCTTTCTTGTGCACGCTCTTTTTGCTGACGTGGGCACCGTCCTCCGGCGGTCCGGAGGTGCTAGGAGTCTCATTCGGGGTTAATTCGACGTTAAAAATCGATTGCCGCTGTCCGCTTTTTGATTGTTGTCGTCGTTGTTGACTTAATTCGCCTTTTTTGTTTTACCAAGACTCGCGTTGGTACGAAGGTCCCCACAACGAAGTGAGTGGGAGCAGGCTGTTGGCACGGGATTTGGCCCGATGGCTTGTGTGGCGTTCGGGGACTTACAGCCCCCATCGGCCTAAGGGTGCGGGCATAAGGCCGGTGGCTTGCGGCCCCCATGGGCCACCACCAGCCCCCATGCTGAAGAGTAGGTCTATCCCCGGCAGTGGTGCTCGGCATCGGTCTCCGGATGTGATACTCGGCTTCGCCGAGTATGCCCTCTTCTTTCCCATATATATTTGCCTGTCTTTCTCTCTCTCTGCTCTTTAGACAATCACTTTTGTACGATATTCAATTCAATATCTCTATTCGAATTGATCTCAACACAGGCATGCCAAGAGGAACTAGCATCGATTGTGAATTGAGTCTCCAGCAGTGTTCCTAAGCGGCCAGGCCGGGCCGCCCTTAGCGGCGGCTTGTAAATGAGAGCCGGGCCGGGCCTCCAGGCTTTTCCGGCCGGGCCTGCAGGCTTTTTCTTGGCGGCCGGGCGGCCGATCTGCAGGCTTTTTCTTGGCGGCCGGGCGGCCGGCCTACAGGCTTTATTTGCCAACGTATAAGTTCAATCGAACAAGCATAAACATATTTTGTTTAAATGACACCCATTGCTGCTGCCTAAAGTCTTACACTCAGAAAGCCACCAAAGTAAACTCAGCCATCGTCCATCATAAGTTCATAACCTTGCCATCCGTTGTGGTGAAATGGCGGGAGCTAGAAGGCAGAGAGCCCATCATCAACACTCCGCCGCTCCTCTCGCGCCATCCAAAGAGAATTCGTGAGAAAGAGCGGTTCTGGCTCGAGGAGCGTGAGAGGATGTGATGCTACCCGGCCGTGAGGATCCACACAAATTGCGTGGATCTATGAAAACTTGCGTGGGAAGCAAGAACTGGGAAAGACAGAGTGTGTATTTTCGTTATATGATAAGATGAGCTCTATCTGCCCTGGGGTCTCTCAATATATACTCCCCGTAGCCCAGTCCACTTCCGTCATCCCTGTATCTCCGTACACCCGCCATCGCTCAGTCCTCTGCCAAGCTGAGTGGCGGTGGTGGTGAGAAACGAATTTTCCCGCCACACCGGGCCTGCAGGCCGCTAAAAAGCCGGGCGGCCGGCCGGGCCGCTTAGGAACACTGGTCTCCAGTGAAGTGCATCGAAATCAAACAGAGCATGGAAACATTACAGGATGCAGATGGATCTTAGAGATCAACTATGGACCAACGGGAGGTCCTATGGTATAAGGCATGCCTGGTATACACAGAGATATGCTATCGAACAGTTGGAGGCATTCTTTCCAGTTTGTTAGGCTTCAGACCCTTCGCCTTTGTCTAGTCCTCGCTGTATCGAAGGACTATGTAATCCACCAGATACCAATCAAGACGGCACTTGTTGGTTAGGATCGATCTGGGTGGAGATGAGGAGTCCATATATATGGAGCTGCCTCTAGGAATTTCGAGAGAACCACAAAAGGATGTTGTTCTCCAGCCATACTTGGCCATGTAAGGCGTCTCGAATACTCAATAAGACTCTCAATGATTTATCAAGCAATCTTGGCTTGCAGCGGCCAGAAGTGGACAACGGTGTCTACGTGAATGCTTCTCACTCTTGGATTCTCGTGGTTGTGGTTGTTTGTTTCGGACAGTGTCATGAAGTGACGCTCTGTCGAGATGGGATTGCAGGGGGCCACAATTTCACTTTCTTTGGAAGCAGGGTGCTAACCTGGCTGGATGCCAAGTCCGTCCTATTTGTCTTTGTACTTAGTCTTACTTTTATACTTAGTTTTTATTTCTTTCTTATGTTGTTCTCTATGCTCTCTTTATCTTTGACTTTTGTATGGGCGGGGTTTTCACGGAGTGGGAGTATTGGAAATCCTCTTAACCCCGCGCCCGAGTCCGCCCGATGGCGCAGCGGATAATGTGGTCTTGTTATTCTGTATATAGAGAGATCGCTAGAGTAGAGACAACGATATCGCTTTTAGACTTTCTCACAGCGCACGCTACCATTTCCAACATGTATTCCCGTATCTTCTCCTTCTCCCGTCGCCATCCCTTAGCTCACTCTATCTCGTCTACTACTTTGCCAGCATTTGAGCGTACGAACTACAGTCATTACCCTCGATCTTTGCATAGCACGATCGTGGGTATAAAAAGAATACTGTCTCTATATAGCATGGATCGAATATTACCAGCTTGCCCCTGAGCATAGTCACAACCTCCCACATAACATCCCCTGAGCACCACGTCCAACCAGCTCTCCGAAGACCGAAGTCTTTTCTCATTATCGATTCACTGTAAACCCCTGAACTGCTAGCATTGACTATCACGATATGAAAAGACTCGCTTACGAATTAATTTCCCACCCCACCTCGTATATACTAACCCGCTCCGGGAGGAGAATATAAGGAAGCTGAGATGCACTGCTTAATGTAACCGATAAACAATGCCCACTCACCCCCACTGTCCCTTTCTGTTGTGGCACTTTAGCGCAAAAAAATGATTCGTAAGTAAAACCCCACGCAAAATTTTACAGTATCGAGAGGAGCTGTGACGTTTTCTAGAACGACCAAGCGGGTCACAACGTTACCGCCGGCCGAGTGATCCTTGGAGACTCGTATATATCCGGCTGGTGCATATATCGACATAATCCGCATTAAAAATCGGAGCCGGATATGTGTTGAGGCGGAGGTACATGTAAAAATGTTGTCAGGCAACGATTGCTGTAAGGCTAAGGAAAGTATGTATATGTGAAGTTTCTGCATCTACTGCCGGCGTAGGAGTAGCTGTACAGTTGGCTCATGATCCGCGCTTCTTGCCAAATCCAGCGCAGTTTTTGTATCATTTGTTCTCGCATTCATGTCGGCACCTCGTTCAAGAAGAAGCTGAACTGTTGAATTCTTCCCTTTGCCCGCCGCCAGCAGTAAAGGAGTCAAACCATATTTATTTTTAATATCGATTTTAGCTCCGCGGTCAAGCAACAGCTGCACTGTAGAATCCTCTCCATTCTCTGCTGCAGAGAATAAAGCCGTGAAACCACTAGAGTTTTGAGTATCGATATCGGCCCCTCGATCAAGCAAGACATGCACAATTGAATCGTTGCCGTTTGCAGCTGCCGTGATTAACGCCGTCGCCTCGTATTGGCCCCGACAATTGACATCCACTCCCAGATCAAGGAGCAGTTGTACGGTTGATCTCTGCCCTGTACTCGCGGCCCCGTGTAGAACAGTGTTGCCAGCTTTGGTCCTAGCGTTAATGTCGGCTCCTCGTTCACGCAAGAGATTCACAATTGCTTCGTTGCCGTTGGTAGCTGCCGCCATCAGTGCCGTGCTCTCGTTTGCATTCGGAGATTCGATGTCCACTCCTAGATCAAGGAGCAGTTGCACGATTGATTTCTGCCCTGTACTCGCGGCACAGTGTAGAGCAGTGTTGCCATATCTGTCCCTAGCGTTGATGTCCGCTCCTCGTTCACACAATAGATGCGCTGTTGAATGATTGTTGTAGCGAACTGACATCAGTAACGCTGTGTTACCGTCGGGACATCGAGTGTTGATGTTAGCTCCTCGGTCAAGTAGTAGTTGAACAGTAGCATCGTTCCCTGCAATAGCAGCTACCATCAATGGTGTCAATGGTCGCCGTTCATGCGAAATCAAAGCTTCAAGATTTTGGTCACTAACAAGATATGGTTGAAGCACATCTGGACCTAGACAGCACGCCAGCGGGAACATTTTCTTATCCTCCTCTGAGCTTAGAAGTATTTGTACAAAATCAACACCCCCATGATCAATTGCCAGCTGCAGAAACCTACTCGGGCTGTTGATGAAGTTAAGCATCCACATAAGCGGTGGGATAATTTTCTCTTTCCAAGATGTATTGTTTAGCCATGGTTGCCTCAGTACCGAGAGATCTGATGCAGCAAATTCCAGTAACAAATTATCCATTCGCCATTTCCAATGACCCAAAGGCTTTCCTTTATGAACTTCGCTAAATAATCGAACACATTCCGCCAACCATATTGGAAGCTTCATGAAGCCACTTGTTTTGATGTAGTAGTCCGCAAGATTCACAACTGCGTCAGAATACTCCAAACTGTTCTCTCCTAAAAGCTCTCGAGTTTCTTCGGCAAGTTGGATCAGCTGCCATTCGTCGTCCATAACGTCCTCATCAATAACAGGATCTCCCATTTGGGGAGGACGTTTTGGGCCCTGAGATGACACTATCGCCCTCGAAAGGTTCGCGCGGATATTGTTCAATCTCCCCTGCAAACCTGAAAGTTCTTTGTCCGCTTCCAGAAACCTTGGATCGTCGTCACCGAAATTTTGAAGCTTAACCTTCCGGACATAAACAAGCTGTTCTTCAGCCTTTTCGAGCTCTCCCATTTGCCATAGCAGTCTCCCATAATTCTCTATTGCTTGCAATAGTAACGTGGATTTAGCCGGTTCCTTAGACTTCAGAGCCGTTTCTTCCAAAAGATCTTCGTATAGCTGGCAAGCATCAGAGTGAAGCTTCTCTCGTTGGAGCGTGTGGGCAAACTGGAGAATAATGAAACTCAATGCATCAATGCCAATATCTGCAGATATACTTTGAAAGCCAAGCTCGCGCAACTTCGTCAGCAGGAAATGCACATGGCAACTGAGTTCAGGCCTAGCAGCTAATGTATATGTATCGCTGCCGCGAAGTGCTAGGCTTAGAATTGCAGCGGCGTCGATACAATACTGAGAGCTTTCGTTTCTGTTTAGCCGGTGGCGTGCCCATTCATGGACTAGTGGGTGAACTACAAGCACCTTGCAATCATTCTGGGTGGTACGCCGTGCAAAGGACAACTCGACGAGCGTCCCAACCACTAGGTCAAAGTCTGGAGAGGAGAAGAATTCCCGCCAACTGCCCAGTCGAATCTCGACTCCTCCCGTGTCTATCGGAGGTACATCTGATGCAAGGACGGCAGACGAAATGAAACTGAGATTGATAAGGGATGTATCAAAAAACCCAATAAGGGAGAGAAATGTGCCGACTTTTTCAGTCCCCAGATCTCGTAGGTTGGTTTCGAGCAATTCAAATATGCTTCGCTTCGCCGGGTTATTGTATGCAGTATCGGACAAGCGTGCCTCGAAGTTTAGGAAATCGTAAGAGCGTGTTGAAAGCAGGTTGCCAAACTCAGAAAGAGATTTCCCAGACTTTCGGAGATAAATATTGGCCAATTCAATAGCCAAAGGCATATAGCCCAATCTTTTTAAGAGTGTTTTGGTGTTGCTCACAACTATTTACTGTTATATCTAGTTTGTCATAGAGACAATTTGCATGTATCATAACATACCTAAATTGGGAGTAGAATGAAGCAAGAGTTCGTTTGCTGCCTGCTCGTCGAGTCCAACCAGATGAATAGAGACACCAAACGTGGCAATCTCGGTAGGTGAAGTGGCGATTATGTGTACATTGGATAGTAAGTCTGTAATATAGGATCTTAGGTTCAGTTTTACAGGATCATCCCAATTATCCATTATCAAAAGCGACCGCTTAGCTTTCCGCGAAAGGAAATCCTGGACTGCGGCAATGCATGAGTTATCGGTAAAGCGTTGGCCTGTACTAGCAGCCTGGTCGCATCGAACTAAACCAAGATACCGTAAGGTCTCCTCCTCTTGGCAGCTGGGAGTTTCGTGCAATATGCAAGCGAGTAACTTCTCTGCAGCTTTTCGAAAACTCTGCATCAAAGAAGGGAGTACTGAGCAATTCAGCCAGATAATGGTATCATAGTCGTCGTTGTGTTTGATACAAAATTGGCGAACCAGTTCACTCTTTCCAATACCAGATAAACCCCACAGCAAAGCAATCGTTGGTTGATCTGGGGTTACCTGCGTTAGTGTATTCCATAGTGTCTTCATATCCTCTTTTCTGCCGACGAACTTGGACAATGTCCCAGGAGGCAGGTCGCAGGAGAAATGAAGTTTATCTGCACATTAGTTAGCCTTGGAGCTAGAGCCCCATTTCACAGCAATGCTCAACTACCCGCAATAGAGGAATAATTGGGACCGTAATAGCCTTTATGGAGCGTTAGATACATTTGTTTACTTACGCATTATAATCGGACTACTCGCCATCATTCTGATTAAACCTCGCAAGGATGACACTGGGTGCATCCTGTACCAGCTCTTGAATCCTGCGAAAGACATTGCGGTACATAGCATCGGTTTGATCTGCGAACTTGCATAAATCTCGATGGTTTGCGTCCAGTGAGACTACAGTCTGGCTATCTTGTCCAATATCCATTTGTGCCGACGATTGGTCGACTATCTGAATGAAAATCAGCTTGTTTTAGATCTGGAAGTAGACATATTTTCAATCCATGCCGAGACCAGCACAAGAGTGCAGGCAGTTACCGCAGAGGCATCTCTGGGCAGAATAACGAGTTATGCAACTTACCATTACCCGCTTCCATTCCACTCCCCATTTCCTAATCGAGGTTTCCTTTTGTTCGACGCAACTGACGATTTGCAACTGAGGAACAAGGTCGCCAAAGTCCAAGGCTAATTCAAGAAGCTCATGTGACTGACTTCGAAGTGTATCCAGTAGTTGGGTCTTGGGGTGCTTGAATGCGGCTCGGGATATATTCACGAGGAACTTACCCCAAACCGCGACATCTGCTCCCCGGTGTGGAGTGCCGAAAAAGCAAATACCGTACGTTGACTTTCGGATATCCGCAAAACGCTGGTTGGTATCCACATTCGAGAGAACTAGTGCCTGCGCCACCATGAGGAGCATTCTTTAAGTAACTTAATGTATATAAAATATGAGGCCCGGTCACGCACCTGTTTAACAACTATGCCGCCCAATGAGTGGCATATGAATATCAAGGGCCGTCTCTGATCCTACTTCATTCAGCAAAAATTGAAGTATGCTGTGCTATGCGACAAAGGCTTGGGGAGAGTTGGGGAGGTCCAAAAAGGGCTCGCGGGCTGCCAAAAACCAAGTGTACCTAAACGGCGCGGCCGAAAATTCCGAGGCTTGGCTTGGCGGCGGCCAAGCCATGCTTGCAGGCCGGCAGGGGCCTGGCCACTTAGGATGACTGGGAAAATCAAAGGCATCGCCTGACCCGCTTCGGGGAGCAACCACCGTACGACGTCTAAAATCACCGGATTAAAGTAAAACTCACTATGATTCTCTCGTCTCTTAAATCTTGTAGCAAACTTCGGGCGTGGCCCCTGATTCGCATTTGAGAGGCATCATCTATGACATTGGAATTGTAGCCAAAAGTCATGATGCGCGCCTCTGGTAGGGAAGTAGCCAAAAAGTCCCTCAACCAGAATACTCCATCCTTCTCCCAACAACTCTGGGGATGGGAATTCAATCCATGAACTGCAACAATGCTAATATTGAATTAGTATACGCAAGGCCGGAGCTCCACAGAGTCGATCAGCCGAGCTATAGTTGAAACTTACTCGACCGTAGGTGGTGGTGAGCCTAGTGGTAGCGGCGGGCTAAGGTCTGTCAACCCTGTGCGGTTAACAGAGATTACGCGCTATGACAGATTTCGACGTTATTAGATTTGAATCAATTAAACTAAGTGTCAATGACAACTCACAGTTGATGCTCCGGTCGAAGATACTGCCGACGCCATAGATACTGCGATTTGGATGTAGGAGAACTGGCCAGATCAAAACAGTTTTGACTTCGAAGAGAGGAGTCTTATCTTGCAAATATTTCAACCTCATAATGTAATGGACGAATGGGCTCGATGCTTGGTATAGTCTGTCATGCGGCTTTTTTTCGCTAGCGCGTGCAGCGAAAAAAAAAACCCCGTATGACAGACAATGCTTGCTGGCAATGCGTAAGCTCGTGTACCAGCCCCCGGCCGATCCAGGGGGGGCTGGACGATTTACGTCACCGAATAGGTGATCAGTTTTGCGGTGCAACTCCGAGGATTGAACACCCGAACTGAACAACGAAAATCTAAAAAGAAGGTTTCGGTCACAGCCTATGTAGATAATAACTGCTCTAGTAGTCTGCCTGCACTTGACCGAAATTGTTTGTGTGTGGTGGAGGTACTCCAGCATATCCCCCTAATGTTATGCAGGATAGACCCGAGTTCGGCCCCCCACTGTGTAAAGCAGCGACCAGCACTGAGGGCACTTCCACCACACACAAACAATTTCGGTCGAGTACAGGCAGACTACTAGAGCAATTATTATCTACATAGGCTGTGACCGAAAACTTTTTTTTGATTCTCGGTGTTGAGTTCGGGAGCTCGTTGCCTCTCTGAACCTCGGAGTAACACCGACGACTAGGTCGTCCAGCCCCTCCCTGGGGCTGGCATGACGTAGGTTGGAGTACCACACTCCGAAACTAATCGGTATGCATGATACTGCCTGCCCCACCTAACTTCTACAGCTTAATACACTAGCGTACTTCATACATGTCTGTTGTGCTCTGCCTGAGGAACTTCCTGTCATTGTGCTGACGAGGACTAACTTTTTTTGCGGAAATTAAATGGCTTTGATTTGCTTGTTGCATGAATTCATTCATTTTCTGCGCGTTGCGTACAGCCAAAGCTCATGCTAGGTCTCGCTAAACAGCATGAAAGCGCACCTTACACGCAACTTGCCGAGGTGGAAAAATGGTGGTGTGATGGAAAATGAGTTTGGAAGATCCGCGTGTGTCGCACCACAGAGGAGCGAACGACCAATCTGATTGTGCCTCCTTAATCGTATTATCCAGTCATTCTCGGCTCCGTAGTAGGCCCTCCTGGGAGCCTTGCAGCTACCCAAAATATAAACATAACATTAACTACTAGGCTACACTTGTGGGTTCTAAATGGGACCATATCCTATCACTTGGCGAAATAGTGGCCTCGTACCCCAGCCCTTGATCTCACGTGATTTTATACTAACCGAAATTATGAGTCTGATCCAAATTGAGATCATGAAAAAAGTGAGGTGAGAGGGCCTGGAGGCATCACTGCACCAAAGATTCAAATTACCTCCAGAGAGCTGAGCATTTGGGGGGTATTAGTTTACAGCTACCTGAGTCAATGCCGAGTTTGTTTTAAAAAAATCCACCACATTTGCACTCACTGCAGCCTTAACCCGAAGCTGATCCGGGTTGTTACCAGCTTAACCCAGTCACTCTCGATCACTTTACACCACAAATTTTGTCCAATTTGCTTAGTGCCCCATATAAAGTTCATTTCTTTTCCCTTAAACTCTTCTTCCATGCAAACCCAGCTCAAACCCATGATGTTGAAATTTTAACCGGGTTGACCTGGGAACTTTGGGTGGAGTGAGGTCTCCAGGCTCTCTTACAACTTCGTTCCCTCGCCACACTATTCCCATTTTGTCACTTCCATTTTCATCTTAGTCCACACGTACACAACTGAGAGCCTGATTCGAGGCCAGCGAAATAGATAGAGCATCCATCAAGGTAGCATCCAACGCTTGAACACTTCAAGTCACCAATCATCGCAGCACAGCAACTATTGGAAATCCGCTCAACCCTGTGCCTGTTGGACCAATCCTGGCGCAGAGGGAAGCGTACGTCGACTTATAGTGCAGCTGCCAAATTGATGATGCCTATATTGACTTGTCTATTCTTCTATTTGACACGTTCACAAGTAAAGTGAATGCGGCTCCGCCGCTCAACACTAACCTAACACCACCTGATGACCGCACTCAAAGTCTGCCCTTCACTCCTCCAGGGCAGTATCACGACCGTAAAACTAGACCATAAAAAAAACCTAACGATAAACCGTGCCGAGCTCCTCCCAGGCAATCAGGCACGCCCAAAGCTTTTCCGAAACGAATATCCTCCCAACAAACAAAAAAACTGAATATCCCATCTCCGAAATCACATCTGATTCGCAGCACAATATCAAGGGCTTCGGCCTGGACTGGTCAGTCGGCTTCTGCACTCTCGATCTCCAGTTGACCGCTCCTCCGATGGCGATGATCAGTCCAGCTCCTCCTCCGATGAGAGCCCGCAGGTGCTTCCCATGCACTCCTGAGATTCCCATCGAGGCCTGCCAAATCCCTTGTGAAAGAGGACTTCTTGGATTTGTCGATCACTGCCGGTGGATCTTCGTCATCCTCATCCTCACTCTCAGCCTCATCATCATTTTCATCGCTAGAACCTGCGCGATCCCTCAATTGACCTGCAGCACTACAGCTTCCGGCATTTCCACCTCTGGAATAACCACCGGCTGCTGGTCGGTTGATCGCGGTAGTCAATGCGATTGGTACCAACATTTCCTGTCTCTTCTTCTCCTCCGGCTCCAAGATGTCCGTATAGGTGTGCTCATTCGGAATTGCATTCGGTGCTGTGTATCGCTTGTCCCTAGTTACATCTCTTGACCGACGACCCGTTCCTCCAGCATCCACATCGAACCGGAATAGTCCTCCAACCTGGGGTGTAACGGCAACAAGTGTTCCTTGTCCTCCACGACCAGTATTCGCGTTGTAGTATATCTTGATTCCGAAGCCATTGACAGGGACAATCCGTAGTCCCCGATCCATAAGCCTTGATTGGGAGAGCGAGTTGTGTGCCCCTTCCACAGTGAGTGCATCCGTCACAACTACTTCATTCACTCGGCGGTATCCTGGCAGCCGAAAACTCAACCGTACATCCCCATGTCCGATGGCCTGGCCCGCTACCATTCTCACAAAATCGCGAATCTCCCGCTCGTCCTTCTTGGTGAATCCCGTATACCCAGCGAACTTCCTTCGATCTCCATCAATGTGAGAGGTGGAGGCACAATCCAAGTACCAACTCTCCTTTGATGGAGCTGTTTTTCCGCCGGTATCTGTCACCCAGTAGTTGTCGATTGAAGTCGTCATCTCAGCCGCATCCCTGGTGGTGGTGATGGCCTCATCCGTGGCCTTGGCTGTGGTTTCGGTGCTTACCTTCGTGACGGGAGGATCACCGTGTTTCATGCTCGGGCAGTTCCAAACCTTATGCCCTTCCTTATGGCAATAAAAACAGGTCGGATTGCCCTTGCGATCCTCGTCACTCTCGTCACCATTACCGCTCTTCCTGCCATTGCCTTTGCCTTTTGCTTTCCCATTTCTTTTGGCGTTTCCTTTCGCGAATAGTAAGGCTTCCTGTCTGAGCCCTTTTTCACACTTGATGGTAGCCTCCTTCTCGACCAATCTGATCACAATCTCATCTGGCGTGAGCATTGCTGTGGCGTTCTTGTCCATCATCAACTCAAGAAAGAACTGCCAGTCATCGTTCCTCGGTATACCGCGCAGGAGGTGAAACACGTGCTCCTCGTCGGTCATCTTAGCCAAAGTCCTCGTAGCATTTGACGACGATGGTTTGGAACTGAGTTTTTAGTCCTTCACCTTCTGGTGGATCCGTAGAGCATAAGTGTCAACATCATCACAATCCTCGAGCCTTATCCCTAAAAGCTCTTCCCAGATCTGAAAGACATTGAACTTCAACTTTGCCTTGTACACCGTCGCCAGTTTCTCTCAGAGTGTCCGCGCATCCGTGATCTCCATGTACAATGCCTGCAGCCGGGGCTCCATGCCGAGCTGGATTGTCGATCGCGCAGTACCATGTTGTTTTGCCCAGGCTTTGACTGCAGCCCGATGTGCCAATTTCTCCGCAGCGGTAGCATCTTCCGCCGGATCCTCGGGCCGCTGCTCCTCCCCGGTGACTATACCGTAGACCTGCTTCTGCTCCAAGAGAAATGCCATCTCCCCTGACCATTGCTTGTAGTTCGACCCATTGAACTTCGCAATCGATATGGCGGTAGATGTCATCGTGAGGATGTCGTGCCAAAGTCGTCAATTATACTCCGCTGCTCAGCAAGACGAGTTCCAAATGTCGCGTTCCTCCGTAAGTCACGATTCGTAATTACCAAAAATAACATGCGACTGGGCTCATAACCTGTTGGACCAATCCTGACGCGGAGGGAAGCGTACGTCGACTTATAGTGCAGCTGCTAAATTGGTGATGCGTATATTGACTTGTCTATTCATCTATTTGACACGTACACAAGTAAAGTGAATGCGGCTCCGCCGCTCAACCCTAACCTAACACCACGTGATGACCGCACTCAAAGTCTGCCCTACAGTGCCCGAGTCCGCCCGATGGCGGAGCGGCCAATGTGGCCTTGTCATTCTGTATATAGAGAGACCGCTAGAGTAGAGATCGCTTTTAGACTTTCTCACAGCGCCCGCTACCATTTCCAACAGCAACAAGGAATATGGTAGGTACAGATTGCTCCCAACTGCCAGATTTATGCTATTGTGAGTAGTTATAATGCAAGTGATATTAGATTTTGACTAACCTCTGGTAGACAAACATCTATAATTTCAAACAAAGATTGTCCACCGGGCAATGCCAAGGCTCCAATCACGACATTATTATTGTTCCTCATATGACGCAGAGCGGAAGCTATCGTATACTCCAACACACGCATACAAGTGACCATGGGGATATACTTACAAAAAGAACTGTAGACCCCGTTCTCAGGGTATGATGTGTGATGTTACGTAAAGTCTCACAAAAAGAAATACTTGTGGTTGCGCATCAGTACGACCCGAACTCAGCACAGAAGCAAGGAGTCAGTTTGCTCACCAGCAGAGCAGAATTTTACAACATCACGATCTAAGATTTGGCGACGGATGGTGTCATTGGAACTGCAAAGAAGGATTGGGCGAATTAAGAAGAAGGAATGGGAATCCTTACAACATGTGGTGGTGTGGGGTGGAATATTCCTATTGGATGCTGTTGGTGGTTCCTCGTCCAATTGAATCGAGTACAGGTCCCACTCTGCAACGAAGTAACAGACACGGAGAGGGTAAAGACTAAAAGTAGTGAGATCACAGTAGAGTGGTGCATGGTCATTACCGAGCAGCAGCAATCAATTGCAGTTTGATTTTGTAATCTAATACGCGAGGGTTATTCTACATCCGCTTTAAATGTGGAAGCTATTCTACAAATTTATCGTGTGAAAATTACAAGTCATCTATATAAGAATTCAAGTTTTGGTATCTATAATTATTCAATAACGTACGGAACCGGGAAGCGAGACATCCCTGCGATGGGAGACATCCCTCGGAAGGGAGACGGCCAAGTAAGAGTAAGATAACCCCGCTCTCTGTTCTGTTATCTCCAGTTTAACTTATCTATCGTCCACATATCCTTCAACACATCTGATACCCATCCTCGCATTCAGTTCAGATGCCTCGAGTAAAGGATTGCTTCCAGTTTACCCACCATTCGCTTGAGGAACGCCATAAGAAAGCTCTTGATGGGTTAGAAGATGGTATGTTCTAGTCAAGTCACGGAGGATGTCCCTCCGCGGAGAGACCGGTCCATTCACGGAGTCCCACCCTCCGTGACTGGACTGGTTCTTTTGCGGAGTGTACCCCTGCACCCCACCTCCGTGTACACTCGGTGAATGCTCTACACGCATATATGCCACCGCATGTATGCGTACTCAGCTGGCCATATCCAGCTGAATTAATCAACGCAACTAATGGCATTCAGCCCAGCGCAACTACGTGCATTCAGCCCAGTGCAACTATGCACCTTCAGCCCAGCGAAATGATGGAGTTCAATGCACAAACAATGGTGTTTCCAGTGTTCGAAACGGGCCCGGCCAGCCCGAGGGCTTTCAGGCGGGCTTTGAGGCGGCCGGGCCGGTAATCTCAAAGCCCACGAGGCCTCGGGCTTTTTAATTAAAAGCCCGGGGGCTATGTCAAAGCCCGCAGGCTGTATGGGCTTTCTTCAGAAAAGGAGTCAGACGAAGCAATTTTGAGCTGAATGGGTGACATGGAAGCAATTATAAGTGGTTGAGGGGAAAAGAGTGGTCGTATTACTATACAGCCTATATCATTATGTAGCTTAGACCAGTGTTCAAAACGGGCCCTGCCGGCCTGAGGGCTTTTTATCGGGCTTTGTGAGGCCCTCTAATTGCAAAGCCCGGGCGGGCTGGGCTTTTAAATCAAAAGCGCACTGGCTTTACCAAAGCCTGCGGGCCACCCTGCATATCTGAAACATGAAAAACAGGGTAAAAACTTCATTGGACGACGATATATTTCATTATTTTCAGTGGTGCGAGGAAAACAATCGCTATTATTAGCGTTCTGTACCAAATTTAGGGCCGTCATGTCTCATAACTCGGCCCGCGGGCTTCCTGCTGCCGGCCGGGCTTCTGCTTCCAAAGCCCGCGCTAAGGGCGGCCGGCCGGGCTTTTTCTAAAGCCTGAGGGCCGGGCCTGAAGAAGTCAAAGCCGGCCCGGTCCGGCCCGTTTCGAACACTGGGTGTTTCTGCAGCGCCATCTGGTACTTTCAATATTAAACGGAAGACAACACCACTTGGACCCAGTCACAATCAACAGCGACTTCGGGCAAATACACAGGGAGAGGCAACAGCGCAGACATACTCCACTTCTGTTGATGATATCAACACGAGCGTAGAGGAAAACGACGAAAGTGATTTGACAAAACTGGATATTGAGCAAGGAGAGGGTCTCGACGAGTACAAGGATGTGGACAAGGAGGAGGAGGAGGAGGAGGAAGAGGACGATGTAGAGGAAGCGGCCAACGAGGTAAAAGAGCTGGTTTCAAGTCAGGATATAGAGCACAGTGTAATTGTAGTTGCACCACGACCAGTGTTCCTAAGCGGCCCGGCCCGGCCTCCATTCTGAAAGCCTGCGCTAAGGGCGGCCCGGCCCGGCCTGGGTCAGAAGCCGGCCTGCACGTGATTTAAAATGCCTGCATCGGCCTGCATAAGCCTTGGTCTGGTTGATGGATGGAATACGGCAATGGCAGGCCTACGATGATTGAGTTGGATATGGTTTATGTTTCGTACTTTTGAGACTTTCTTAGTAAAGACAGCAGAGAATCGTTCGAACAAAATATTCTGTTTAGGCTTAGTCCGCCAAGAAAAGCCGCCCGGCCGCCAATAAAAAGCCGCCAGGCCGGCCGCCCGGCTTGGGCCTGCAGATGGGCCGCCCGGCCGCCAAGAAAAAGCCTGCAGGCCCGGCCCTCATTTAAAAGCCGCCGCTAAGGGCGGCCCGGCCCGGCCTATGCAAAGCCGGGCTGGCCTGGCCGCTTAGGAACACTGACCACGACGTTGAGTGTAATTAGCACTTGTATGTATGCTCCGCGAATGAACCAGTCCAGTCACGGAGGTGGGGTGCAGGGGTACACTCCGTGAATGGACCGGTCTCTCCGCGGAGGGACATCCTCCGTGACTGGACTAGAACACGTGACCCAGCTCGCGAATTATCCCCTCCACCATTCTCCCACGTGAACTTCACGAATATTGGTCTGATACGGACGCTTGTTAGAAGTCAAATGAGGTACACATTGAGCTCTATTAGCCTCGAGCGCCCGATCGTGATTCCCAGCATCGGTTCTTACTTGGTGGCCATTATTGTGTTTTTGAAACGAAATGTCACGGCATCCCATCCCATACTATGCGGGATGGGATGACACAGCATGAAAACCGTCCCGTGACCATGCCGTGGTTCTCACTATCTGGGGGGAAGGAGTTAATACTGCAGTCTATCTCCACAAAGATCACCGAAAGAAGGCCTGGAAAGAGATGACCGGGACGGCGACCAAGCACCGTACAAAATGCCATACGAGATGCTGCATGGATTTGGCAAACCTACGCACGATGCTGCCGTCAAAGAGATATCGTATCAAGCCCCTCTCCACAACCTACGTCGATTTGGATGCTACGCCGGCAGACTCATCCCCACAGTACAATGCTGACGCATATTCGGCCCGAGGCTAAAGCCCTGCATTATGGTAGGATGGTCGGCCATGCACATGATTCAAAGACGGTGTGGAGGATATGGGACCCCGAATTCCAGAGGGTGAAAGCCCAATCAGATGACGTCTTCGACAATGAAGAAATGCACACATGTCGTGTCAGCATGACAGCAATGAGATCAACATGTTTGTACTACCAGAAAATGAGGAATATGTCGAGCAAACAGATAACGGAAAGGAGCCTCTCCGAGGACCAGAGAGTAAACCTATGCACTCAGGTAAGTGATCCATATCTCAAACGCATGAAGCTCATGACGAGGAAGCAGAAAATGCCCACATCCAGCACCTCTGCCGAGAGGATCACACTCTCCAGCGTTGGGCGGCAGAATCTGAGAACGCCCGCAGCCGGCTCCTCCACCGAGAGGATCAGACTGCGCAGCGTTTGGCAGCAGACACAGAAAACATCACCCTTAGCCGGCGACTCCGCAGAGAGGATCGGACTGCCCGGTGTCGAGCAGCAGTAACCAAAACATCAACACAAGTAACGCCAGCAGCTCCAGCTCCAGCTCCGCCGATAGCGAGTCGTGCCATAAGAAGTGAAGGGAAAGCCTCAGCGGAAGCATTAATGACATCCGCAGCCACCGGAGATCCATTCACCTACGCGGAAGCAATGGAAAGCCCTCGACGAGATCACTGGAAAAGAGCCATGGAGGAAGAAAGCACATCGATCCTGCTTTATAAGACTTTTTCCGCTGTCAACTCCCGAGAAGCACGGCAACGCAAGTTAAGCCGATTGGCTCTAAGTGGGTTTATAAGACTGAACACAATCCTGACAGGTCCAGATGATACAAAGCATGGCTAGTCATAAAGGGATACGAGCAGACACATTTTAATTAGACTTATGCCCCTGTTGGGAAGCTAACTACCTTTCGGTATCTCATCTCTCTCATCGGGAAATACTGAACTGGGTGCAATATAGACCATTTAGATATAGTTACCGCCTTTCCAAATTCCGGAATCAACGATCATCATATCTATATGACTCTACCAGAAGGATAGCCAGAAGGCCTCAACGCACCGAAGATCATCGCCAGACATAGGAAGCCTATCTATTTTCTTAAACAAGCTCCGTGATGAGACAATCAAAGGAGGGAGAGAAAGATGATGATTGATCGAACTGTCTATCGTACACAGAGAGAAGAAGATAGACATATATAGAGAAAGAAATCATCTCAATCTCTAAGAGCGAATCACTAAGAGAAAGCACTAAGAGAAAAAGCACTACTCAGGCCCGAGACTCGCGGGGAAATAGCCACCGCACCAAGCCCGAGATTGGCGGGGAAATAGACTCCATACCAAGCCCGCTAAGTCTCGTGCATGCCATAGTCCCAATGTCCTGCGGGTTAAATCCCTTAGTCAACACTCCGCGGTTATGGCATGATGATATCAATGTCTTTCTACCTTCACATGGGTTCACAGTCCTTAGCTGATCCCAACCTTATCTCCGCAGCGACAGCGTTGTGATACCTCTGTATGTCGACGATATCTCCATCTTATACCCGGAAGTAGCTACCAAAGCAGCGATCGAAGTCAATGCGCAACAGTGAAAGAAATATAAGATCATGAGCGTCGGACCGGCTCGCCGAGTCTTCGGCATTGAGATCCACTGCGATGTCAATGGTACTGGGATCAAACTTGGTCAGAAAGCCTACATCACCACGATTCTTAGGCGATTCAGCATGGAGCATACTCACGGTGTATCAACGCCCACGGACCCGAATGTAAAGTAGGACTTTGCCGAGGATCGGGGGGAGAAGGAACTGGAAGCTATCAGAGGCTATTAACCAGTTGTAGGATCACTAATGTACGCAACACTTGCATCTCGGCCAGATATCTCGGTGCAGTCACTGCACTTTTCCATTACAATTCACAGCCATTTACCAGCCATTTGGCCGCTGCAAAGAGAGTTCTTCAGTATCTCAAATCTACACCCAATTTTTGACTGCATTCATCAGCAACAGCAACGGCAATGGCGCCAGTCTCGTAGGGTACTCGGATTCCGAATGGGAAAATGACAGCACGGACCGCAAATCTCAGGGAGGCCGTGTGATTCTCGCCAGCAAAGGAGCTGTGTCGTGGTAGTCTCGAAAAGAAAGCCTCATCGCCATGTCAAACTCTCGAGACCGAATACATTGCCTGCTCGGAGGCCTCCAAAGCAAAATGGTTACTCCAATTGCAAGGAGATATTCACGGTTCTCAGAACGACCCATCACCGCTGCCGATCCAGCGCGACAATCAAAGAGCTCTCGCTCTGATCACGGCGGGAAGCATAAAGGCTCGCACTAAGAACATTGATGCTTTTTACCACAGTAGTCGAGTTCAGCACAAACGCAGAATAGTCAACTACTGCTACGTACGCACGGACGAACATGTGGCAGATATATTCACGGAAGCACTTACTAAGGATGGGCGTACAAAGTTTTTGAAAGCAATGGTTTATGATAATTGGAGGTCAATGGGAGGTCAATTTAAGGTTCTTTCACTTCTTTGGGGAATACGGATTCCTTGTTTACCTGGATGGCCATCCACATGCTACTGTAGTACTGTGTCCCTGCTCACTTCTCACGCAGTGTGTTAAAGAGGCTACTAAGGGAATCACAAGTTGTGCATCATCGATTGTTTTCGTTTGTTTGTTTATTTCTTGCTCCATGGAATGTAGCAAGAGGGGGGAGTGTTGCATATATGGACCGCCTCCCGTACATACGGCTTATGGGCTTCAGCTGGGCTGGTGGGGATCGTGATCTCATGAAGACGATGGTCGTTCCAGCCTCAGCTAGAGATACCAGCTGAGTGTGCATGCATGTGTACAAGGCATACTCTGAATCCCGTATGTAAGATCACACAAACTCCAGTAGTTTAGAATACATAAGCTTCTAGCAATCAGCATTTCAACAACCGTATCTTATCCTATTCGCATACAAGGATGAGCGCGGGCATACGTGCCTTTACATTAATGCAAAACCTCACCTATATGGTAACTCAAGAGAGGCAATAGCAAATTCAACGGGTACAAAATTAGTGGAGACGGATAGGTAAAGATTGGATTACTCACTCTCAAACCAACACCGTACATATACTTAGTGTGAACCACTGGATGAAAACGGAAGAGGATTACCGTCCAAAAACCATCCCACGCAAGCGTCAAGACGGGATTTCTCACGGTCCGGCAAAATCACGGTAGTTGTTGTTGTTTAATCATACTGTATTGACTCTAATTAGAGTATGAGAGGACCCTGATATCCCCTCCGCCTCCGGGCGAGCCGGCTAGATGGCGGAGCTCCCCCCCCGCTACCCTTCGTCCCTGCTGACAAATGAAAGGTGAGAGAAACACAAAAAGGACAAGAAAGAAAGAAAGAACGAAAGAAACAGAGAGTAGTATAATCCCGTTGCCGCCAGCGCCGCCCCCAAGCCCCTAGCCCCGAGCCCGCTCCATACCGCAACTTCATTTGGACGGAAACTTCCCGACCTTGGTGGCTGCCAAGAATTCCATCACCGCCTGGTCACACTCCTCTATGGTAAAAAGCTCAGAGATCGGCACAAGCCGGCACCTGCCCGCTTTCCAGCCTGTTGCCTGTCCCACTGTCTTCCAGAGTGTCTTCTGCTGGTCTTTGCATCTGCTGCAGTGGCAGAAGAGGTGCTCCCGCGTCTGGGACACATTCCCTCCACCCCACCAGCATTTGTCATCATCTCGGTGGCCGAACCGCTTCAGGTAGTCCCCAGTGGGCGCATTCCCGGACCTCAGTCGGTAGAACCTGGCGGCCAGCGATTGTATGCTTGTCACCGGGATAGGTCTCTTGGTCCCCGCCTTGCCCTTGAGTGTGTAGCTGAAGTGCTTGCTGCACTTGACGGCCTCCCACTCCGCCTTCGCTGCTGACCTTCTTTCGGAGATTTGTCTAGCCCTGTTCGAGGCCGAGGTGTATGGCCGCTCTATCACTGTGCTCCCGCTTGTGGCTCAGGCCAAGTTGGCCTGACTGTCTGTTTCGTCGTTTCCGCGGATGCCGGAATGTCCCGGAGCCCAATGGATCTCCGGTGCGATGCGGTGGGCGAAGACACTCTGCGCCCTTCTATTGATCTGCCTCGCCAGTCACTGCCCTTCGCCCAGCTCCAGGTGTGCCGCTCGTCAAATTGCGGCCTGTGAGTCGCTGAAGACTGCCACCGTCTTCACTCCATGCATCTGCAATGTTTCTCTCATCCCAATCGCCATGTCAAGCGCGAGCCCGATCGCCCACAGTTCGGCATCGATGACTTCCATATGTCAGGTGCCGCGAAAGCTGCCGCGAGACCTCCATTCATTTCCATGCTTACACACCACTGCAGCTCCCACTCGGCCATGGTCTGAGCGCGATCTATCTGTCCACCACATCCAGACCCCTGCTCCGGTTTTCGCTTCTTTCTCTCTTGCCCAGCGCTGCGCGGCGCTTTGGGCTGCAGCTGTGTCCTCCAGTATGGTGGTCCTGACCGCAGGCTCTTCACCCAGGGCCGGCCAGTTCATAGCTTCGGATGTCCGGCCATGCTCATGCTCTGTCCAGACTTCTCTGCACATCGGTGCACCGGAGGAGGGGTTGCTTTGTAGCTCCTTTAGCTCACTGCTGCACGGGTTTTCTAGTCTCGCTGCAAATCGCTGTTTTCTGGAGTCTAAGGTCGCCGGCACCAGTGTAAGCCGTGACTCTATGATTAGTGCACCTTGCGGGGTCGTGGGCAGGGCGCCCAGGATGGACCTGGCTTGGCGATTGAGGAGGAGTTGGAGGTCGTCTCGGCTGCCTACTTCCCAGGGATCACACCAGAGCTCGCTCCCATATAGTGCGACCGCTTGGACGCACGCCACTTGGACAGCCTGTACGTTCTCAGGAACAACGTCGTATGTCTTGGTAAGTGCTCGGAGTCTCGCTTCTGCTGCCCTGGCTCTTTTCATGCATCGGTTATTGTGCTCCTTATACGTTTGATCAGCGTCCATCCGGACGCCCAGCCAACCTGTCGCCTGTGCGTTGAATGGTATGGACCCGCTTCCAACTCTTGTCTTTGCTGTCAGCTTGGGCCGGAGGTGTTTCCTGTGGCCCCGTCTGCGCGTGAAAATTGCCGCTTCCTTCTTTGCCGTGTCACACTGTAGCCCTCGTCTCCTTGCCCACTCGATGCTCTGTGCTGCGCATCTCTCAAGTGTCGAGAAGTCATGGTTGACATCGCTTCTGGTCGCCACCCAGCCCAGGTCGTCTACAAAGGATAGCCCCTCGGCCTCTGATACATACTCTTGAACCCACTTGATTAGTCCTGAGGTGTAGATCGCGAAGGGGATCGGTGACACAGGCAAGCCCTGCGGGACCCCTGCCTCCACTGGGTGTCTGTCCATGGCGTTGCCGTCGATTAACATCTCCACCGTTCTCTCCGACAGAAAGCTTTCCGTCCATCGTACAAGGTCTCCGTCCATTTCCCTGACCTTCATCACATTGACTAGTCTTCATTTTGCCACGCTCGGGAAGGCTGCCTTAATGTCCATGAGGAGCATGCCTGTTATGTGGCCGTTTGTCCATGCGGCCTGAGGTCTGTCGACCATCATGGCTGCCACATCAATGGCTGACCGTCCTTTCCTGCTTCCGAAATGTCCGTCGCTCAGTAGCCCCCTTCCTTCGGCCTCCTCTGACAGCAGCTCTGGGGCTACTTTCTCGACCACTTTTCCCATGCAGCTAAGCATCGATATAGAACGGTAGGCCTTCAGCTTTGTATAGTCGTCTTTGCCAGGCTTGCGAATCACCACGCCGCTAGCCCGCTTCCATACCGCTGGGTGTCTCCCCGTGCGAATCGCCGCCCTCGTCAGCCTCACGATCCTCTCTTTGTCCCACTTCCAGAGCAAAATCACGGTATGCGGATGATATTGTCTCCGTCGATCAACTACCGCTCAAAAATCGCAAAAACAACCTCGGAGTAAGATTCATAGCTCCAAATCAAGATCGGACATGCGAAGCTGATAGATCCCATCGAGTATATAACTTAACGTCTTACCAGCGTCTTTATCGGACAAATATTTGTGGAGTTGGCATGGGTGGATGGTGGGAGTTGTCAACAAGACAGTTGGGAGCCCAGGGTAGTGTTCACGGGTTTCATCGATTTGGCAATCTGCAATGAGAACGTCGGGGCTGCAGAGATATTGAGGTAAACTCGGGAGATTTAATTGGTTCTGCGGTCGATGTCGTGGAGTTACAGAGTCGTGATTGCGGTTGTGCGAAATGGGGTGCGCGAGTTGTTGTTGTTGTTGTTTATTCGTACTGTATGCACTCTTACTAGAGTATGACAGGACCTACTACCCCCTCCGCCTCCGGGCGAGCCGGCTAGATGGCGGAGCTCCCCCCCAGCTACCCTTCATCCCCGCTGACAAATGAAAGCTAAAAGATAGACCAAAACAGAGAAACAAAAGAAAAGAGAAGAAAAGATATATGCCCACTGCCGCCGCTCCCCGCACGCTCCCCGCACCTGAGTCAACCTCTGCGCCCGTTCCGTATCTCCATTCATTTGGGCGGGAACTTCCCGACTTCAGGGGTGCGCGAGTTGTGTTATGCACCGGTGAGTCCAATGATGAGGAGATGCAACGGGCTATCTCCACCTACTCAGAAAATTTAGCTACCAGAACCAGGAACTATGCCGTACCCAAATAATCCGTCGCTGGCCGCGAATGAGGATGGGAAGTCAAAATTCGAAGAGACTTTACACACACGCAAAAGAAGTAGCGGAATGAAAGGTAGCAGATGCGACATGAACCCAGTCAAATCAAACAAATTCTAATTGCACATGCAATGAAAGGGCGAGCATGTCTTTCAGTACATGGTAGGCATCATCATCCGGTTAATTTTAATTGACATACATAACTACCTACCGTCTCAGCCGGGTACAATGGCCATGGCTACAAACATCCTTTTAACAAAAACGCAATTCTCCAAACCCATTTATCCTCATTTCATCTCCGCAAACTTCTTCAGCAAGTCCTCGTATTCAATATCCCTCGCCGCCCTCTCCACCATCTGCGCCTCCCTGGTCTCCTTATGCATCTCCATCAACCGCGCAAACTCTTGGTCAGTAGCCGCACGGTCTGCCATCTCCTCCATTCTTGCAACTTTAATCATCTCCTGCACCTCTGACACGACCTTTTCCTTCACTACCAGCTTCTTCCGCGCTTCGTTTCTCTCCGTTCTGTACTTGTTGGCCTTGAGCTTCGCTTTTAGCAGTTCCTTCTCGAGCTTCGTGACTTGCGCCTCGCTGTCGAGGAGCTGCTTGTTGACGATAGCGGTCTTGAAGACGGGTGCACCTTTTGCGGGTGCAGGGGGTGGTGACGCTGCGTGATATCGGGCTAGAGCCGGGGTGGCTGGGTACGTGCGGGCGGAGGGGAGAGCGTCGACCAGCGTGGAGCGGGGCACCTTGTTGAAAATAGCGGCCTTGAAGACGGGCGCAGCTTTTGCCGGTGCGGGGGGTGGTGAAGCTGCGCGCCGGATAGCTAGAGGCGGGGTGGCCGTGTTTGTGTGGGCGCTGGGGAAACGTTCTGTCTTGGGCGGGGTGCGGGCCACCTTGTTGCTTCGCGCGAAGGGGTTCAGAGCCTCCATACTGCCGTTTGTTGTTGGTGAGGTGACTGGTGTTACGGAGATGCACTCGTGGTCGGGGTCATTGTGGCGTGGGTGAGAGGTTGGGTTCTGGTCGCAGGTGGAGGTGGTGAAAAAGATAAGCAGCTTAAGGGTGGATGGGTTAGTGTCGAGTATGTAAACATGCGTCACCTGGCTCGTTGCCATGCCGCATGTGAATGTTGGCTGCGTGGCGGAAGGAATGGAAGCTTTCTAGTGTGCATCGCCTCACCGTCCGCGTGTACCTTGTCCGAGATCGCATCCTCCCTACTCCCCCTGGTCCGTTGCCGCTCGCACATTCATCCGCTGCTTCCGGCATTCCGTTTCCGCCCCTTCCGACACGGTTCGGCCCGGGCCGGGAATCTCTGCTCTAGTCGTGGTAACGTACTATAGCGACATGCCAGGGATCAATCAATTGGGAGAGACTAACACGGCGTGAAACGTGCGAGGGTGGGACTCCGTGAACTGACTAGAACAGATGACATCACGTCTACTCATCGGCCTGCCCAGCACCCTAATCTACGACTGTTATCTGTCATGGTCGACGTTAGAGAAGTTAGTTGCTCCCGACCAAAACTTCCTATCTAAACCGATAGATGCAGCCAAAACCACACAGTCCACACAGTACATACAGTACCTTTTGCAGCACGTCTCCCACTCAGCATCGGTAGCATGGTTGGATATGTGTTTCGTACCACTACTTTTAAGCAATGCGAAACAGTTTACGCGTCAGTTATTCACTTATCGGTATTGTGACATTCCGCTTCGTTGGGTAAGTATCACGTCTGTTTTGTTCGTTTCAGAGCAAGATCTCGAGAACCTCGGTGTCGCAGAAATAGATCTGGGACCTGGTACGGCTTACTACACTAGTATTCATATGGAATGACGGTGTTTGGCCGTCTCTAGACATAGGCGAGTACGTACGCATTCATCCCTGGACAACCGAATATGTACGACCTTTGTGGCCTTCTTGGATAGTACAACCAAACTTCTCTACCATCTTTACTTTAACTGACAGATAACGACGACTGTAGAGTGATGCAAATTCCCTACAAGACCCTGTACCCGAGTAAGATTGAGAGCTGACGCAGATCACGGATCGTACTAGCACACCTTACCCCGTTTCGCATGCACGGATACCAACATCACCACTAATAGCCCACAGAAAATGATGTTAATTATGAGATCTGACGGACACGGAGAGGGGAATAGTGAAGCAGCACTGAAACGATGGAGAGCAGCGCTTCTTAAGCGCATTGAGGAACTAGCGGGAGAGGAGCGGTGTCGCGCCTCTGCAGAGGTACGCTGGTGAATGCATACCTGAAGAGCAATGTACGCATACCGTGAAGATGGAGTGCCTCATGACTCTGAAGAGGGACGCCGGCGAACCTAGTCCTGAAGGATAACGGTCAGATACCTCTGCTGCGGTATGCGGCCATACTCGAGTCAGAAGAACAATGCTCGTTTACCACTGTAGTGGTACGCCGGTGAACTCATTTCTATAGAGCAATGTTCTCGTATCCTTCCAGGCATATGCACCTCCCCTCTCACTCCGTGTGGACTCAAGATTAAGCCCGAAAAGCCTACAAACTGCTGGAATGGTCTGGAGGGTCGTCGATTCAACTGGAAAAGACTGATGAGCGGTTGCTCATGATCGAAGATACTACAATGCGCTGGAGAGCGATTTTAATGTTCTAACTAATCAGGCTCATTCACGAGCTACCACTCACTAGCTGCCCCATCACTCTCCACATCATGTATATAAAGGTAAACTTTTACCCTTCAATAGCTCTTTTACTCGATGAGGGCAATCACTTCTACACAGTAAACAATTCAAGCTGTTCTTGTGCGAAGCTATTGTTCTCATCACTCAGGAGGAACGCAAACGACGAACGCCAACAAATCTGCCAACCTCCAAACTTCAAAATCCACCTCCATACACTCTCCTACATCGTCATGCCCTCACCCCTCCAGGAATATTCTCATCACATTGAGCTGCTAGTATCCGTACGCGGATCCTTCACTTATGAACCAGTCATATATCATGCATCCTTACCCCGCCGAAAACGCGCTGCTATAACCAAACCACCCCACCCGAACCCAGATAACCGTCTCGCTGATGTTCGCACACGCTTCTGCCCCACGATAGCGATCATCCCACCTCGCCCTTACCGCCACATCCGCCCGGCCGCTCATCAACTTTCTCAAATCTGCGGAGAAAAGCAGTATGAATACCTACCCGCCATTGCTCCTGATGATGCTGCGCTTCAAGCACCTCCGGAACCGGGGGGTCGCAAAAGTCCCTCCCGTCTGAGCAAGACCATGCCCCGTCCCAGGCTACAATTTTTCGTCCTGGAGGTTTTCAGACTATGGGACTCGAGGTGCCGGTGGTCTTGCGAGGGATGGACACATGTTGTGAGTTGTTGCATATATGGTCCACCCAGTGGTCTCAACCGTCCCGTCCGACGGCCGGGGACGGTAGTGCCGTCCGACATCATAGCCGGACGGACGGGACGGCATCAAGGCCGTCCGTCCCGTCCTTACACAAGACGGACGGAATATCGACCGTCATCCACCGTCATCGGGCGGTTACTGTATATCTTTACCCGTGACATTGTGGGTGCAGCAGGGCTTAATCTTTGGAGCAACAGAGTCTGACATGGTACGCATGGAGAAGATGCTCACGGATCTTGCATCATGGTCAGAGTAATCATTCCGTTTTACAT
>Ga0307515_10003565_pt1 | contig 32684 bp, 28 predicted proteins | sample 17_EM_MG_FD_194513 | JGI IMG/M metagenome (GOLD analysis project Ga0307515, IMG submission 194513) | Populus trichocarpa ectomycorrhiza microbial communities from riparian zone in the Pacific Northwest, United States - 17_EM | ecosystem: Host-associated > Plants > Roots > Unclassified | place... | reverse complement strand
TATCCGCATCGAAGAGTTGAGTGGAAAGGTTTGAATAACTTCTACTACTTTCAATGTCCTTATACTTACAAAGAAACAGAACTATGTGATCGGCAAAGAAGAAGTCGAGAACATCATTGAGTACGTTGGGGATAAAGGACTTCATGGTATGAAAAACAAGCGACTCTTGGAGTGGCTTTACATTGCCTGTAAACTTCCGGAGAGTTCGATTGCTTGCCGTGAGATACTCAATGTAAGTCTTCTTTTGTTCATGCATTAGTGGCAGAACTAACCACGATGGAATTCAATAGACCAAGATCAGCAATACCATGCGAACACGCCGCGAGGTCTTGGAGATGTTCCGGGATGAGGATCCTGAGACTGAGATGCTTGCCAAGCGTGTCAAGCACATTGTTCATTGCTTTCTTGAACCGAATGTCGATGAGGGCATTACTCCTCTGGAGGCGATGGGAATCTCTGTCGATAAGGAGAGTGTTGTTTAAGTGGAACGGTCTCTTAGGGAACGGAAAATGTCGAGGTTTGGTGGGATAATTGGCACTGTTCTACCATTTAAGTACTTGTAATCTATGGTTCTGTTGCTACTCTCGATACAAGCAATTAGGTCACTGAGTACTAACTAGTATTGGCTGGTATACTTCGGTATTATTCACTATGCTTCCCTATGATACGCAAACAAATAAAGTTAGTTCGAGCTTAGTGTGACAGTATTGAGTAGTACTTGTAAGTACTGACTGGTATTCTTTTGTATCGCTTCGTCAGCTGAAAGAATTATCAACACGCTTTGTTACACTTCAATACAAATCAATACTTCTCAGTACCTGTCAGTACACAATAGTACCATTTTGCACATGATGTTTTTCGTCGTCTCTACAACACTATGCCCAAATTCCCCCCTACTTCTCCACCTTCCTTTTCGACTTCTTTACCGGCCTCTTGGTTGGGTTTTTTGGCTGGACGACCTTATCGCCATCGCTATCGGCATCGCCATCGCCATTAACATTATCATCACCATTTTCATCACTACACTTACCACTGCTATTGCTGTCATCCTTCTTTACCTTCCTACCGCTTTTCACCTTTTGCTTTTGCTTTTCTTCGTATTTGCCTTTGTAAAGGCCTTGTTTTCAAGCGCTTCTGCCTCGCTGGCGCAGCTGCAGAACTCCGTATAATCCTCCTGCCAACCACGTCTAAAGGGTCTCCCAGTTGTATACAATAGACAGGCTCATAGATTTGTTTTCAAGCTATCAACTTCAACGCTGCTAAGCAGATGGCTACCCGATGACGAGAAGTAGATGAAGGAATAGGTACAGAGATTCACAAATTTCACTTTGTGATGGGCAACGCCAATATCTTATTCTAACACGGCTCAGTCCCTACTATTCATGAAGATATAACGAATCATACCAAAGTCTTTGCCAGATATCGTAAATCATCATCTATGATACCATCCCCAGGTTGCTCGCCGGCTGAGATGCATTCCTCCAAAGCCTCTCTTAGCTCATCTACCTTCTTGGAAATCCCTGCAGTTGCTGCAATCTTCTTCAGTAGATGTGGATGGCTCTTGTACTGCTTCCGCTCGTTGGCCATGCATTGCTAGGAGAAGTAATTACTCTAATACCAGAGATTCCTGTTTAGTACTTGCTGATGCTGACCTTTACTTGCTCAATTGTAAGGCTAGTCAGCCGACTGACAGTCTGAATATCTTCTGCGTTTCCCTTGGCGCAAACCATGCCATTGTTGAAGTACTCGCGCTGATAATGGATTAAATCACCTTATCAGAGCGTTGAAGCCAGTTGGGGCGAGTACTTACAACTATTGACCATGTCATAGCGGAGTGGTTTGTAGTACCAGCTCGTGACTTTTTGCATTGATGCGTAGGAGGAGGGCTGCTTGTGGCAGCAAGACAGTCATCACTCCCATCGGTGTCTCCGTCAACACTCAGAGACTCCACATTACCTCCTTCGCTGGCCACATGGTCAATCTCATTAGCGCGTTCATCGACTTGTGAATCAACAAGCCTCTTGACGGCTTCACTATCCGCCTCAACAGCGGGTTCGTCCACCACCTTACCAGTATCCACCTCATTATCCTCGTTGGCCTCGTTATCGTGCAGTAGACCACTAACAGCCCTTGACAATCACTGGTCCATCACAGTCGGGAGCTTGAGGGTGTGGGCATTGCCATCCTTGTCGACGAAGCAGTTTGGAGAGGATACACGAGCTAAAGAAGGCCGAAAGGAACGGCCAGGTTCACACGGTGGAGAGCTTGGTGGTGTATGCATCGTGGGAGAGATTCTGTGAAGTGTGGTGAGGTCGAAAAGTGAGCAAGCCAGGGTGAGAGGTGTAGGTCCCGGTAGATATAGCTAAGTACTTACAAAATTCCACGTCACTCGAATGATGGCGTAGGGTTTTGTTGAACTCGGCAAGGCCACATCATTTGTTGATGGTTACAAGCAGGAAACGGCTGAAAGTAATTGTCAATGAAGGAAAAAGCGCTATCAGAGACAGCGAAAACGGATCCTGAATACAGCACGCTTGAGTCATTAGACAATACTGGAAGATACTGACAAGTAAAGAACTATATGAATCCAAATATTACAACTCAATAACATTGCCGAGATTGAGTTGAAGAAGTATATGTCAGTACTGACCACTACTACCTAGTGGACTCGCTCTTCCCTTGGTATGTGCTTTATTCACTCACATACAGAAAACCATCCCATTCTAGAACAGTCACGAAAAACAAAAGACCAGAACGAAAACAGTAAACAACACGTAAACAGAGGTGCTGCCGCTCCACCTGGACACTCCCATTCCTGGCCGGAAGCCATTTCACTGGGTGTAGAGTGAAAAAACATACAGAGCTTCCCTTGGTATATGTAGGGATGTGGGTGGGCGGGTTCTTTGAAGCTGAACGCGCCGCTTTGCCTTAACTACTGCCGCTCCGCTCCTCTTATATACCACTTCCCTTGCTCCTGCCCTCCTTTCTTCCAATGATTCCACCAGTCTGGATGATCCCAGTCCGAGAGAGGGCTCAGTCCAGTCCAGTCCACCAGGATGGCCGGACTGGACTGGACCGCAGACTGCCACTCTTGGACTGGACAGGCTCAGTCTGGACCGGTCCATTCAGGTGACGTGGCGGGAAAATCCGTTTCTCACCACCATGACCACTCAGTTTGGCACAGTGAAGCCGGCAGGGGGTGTACGGAGATACAGGGATAGCGGAGATGGAATGAACAACGGGGAGTGTTGATTGAGCCTAAGGCTCATGACTGCTCTTTTACACTTCACACTACTCTTCTATTCCCTACGCATCTTGGATCTTTAGACCTGTACCTAGTTATCACACCATAGCCAATACACACGGTTCTCCCCTTCACTATCGCAACAGGGAGTATATATTTGGGAGACCCCAGGGTAGGTAGACATCATCTCATCAAACAACGAAATACACACTGTATCTTTCACAGCTCTTGGTCCCACGCTCTCTTGCCTAGCTTTCATAGATCCATGCAACTTGTGTGGTTCATCAAGCACTCTTGCCGAGCCTTAATAGATCCATGCAATTTGTGTGGTTCCTTACAGCATGGTAGCCTATAACATCCTCTCAACCACTTCGTATGCTCCTCGAGCCAGAACCGCTCTTTCTCACAAACATGACTACTCTTGTATGTCACTATTCAGTGACTCAGTGTATGGCTGACTCCCAGTGACATCGGGCTAATTCCATCCGAGTGGACTGGTCCAGTCCCAGTCCATACCAGTCCAGTGGAAATTTGGACTGGTCCAATCCTGGTCCAAAAATCTCTTGGACTGGACTGGACAAACCCGGACTGGTGGAATCATTGCTTACTTCGCTCCCATCCTTAGGCTCTGGCGCCAAAACCTCCAACTCATGCTCAGGCTCTAGCCCAAGCTCAAGCTCCGAGCTCTGGCTCAAGCTCTGGCTCTAGCTCTTGCTCAAACTCTTGCTCGTTCTCGTGTTTTGAGTATCTCACTCCAGCACAGGCCCGTGCTTTTGCATACTGTGCGGTAACATGAAGTATGGGAAAACTTTTATTTGTTCTGGCCAAAAGGCTGAGAATAAATCGAATGAACCCAGTCAATATATTGATCTTGGTCGATACACGCCAATACTGGACAGTAACGGGCGCTACACAAGCCATCAATGCAATATACAACATATGAAGTCGGGCGTGAATTCAATGAAGTCTTAAATACGGCATTGTACAGATTAGTACTGCGCAGTATTGAGCAGTATGAATATAAACCTAAGTACTTTCTGCGATAGACTCTGTACTTGTGCGAAATGAACTCAACACACAATCAGATACTAATGAGTACAGATGAATCCAAGATGATAACAGGCGGTATACACAAGTTGGAGTATCACAAGTGATACACCATGGACTGTTCCGCGAAATGAACATTGCTCAGCCACAGATACAAGCCAGTACATACCCATACTAGGCAGTAAAGGTTTGTACTGGATATTGCGAGAGTGACATTGAATTGGGGTCGAATGAAAAACATATATGGCCCCATACGGGTCAGTACTGATGCATATTTGAAAATACTGACAGAACAAGAGCCAAATCGCAAGAGTTCTGAAATGTGCGAGCATTGAGATACTCTTTGGTGTCGCACCAGAAAATGATAGCTGTACAATACCGACACATACTGATAAGTATGGCTCAGTATTGAATGGTCGGAGGCCGGCGCGAAGTAAGACATTACAAATTTATTACTACCTAGTGTGCGGGCAGCTGCCTGCCACTTTTAGACCATGTTCTATCGAGGCATTTACCAATGCCAAGGACCATATGAGGTCATGAAAATGCCTATGATAGGTGGCCTATAAAGGCTGGCACTACTTCGATCATGGGTAAATGCCATAGCACATCCCTTGGATTATACATGATGCAACACACAGAATTGTTGACGCTCTGTTGACGCTCATTTTCAGACTGGGGCTGTGACCATGGCTTGATCTCTGTTGCTCATCACGGCTGCCAATAAGTTGATTATGGGTACATGCCGTAGCAGAGCCCTCGAATTACACAAGATGCAATACCCGAAATTGTTGACACTCTGCTGACACTCTGTTGACACTCTCTTCATGCTCTGTTGATGCTCTGTTGACAATGTATTGATGCTATGTTGACACTTATTTTGAGGTGTAGCAATATCGACACACAAAATGTCGCCTATAAAGGCTGCCAATAATTTGATTATAGATCAATGCCGTAGCACAGTCCTTGGATTATACAAGATGCAACATACAAAATTGTTGATGCTCTATTGATGCTCATTTTCAGACTGGGGATGTGACCATGTCGCGATCTCTTTTGTTCATAATGGCTGCCATTAAGTTGATTGTGAGTATATGCCGTAGCAGAGCCCTTGAATTACACAAGATTCAACACCCAAAATCGGTGACACTCTGTTGACACTCTGTTGACGCTCATTTTCAGAATGGTGCTGTGACCATGTTTCTTTCTCTTTTGCCCATAAGAGCTGCCAATACAGTGATTATGGATAACAACGAGGAAATTGCTTCCCAATTGACTTACTTACAAGACCAAAAATCATTGACGCTCAAATTGACGCTCATATTCAGAATGCGGCTGTTACCGTGTCAAGTTCTCTTTTACCAGTAAATGCTGCCAATACGTTGGTTATGGATAACAGCGGGCAAATTGCTTTCCAATTAACATACTTCCATCATTGACCCTCCGTTGACGCTCAGTTGGATGCAAAAGCTTTGTGGCGTATCAATTTCTGATCAACTGAGAGACATGTTCTCTGAGCGATGGATAACGTAGCGCTGTGACATTTCAGCGTTTTCAGCTGGCAATTCACTGCATATAAATCCATATACTAATTTTTCATTAATATAGTACAATTTGCTCACTTTGCCATATTGTAAGGGAACGTATGCCAGCGTTCGGCCTGTTAGGCATACATATGGTAATCATGGTATACGGTTGCAAACGTGGACTCGAGTGATAGTAAATATAGGTGTATAGGAAAGATTATCGCTAGAGATCTAAGTCTCATGGCGAGTTAACTATATAGAATGGCCGTTACCCGGACCTGGGTCACGTGCCGCCGTTACATTATCCCTCTCTGTAGGCGCAGACCTCCTGGGCTGCATAAACTGTACAAGAGAAATGGAACGGAAGGGGAAACAAAGAATGGAACAATCATCCTACGTACGCAATCGTATGAACCCATAGGTCCCACAACCGATCGGTACAGCTCAATGGCGACCTTTCGGCAGATTCGGTGCATGGGGAAACTCCACCTCCATTGGCAGGTGGCAAACAACCATGCCGACGCCATTTGTACTGGGCCGCGATCCTAGAAGAGAAGAAGAGAAGAGAGAAACAAGAAAACATCCAACATCAGCAACAACTCTAGTTTCTGTCAGAAACACCTGGGTGTTCCGGATGGCTCTGACGGCTCTGATGGAACCTCGTACCCTCTGACGGAGAATTACACGCTACCCGTCACACAGGCGACGGGTCGCATTCCATACGTACTCCGTTACTTTGTGGTGACGTTTACGCACCATCGGCAGGACACGTGTGTTACACTCTTCGCAGGGGCTGCAGTTATGCTCAAGCCGTATACACAACGCCTGGCAATGTTAAATCATAGCTACTACTTATTGTTCAACCATTTTCAAAACTTATGCATTCAGTTTGTATTCTCATCTATGAATCTATGTATCAATATAGCTACCTATCTACACACAGTATATCTGGACTGGCAGCACGCGGTGATTGTCAGCAATTCGAAGTGCGCCTGAAGATGACGATCGAGTGAACTCAGAGATACACACCGAGGCCGTGATCGAGCAAGTTTGGAGATGCAATTGGAGACTGAGATTGAGTGAACTCAGATATGCACTTAGAGGCCGAGAGCGAGTGAACTCAGAGATGCCCTTCGAGGCCGTGATAGAGAGAGTTTGGAGATGCACTTGGAGGCCGTGATCGAGTGAGATTGGAGATGCACTTGGAGGCCGTGATCGAGCGAGATTGGAGATACACTTGGAGGCCATGCTCGTGCAAACTTGTAGGCCGTAATCGAGCGAGTTTGGAGATACACTTGGTGGCCGTGATCAAGGGAGTTTGGAGACGCACTTGGATGCCGCGATTGAGCGAGATTGGAGATGCACTTGGAGGCCATGATCGAGCGAGATTGGACCAGTCCTTGGAGGCGGTCGATGGACGGCGCACCGGGTGATGAGACTCTATTCATCAGTTAGTTAACTCGCAACTGTGGGAATGTGACAATGTGACTTTACCTTTGAGCTCTCTTGGAGAGCTGGCTGATGGCGGTCGATCGTGTAGGGAGGTACGCCAGAAGCTGAAGCTACATTCAGGGGTCAACTCGTAATTATCTGAATGAAGGGAAGAGAAACAATCTTGGGTGGATGCTGTACTCGGTGTATGCTGTACTCGGTGTATGCTGTACTCGGTGTCAACTCATGATCATGTCATGGAGAGATAGAGAGGGATAACTTAACTTTGTGTTCTGCGATGATGGTTGAGTTGTGGATGAGACAGAGAGAGATGTGGGATGAAGATGAGAATGATATGGAGGATACGAGGGGATATGAGCAATCAGGGGTACGACTTGCCTGATTCGGTTGGGAAGACCTCGTATCGGTGTTAGTTCGCGCCGGATCGGGACTCGTACCTGCCGTATCAGGGATGGTCAATTGACTCGCACACGAAATTCTCTAAGTCCCAGTTTCTCATAATGATTTCCCCTGATCTCTCACTGTCTTGTGCTCAACTCTACCATCACCTAAGAACACGAAGTTAAGTCATCCCTCTCTATCTCTCCATGCCATAATCATGAGTTAACACAGAGTACAGCATACACCAAGTAAAGCATCATCCCAAGGTCGACAGTCTCCCGCTCCCAGCCAGTTTCTCATCTCTCGCCGGATGTTGTACTCAACTCTCGACATTGCCACAATTACAAGTTAACCAATGAATAGAGTCACAGCTGCCGTCGCGTCTCCCTCCAAATCGACCGCCTCCAAGTACTCCTCCAATCTCGCTCGATCATAGCCTGCAAGTGCATCTCCAAACTCGCTCGGTCACAGCCTCAGAGTGCATCTCCAAACTCGATCGATCACGGCCTCCAAGTGCATCTCCAAACTCGCTCGATCACGGCCTCAAAGTGCATCACTGAGTAAACTCGACCTTGGCCTCCAAGTGCATCTCTGAGTTCATTCGATCTCCGTCTCCAAGTGCATCTCAAACATGCTCGATCATGTACATCTTCAAGGAGCGACGGCGGTTGTACGGAGATACAGGGGTAACGGAGGTGCACAGAGTGATGGGGAGTATATATTCGGCAGACCCCGGAGTAGATAGACATCATCTCATTTCCATCTCCTGTTATCATACAATGAAAATTCATGCTCTATCTTTCCCAACTTTTGGTCTCACTCGCTCTGTCCGAGATCCACGCAATTGCGTGGATCCTCACGGCCGGGTAGTATCATATGTTCTCACCTTCCTACGCTCCTCGAGCTTGATGGAGAAGGAACGCAAGGAGAGATCTTCGCAGCGTCACCCATTGCATTGCACTCCCGATGCAAGCGTGTACCCAATGAACCCATTCCAACGTATGGTCACAGTTGGCCACAACGCCAGAGCGTTTGTTTAAATTAGGAGACCGACAGAGGGAAAAGAAACGGCGAAAAGGCGATCGGAGGGTGATATGTGACGTGACGCGTTGTCTTGACGCCGGATGTGGAGTAATCCGCCACCGGGGTGTCTCTGACGGCTCTGATGGAGCGCGTCCACTCTGACGGAGCCATTCCGCCCGGACGGAAATGTTTTTTGCTGATAAAAAGTGATCCTGACTCGATATCTCGACTTCCTAACCCATGCTCCAACGACCATCACTCCTGGAGCTCGTACATCTCGGCGTACTAAGGTCATTGTCGGAATTCGTCAGGGTGGTAGAGCTTCCGCTCATCATTTGGCATTGATGGGAGCTTCTGCTGCCGGCATCGGTCGTAGCCGTCAATCGTATACGTCAATTGCATCGCGTGTAGTCGCGTCGCATTAATCGACACCTAATAAGTGAGCTTCTCCAAGGATGGTTATACTTACCAAGTTCAAGTGCGCCTGCACTCTCTTGAGCCTTCGTGCAGTGCTTCCGCATGCTCTGTAGAGTATCTCTTGCAGCCGGTAGTCATTGGTACGCGGTATTGACTCATTGTTCAAAGTCCGCTTTGGTGACCATCCGGTCGACTTCATGGTAGTGCTCTCAAAAGGAGGCTTCAATTGAATCGTGATTGGCTTGGTAGACTTTACGGTGCGCGTCTCGGTAGATTGCATCCCGGTGGGCTTTTGGCTCGTCGGTAGGACTCGACTGGTTGACTTCTCAGTAGACTTCTTGGTCGACTTCTCAGTGTGTCTCAGTAGACTGCCTCCCGGTGGGCTTTTGGCTTGTCGGTAGGACGCATTCTTTGACACTGTCATCCCCCTTTTTGAAGTTCGTTGCTCCGCCGACGACTTAGACTCAAATAGATTGTTGATTCCGTCGTGCTTCGGTAGACTTATGAACTTCGGTACACTTTTGCTGATCTCTGTTGACCGACGCATCTTTCAGCAGCCTTCGTCTCTGGATTTTGGAGGTCTTCGACACCGCTTGGCTTTTGGCTGGTCTTGGTCGACTTCGCTTGCTTCGTCTCATTTTTACACTTGCTTTCATCTGGTTTTTCCACTTGCTTTGGTCTTTCTTGTTGACCTGCTTCGTGTTTCGACTTGCTTTGTGTTTTGAGTAGCTTTGTGTTTCGACTTGCTTCATCATTGACCCTTAGACTTCTCTTCGCCATGGTTAACTTCGCTTGGTCTATTCTCGTCGTATCTTCGGGCTTTGGCCGTGAAATGGCTGACGCATTTCGGGGTACGGCGATCGTGTTGACTTCAACAATATGTGCTCATAGTAGCTGTCGGTATTTGAACTCGTCTCGATCGACCGTAGCAATTGTTCTCTAGGTGGGCTTCACATCTTCCGGATGCTAGGTGTGTATGTTGATTCTTCTCTAGGTACGTTTATCCTTGCTCTCTGGGTGCATTTATCGCCGCTGGACTTCTCTGTCGTTAAGTGCATTCTGGAACTTCATTCCGGCACCTCCAGTAGGGTCATCGTATATGAGGATTTCGGTTCCTGTAGGGTTATCCCTCCCTTTCAACGTCGTTCCTCTGCCGACGACTTATCTCCTCTAATTGGTTTGTAGCTTGGTTGTATAGTAGCTGGTGCGTTTGTCTACCCGAATGGCATGACTCGGTCCTCGAACTGCGTGCCGGGTGCCAAACACGATTTTGTACTCATCGCCTTCCTTGATTCGGATGAGGTGGTAGGAATTCCTGAGGTCCTGTCGAGCATCTCCGAGATCAGTGGGACAGGGTATCGGTTCTTCAGCGTGGCTTTATTGAGAGCTCGGTAGTCCACACACAGCTGCAGTCCGCCATCCTTCTTCTTCGCAAATAAGGTCGGTGCTGCCGCAGGCGATAATCGCTGGATGAACCCATTGGTTACCTTTGCTTCGATGTAGGCTCGCTGTTTCCGAGATTTCGTAGATCCACGCAATGTGTGTGGTTCCTCACGACCTGGTTACCCTGTCATTTCCTGTCACTCTCTTCCTACGCTCCTCGAGCCAGAATCGCTCTTCCTCACAAATTTCCTTTGGATGCCGCGAAAGGTGCGGTGCGAGAGTTGGCATATCGTTGCTGCATACGTCCATATAGTCCTTGTATCCCACGAGGATACGACAAATCTTGATATTGTGCTGGGATGTGAACCCCATCATCTGTTACCATCTCCACATTAACTATGTCTGTTCCTATTCTCATTAGCCATGTCTGCATTGTAGCGTGCTTTGGCAGAGTGGAGATGGGTAGGGGTCCCGGGTTGGCTGGATCAGACGGTTCGTCGCAATAGACCACCCCTGTTGTCCAGTTTCTCCCTTCGTGTCTCGGCGAGCCGGTAGCAGTCATTCAAGCACCGTCACTGTTTCACTCTTCTGCCGCAACTACCGCCGCTGCTCCTGCTCGCGCGTTCAGCATCCTGGGGTTTCTCTCACATTCGGTGATGCCTTCCAGTGATGCTCCCAGCAACCCATGACATTCGCCAAGTCATATGGTGAATGCCTCGACCACTTCCTCACTAGCTCAGAGATGATCGAATGCGGTAGCGGGACTTATGATTTTTGTGTCCCTCACCGCGTTCCGGCAGAGGACTTGTGCGATCTGCTTCTGTAATCTTCGCCCGTTGCAATCCATTTGGCGTTCATAAGGCTGTCAATCGACCTTTGCTCCAGTCGATTTCCGGGTTTCTCGCCATGGCAAGCCCAAGACTAGGTCCTATACCTTCATTGGGACAACTAACTATAACCTCTGATTCGTCAACCGGTTTAAGGTATTCAAAAACTGAACCAAGAGACTTGCCTTTCAGCTCTCCTTTGCAGACATCATCACCTGGCCATTGAGACCCTGGGTGGAGTTGAATGCTGGTTCGTATGGTAGCTCCAGTTTCCTAAGTCGGCTCGGCGATATAAAGATGCTCATTGCACCGCAGTCGATTTGTGCTTTGACTCGCTGCATGTTGCCATGTATATTTTGTACAAGGTAGGTTTTGTGGTCTCCGCTGTCGCAGCGAGTGCGTTGCCGGTTTGCCTTTCGGCTTTCGTAGATTTCCTTTGAAAGCCACGGCGCTGTTTATAGTTGGCATGGCTGCCTCCACTGGGCTTATTGGACTTGACTGATTTTGAATTCCCGGTATCGGAATTTTTAGAATTATTGGGATTGGTGGAAGTGCTTTCCACAAGTTCGAAGATAGAAGGTCGGAAGTTGCGTTTCTTATCGCCGCTTTTCTGAGACTCTCCGTATTGGCTTTGCTGTTGCTGTCCCCCGGGTTTTTTGTCGCCCGGTTTGAACGCCGAGGCCGCCGCACAGTCAAACAGTTGGTCGAGTGTGTCGAACCTCTCTTTGCCGGTGGAGATCCAAGGTCTGACTTTTCATCTTAAGTGCGTGCCGCAGGCCCGCCCGTGCCATGTCATATAGGACCACTTCGTGCGTTACAAGGTTCCTGCCGGCTCTCCTCCAATTTGCTTTCATGTGGTTGGCATAAACTCGGACTGATTCGTTTGGTAGTTGCTGGTACTCCTGCATGCCTTTTGTTGCTGAATTGAGGCGCCTATCATTATCTTTGTACATCTTTTGAAGCTCGTTCGTGAAGAGGTCGAAACTCTCTAAACACGGGTCCTTGGCCTCTCGGAGGTCGCTAGCCCACTTGGATGGGTCTGTATTTTCCGGCTATCATTGACTTGATCAGGATCGCCTCTTGGGAATAGGTGCTAATGAGAAGCAAAGTTTGATCTTAATGTTTCGAGGAACTTATCCAGCTCTTTCGCCCCGCCGCAGTACCGTAAGGGGTCAACCATCTTAGAGATTTTGGACTGATTTCCGGGATTCTCCAGTCTGTCAGTGGCTCGGCTGCGGTCGAGTTCGGAAAGCATTCGGGTTCTCTCCTTCTTTCATTCGGCTTGTTGTTCGAATAGGAGTTTAAGTAGCATCCGATTCTGCTGAAGCATCTCCATTTGGTCGTCCTCGGTGATCTTTGACAAGATGTCGTCTCGGCCGCGATTATCCTCAGTTGCTGGGAGGGTTGAATCATCCTCGTCTTTGTCTTTGTCTTCATCGTCAGGATCGCGGGCTTCCCTGTGAACTTGAGTCTCGACGGGATTGTTGGAATTATTAGAATTGCCTTTGCTGTTGCTGTCCTCCGAGCTTCTTCCAGGTTGCTAGAGTTGTAGGTGTACACGCCAATTGAAGTCGATGCACTTCACTCAATTCGAAGGGATGTAGTCGCAACTGTGCTGATTCCCAATCGTCTATCGACTTCGCCTTCGGTTCTTGGTATAGCCGATTCAGGGGTAACATCGCGCCATTGATTGTAGGTTCACCGACTGATGATCACGCTTAATTGACTTGTAGGAATGGGATTCGATTTTACTCGTTGATAGGGTCGAATCCTGTACTCATGATAATCGTCGTCATTGCCGGCGACGCATTTCGTCCATTGTAGCTTCTCTGGCTGATGACCGCACTCGATTGACTTGTAGGAATGCTATTCGATTTGCCTCATTGGTAGGGTCGAATCCTGTATTCATGATAATCGTCGTCATTGCCGGCGACGCGTTTCGTCCATTGTAGCTTCTCTGGCTGCTGACTGCACTCAATTGACTTGTAGGAATGGTATTCGATTTCTCTCGTTGGTAGGGTCAAATCCTGTATTCGTGATAATCGTCGTCATTGTGTCATGTTTAGGGGTACAGCGATCGTGGAGACTTCGACAATGGGTGCTCAATGCAGCTGTCGGTATTTGAACTCGTCTCAATCGACCGTATGCAATTAACTCTTTCGAACTTTGTTGCAATTCGGAGTCGATTCTGGCGAACTCGTATGTGACATGTCGAATAGGGGTAAAACTCGTGAATCCCGTGAGTGAAATGTATCCATTTACTGAAACAGCGATAATAGTGTAAGGGCACGTGCGCCAGCGTTCGGCCTGGTAGGCATACGTATGGTGATTATGGTATACGGTTGCAAACCTGGACTCGAGTGATAGTAAATATAGGTGTATAAGTATGATTATCGCTAGAGATCTAAGTCTCGTGGTGAGCTGACTATATAGAATGGCCGTTACCCAGACCTGGGTCACGTGCCGCCGTTACACATATCCAGTTTGATCTCCTTGATTTCCATGACCTACCATAAGCGATTTTCAAAATGCTGACTATGTGTACCAGGTCTGAATGCGGAGTGGTGTAGTTGGATGTATGGATGAATCCAACCTGATGGTGGTCATCCATCCGGATTTGCGTTGCGCATTGACTGCTCTTTGTATGACTCATATGGCAACACTAACTGAAACCTTGTTAGTCAATTTTCCCTCGAGTTAAGATTGCACATTCTCACTAATCTGTAAGAGGCAGGACGATATCGCGTTGATCAATTGTCAATCAGCTCAGTTTGGAGTCTAGAATGTTGATGTGGCCTGTATGACCCTTGCACATGCACGGACGAATTAGCATGTCTCACAATGTAGTCACTGAAATCAAAACAATTCTGACACGTATCAAAATAGATACACAAAATACTTTTTCTGGAGATAAGTCGTCAATAATCGCATATTGTGCAGGTAGTGTACAGATAACCTATGAGCCAATACAATATGTTCATCTGAATCCATTTCCTGTATAGTAAGTAGATAGGGAGGAAATATACAGTGGTAAAAGCATACGGGTTTCACAGGCTTCAATTGCTTAATTGGTGACAAATTGGGTATTGGGTCGGTTATGAGAGCCAATATGCCTATGTGAGATGGTGGTTTCCTGTATGCTAATCTCATATGGCTACCATGCTTGGGATGTTCCTTGCGGCATTGCGATTTTCCACTGACACTATCATGTATCTCCATCAGCTCCCCAAATATTGTCAGCGCAGTTGCAGGTGAAAACTGATCCATTTCTGGCTTGATGACTGCCTTAACTCACAATGTGGCTGTTCAGGACTGCAATTCTTACTAATGATGCAAGACGAAAAATTGTTCACACTCAACTTCCGGATGTAGCAGGGAGCACGTCTCTCATTGTTTTGATTATAAAGGCAGTCAATAAAATCAATAAAGAGAATGATGTACCAAAGTTCATATTTTGCATATAACAGTAACATATCAGACTGTGACCATAAATAGAAAAACCCGAAAATGAGAACCGGAGATTGGGACCGACGGGTCTAGCCATGAAGCTCCGGGTCGGGTATTTGGACGGGTCTGGAACTGAACTGAATCGTTTTTCCGGTCCAAACCCAGTCCGCTGGCGGGTTACCTGGACCCGTTTCTAACACTAGTTAGGAGGTATATGATGAGGAAAATGATGATGCCCCATGCTGCAGGTGGACAGAGAATGATAGAGATGGAAGGAAATGTGGTTCAAACGGTGGAGGGGATTGATGAGTAGATCCCGGAGGAGTATCTTGAAAGGAGGAGTTATGAGAGAACGACGTTACCGGAAGTCAAGAAGATGCTGAAAGGCAAAGTGATTATTTTGAAAGAAGAACAGGCGTTAAAAGAAGCAAGAGAAGAAAGAAAGGGGCTTGTTCTTTGGACAGATAGATCAAGAAAAGAAGATGAGTGGGTAGGGTGTGCAGTAGTATGGAAGGAAGAAAGATGGAATAAGAGGAGGGTACACCTAGGCCAGCAGAAAGAGGCGTTTGATCCGGAAATGTATGCAATGTCCGAAGCAGTGAGAATTGCGGATGAGATTTGCAGGGAGAAAGAAGTGAAGAGAGTGACGATTTTCACGGACTCCCAAGCAACTTAACAAAGAATACAATCCGATAAACCAGGACCAGGACAGGTACTGGCATTACGTATGATGAATTGGGAAAGCGAGTTGACCGATAAAAACATCCAGGTGGAGTTCTGGTGGGTACCCATGCATAAAGGTGTGGAAGGCAACAAAGATGCGGACCAACAGGTGACAAAAGCGGCATATAAGCATTGCGGGAGTTATACCAAAATGCAGAATCCGTTGCGTCATTTCAATTATGTGTCTTTCACTCATGTTAGTTGAAGGTTAACTGAGGTGGAATGGAAAGAAAGTATGAAAGAAATAAAAGAGATGGGGAAGAAATCGAAGTAGAGTTACCGGCATGATTTGGTGAAAAGGGGAGGTAACAAAGCGGTGATGGAATCCAAGAAATCGATTGCAGCAAGGTTTTATGAAGTTAAGACAGGGCATGCTCTCATAGGAAAATACTTAAGGTGGATCAGAAAAAGAGGAGATATGAAATGCTGGTGGTGTGGGCATGAATATCAGACAAGAGACCACCTTTTTAAGTGGTGTAAAAGATGGAAACGAGAACAGAAGCGGCTTTGGGTTGACAGGCAAGAGGGGGAAGATGGGTATGAGGGTGTTGAAAAGGTGATGAAGAAGCCAAAGATTAGTTTGCTGATGTCTCTGGTTTTTGCAGAAGAAAAATGTTCGCAGGCTCTGTTGGATTTTCTTTATTATACAGATGTTGCCAGAATTGGGGGAGTGGCAGAGGAGGCGGAGAACTCAGATCACGAGGAGTCAAGTGATTGGGGGGTGTAAAAGTGGATGTTGTTTTTTGGCAGTTTCTTTTGTTTTTGGGGAAGAGGACTCGCGACTTTGCTTTTGTTTCTTTATGTCATGGAATAAGCGGGGAGGAAATATGTACGGGGTTTATGCCATGGCCGGTAGCGGCCGAATGCAATATGATTACAAACAAACAAACATCCCGTTAAGCACAATATTCAGTCATACACTATCACCTCCGATTCCAGCTTTAATATCACTGGGCATTCCCCATTCAGAAATGCAAATATTAATTTTTGTCTTGTCTTCGTTTAACTTCCCGATTCTCTTCGACTTGTACATTTCCAACGTTTCCAGATCTGTATCTGCAACGACTTCTGGACGTCGAAGAGTATAAAGGAGACTTAACGTCGCTCAGATTGCAAGAGGTTTCACAATACCTTCCGGTGCTTGGGATCGTTGGCTGTTTCGGTTGCTTAGGGAATAGACTCGTTTGGAGCCAGAGACCAACGTTTTCGGCGGGTCCATTAGGCCTGCGGGTTGAAATTCATGCACAAGGTCGGATCAGACTAGAGGTTGAGATACTAGGGCGGCAGGGCTGAAGATGTCAAAGTCGGTAGCTAGACACCATATCTAACTAGTACTCGGTGATAAAACACTAGATCCAGACCAAAGGGACTAGGCCACGGGTTCTCATGTGTAAGCTACCAGTTCCCACGTTTCTCACCCATGTTATTTCAGTGCCTTGATCATCGTGTAAATATCATAACTTAGTATCTGCAAGGCTACGAGCCGCCAATCGTGACATGCTATTGTTTGGCCATAAGACGAGATCCGAGACCGCTCGTTGATATCATATCTTTTTTAATACCTGGGATTTGCAGCTGTGATCGCAGCTACTTCGCAGACGGCTTCGAATTTCTACGCTGGTCTCACTCACTGAAAATTATCTGGACAGTGTTGAAATACTGATTGCTTGAAGCGTTGTATTCTAAAGTACAGGTACATTCGTGATCTTATATACGGTATTCAGAGCATGCCTTGTACGCATGCATGCGCACTCAGCTGGCATCTCCAGCTGAGTCTGCAACGACCATCATCTTAAGGAGATTATGCATCAGCCCAGCTGAGCCCATAAGCCGTATCTCAGGGAGGTAGACCATATATGCAACAGACAGTGTTACTTTTGATGCTTCTTAGACTTATTGATTGACTTGATCGATCCTCTCTATCTTGAGGGCTGAAGGCCCGTATATATACAATCTCCCATATGCGTACGCGTATGCTCTGACATGAGGCGCATCACCCTGATCCTGATGCATATCCTCATACAGCCACCATCATCATACAAGTCTTCATTCTCATACAAGACATTAGACGATGCTGAGACTCACGATCCAAGTACACATGCAACAGACGGCTCGGGGAAAGCCTAAAAACATCGCCGGTTCCATGGTACAAACAGAATGTGAAAAGGTGAACCGAGAAACAGAGGAGCAGAACAGAGGTTTTGACAGAGAGCTAAACCTCCAAAGACATTCTATGCCTTTTTAGTTAAGCAGATTTCGTAGATTTCGGCGATGAAGCCAATAGTAAAAGCTGTATTAACGCCACCAAAGTCCTTCTATTCCTTGTTGAGTAGTATTTATTTCGTGGAAGGCAATATCAGAGCCGCCGCTGGCATATGCGTGGAATATACGGTAGTTGCTCTGCAGAATATCATAAAGCGCATGAGTGATTCCCGCTTAAAAGATCACCGATCACGCCTTCCGCCACCATCATTCTTTTAGTTCCTGTGCGTTATTTGCCGCACTTCGCTGTGCATGCATCTTGTCACAGGTGCCTACGGCTATCTGCGGTCCTTGAGAACTTTCGAACCACAGTAATCGGCAGACCCCACAGGCTCACAGGTTAAACACCCGCACATTTGGGCCGACATCACCATGCCAAGGAGTATGGCCAAGGGCTTGCAGATTGCGGAGTAAATTTGTGGAGTAAATACTAGCAGAAAGATGGGAGGTTGCGAGAGCAAGTAGTAACGTATAGCAAATTTAACGCGTAGAGAGATCGTAGGATGGATAGAATTGCGTGAATTAGTGTTTGGTAGGTTTGCGTGAATTAGCGCTAGTCGCACGTTGGAAAGTCAAAGCACCACAAAGTTTACTCCTCTTCGCTTAATAGGAAGGTTAAGCTTGAGGGGCTACATGGTGAATATTAAAAGTGTATCTCCGCAGGCGGCCAGGAAATGGTGATGAGACGGGAAAGCGCGGAAGAGAGCGGAGATGAGAATGCGGCGACGTTGGAGCTGCGCATAACTGGGCGGAAATCGAAGGCGGAGAATGAGGGTTAAGGGTTTAACTTCACGGGCACTGGTAAACATAATAACTTTAGGTACCTAATAAATTGAAGGCGATAAGCAGTACGTACTAGCAGGGATGGAAACAGTCGCATTGGAAGAACAGAGGGCGGCACTACTGAAGGTGGTAGACCGACTATTAATGCTGGGTAAATTCTTCTAAGGCTATCCTCTTCACGATGTATAACCTTAACATACGATGTCATCCCTCTGAATTCACACCACCATTTTGAATCACTCCTGCCACAAACTGGACCCTACCTATCCTTATTTTCTTGCTATGTGAATTGCTTTACAATATCTAGTCTAGCCTCCCCTATCATCGATATGTTCAATTGGAACAGTAATGGAAGCACTAGTGATGGTTGCGAAATTGGCACTGGCAAAAGCGGGGGCTGGCGATGGTAGAGCAACTAATGGCCAATTATACTTTTAATTTTCTAGCACAGAAATAATGGTCAATAGACAAATTAAGGCTCGCAACGAACTAAAGTTCTAAGAATCCGAAGCTTAGCCGGGAATCCCAACGGTTAACGCCGCAATCCCCTCCAAGGCAGAACCCTGCAGACCAAATCTAAACATTCAGACCCATCAGTCCTCACTAATAACTCAGCAACGCCGAAACGTTTTGTTTACTTCCGGGCTTATTGTATTCGAATATAAAGAGTCAATGGTCTCTCCATAATGCTACCTCTGATCAACAGCTCTCACCTTAATTGGATATCCTTAGCCGCTCTTAAGTTCCTTCTGATCGATTACATTCCCTCTTTCTCATCCTACTTTCATTGAGAATTTCCCTTCCTCTCATCATGCGCGCCTCGTTCCTTACGGTCGTCTCCCTTCTTGTCTCGGCGGTTATAGCTGCTCCTGTTGTCACGGATATTGGTAATTTCTGCTCGACCATCGAAAAATATTTGGTAAAAGTAACTAAGTAAATTCTGGATCTTTCGGCAGCCGTTCAACCTCGCGCAAAAACAGTATGCAAAATATTCCAGATTTGGGCCGAGGACCACCATGTCGGCACTGGCAAAGCCACGTGGGTTGGCCAGCAGAGTTGCTGTTGCACCAATGCGCAGTGCCATGTTATCGATCGTCAAGATGGCATTAATACATCAGCTAACCTCGACGAGTATCTTGCTGGAACTTTCAATCTCAACGACCAGGGCGGGCATACTGGGGTTGGAAGTTTGGACTCGGGCGATTGGACTTATACCGTTGGGAGCCAAGGAGGTTGTGACAAACAGAGCGGTTGATGATTGCGGTCTGCTTTTAGCATTGGTGTGTTTGGAGAAGTATTAATATTGTAAGCTATATTTTTGAGTAAATATAGGATTGTTATTTTTCTTTTTAGTATCTGGATGGAAATAGGCGTAATGGATGTGTGGCGAGCTCAGTTCGTGGGCCTCTACAAAGTGAATGTTGTAACCTCAGAGTCGCCACGTCGGCATGGATGCCGCACTAGAGCATTTTTCTGAAACATCCAATTCATGCCATACTCGAGCTCTGTCAATTTAGTGTAACGTAATTAGGGACAAATTAGTCAGGGCTAGTAAGAGCTCAAGGCGGTAAAGCTAATCTCTGAGTCCACCATACCACGATACCATCTTCAACATCTTCTCTAAACATCCTTATCCACGTCGCCAGCCGCCGCTTTCTATATCGTTTCTCTTCACACCACCGTGTGCATGCGTACTTTCTAGCGTTAATGGTTTATTTTAGCGTTACAAGGGCTTCGCTATATGATTGACAATATCTTCCAACTGCCTGATTGTAGCGACACCGCGGAGATCGTTCGGCCATAAGCATTCCTGGTCATCTGCTAGAAAATAGGCTTTTGATACTCACCACCTGGATCCTGGCTTGAAGGCTTGGCTTTTTGATAAATGTGTATGTAAGTGTCCTTGTTGTTAGTGGACGAGTTAAATAAGAATGATATGACTTTATTTTCCGCAAAGAAGACGTGATTTCCTTCACAATCTGTTACTCCCCTCTCGATTGAGGATATCATGGAATTTGACAGTACAGCAACAGCTAAAGTATTTAACTCATTAGCGAAACTGGTATCTTTCAATTAATGTGCTCGTATTCCCACAGTACAGGCGTGGTAGCTCCAGATACATCACGATGAGCTCTCTCGAGTAGTTTCTACAATATGCAGCAACCCGCTGATGGACAGTAATGATGAGACATGAGCGAGTAAATTAACTCAGAATCTTGAATTAGAACCTACGTATACGAGATATCGCATGGCAACGTACATCACAATACAACAAAACATTCAACAACCATTCACCCATCTCTTTGTCCCATATCACGACGCAAGATATCCATGTGGCCAAAATGTTGCGAGTTAACAATAGTCTTGCAGAAAGAAGTCCTCCACCTCACGGGACGGTGTCTCGGCGACCTAAGCAGCGCCATTTTCATCCTCACTATTCTCACCGGACAAAATTCCGGTTGTCCCCAGAATCGATCTGGATTTGCGAGACAGATCTATAGACTTTATGGGTTCACCGCGTCAAGGCTTGGGTGAAAGGCTTGACACTCCATAGCGTATAATAGTAAGACAAAGGTTCTGTTAAGTTACCGAGTTTCTCATTGATTTCTTCATAACCAATGGTCTAAAACCCCAAACATTGAATATATTGCGTAAAACCATATTATCTACTGTCCAATTTGCCTGATGTCTGTTCAATAAAAACTACGTCGAGTACTGTTAAAGAATATAGGCTGTGGCTGTTTTCGAGGTGGTTAATTCCGTTGCCCCACTAAAAACCAACTCAGGCGCCATGACAACACCAATATCTCCAGCGGATGATACTAAAGATGGTTATCCTGAAGGGGACAAGAGTGCACGCGCCTATATACCCGGGTAATCAGTTGGGATGCGTTCGGCGGTGAACAAATACTGATCGCACAGCTGTCTGTACGCGATCTCAGGCGGAGAAGGGACGATATAATGGTAAAACAGTGTATAACCCTATTGTAAACGTATGAACATGGGGGATCTCAGGTACGCAATGGTAACTGAAAATGAAGGCCAAACAAAACCACATGCCAGCCAAGCGCGACTCACCACTCCCACAAAAACTAACCAGACTAGGTCTTGAGTAAAGTTTCAACATTCCATGTGCTCTAGATTCGGGATCCATGCCATGATACGCCCCTGGAGAGCTAGTATTCCTAGATTGCAGCCTGCAGGGGCTCAATTTGTATCTTGAATTGACGTCGCTCCTCAGTTATTGAACTGAGCATCACTCGTGTCCCATGTATCCAAAGAAATTTTATTGAGATTTTGATTTAGCCCACCCTTGCGCTTCGGTATTAAAAAAATCTTCACGCTCGAAATACTGTACGGACTGTGACGCTTGGTATAATATATACTGATAATATGGTACTCTTAATTTCGTTTGCTCTAGACATCAAGTACGGCCTAAGACTGCCACCGAAAGATAAGATCAAGTAAGTCTAGGGAACTCGGGAATGACGGGAATTTAAACTAGAGCTTCTCAGCTCGCGGGGATTTCTACAAGGCATGGAACTAGGGTCACAGTTGCGCTTGCGAATCCTACAAGCACTCTATACTTCCGGTTATACTAGGTACTAGTTCTTGTTATTGGGAGGCTCGGGTCTCGAACATGCAAAGGTCCCGCCCTGTCTGTTCAACGGTAACAGGTAGTGATGATGAGGGAAAATATTACCTTCTGCGTATCTAAAGAAAGAAAGAGAGCTTACTTTCTAGAGAGAGCCTGCAGTATGGCGGGAGTAAATCTATAGCAATTGCGTAATTCACTCTACAATCGTGTCCGGATACTATTACATGTACTTACTTCCCTAACGCGAGTAATAGGCTCAAGCCGCATGGATATCTGCATGAAATTAGGGTCGATAAATTAACTTTAAATAAGCTCGCAAATTATATTAAGCTCGTGATCTTAAATTAGGAGCAATAGTGTCACTGTTCCGTAGACGTCAAAATCAACTTCCCGAGGTCTTTTCCACCGAATTTCGTTCGCTAACTTGGCCGAACCTGTAATACACACAACTAATATACCGCAAACTACTCAACCTCCTTCCTGCATATATCTTCTACTTTTCGTTAGCGATCATAAACGGCCAATAGTGAAGCGGACGACCATTCCCGCCAACTGGGGCCTAAACATTGATTTCAACCTTGTAGTGTGAGGTAGAAAAACGTGTTTGCAATCCATCGCTTTCGGTTGCCTTCAATAACAGACCCGACACCCTTTTGAAACGTTCTCGCAGGTTCATTATGAAAGTCTATAGAGCTCCGGAGCGCACTTAATATGGCTCGCTGGTTGCTTTCTTCCGAGTTTAGAGGAATTGCTAGCTAGTCAGTTCGTACGGAGAGTGTGCCCTAGCTATTACAAACCTCCATGTAGCGAAGCTACTCGCGATCTCCTGGCAGTGATCAGCTGCAGAAAATATCCCTCCACCAAATTTAAATACCTGCTACGTAAACCGGGTTCAGGCTGATTAAATTTCGGCTAAGAGGATGAAGGGCGAGTAGTAGGTGATATTAGACGATCCACTGATAAGAGCATTAATTGGTTCACAACCCGTTATTCGGTTTCATAATCAGTCTAATGTCTCATGGATCGCCACCCTTTGTAAGGCTTATGATCATTCGGGACTCACCTGGATATGGTAGCTGAGTGTGCATGCATGCGTACAAGGCATGCCCTGAATGCTGTACATATGAGCATACCTCAAGCACCCACGTAGATACATGTACAATCTATCATCACATGTTTACAGCATGTAACTTTATCGATGAAAATTCCGAAATTTATACCATGCTTTTCACGTAGTCCCTCAAACTCGACAATTAAGTAGTTTGTAGGTTGCCTACATATATCGGGCGATTAAGGTCAAGTGATATGCTCATATCTTCTCGGCCCGATCAGATAATCCAACATCTGCCGCATTTCAGGGATGTTTTCTGCACCCCATCAAACCCTCTTGGTATCAAATGGTATTCCTCCCGGCATTTGACATGTTTTGTCTCATCGAGAATGTGCATGGGACTTGGGCGTGGGGGAGGTGACGTGTACTCTATATAAGGTGTGGCTCGCCACTGTCACGTTTCTGCTAGCTGTATATAGCTAAACAGTGGGGGTTTTAAGCCTTCATGATTTCGCGTTATTACCCTTTTGGGCATTTTGTAGTCACCGCCACAGAATGTCCTTCCCAATCAAGGAGTCAACCAAATTCCCAGTTGCGGCCCTCAGCGTGCGCAGCACCAAGAGAATCACGAGACTACTGATCTGTTGTTTTCTTGTTCCTAGATTAGCCTAGCCGCATGTATTCCGCAGAACATTCGCTACCACGTAAGTTTCCCCGCGCCCAGAGTTTTCCCCTTGCATTCCTACTCCACACTTCCCCTCGCTTTGATGGCCAAATATAGCTTGCCACGGGTTTGACCGTGTGGGGTTTTTCTCTTAGATCTCGAGTATCTCCGCACAATGGATAAGTCACGGTAGATTTGCCGCAGGCGCCTACTGCACAATTCCACCTAAACCAACCCCTTCTATACGTCGCCCATTCCACCCAGTCTCTTTGTCTATCGTCTGTCTCAATAGTTATCAACAAACGAGTCCACAAGATTGTTGAATTAGACTTTCGTGCCTATTTTTTGTTGGTCACGTGGGTCACGTGATATATGCACTTATTCTTTAAGCATTGTACCTCCTTCTTACACTTCAATCAATCAAACTTTATTCTCGTTCAACAGAGATACTCACAATCCGCCTACAGCAACTGCAGTAACGCACACACAACACGATACTCGACCACCCACAGTTAATCTGCGCCAATTCCAATTCCAATTCCAAACGTTATGACTTAGTCTCAATCTAGTCCTCTAGTTCTCACAACAATGTGTGTCGACTCAACCACCACTAACTATGAAAACGCCCCCCGTCTCGAAGCCGAGGTAATTCCTTTGTCACTTTGTAGCCCAGTTCCATCTGACATAGCCCTGCAGCCCAATCCCCGCGAAGACTTGGACTACTACTCTGACCCCTACTCCTCCACCAGCAGCCTCACCAGCACAATTTCCAACTACATCTACGAAAACGGCCGCCGCTACCACGCCTACCGCGAAGGAAATTACGTCCTCCCCAACGACGAATCTGAGCAACACCGTCTGGACCTCGTACACCACATCATGCTTATGCTCCTCTCCGGGGGGCTCCTAGTCACGCCGATGCCCGAGAACCCGCAACGGATACTAGACCTGGGAACGAGAACTGGGGCCCGGGGCATCGATTGCGCAGAGCTAGTGTCGTTCATGTGATCGGAGGAGGGGAGGGCTGACATTTCCAGCGAATTCCCGTCAGCCGAAGTCATTGGAAATGACCTCTCGCCCATTCAGCCAAGTGGGGTCCTGCCGAATGTTAAATTCGAGATCGACGACTTTGAGCAGGACTGGCCTTATGAGGAGGGAACGTTCGATCTGGTACATGCGCGGACGCTGAGCAGGAGCGTGGCCGATTGGTGAAATATGCATAGAAAGGCTTTTTGTGCGCTCAAGATGGTGGGATTTGGGAGGTGCAGAAACGTGGGTTTGCGTTCAGGGTCTTTGGTGGAGGCGGCTAACCTGTGGTTAGCGGCTGTGTGGGCATGGTCTGACGATGGAACACTGAAGGATGATAGTTACTATATGCAAATGTGCGCACTGCATCCTTTCCCTCTCCGTTTCCCTCGGAAACTAACCAACCCAGGCAATACCTTACCGAAGAAGCCTCCGTAAAGATGGGCCGGTGCTTCAACACCGCCGCTTACCAAAAGAAATGGATGGAAGAAGCCGGCTTCGTCGACGTAGTCGAAAATATTTACATAGCACATCATTCCCCTCCCCCGCCCCCTCCCAAGCCCAGCTAACATCCATATAGCTCCCCTTCGACACCTGGCCTAAAGACGACAAACTCAAAGAGATCGGCAGCATGCAGAAGATGCAGCTTCAGGACGCGCTGGAACCATATTGTCTGGAGCTGTTCACTCGGGTGTTGGGATGGAGCAACGAGCGGGTTATGGAGTTTTTGGGGAAGGTGCGAGAGGAAATTAGAGAGGGGAAGCAGCATTCGTATACTAAGGCGTATTTTGTTTGTGGGAGAAAACCATAGGAGGGGAGATGAACGATAAAACGAGTGATATGACATGGTTTTGTTTGAAAGGGCAAAGAAAACTGTCATACTCTAGCTAGAGTAAATACAGTATGAATAAACAACAAAACAAGGGCAAAGAAATATGGGAGATACTGAAGACGGAGTTATATTTGCGTGAAAGGACATCGTCAGCCCCAGCTTAGCATAGATCCCATCCCGCAATCTTATTCATAACTCGGTAGATGAAGGAGATGCTTCCTCACTTTCTTTGGGGATACAGGTGTGATGCTGTCATTTTTATAATGTATCACCTGTAATGGAAATATAGGACTGAGAAATGAACAATGAATGTCGCCTGTTATCAGCTTTTCAGATATGCAGCTTAGGGAGATGTCATTAAGCTTCGCCGTCCGAGCAGTACGGTCATATTGTCATGTAAACGGTGAGCACAGTAAATAAAATAGGCACGTAAGCTATGCCGACGTCACAAGGGTTAGGGTCCCTGTTCAAACATTCATGGAAGCCTACTGAGGAGGCTCTTTGATAAACATTTTGTACGTTCGTTTGCGCAATTGTGAAGTCACAATATAGATTTATTCTGGTGGGGGCGTTTGTGAAGAGAAGTCTCTTCTGAAAACTGTTCGGCTGCCTTAATTTACTACTAAAATTGAGTTTTGATGGAATTATAGTGAAGTTTTTGGGGTTCGCCTTCGGAGGTAAAACTCGTAAACTTGGTTTTGATTAATTTTGCAGCTATAGTTGGGTTGGCTACCACTCCAAATTGCAAGGTCTGTCCTTGAACTCGATATTTGTATGGTAAGTCCGACTTACACATGGGCAACCGAACACGCCCTCGGAGGGGAGCATGAAAATCCTGAGCAAAGACAAAAATGAAGTGGGCCCGAACCCGGATTTGAACCGGGGACCTCTCGCAATTGAGACTTAGGGAGCGACCCTAAGCGAGAATCATACCACTAGACCATCCGAGCCGATCGATGGAAAGTGAGGGGTATACTTCAATATATTCACCGAATAAAACCAAACTCTGTTGTCTATATCCCTCTTCATCGACCCTCTTTGACACTCATTATTTCCTCAAAATAATTTTGTCCTGCGTTGATGGCAGCGGAAGGGGGCATCGAATTTCTCAATGCCTATACCCCCAGATATCGACAGCAAGACCATAGTAAAGTGTGCATGTGATTTGATTATAAAGTTTCCAGGTACTGGTGCTTGATGTGGGGAAAAAACTCGGCAAATAGGCAAAAGTTTACTTACAGCTCACAATTTGTGGGAGTAAGTGAATGGAAAATAAGTGGTGTCGTTGAAAGTCGCGTTGCAACTTCATGGCAAAGTTAATGAGTAGTCATGTCAAGGTTAATGCCTGAAGTCATTGTGATAGGTTGTGTTAGCAATGAGTGCCCACTACGTTTTTATCACCCGCAACACGACTCTCGAACAGCGCACAACCGGAGGGAAGACGCATAAAAAAACCTAGAGTAATAAACTTTTAAAAAACTGTAGATGGATAACTGCATAAAACCCGAAAAAATTAAACCATCAGTTGGCCAGATCCTCCCGTTTAGTAGCAACCTTGTGATCCTCCCTCACTTTAGTGATATTAACCTTTAACTGTTCTTCCCAATTGCAAATCACTTCTAATACCTCCTGCATCTTTGGTCTCAAAAGACCGTCCGTCAATGCCATCCTCCTCTCCAAATCTACGACCTGCACCGGCACCTCGATCTCTACCTCCTTTTCAACCCCATCATCATAGTCACCCCGCCAGGCCGTTTCTATGAGAATATCGATCCACACCCTTCCCAAAGAAAAGACCATCGCTTTCTCCTTCTCTTCTTGTGTGACAACCGTGAAAAATTTGTAGTATCCAAACGGTGGGTTAGAGTAGTAGTTCTTATCGTCATACCCTGGATAATTGCGCAAAATTGCGGGGTTGGTTAGATCCTGCGCCCAATGTATTTCGCAGCTATTCATATGTTCTGGGGTAGATTTCTGCGCTTCGTTCACAATACGGGTGTTGTACCCTCCGGTGGGACAATGTTCGCACGTGTTTCCGCTGTCGGGCAATATTCCTAGAATTTTATATTCCCACCAACGGCAGTAGTGAAGACGGAAGTACTCATGTCCCGTCGTTACTGCGGGTGAATTGGGGAGATTTACGGGGTTGATGGGAGACCACGTCCAATGTTTCTCACAACCGTTCCAATGCTTGGGAGTTGATTCTCGGGGGGCGAATGATTTGTAAGTGTAAGTGGTGTTGGTCGGACAGAGCTCGCACTGCTTTTTCTTTGCTACTTCAAAATTTTCGTGCTCGACTGTTTCCGGTGCCCTCCACCTGCTGCGATTCCCGGCCTGCTCAAAATCAAGCAGCAAAACATCCAGCCCGGGAGTAGTGATGAGTACATTGTCGGGCTTTAAGTCGGAATAAAAACCTGGATGATTGGGGCCATTACCGTGGCGGAGAATATGCATCAACGCCTCCGCGAGTTGGCGACACCATTTTACCTTAGTTAGCTGCCGGGAAACGGGGTCTTTACACGGGTAGCAGCTCGCAGCTGTAGTTGTCTGGTAACGCGGGTGGTATGCGAGCACCTCATGCAGGCTAGTTCCTTGGATATACGGCATCAGGAAACCGCAGATAGGTATCCTTCGTCGGATGTTGTAGATATCGCCAGCCATATCATCGACGGACCCTTTATAAGCCCCGCTAGTTGGAGACACCAGTGCGACTGGCACGGGCATGATGTGGGGGTGCGGCGGAATCGAGAGCAGTAAACGCAATTCGTGATATAGATACTTCCACCCCCCGATACTCCGCTCTATCGTCTTCAAGACATATCCTTGTGTCGATGAACAATCTCGGTGGATAACAGCATGGACCTTATTGCCTTCATTATGGATACGGTTGAGAAGTTTCAGGGACTCGAGAGGTACGACGGGGAGGGACGATGCGGAAGTTTGTAGCTTGAAGAACGGACTGTCGGCCGCCCACTGGCGTTCCAACTGGATTAAAGATTGAATTAAGCAAAGCCTGGATGCACCGTCGACGTCGGCCACGAATCCGCTATCGAGGGCAATGCGGAGGCTTGAGTCTAAATTATTGAAGGCTGGTGGATGGCAGTGAATATTGTGACGAAGCAAGCAACTACCTGCGTCGCTCCGAGAGGGCGTGTCCTTATGGGTGAGACCAGTTGCGTTCACTGGTAAAATGCCCATTTCTAATAGCTGTCGGAAACTTGGAGATTGCTGCTTTTGCCGATAGCGACGAATAGGTAGGTAGTACTAAAGGAGAGAGGAGTGAGAACGACGGCAGCAAGGGTGCTTATGCGTACGTTTAAAAATACTTAATTGTTGGGACAGTTTCAGATAGGCACAATTGCTGGTCTGTTTTGGAATCTGCCCAATAACTTGGCAATGGGGGTGATCTGTTCGAACTTTAAAATTCGGCCTTTGACAGAAGCGGTTTATTGATTGGAGGCTGAAGGGCGGGGAAAGACAGAATGCACACGTGTCGAGCTGCACTGAAAGGCCAATGAGGTACATAGGTGGCTGCGAGATCAAGCAGTGGAGAACATAAACTCCCAACCAAGCCACACGATTGTCCCAACCAATCACGGAAAAGATGGGGTCAAGTTTAATAGGATTCAAAGTGGGGACTTCAACTCTCTCTGTCGATCTTGCCAAATAAAACATTAATAAACTTGGCGCCGACTTTTCCCAACCATGGAGGCCACATCTGTCGCAGGACCCCCAGCCGAAGACACAGCTGAGTATAAATTTTTGCTCAAGACACCCGTTGAATCCAACTCAGCACGAATCCCGCATTGCCTTCCCTCGAACCAAACATACCATAATGAGGGAACTGTAGAAGTAATGGTCTACCAGGACAAAGATTCAAATTATGAGAATATATTGTGCTAAAGACCTCGGGATGTGAAGGATGTGAAGGAGGAAGTTAACCTTTCTACTCCTACTGTTCCAATAACTCCTCACTCTCCTAGCCATTGCTGGTTGGGGGGGGGGGGCTTGCCGCCGGTACCAGGGCCGAAGAAGCCGTGGAAAAATCAGATGAGAAACTGGAAACTCCTTCAGGGGTCTTCTCCTCTAGCTATTTGGTGTCTTCAACCTCCCGTCTCAGACTACCATAGTCAACTATCTCAACCACACTGCTTAATCAGTCTTGGGATCCTCCCTCAAGGCAAATGTCATTATCCATAAACACAGCTGCCTCTCCGCTGCTTCAGTGACCGCTACAACGTGGTCCCTTGTGGGACCGGCCGTTTGCAAACTGTTGCTTATCCGTATAGATTCCCGATATGATGTATTGCCCGTGACACCGAACAAATATATTCCAAGATGTCGAGAACAGATCTTCGACCACAGATAGGGTGAGATGCTTCTTTGCCACTTTAAACACACAGCAGGCGCTTCGGATGGAGACGGCATGCACCCACGCCACACACATTCGCAATATACCTTCAGGACCTCTTCGGTGTGATGTCAGTTTTTTCAAGGAAACTATTGTCTTTATCAGCTGGTGTTCTGTATGAGACGTAACCAAACGAGATCTCAGTAGAGCTTGGGATGTCTCGCTTCGTGGCCCTCACAGCTTTGTGGTTTTGGGATTTTGGGTAAAGTTTTGGCGGTAGTTTTGAGACATCTTGTGGCTATATTAAGCAGCAAATTTGCTTTTGAAGAATGCTTAAGTATATTTTTTATTTGCTTTTCAAGGCTTTGCTCTATATACGAAGCCATAAGGGTATGACAGGGCTGCCATGGTCGGAGAGAGGTAGATGGGTTGTGAGAACGCAGTACCGAGTGCCTTACTATCCCTTTCTGCCTAACCAACCATCGGCATATTAATCACAATTCATCACTCATGAGATCCCGAGTTATCCCGGGACCTCTCAAAAATTGTCCTGAGATATCTCGCCCCGTCTCTATTAAAGTCTTTCGGCCCCGGGCCAAGATCGGAGAGTCCCGAGATATCTCCTCTCGTGCACAATACTGTTATCAACACAAATCCGGACCCGATAATTCGGACTCGGCCACTCTAGCTTTTGCAAGAACACAGCTATACATCACTGTTCTAGCAATGGTGTACTGTGATTCCTGGGTTTCTGCATTTATATTATCGGTTATTCGTTTTATACTTTAGAATTCTTTCTATATTATCATCTCTTCCCGTAGGACTGTGTTGCCGTCCTTCTCGGACTCACGCTTTGTAATTATTAACAGTTTTTCTAACGGACCGATGGGATGGCTGAGGTTAACTGCTTCTAATTTTGTATGTAGTAGTTGAGTTGCTAACGATCCGGCGCCCTATCTCATTTTCTCCAGTTCGAAGCTGGCAGCCAGTGTTCCGAAAGGGCCTGGCCAGCCATCGGGCTTTGACGGGCTTTTCAGATGGCCGGGCAGACCGTGATTTCTAAAGCCCGGGCTGGCCTGGCTGTGTTCACATAAGCCTGCGGGCGCCAGCGCCGTCCGCCGGCAAGCCTACATAGCTTGAAAGATGTAGGCCGGGGAAAAGTGCATTCACTCTGTCCTGCATTTTGGAGGTCAATATTAGAAATCGTTGGGGTGAAAATAGGTACGTACTCTCGAAAGCCGAATATATAAAAACAAGCTCCATGCCCGCCTGGAGATAATCCAAACTTGATTACTCTACTATCATAGTTGAAAATTGCCCTCAGTATATCACTCGACTTGCAGGCGCCTACGCAGGTCTCGTCACAGATTTGGTCACGTGCATTCCAGTAGGTTTGGTCACGACCACTAAGGTACCACCGGCGTTTGTTTTCCTCTACTAAGATTGTTTGTCTCTACTACACCTTTCGCTTCTCTAGCTAGGCTTCTCCACCACTAATATTGGCTTTCACACCTCCCTAAAAGCTAAGAATAGCTTCGTCTGACACCCATTTTATGTTTATCCATGAAAGCCCTCGGGCCGGCCTGCATATCTCAATTTATGGAGGCCGGCCCGCAGACTTTAGCAGGGCCCTCGTGCTTTTAATTTAAAAAGCCTGGCCCTCGTGGGCTTTGAGATTACCGGCACAGCTCGGCCACCACCAAAGCCCGAGAAAAGCCCGCGGGCCGGCCGGGCCCGTTTCGAACACTGGAAGTAAGCAGTAGACCTAGATGCAATTACTCACTCACCACCTATCACGCACCACTTACCACTCCATTATCTGTGGGATTTTCAGACTCTAATGGTGAGTGGCAAGTGAGCAAACAAGTATGAGTCTACTTATGTGAGTCTACTTATGTGAGTCTATTGATGACTTCAATCTATCAGTGACCTCATTTCAGAGCGTTCAGTAGCCCAATAAGCAGCACCAATGAAGCAGTTCGAAGCAGTTCCGAACCAGTCTTTCCTGCAACATAAACCCATTCAAGCGGTGTAGTTCACCAGCCTGAACTAGTCCGAACCACACAGCGAACCGTCGGTCCGAACTGGTTCATCATCAAACCGTTAACATCACTAGCTGAGTTCCCGAGATGAACAGGAATTACAATATCAAAGAAATCCTGATTGAAGTAACATTGCAATGCAGCCTGCGAGTGTATCAAATTTTGGAGTAGCTCTGGCATGTTTTCTGGTTTTAGCTTTTTGTCCGTCATGACGAAATGCGAGAAATTACACTACACGTTCTCAAAAGCCCTCGGCAACGTTACGGACTCGTTAGTGTGCTTCCGCAGATTACCACCCAGCACAAAGCCGAGCGTCATCATGGCGTCCTTTCCAAACATCACTACTAGCAACCACATTAGCTTGAACGTGGACAGTATTCCTAAGCAGCCAGGCCCGGCCGCCCTGCATGAAGCCGGGCCTGATCGTCGCTAGTGCAGGCTACCAGATTGTAATGGTTGTTGAATAGTGTACTAATTTATCTATATAGAAGAGACACAAAGACCGTATATGTACAATCTACCATATGCGTACGCGTATGCACTACCTGACATGAGACGCATAACCCTGGTCCTGATGCATATCCTCATACAGTCACAATCTTCAT
>Ga0307515_10003564_pt1 | contig 32692 bp, 28 predicted proteins | sample 17_EM_MG_FD_194513 | JGI IMG/M metagenome (GOLD analysis project Ga0307515, IMG submission 194513) | Populus trichocarpa ectomycorrhiza microbial communities from riparian zone in the Pacific Northwest, United States - 17_EM | ecosystem: Host-associated > Plants > Roots > Unclassified | place... | reverse complement strand
ACATATGTATGTTAGGACTTTAATTTTTTTTTTGCAAGAGATGAAAAGTGCTCGTTCTTGGTTCGTGGCTTTTATCATTTTTAGGATTTTATCTTGTCCATTTTTTTTTAAGTTCTGCATGTGGCAAATTACTTTAAATAAAATCATTATGTTATATTTGGACATTGTTATCAAATAATTATTTTTTAAAAGTTCTGCATGTGGCAAATTACTTTAAATAAAATCATTGTGGTATATTTGGACATTTTTATCAAATAATTTACAATCAAATAATTATTAATTTATTTAATTAAATAAATATATATATATATATATATATAGTTATTAAATAATTTACGTAGATATAGGCTTTCACATGAAAAAAAAATAAAAAACAATTTTTATGAATATAAATTATATATAATTATCTCACATTAAAAAAATTAAAAAATAATTTATATAAATATAGATTATAAAAAAAATATAAGACATGAAATATAATATAATTATTATATTTTCAGGTTTATTTATTTTAAAACCCGGTCAAAACCCTAGGTTTCCAAATTCTAGATCAATCTCAAAGAGCTTACATAAATATACGATCTTCTGGCATGACTTTTTAATTAATTAATTAATAGTTATAGATCGATATATATAATCACTCTAAATTATTTGTTTGTTTGCAATCGTTCGTTGTATATATGAAAAGACAATTTTCTTACATCTGATCTGATCGTAAAAAAATTGTCACTGACAGTCAAGAGATTGAAATATAATTCAATAAACCGTAGGTTATTGCAATCATGTCTTAAATTAATACGTTGTTATAAACTAGAAGGTCAAAAGATAATTTTGTCTTTGGACAAAATCAAAACAAAAGATAATTTTTTTATTTGGGCCGAATTAAAAACGAAACCTTTCTTTCTTATTTTTTTCTTCACAAAGTTATTTATCAAGCATTAAACTTCTTAATTTTACTTTGATATTCAAACTTTTTGGTGTTATAATTCAATCCATAATTATAAGAAAATGCAATCTCCTTTAAAATCGATAGCAAAGCACTCAAAGTACAAACAATAATATTAGAGCATCTCCAACGAAGTTGCTAAATAGATAGCTAAAAATAAAAAAAATAATATTTTGGCTTTTCTTTACTTGTAATTCATACTCCAAGGGAAAAGTCAAACAAAATGCTAAAATACCTTTTATTTCTCACAAATATTATTCTTACACATCTCTCAAAAGAGTCAAAACTAACAAAGTGGGGCCAACAAAATAATAAGCCAATTAAATATAACCATGTGGAAAAAAAATAACATCAAAATCATTAAAAAAAGTAAAACACTTACTTATTCTACTCTAATATAATTAACTTTTCAAATGGTTTTTTTTCCATTGAAATATACATGGTAAAAAAAGCTATATTTATACTATTCAAAATACTATTTTATCAATTTACTTCTTTGAAATAGTATTTTCCATTGGAGATGCTCTTATGCCATGCTCGCACCAAGACTATGTATGAAAATCGCTTTGAATATCATTAAATTAACTGTAATTACACATCTTTGTTTGCTTTAAGTATACCTATCCATGTGTGCAAATAAGTTGTTTGCAAGCAAAGATAAGAGCTTTTAATGTCCTACAGCTGAAGGTGAAGAAATGGCTGTTCATCAGGTAGGTGGGCATGGCAGGAGACGTGGACGTCACTTCCATGGCTTCATTATTTATCCATCTCCATTGTGATTTTAATATTTCTTGGGTCTATCTTAGGAGTATGGACTGATTCTTGGATGGGTTTACACTAATCTGAAAGCAAATGCAATCTGGAATTATTAATGACGCCAGGAAGAGACAGAAGTTGGGCTGCTGCATTGGCTAAGCAGAAATTAATTTCTCCACCTAACATTAAGATAGCTTCAGATCTTCTCTCCTCCACTGGACCACCATCGGACGCTGTCGTGAGATCAGAAAAAGAAATAGTAGCATCCAAATTAAGCTGTATTAAATAAGACCACGTGTTGTAGACCGTAGGCGGGCCAAAATGCCTCCCTCCATCAACTTGTATAAGAGTTGGATTGAATTTTTCAACACCTTTAACTCGCCACCTATTTAATACGCAAAAAAAAAACAATTATTTAAAGCTAGTTTTACATTTTATTTTTTTTATGGAACCTAAAAAAAAACAAGGAATTATACGGTAAATAGGTTGTCCATTAAAAAAAAAAACCCTACCACATCTAACTACACCACAGTACTCTCATTAACCCTCTAAATATACTTTGGAATTGAACTGGCAGATTCCAGTTTATTTAACTATATATATTTGCAAATGAGTGGTGGAGTCATGACTATATTTGTAAACGGCCGTGAGAAAATATAGAATGGTTAGATGGAATCGTTCCCTAAATAATTTTAGTTAACATGATTGATCCATTGCTGTTTTCTAACCAACTGTTTGATCTCCACGTAATTAATAATTAGTAGGTAATAAGCAATTAGCCTACATGATCTGACTGCATGTATATATTATATAATATTTTTAAACTTTCGATAGAAAAAGGCATCGAATCCTAAATAAAAGCGTTTTAGTAAGATAGATTTGTATGATAAGACTGGAGGCTTGACACGCGAGCATTACGTTGTTATCGTTCATGTTCATGTTCATGTTCATGTTCTTTCCTCAAAGAGACAGGAGACAAAAATAATAATAATAAAAAAAAAAACATCTCTTGCCTAGCAATGCAATGTGTTAAAAATTGAAGTTCAAGCCTTCACGGAAACTCTTTCTCGTTAGTTATAGTTTCCTTGTAAGACTCCGCACTATAAAGTGCGAACCTTTTTTTAATATATGATAAAATTCATGCATACGGAGAATATATATGCATACATATGATTAATTTTTATTAAAAAAATTATTTAAATTCTTATGATATGTTTGGTTGGATGAGTGGATCATAAAATGTAATGGTTGGTTATATTATTTCTATATTTGATTATGTAATTTTTAGAATTGTAATGTAATTAATGGACAATTGCAATTGCAATTACTCATCACAATATATTATAAGTATTATATAGAAAAAACTATCTAATGAACCATTATATGGTTAGTATCTAAGAGTTATAATATATGCATCTAATCATATATTTCTTCATTATAATGACTAAACTATATTTTTATAGAAACACGATCTAGAAATACTTGCAAATAAAGATCAATTTATTCATAAACATAAAAATATAAGGATTAAATTAAAAAAAATTTAGGATCTCCATTACATTACCAAGGTTTTGCAACTAAATTACTAAACAAAGGAAAGTAATAAATCATTTCCTTCCATTATATTATATATATTTTTTATTATATTATACATTTTATTACATTACATTATACCATTCCAAACATGTCATCAAATTTATAAAATTAATCAAATATTTGAAATATAGAGGAATATAAATTAACTAAATCATAGAGTTTAAGTCTCACCATGATATATATATATATAATGCATGGATATATTTCTAGACATAATTTATGGATGGATGTCTTGCATATTTATATGTGAATTAAAAAATATATGTAGTAGAAAATCCATCAGGAATATTCTCTCTTATTAACTCTCTTGCTTGCAAAAGGCTAATTGTGGAGAGTCGAAATAATTAACGAAATAATTAACCACACAATTTAGGGGCTAAAACGGCATCAATAATTAATAAGAAAATAAATATGAACAGGCAAGCCAAATACACAGGACTAACGTGGGAAGAACGTTAAGCACGGGAAGACGTAATAAAAAAATAAAATAAAACTAAGAGCTGAATAAAGCATATTCTGACGTCTTTATCTCATATTCCGTAAACTGGCTATAAATATACATTTCCGGACTCAACCCCAAACTGCATTCTAATTCTAAAATCTATCTTTAAAACAAGAGTTCGTTAAGTAATCCAAGTCTAGAAGTTGTATTATTGAAGATGAAACTCAACTTTTCAATCTTAATCAAGCTTGCGATTATACAATACCTTTCAGTTCTTTGTGTTTCTGAGGATTTTGGTTTTTTCTACTTCGTTCAACAGGTTAGCTAATATATATACGAGTACATTTTTGTTTCATTAATATATACTTTAGCCAGCCAGGTACTTAGATACATATTAATGATTATACGTTCCGAACGATTCTCTTAATCAGTTAATCTTCCTTCCTAGCTTTGAGATTTTTCTTATCTCTTTAACTAATTGCTGAATGCTGATTGATTAATTATCTGTATGCATGTTCATGCAGTGGCCAGGATCATACTGTGACACAAAACATAGCTGTTGCTATCCAAGGACTGGAAAACCAGTTGCAGATTTCGGCATTCATGGACTTTGGCCTCAGAATGAAGATGGCTCGTACCCACAAAACTGTAACCGGGATAATGCTTTGGATGAAGACCAGGTACATACTCAAACTTGAAGCTCACAGTATATCTGTTACAAGAATCACTGGAGATAGAATACAGAAATTATTGCTTCATCCGAGGTAAATTAATTTCCCTGCTGGGGTTGAAATTAAGGAAGAGTAAACATGATGAGTCTATAAGATCCATCAACTGATCATGGCACGCATAAATATTATCACAAGAAACAACTGCCTATATATACCCTCACGCATCACCTTATATTACTTCATATCTCCTAGCCAGGCCCTGATCCAGTTCTTTCTTTCCAATTTTCATTGATCATCCACAGAGAAGATATCGACTTGATTAATTTCCAGACCGAAAACTTTAATTTGCATCTCTTGTACAAACTAATCTTAACATGTTCTCTGTCAGAAAAAAAGAGAGGCACTTATAATTAAGTTGTTATTTACTAATCTATATAATATTTGCTTTCGTTGTAATTCATAAAATAAAGTGTTTCTCCTGTATTTTCGGCTAAGCATGGGCAATTAATGTACTTGCTAATCCGACACTGGTCTTTGACGTCACTTTTCCATTAATTACTTAATCCCGAAGGGCAGGAACTTAGGAAAGACAACGTTTAACCTATTTTTTCTAATATTTGGGGACTTTGACCTGTACAAGTGGTGCCGTACCAAATTTTCTTTTGCTTGGGGGTTCTCCAAAAGCACAGATTAGAGCTACCTCACCTTGAAATCTGAAACTTTAGGAATGGGAAACAACCATACTTTTAGGTGATGGTTGGGTTATTGGAAAAAAAATAAAAAAATACCACGGTTTCATAGCTGGTCGCATAGAAGATAATTTGATATACTAACCATTTTGTGATATAATAACCAATGAACCACGTAAAAGAAAAGAAAAGGGAAAGGTATTTTGTATTGGAAACATCTTAAGCATTGAAAATTCTTTCTGGTGGAAAGTTTAAGGAGAAAAGTTGACATTTAATTGAAGCCATTTTAATATAAATAATTACCATGGTTGTAAAAAAAGCTATATCGTTAATTTTTTTTTTTTGTTGATATCTGTTTAGATCTCAGACTTGACAAGCAGTTTGCAAAAGGATTGGCCATCACTGTCCTGCCCCAGCAGCACTGGCTTCAGGTTTTGGTCACATGAATGGGAAAAGCACGGGACATGCGCTGAGTCAGAAGAAATTGACCAGCACGGTTACTTTGAAGCAGCTCTTAAGCTGAAGGAAAAGGCAAACCTTCTCCAAGCTCTTGATAATGCAGGTGCGTGTATATATGGACTCTCAATTATTCACTATTCTTTTCCTAGTCTTGATCAAGGAAGCCATTAATTAGATATTGTTTCTAACAATAATGGGCTGCTCTACAAAATATGGTGCAGGAATTAAACCAGACGATGAATTTTATGACTTGGACAGCATAAAAGAAGCTATAAAAGATGCTACTGGATTTACTCCTGGCATAGAGTGCAATATCGATGCATCCAAAAATAGCCAGCTCTACCAGGTTTTCATGTGTGTAGACATTTCTGGGTCAGAATTCATAGAATGTCCGGTGCTACCAAAGAGAAGATGTGCATCTAAGGTTCAGTTTCCTAAGTTTTAGATGACTGCTGTTATCTTAGGGGAGAAAGATTCTGCAGTATTTGTGGGTTATCTGACCGTATTCCTTCCTTTATTGAGCCTCTGGCTATAAAATTGCATGAGCTTGGCTATGCATCCTGTAATAACATGTCTTCTGTAAGTCTTTGTTAATGCATTGATTTCCTTTATACCCTTGCAAAAAATAGTTTCATTCTGAAAGAAAAAGAAAGAAAGAAAGAAAAAGAAAATTCAGTTTCGTTTCTGATCAGGATCTGAAAAGGGGAAAACCCAGCTCATCTTTCACCTTCATGGGCCAAAAGCCCACTCTATAATCGGCAGTCAGTATCTGTATCCATCGGAAAAACATACCGGAAGTCTAGAAGCTAAGATCCTCCTTGCTGATGCCCAATTGAAATTTCTAAAATCTACTCAATTCAATGCATTCATTAAATTGATGGATGGATATTCTACGTTTTGTAGTTCGCTGTGTTTGTTTCATAAGAAGTCCCAACAAGCCTGGTTAACTGAAAGCCTAGTTTTCCATCCTCCTCTTTTCAATACAAGAGAAGAGAGCTTTGTTCTTATTTCCTTTCTCGTCCCCTCAGCTTTAGATCCGTGGCATTAGAAAAGGTAATCTCTCAACCACGAAACTCGTTATCGGTTTCATGAAATCAATCCCCAGTCAGTGTCGCGTCCCACCTGCGGGGTAGCATATATCATGAGATGACGTTAAAAAGGCCATGTCGATCACCCATCAAAACCAACAAGATAGCCATGGCCATCAAGTCCATTCTCTCTTGTTGTCTCTGTTTTTCTTTTTCCTTTTTTTAAATTGCAATCCAGGGTATCCCGCTTAATATCATCGACGTGTCAACATGAAAATAAATGAATAAATAAAAATGATAGGTTCTGAAAAGAGTAATGCTTAATTCACATAAAGAACACTTCTAAAGACCTCAAGCTTGCAATATAATATAAATAAAAGCTAAATTGATTTAAATACCAAGTGCAATGGTGAAATAAATAAAAATAAAAAAACACGGTAAAATGAACAACAGGCATCAACATTGTTTTATAAAAGTGGTGTTTTAGTTTTAGTTTAACTTGCTAATAAGAATAAGGTTGACTTTTTAGTTAAACCCACTCAAAGTTGTTATATAATTAAAAACTAGCTGTAGAATCCAAAAAGAATTTCATATTTAATATTTTTGAGTTTATTTTAATTGGTTAATATAAAAAATAATTATAAAAAATATTATTTTAATATCTTTTGAAAAAAAAAATTAAAAAATAACACTTGTCGTTCTTTCATTTGCATCCTTTATGCGCGAAAACACTTAAAAGATGCCTTCATATTAAATTAAGTAAAAAATAAATAAAGCACAACCGAACATCACTTTTCTCGTATCTTTCCATAGTTGACTATGCAGTATAAAATTAACCAACACGGGGAGAATCTACCATCTTCCTTCCCCTTTCCCTTTCCCACCGATGAAGCATACTTTAGTTGTAGCTCCAAACGACAAAGATCCAACAACAAAACACAACCACCCTCATTTCTCTCCAGTTTTCTCTTCCTCGCCACCCACTCTCTCTCTGTCCGCAGATTCAAAATAAAATAAAATAAATAAAGAAACAGAGGTTAGTTTTTAGTTGTCTTTCTTAGCTTATATAGTTCAGTTACCGTTGCTCTTTCGAAACTTGTTTCTTTACATTGTCAATTTAATTTGCTCAAATTCGCTTTAATTTTTTATTTTCGTCGCTCTTCTTGGATCTGTCTTACTTTTCATTTGTATAAGCTCTCCTTGGTTTCCGAGAGAGTTGAGCAGCCGGTGAGGAATTTGATTCTTTGTTTGGAATTTGAAAAGTCTCTTCGTATAAAGCAAGCTGGCTGGCTGCATGTCTTAATTTGTACTAACTGGTGTTTTTTCTTTTTTTAAGGTTCGTGATTTTATTTTCTTGCATTTTCCCGGGAAACAAACAGGAGATAGGGCCAATGTGTGCAATTTTAGTAAGACAATTATTTCACGACGAAAAAAAGAGGAAATGCGCGTTGATTATTTTGAGCCAAGTTTGTATAAAATTCTTAGAAAATTAAATTTAATCAGTAAAGGGACAAAATCAATGAGCCTGAAGCGATTTGACAAATTCAATATTTTTTATTAACTTTTGTGAGAGTATTACTTGTAGTGTTAGTTTTATAATCAAACATTAAAACCGAAGTGGTCCCTACGTCATTAGTTCCGATGGTTAGTGATTTAACTGTATTACATAGTTATATCTGTTTGCCACTACCAGGTGGTCTAGAAGTTAAGAAGTCACCACACAATTTTAATGGAGCAAGCTTTTTCTTGTTTATTTCTTTATGGCCATCAAGGGATATAATAATAGAGCCACTGAAGTCGGATAGTGCCTGCACCCTTCTATTGGATCAATAGTGGCGGGCCAGGGAAGGCATTGACTGTGTGGACTTGTTCGTTAGTTTCATGTTTCAGTACAGTATGTATGATGGGCGTCCCTGAAAAATGTTGTGATAGTCATTTTTTCTCTTGGAAATTTATCAAAGCTGAAAGAGATTGTGAGTTTCGGATATTTTGAATTGGAAAGAAAACTGTGTTTCTTGTTTTGAGTGTTGATCTGGAAATGAGGTGGACACACTTTTTGCTTGTGATCTATTTGATATTGCCTTTTGAAGCTTTCCGAGGGAACTCATCTCTGGAAGGTCTTGCATCCATTTTTGTTGTAAACATCATTTTCCTGAGTGGTGAAGTTTCCTCTGTGTTCCATTAAAACTAGTTTCTTTTGTGTCTATCCTTAAAACTAGTATTGATTTTCCTAAGCACTGATGGACAGCCTGTTTTCCTTAATTTTGGTATTTCTATATGTTTTTGCATAATCTGATCATTCATGGAACCTTTAGCTATAATCAATCTTTTGGCACGTGCATGCACATTTTGGTAGTGTTTAGAGCTTTTTCTTAGCAAAATTTTCTACTTGTGAACAGATTAATGAATTTGGAATCTCGCAGCCTGGCAACAGTTAATGAATTTGGGATCTTGCAGCTTGGCAGCCTTCTGTGGAACATTTAATGAAGTTGTGTGGTGAATTTGGCATTGGTTCCAGAGTGATTAAGCTGTGGTTTGTCAGGACTGAAGTACATGTTTGTGAGCTTGCGAGGCTTGGTTGCTAGTTCAACCAGGTAGCTGACTGAGAATGAGAGGATCTAAAACTTCCTTGAAAATGAAATGATCCTTCTACATTTATCTCTCAGATTCTGGTTTTTATCTGACTGAAGATCAGAAGATGTCAACTGTTTGTCCTGTATATATTGATCTTTTCCTCTTTATTAGCACCCTGGCCTGGACTTCCATTGCACAAGTTTCTTAGAGATTCATTCACATGAAGAACATAAATTGTGGGATATTGGATCCTTTAAGCTCGATCACAAGAGAGATCAGTCTCAAGAACTTCGACGTCCCTGTTTGAACAGCGGAATGAAGAAGAGGTACAGTGGTGTTCTGTTTGCATCCTTGTTCATGTTATTGGTCCTTAGATATGGGCTCCTGAAAAATCCAATAGGAGAAATTTATTCGTTGAGTCCCTCCAATGCAAGTAAGCCTCTTGAATGGGTGCATCCTGCTTTTCAACCTGCAGTTCAAAATCCAGAGAATTCTTCTCAAGTTTTTTCTACAGATACCATTGTCTCCAGTCTGTTTGCTCTGAGAAATATTTCCAATGAAGAGCAAAAATCTCTGCAGACATGGAATCTACTAAAACACTTGATTGATCATGCTCAGGTTTTATCAAATGGAGTAGAAGCTATTAAGGAAGCTGGAAATGCATGGAGCAGCCTAATGGCTTCCATCGAAGAGGAAAGACTTGGTTATACAAATGAAAGTTCAAATAGGAGAGTAAAAGAGAAACAATGTCCTCATTTTCTTAACATAATGAATGCCACAGAGCATGATAATAGCGGTTATAAATTGTGGCTTCCTTGTGGCCTGACTCAGGGTTCTTCCATCACAATTATTGGCATTCCAGATGGTCTTCTTGGCAATTTTCGGATTGACTTAACCGGGGAAGAACTTCCTGGGGAGCCTGATCCACCCATCATTTTACATTACAATGTTAGGCTTCATGGTGATAAGATTACAGAGGATCCAGTAATAGTCCAAAACACCTGGACTGTGGCTCATGACTGGGGTGAAGAGGAGCGTTGCCCTTCTCCATCTCCTGAAAAAATTAAGAAAGGTACAAATATCTACCACATTTTTTTCACTTTCAATTCAACATAGATTTAATGTTTATGCTTGCCATGCATAGATTTAATGTTTATGCTTGCCATTTAATTTTGTGTTCATTTAAGTTTAATATCCCATTAATAGCAGTTAGGATCGGCTTCTGTATCCCAATTTGTTAGTTCTTTTATTGCCTTATGTATTTTCCCCTCAGGTCCATCGTAAAATTGTTGTTGTATATTGCATCATCCTATTAATAGCAATCAAATTGTGCATTGAGGTTTCTAAAACTTTCCATATTTAACGTAGAAAGCTAAAGTGGGCAACTAAACCCATTGGTCACTTTATCAAATTGTATCTAGATGAAGCTTTCTAAGGAATTGAACTAACAGTTTGTGATGTGGTATCTGGGTGCTGTCATCTATAACTTTTGTCCAGCCTAAGCCAATTAAAATTTGTAGCATTGTCATTAACTCTATTATGTGGTGATAACTCTATTAGTTTTATATACCAGTGGATGAGTTGGATCAATGTAATAAGATGGTGGGAAGAAATGATACTCGGGTGACTGGCATGCATTCTGATGGTTCAAGAAGGTCTTCATTTCAGGAAGGAACTAAAGTAAGAAGATATTTTCCATTTAAGCAAGGTCAGCTATCTGTTGCAACGCTTAGAGTGGGAACGGAAGGAATCCAGACGATTATTGATGGAAAGCATATAACATCTTTTGCATACCGTGAAGTAATTTCCTTACTTTGATGCTTGTGCTACTTTTGGAATTTAGTTTACCATCCCAGTTTCTTTGAATTCATTTGCATGCCACTTTGTTGTCTGTTCAGACTTTGGAGCCATGGCTAGTAAGTGAAGTTAGGATTTCTGGGGATGTAAAGCTAATTTCAGTTGTGGCTGGTGGTCTACCTACATCGGAGGATTCAGAGCATGCAATTGATCTGGAAGAACTCAAATCAGCTCCTCTCTCCCGAAAAAGATCACTGGATCTCTTTATTGGTGTTTTTTCTACAGCAAACAATTTTAAGCGCAGGATGGCTGTTCGGAGAACGTGGATGCAGTATGCTGCAGTGCGATCAGGGGAAGTTGCAGTGCGCTTTTTTGTTGGTCTGGTGAGCTTGATTTAAATTCCTTCATTTCATGCAGCAATTTTTATGGGAGTGATGCATATTGACCAAAAAATTGGAGAAAATAAATTTTTTCCTAATTAAGGATTGTGCACTTCATGGAAATCAGAATTCATTGACCTCATCATGAAAGGATCAAATCCTTTTATAGCAGGCCCTAAGTTTCTATCTGAGCCATTTGTGATGAAGGTCTAGGTAGTGGTAACATGAATTTGCATTACAGGTTTTGTTAACAAATTTTGTGTGTTTCATTTTCTGTTGGAAGAAGCCAAAAGTTTGAGGTCTATGGTTATAATGATGTAATTCTGTTTGCTGGGCCACTTACAAATTTGAGGTGTGTTCTGCAGCATAAAAGTCAAATAGTGAATGAGGAACTCTGGAATGAAGCGTGGACATATGGAGACATACAGCTGATGCCTTTCGTTGACTACTACAACCTCATAACCTGGAAAACTTTAGCTATCTGCATCTTTGGGGTACGTTTTTGTCTATTCTTTAGACATACATGGATGACTGGACCTTTTCCTTGTTGACCTCCTCTCTTTAACAGACAGAGGTCGCAGCAGCCAAGTATGTCACAAAGACTGATGATGATGCATTTGTTCGTGTGGATGAAATGCTAGCTTCTTTAAAGAGGATCAAAGTGAGTCATGGCTTGCTCTATGGATTAATCAATTCAGACTCGCGGCCTCATAGGAGCACTGAAAGCAAGTGGTATATTAGCCCAGAGGTAATTCTCCATTCTTGACCCTATTTATACGTAGAAGGCTCACAAATGATTACGGCTTTTCTTAAAATGTTTATATATATATATATATATATATATATATATATCTTTGCCAGTTTGGAATAATTTGGGAGATCATGCGTATCCTGTGTCATAGCAAAAAACTATTCAACTTGAATGCTCCTAGTGTAGTATACAGTTGTCATGTTAGTTCCACATTTGGCTGATCATCCAGAACTTGTCATAAACGCGATTATTTGCAGATTCACCTAAACACAGACATCACAAATAAATACCCATCATATACAGAAGATCTGGTATATATTCTTATTGCAAGGATTTAAAGCAGGACCCTGAAATTTTAGGTTGGTTCAATTCAGATGCAGGTTTAGTTACCTGGTGTAATGTACATACCAAGCCGTAAAGCTATTACTTTTTTTCTTATGCTATTTCCTTATCCTCATTTTTTATATGTGCTAAAAAAGGAATGGTCTGAAGAGACATACCCCCCTTGGGCACATGGTCCTGGTTATGTGGTGTCACGAGACATTGCCGAGGCAGTTTACAAGAGATACAAAGAGGGCCGCTTAAAGGTATGGAAATGATAGTAATCAACGGATTGCTGTCTAGTATTATGTCAGAACATGACAGTCTATTGTTCCAAACCACCCACAGATCAACTCTATATTTCTCAGAATGAAAATTGTTGATGGTTGATGTGGCAGATGTTTAAGCTAGAAGATGTAGCAATGGGTATCTGGATTGCAGAAATGAAAAGGGAGGGTTTAGAAGTTAAATATGAGATGGAAGCGAGGGTCTATAACGAAGGGTGCAAGGATGGCTATGTTGTTGCCCACTACCAAGGTCCTAGGGAAATGCTTTGTCTATGGCAGAAACTTCAAGAAGGAAATGGTGCTAGATGCTGCGGGTGAACGATAGACTTGCCATTTTTGTTACCAGGGCTCTACAAAACCACATGCTTTAATAGAATAATCTCCTTAACCAATCTCCAATTGAAAATTTTGCTTACCATATTGAGTAAATAGAGTCTCATCAGAGAGGAGTCGCTGGCTCCAAGGGCTTTCACAAAAGTAGATGTTGCCACTGTACAATTATTACACTTCAGATTGTTATATTTAGTGATCAGGTGCCTTGTACGTAGGAAAAATCAGTGCCTTGTATAGATAGATAGTTCTATCTTGTAACAAGTTTATAGAAATTCTTCTCGTCATAATAGAGGGATTTTACCCTTACATATTCTTTCTTTCAGTTTTTTATCCCTTTCAATTTCACTGCTTCTCGCCCGTTGAAACCCATGCTCGCCCATTTCTGTTTGTGTATCAAATACAGAACTCTGGACGCACTTGAAAAAAAAGGGAAAAGCACACAGTAGAATCTCACGATCATACAAAGAAAAAGAAAGGAATCATTACTTGATAGTAGAGACTAACAAATACAATTATTCCCAGGTCAATATTAAACAACAAAGTTTTAACAAACCCTGATTGCTGATAGGCCAGGACTGAAAACATTCAATAAAAAATCACTCTAAAATAATACTAGCAAAAACACACTAATAATCAATTAGCCATGCATCCAATGCCATGTCGACTTGTAGGGAACACAAAGAACAGGCCACTGCAAATTACACCAACCATGAGAGGAAAGCTCTCCATCACTTCATCCATCTCCTTGACATGCCTAGGAAACAAGCAATCAGTCACTCTATGATCTGACAACGCAATTGCCATGAAGACCATCACCGACATCATTGCATGAACAAAATCGGTAAACCCAATTTTGTACCTCTCATCTTTAGGCACATCAACGGTAAGACCAGGATTAAAAACAGCCAACCCTTTTGTAGTAACAAAACCATAGTAAATTTTATCATCCGGGCCTTTAAAACTGTCGGTGAAATGAAACAAAAAGCAGGAAACAGAGCAAAGGCCAAGCAGGACATGTATCATTAGGGCAGTAACAGGAGTGCACACTCCATTCCTGGATATTGATGGGAGAAGCATTTCAAAAGTCAAAAGGGTGCCTGTAGGAAGGAAGTTGACAAGCATTGATGTTTTGGAGATTGTTTTTTGCATTCCTTTAGCCACGGCTCTCCTTTTGTTACCTGGTTCTTTAGGGGCTTTGGTGAGGTTGCATAATGGCTTTGGTGCTCTTGGTTCATCATTTTGTGGGGATCCAGTGGAGATTTTTGTTGCTTTTGGTTCATTTTGAGGGGATGCAGTGTAGATTCTGATTCCAATTTCTTCTCCTGGAGTTTGCTCCATTTTCGCTGGACGTTGACAACAATGTTATCCGAAGTAAGCGAGGAAAACAAAAGAGATTAGTAAAAAAATAACGGGTCTAGACTGAAAAGAGAGTTCTTGCTGCGAGATCGATAAAAATTGATGGGTTTGGGTGTATAGTAATATAAAAAAAAAATTAAAAAAATTATTGAAATATATTTTCAAATAAAAAAAAAAACCAAACCACCTCCCAGTTATAAGAAATTCAATTTCTAACATCGTCAAACGGTTAGTAACTGCCTCCCAAGACCGAATGGCTGCCATTAACTTTCACACCGTTCCCACAAATACACGATGTACAAAAAAATCCCTTGACCTAAATACATGTAAGAGACTAGTTTGAATTGGAGTGACGGAAGACAGAACACTGTACATCGGCCTGACTTTGTATACTGATCCTTCTACAGTGCTAATGAGCCCATGTTAGTGAAAGAATTGTTTGTTTTGGGGAAAACAAAATCTCAATTTCTTCATGGATTGAAAAAGAAAAGAAAAAACACCACCATCTTCTCATATGAAGTCCCAGTTTATATAGATGCAGAGGAGTTATTACGTTCATTTGACAAGAGAAAATAATTAGGGGCATATCTATCTTGGTAAGAATCCATGACGAGAAATTGCAATCTCGAAAGCTTGCATTCTCTCTCCGCCGGCAAAACCATTGCGATCATAAGATGATATTTCATTGATCTTAAGATCCATACAGGCCTTAATAAGCTCTTCGCCAAGACATTCAGCAGCTTCCTGCAAAACAATAATCGGAAGCAATGAAAACAGAAAGTCGAAGAGGAAGAATGCCAATGGACAAGCACATAGTATTTGATGTATTTCGAAATCAGCAGTAGATATCAATAAAGATATATTTCTTAACCATGAAATACCAACAGCTTTTTCCCCCCCGAGAATTCTCTAATCATGATAGAATACTTACAATGGTGCTACGAGGGAGATCACCGCTTAAAGGTTTCTGCAAAGTGCTTCCGTAAAATAAACACTTCTTGCTTTGGTCATCTACCAGCATGGCATACAACTGTTTGGTCGAACAGAAAACTGACAGCCTTGGTTTTGTACGTGTGCCATTAAACTGGTGAAAACATTTGTAAATTAAGATAAGAAAACAGTTACAACCAAGAAATCATCTCAATCACTATCTATGTTTTAAAAGATGCTCAAACTATTTTGACCAGAAATTGATAGAATTTTTCAGACATTCATAAACTAATTCTATTCATAAGATTGGGAAATCCTTCACAAACCATCCATGTTCTTCATTCTGCACATGGAGCAGGATAGCCTAATAACAGTGTAATTATCCTCTATTCGATAGCACATAGCAGTGATTTTAATCAGCAAAATGCATGTCAATTGGAAACATCACCTCCTTTCTCATTATATCTGATCCGCGAATGTACTTAAAGTGATCACCTAGAAATAATATGCTTTCCAAGCATACACAGCCATTCAGATTCACAAATAGCCAAGCATCGAATGGCAAAACATTTTTTTTTTTGCAGTTGTTGATAAAGCATACCTTCTTTAGTGTTCTTCTATTTCTGATTTTCGCACTTTCTGTTCGAGTATTTGCTCTTCTTTTCGCCACCAATGTCTTTGTTTGAAAATCTGGAATAAAATTGAGAGGGGATGTAAATCAAACCAGAAATGCTAAACTAAACCAGTTAAAAGGGTTTGGCTTACTTGAATTGAATGTGCTGGTTGTACTTACTTCTAGTTTGTATGGGAAGGAAATTAAAAGGTTTTAAAGGGTTTCCAAAGACATCACAAGTTTTGAACGGGAGTGCGGAAGGAACACTCCTAACAGCCATCCCACCGTGGAGTTGTTGCAAGATGAAATCAGATGACCCAAAATTGCAGAAGGAATAAATTACGTTACCAGAGCACCTGTAGAAATCTTAAAATAAAAATAATGAAAAACTAAGACAATTTCTTACTTGCTAAAACAAATCCCATAAATTCTCGGCAGATTTCGTTCAGGGATTTTAACAAGCAGTTGGTGAGAGTCCCATAGTGGGAAGGCAGCTAATTAACAACGCAAACCTCGAGCATCATTTCGTCTAGGTGGACTACAGTGTAGGGATTCATTTATGCTGGGATTAAAAACAATTTGATTAAATCAATAAAAAAGGTACTAATTGGTGTCTTTTTTTTTAAGAGTTGTCAAACCACCAAAACTCTCAATCTGGGCATTAAAAAATGGATCTGCCTGCATCATCCAACAAAATCCTGCTCTGACCAAATTAACAAACCTGAGAGGTGATTTCTGCAAGATTCCAATTTCACTTCTAGATGTTAACAGATACTCCATTCGGCCAAAAGGTTCCTGTCCTCTTCGTTGATTAAACTTTCCCTATTCTTTCAACAAGCAATGAATTCGAGGGCAAGCAATTTGGGTTATTAAAGGAAAAAAATTATTTGCTTCGGTAATATGCATAGCGTAGTGTTCTTGTGGGTGAAGACGGTTGTTTCGTGTCTAAAGTTTACAGCTTTTGTTTGGATTTGAACAGTTAAAAACTTGGACTTTCAAGGCTCAAATTTTAACTTAGAATAGAAAACAGAGAGATAGGGCCATCCTAACCAAAGAAAGGAAACCGAGTGAAATAATAATTGATACCTGTGCCTTGTTGGGTACCACCACAAGTGGCACTACCAAAAATATCTTCCTTTTGTTTAAAGTCTTCATTGAAAAAGACTCTGCCTTCTGGTGGTGAGGAGAATAGATAAACATCACTTATTAGCATATCTTTTGTTCCAGATCTTTCCACAAGCTTCTAGTTTTCCTGTGGGCACGCCGTTGTTTCCCTTATAATCTCCATCACTTGAACCTTGTCTATATCTCTCACAATTCGCTAAAAATCTAAACCTCCTCTCCCTCTCTCCAAATCTAAAATACCAGTAGTGGTACCTCATGGCCTCTGAGACTGAATTACCTGCTGAATTATCTTCTATGTTTGAGAGGCTTTTAAGGCATAGAGACCTCTCTTTGTTTTTACCTTTTATTTTTGGGTTCACCTCCACTAACTCCACAGAGGAACGTGACCCAGATCAAGAACCACAAACAACAGACCCAAACGAAAGAATCATCCTTATAAACCCTCTCACTCAAGGCATGGTGGTGATTGAAGGAGCTGCAAGTCTTGAATCTTTACTTAGAGACATAGGTAACAAGAATGGTCAACCACCAGCCTCAAAAGCATCCATAGAGGCCATGCCAAGTGTGGAGATCGGGGAAGATAATAAAGATGGCGAGTGTGCTATCTGTTTAGAGGAGTGGGAGCCTGGTGCGGTAGTAAAGGAGATGCCTTGTAAGCATAGGTTCCATGGTAATTGTGTAGAAAAGTGGTTAAAGATTCATGGGAATTGCCCTGTTTGCAGGTATAAGATGCCTGTCGATGAGGAGGAGTTGGGGAAGAAGAGAGATGGGGGAGATGGAGGGAGAGAATGGAGGAGAGCTGAAAGAGAGATTTGGGTTAGTTTTGCATTTAATGGTAATAGGAGAAATAGGGATTCAAATGAAAATCCTTCAAGTGATTCTACTGATTTCTCTACTTCAAGTCCAAGTGCTGATCATGAAACGGAGAGTTAAGAGAAATTTTTGTGAGATTTTTTTTTAAATCCTTTTACCTTTCTAAATAACATGTGTACAGAGAAGTGGTTGTATTTTATGTTTTCAATTTGAGCAATAAAGGAAGCATATATTTTTGTTTCAAATTTTACTGTTGCGCTTGAGCAATAATGTGTCATAATATTCAATAGCTTGATAAGTGAAACCATTCTAATTCAAGCTGTGGAAAGAATCTGCTCTGAGATAGCTAAAGAAGACAGGGTTAGTTATGGATGGCTATTTGAACTTGAATCCAGAGAAATTTAGGAGCTTAGATTGAGTAAATAGAAGGTCGGCAAAGTCATGAATTGGACTTCAATGGATAATTCCATCACTTCATAGATTGATTGTAACAACTGTAATTCCAGATAGTTGTCCGACTTGGGTGCTGAAACGTATTGCTGAAGTTGAGAATATTCAATGGTGTCATATTGACTACAGAGAACAGAGGCTTTCTCCCTTTGTCGTATAATCTTGATGCCTTGACACTTGGCCTAACATTAAAAGGGTAGCCATTGATTTGCGTCTGGTAATTCCGAGAAGAACTATCTATTACCTTCAATCTCTTTACTCCATACACTTTGTAAGCTTTGTCATGTGCCAACTACTTTAGCAACCAATATGATAGTGGTGAAGGTGCTCGCGTTCATCATGCAGAGCTTTTGCTGGTTGTCAGGATTGGAGGTCAAACTGTTTTCTAAGTTCAGTCTCCATCAACAGAGAAAAAGACTCGGATCTTGCTCTAATCTATCAACCAATTTAACTATCAGCTAGATACCTGAATTCCACTGAAGGGTCTTTGCGTAGGGTCTTTGGTGTTCAAAATCTTGCTTCCCCTTCAATTCTGGAAATGCAAGCTTGATCAAAATTGGCAATATCTCGTCTACCCCTTCCAAACGTAACACTTAACAATAGGATTTGGGGATTAAGCTTCATAAGTTGGAGTTTTGCTGCCACCAGTCCTTTATGTACCCAATGCATCATGCTCTCGTTTTCTTTATCCTGCATCATTTGAAGAGAACTTGCGAGAATGAAGGAGAGATTGATTATCTTAGCAATAAAATTTGCTATAAAGATTGCTGAAGCCTTTTACCTCTTGTAACAACTATTTATTGGTGTCTGTCTTTGATAACCACTGTCATGGAAGATGATATTCTTTACCGTTTCATTTACAAAAAAAACTGACATCTTCTAGATTCCTAGTCTAAATAAGATCAGCTGAGGTGTGATTTTTCGACGTTCATCAAACATTGTCCCATTAATCTTTGTTCTTTCTAGCTGAACCTGTTATAAGGTAGCACCCCTACTCCAAGAAGGCCATGTTTGATATCAAATTGCCGTCTAATTAACTGAGGAATAAAAAACATTTTAGATTCAACCAACTGATTACCTTCCTTAACCATTTCTTTTATTCCACTTGACTTTTTTGTGAAAAAATCTTCAAAGGGGAAAAATGTTATATTCTTGTGTGCAAAATATGGAATGACTTTGTAAACGAAGATATGTAAGACTTGTTATAGAAATAAACTGCATTGAGAAATGAGATAATAAGACAAGGTAGGGTGATCTGTGAATTACAATGTAAGACAATGTAAGCTTGTTTACTCTAATTTGGATTATTACTTCTTATTGAGAGAGAGAGGGTGGATTATTGCTACGTTGAACTGGAAGACGCACATCAAGTTACTGAACATTCTCCGATGGTGACGCATAAAGCTTAATTATTCTATATGTGGGTGTGGGTATGGTTGGATTTGGATGGTTCATGCTGGTTGTTTTCCGCGAGAATCTTGATCCCTTGATACCTTCCTAGCATCAACAGCGTAGCCATTGGGTTCGTTCCCGGTGATTCCAAGAAAGTCGATCCATCTACTACTCTCAATCCCTTTACCCCATGTACTCTGTAGTCATTGTCAACAACCGATCCAACAGCGCAACCACCGTGGTAATGATAGAAAGTCCTAACATTCTTCTTGCAGAACTCTCTCTGTTCACGAGGAGACTTCGAATTACTGTAGTGTTCCTTACCCAGGAACCCAGCAATGGATTTGGACCTTGCCACTCTCTCAACCAACTGAACCATCTTGATACATTCCTTCATGTCCTTCTCCTTGGCTAGATAGTTGAATTCAACTAAAGGGTTTTGCCTAGGGTCAGTGCTGTTCAATTCCAGTTTCCCTTTGGACGCTGGAAATGCAAGCTTGATTGAAATTGGTATCCTTGTTGCATTGATGCTTATTGGTAGGATTAATCCCTGAACTATGAATTTGAAGTCATCTGCTATGCCCACGATTTGAGGTGGATCTGGTAACTGAACTTGGGGGTCTGACTCTAACAAAACGGATATGGACGGGTTGTCTACCATCTCTTGTCCAATCTCTGGAAAGTCTAGCACGAGTGGGATACCAAAGTTCTTCAGGTGTCTTTTTGGTCCGATGCCACTCAACAATAGGATCTGGGGACTCCCTAATGTTCCTGCTGACAGAATAACATCACCCCATGAACCTGAATTCTCTAGCTGCTTCAGATAAGCTTCATAAGTTTGACTTACGTTGCCATCGCTCTTGATGAACCTAATACCGTGAACTGTTGTCTCATTTTCAGTACCTGCGTGGTATGAAATGAATTAACTAGCACCAATAGATTGACTGTCCAAGCAAATATACGGATAGGAGGTCATTTGAGTTTTGTTTGTTCATAGCTGTTGAAGTTTGCTAAAATCAGCAACTAGAGATATCTTTGCCTACCTTTTTTATGGAAGATGATATTCTTTACAGTTGCATTCAGAAGAACTACGATATTATCTGGGTTCCCTGTCTCTAAAAGATCAGCAGAGGTGTGCCTTCTCCCATCGTGATCAAACACTGTCCTTCCCATCTTTGTGCCCTCTACATGCTCCAAGCTGAACCCATTATAAGGTAGAATTCCTGCTTCAAGAAGGCCAAATTTGACAGCAGATTGCCATTTGGTCAACTCAGGTTTAAAAACCATTTTAGACTCCACCCACTTATAAGATTCCTTGACCAATTCTTCGTCCCATCCAGCTCTTCTAACAAAAGCATCGCTAGCTCTGCTATAGAACCCACCATTTATTGCTGATGATCCTCCGAGAACTCGTCCTCTAAGGTTGGAAACGCCGTCCTTGGAGATAAAACTTTGAGAAACTGATGAGAATTCATTGGTTTGGAACAACGCGAAACCATAGAACCTTTTGTCCAATACAAAAGGATTTTTATATGGTGAGCTTCCTCGTTCGACCAACAGCACAGAATATCTCTCTGAAAGTGTTGCTGCCAGGGGGCAACCAGCGGTGCCTCCCCCTACTATTATGTAATCGAATGACCTTCCAGAGATCTGTGTGACATCTGGAGTCATGTAGGGGAGAGTTTTGCCTACAACGAGGGGAAGGAGATTGAATTTGTTAGAATAATGTTTCAGCTTCTACTCGAAAGCTGTCATAATACAGAATTACTCATTTGGTTACGTAACATACCTTGACACTTTGAAGAAGATTGAGAAAAGCTAACAAGTAAAATATACGAAGCTGCGAGAAGTACATGAAGAAGCTCCATCTTTTGTTTTTCCAATTTGCTCGACAGAGGATTAATTCGATGGCATTGGGACTAATGCGCCGGTTTAGTTATTTGGGCATGCTGGTAAGAGTAGACTTCGCTTGTTGGTTCTTTTGGTCAATACTTACGGAACATGTTGGGTTATTACGAGAGTATTTGAAACTGAATTGTCATTGCTTCTCAGATAATTTTTTATATTGAAATACATGTTAATAATATTTTTTATTTTTAAAAAATTATTTTTTATATTAGCACATCAAAACGATCTAAGACATACAAAATATATTAAATTTTAACAAAAAAAAAATTAATTTTTTTAAAAACGTGGTTTGCACCGCATTCCCAAATGTATTCTATATTTGGATCTGGCGCATCCTTTATTATATATGGAACATGTTGGCTATTTTTTTAATTTATTGTAACTTAAAAACACCATAGTAACATTAATAAATCAATTTTCAATCATAAAATATCATCTAGTTGCTCTAAAAAATATAAAATAAAACAAATAAAAAAACTTTATAAATTATAATCCATGTTTTGTTGCATGATTAAAGGGCAACATCAACTTCAATGAACTCCTTTTATAAAGATAAACCTATTAAAATCAATATTGATTTTTTTTATGATCAAAATATAACTGACCGAACACTTTATATTTTATATCTTAGCATTTAAGGACTGAAACATAAAAAAAAAATATAAAATTTGAATACAAAATATAAAATACTAAAACAACTGGGAGCAAGTAATATACAAATTAACACTTTACAAACCACAGTGAAGTTTTCTAAATGAGAAATAGTTTTATATATATATATATATATATGGCCCATGTTCCAGAGCTCAAGACATAGCTCACAAAAGACACGTGTCCAAAACTATGACGAGACAGGAAGATGACTTGGGCATCAAGGGACTGAACGGAGCTCGTATCCATTCAAGCTTGGGCTCTTTCGGCCCAGTATTTCACTAGACGAGAGATCATTGATTTGGGCTCTTAAGAGCTTTAATGGCCGAACAAACCCACAGCACTCGCATTCGGGTGGAGCTGTTAATCACGAGGTGCATCCTCTCAGGGTGTTCTCTTTTATTTTATTTTTTAAAGAAAGAAATATTCTCTTAACATAGACAAAAAGTTACAGGATTAAATATCAAGGTCTAGTTATTACCTCCAAGATAGTTTCGCATGCTTAAGAATCTCCAAGAAAAAAGTATCCAATTAGGACTATAACAAGTTTTAGGGAAAATTTTAATTTGTTGGAAAAAAATTCATTTTTTATTTTTTAAAAGATAATTAAATAAAATTCATGACGCAAGAAGCCTGCGCAGTTATCAGGGCCGAATTGTGCCAAGACAGGAACAAAATAGTAGAAAACGCTCAAACTCTTAAGAACAGAATGTCTGTTCTTCATTTTTTATATATATAGTTTTGTACACATGATTATTTGAGCCCTCATTTTAAGAGAAATTTATCATGTGTTAGCAGTCATTATTTTCATTATTTTATTTTCTAAAAAAAAACTAAATTTTGGTTTTGATTTTATTTCTTTCTTATTTTCTCTTAGAACATGGCTTAACCAAAACAATCGATTTCATGAAATTGATATTGTTTATGGTCTTTGAGAATTTGCTATGGGCATGGCTGAGTAGCAAAAGGAGAAGCAATCTCCCTTTCCTCAAGAATCTCTATCCCTTGATAACGTTCCAGCATTAAAAGGGTACCTGGTGATTCCAAAAAAGTCGAGCCATCTATGACTCTCAATCCTTTATCCCATGTACTTTGTAATCTTTGTCAACAACTGATCCAACTGTGCAACCACCGTGATATTGATAATGGGTGCCTACATTCTGCTTGCAGTAATTTCTTAACTCGCCAAGGCTCGACGAGTTATGTTGGGGTCGAGTACTCGTGAAACGTGTAATGGACATCGACATCGCTATTTTCTCAAGCAATTGAGCCGTCTCAGCACACTCTTCTTCCAAGTCAACTTCGTTTTCAAGATAATTGAATTCCACTATAGGGTTTTTTCCTAGGATCTGTGTTGTTCAATTCCAGCTCTCCTTTTGATTTTGGGAAAGAAATCTTGCTTGCAATGACTATGGTTCATGCATTGAAGCTAGTTGGGCCGATTGCTCCCTCGGGTATGAATATGAAGTCTTCTTTTACGCCCGCGACTTGTAGAACATTAGAAAATTGGTAATCTGTGTTCGTGCTTGCTTCAATGCGTGGATTTTCTTTCATTTCCTGTCCAGCCCCTTCAAAGTCTAACACAAGGTGGGATCCCAAAGTTCTCAAGATTGTTTTTTGGACCAACGCCGCTTAACATTAGGATTTGGGGACTACCTAATGCTCCTGCTGACAAAATAACATCACCCTGCTGAACCGAATTCAGAGGCTTGTTGAGGTAAGCTTCGTAAGTTTGATTTATGCTGCATAGCTCTTGATGAACCTAATACCATGAGCTATGCTCTCGTTTCTTTGACCTGCATCATTTAAATATAACAACTTACTAGCTTCAAGTGATTGATTGTCCAAGTAATATTATTATGAGATGAAAAACAAAAAAACAAACATTTGCTTTTACATAATAGCTATTATGATCTGCGAAAACCAGTGTTTAATTGAGAGATCTTTGCTTACTATTTTTATGAAAGATGATGCTTTTTACGGTTGCATTCAGAAGAACTATGATATTATGTGGATTGCCTGACTGCAAAAGATCAGCTGCGAAGTGTCTTTTCCCACAGTTATCAAACAGAGACCCTCCAACCTTTGTTCTCTGTATATGTTCCCAGGAAATCCAATATAAGGTAGAACTCCAGCTTCAAGTAACCCAAGTTTGACAGCAAATTGAAATTTCATCAACTCATTGGGTCTAGAAACAATTCTAGACTCCACCCTCAACAATGTAATCAAATGACTAGCCCGAGACTTCTGCGACGTCTGAAGTCATGTACGGTAGGCTTTTGCCTACGATGAGGGAAACAGATTTAATCTATTAGAATCAATGGTTTGATTAATCATTCATTCTTTGTTGGATGTTTAATGATTTTTCTGCTATATTGATTTCTTCCTGTAGGCTGTTCTTAATTTTTTCTACAATGAACCAAAGAGAAAGAAGATATTAGCATGAATTTTAGGCTTCTAAATGGAAGCTGTCATAACTAGAGAACCTGTTTCTCTAAGTAGCATGCCTTGTATCAATGAAAAAGAACGGGACAACTTAACAAAAATAGAAATAGAAATCTGTGAAAAGACAATAGCTGTGAATAACGTGTGGAAGCTCCATTCTCGATCTTCCGGTTTCCTTTCCCCAGGGCTTGCTTAAGAAGGAGGAGAAACGTTAGCAGCATATATTGACTTGTGTGGTTTGGTTAATGATTTGAGTTTTCAGGCCCCCTGCAAATAAATTTATTGAAGTTCCTTGAACGTTAATATAATCAATCTTAAGCATGGTTTGGCTAATGATTCATTCTTTGTTGGATGTTTAATGATTTTGCAGCATAATGATTTCTTGCTCTAGGCTGTTCTTGTTTTTCTATTGTTTTATGCATGCCTTTTTGGCCGTCCCTTCTCCCTCACTTGCCAATTCTAGTGGAAGTCCCAAGTAATCACTGGAGTGATCCTGAGAAGCATGGTTCACAGTCAAAACTGATTGAAAAGTTGAATCTGGGTCAATTTCCTAAAATTGGAGTTATAAGTCATAGATGTTGAATACAGCACATGTGATATTTCATCAAGTGAACTGCCAGGTGTAAATATTTAGCTAAAGCTGGTAGCTGGCCCTCCGTTGTCATCTTGGGTTCAAATCCAGCAAGAGGATACCAGACTCCAAGTGTGGTGTGGATGGTTTTCCTTGAAATGAACCAGGAAAGAACTTAGTATTGTTACATGAAACACAGCCAACGATGCCCTAAATGGTTAGACCTAAAAAAGAAAAACAAAGAGAGAGACTGTCTTAGAAAAACTTCCAGGAGATGTATTCACAAAATATATATATTACACCATCTTTTTATATATATGGATATACTTTAAAAATGTTCTTGGGTCCATACATATACCAATTATACATAGTTTATAAACAAAGATTTAACTCTATCAGGTAACTTTCCTGCAGAGACTATATTAATAAGAACCCTTCCAGTATAAAGTCCTGAGATTCTCCAAAGGCACCCAGTTGAGTTGTTCAATTCCCTTCGACTTTAAGTCTATTCATCTCGAAGCTGATTCAATCTCGTGTTGATATTAACTATTCAAATCAAACGTCCCCAACCTCAACTGATCACCATTTTTCAATCTTCTAGCCAGGGGCTGCTCTACAGAAACACCATCAGATATGATACTACCACTCCTCTTCTTCCCTTGATTACTTGAATCATTATCCAATAGGTTTTCTTGGGGGTGAATATCCATTAAAGGAAGCTCAACAAAGGCTGTATTGGACTTGTTGGTGTCATGAATCTCATTCTCTTTTTGCATGTCTTCCTTTCTTCCAGAACTCTCAGATGATGTCAAGGAGCTTTCCATTGAACATACTGTATTCCTCATTTGTGTCCTTTCTATGTCTTTTAAAATTGAACCTCCTGTTTCTGTCAGTTCTGATATTGAAGAACTTGGACATCCACTATTAACCATTGAGACTAATCTACAGAGCTCGGCTTTTGCAAGTTCTATACCCATTGAAGAAGAATTATATCCAGCCAGAGTTTCCTGTGCTTTCTTCAATACTGTCTGTAAGTATTTCCCTTGAGCTTCAATTCTCAGCTGCAAATGTCTCTGTACCTGCAATAAAAATTTAAACCGGATTCGCATGTTCTGATAAATAGACTGAGAAAGAGGTTTGAAGAAAGGAATTGTTTTCTTGGTCTTACCTCAATCTGTTCATGAAGTTTCCTCTGCACTTCCATTTGCATTTGGAGAGCCTGTGCAATCTGAAAGCTTCTGTTGAACATAGCACTTTGAGTAAATAAAAAGCTTTTGTATTGTTATCTCTATAGAATTTCATCATAAAGCAGGTAGAGATTATGTCAACTATTACTCGTTAATTGGATGGTGGTTTCCATCACTGCAGATCCCCCTACTACTTCGAGTCACTGCAGACTCTTTGAAATGATCATCACTACTTTGAATCTCTTTGTCATCTGCAACAAAAAGAACTATAAAACAACACTCCATTGGTAGAATATAAATGAGAAAAACTAACTATGCACAGTTTATCAATCTGATTCTTTATAATTTAGAATCACCTTCTTGCTCGCTTTCAATGCTGAACAGGGACTGCTGACTCTTCCCTAGCCTGTATTTCTGCATCAAGAAGCAAACATAAAATCACAATCTTGTTTTTCTGCATTATAATAGCATAGGTTGATCTGATCATTCTGGAGAGAAAATGCCTGTAAATGGCTCTTCAAGTGGTATAAAGTAAGTCCAGGAATCCCCATCACCCTCATCAGACTCTTTGGTGTTGCCTCTGCACAAATATAATCACAGAACAGTTTAGGAAACCTTGAGCTCGTTACAAAAGATTGACAAGTAAGGTCACTGAGGTCGTAGAAATACTTGATACTTACTATCTGCACCTCCAAGTTGATTGACTGCTTCAACAAACCTTTGATGAAGTTCTTGAGTCCATTTTAGCCTAGGCTTGGCATCAGTAGACAAAACCAAGTTCATACTTTGATGTTGCAGACCCATTTCTGTTTGGTGAATGATAGACAAGTGGAAGGCTGAAACATGAATATGAGTTATGATCCTTTTCAGCTATGCTTGAAATTGTGGCAGCTGTGTGATTGTCTTTTATAATTTCGGAGTAGTCGGGCTGTCCGATGTTCTCACTCCGTATCTGGAAACATAAGTGGGGTTATGTTGGAAGGGAATATATGCTATGAGCTGTGGCTCTTCCTTTCTCCCACCTCCCATTTCATACTAACTTTTTCTTTTTAAAAAAATTTCCTTCTTTCTTCTTTGACTTGAAAGGGGAGAGGGAGAGAATCTCATAGGCAGCAAAAACGGAGAAAGCAACACACTTCAATTTGAGTCTCTCAAAAGGAGAGAAAGAAGAAAAGTGTATGGTTTGTTTTTATCTTCCTGTATTCCCACCTCCCCTCTCTATCTTTCTCTCTGCTTGATTCCCTGCTGAGTAAGGTAGCCCCACCATGATGAATAATGGGTGCAACTTTCCTAGCACTCTGAGAAGCTTTGAAGAAAAACAAATACGTTGATGGGAATTTGTTATAATGGATATTTCTTTTTGGTGACTGAAAGGGACAGCCAAATGGGTCGTTCTTTTAATTTTACACTCTTTTCCTATTTTCTTTTTTGAGCAGGCTGTATTGTGATTGGCAGATTCTTTTTGTTCTTTATAGGGCTGAAGGAATCAAAGAATCTAACCTTAGATTTTAGGACTCAACATCGCCTCATTTTTCTAACAAAGAAGTGCCCTATAAAAGAGAATCAAATCAGCCATCTTGTTATAACGAAGACCAGATAAACTATACAAATGTAATCACCCCTTAATGCAATCTCTTTTACATGGGAACAAAAATTGAGCCAAAAAGAGACACAAATGTGCAAGTTTATCCGCTTACAGTCACAGGGGGGAATCTTATACATATACAGGGCCAGCTGCTTTCATGCTCGACATACAGCTAATGCCACGAGATGTACCGTCCATCATCAAAACCAACCCCTTTTAAGTATATTCAAGCCAAACAATCTTTGTTTCCTTGCATCAGAGTTATCCAAAGGAATCCGAGTAAAATCAAGAAAGCATCTGGAGAAAATTGAGTTTTCGTGTGCACTGATTGACCCCTTCTTTTCTTTTTCTTTCCACAGCCAATCCTGTCATGTTCTTACTAATTAATACCACTTCCTTTCTTTTTTATAAAAAATAAAATAAAATTGAAACACAAAAAAGAAAACTAAAGTTCCGATCTTGTTGTGGCATGTTAAAGGAAACAACCAGCTAAACCAATAGTCTTAAATGGAAGTGATACAAAAGCAACACGACCAACAATCTGAAACTGATCCAACATCTCATGGTGGTTGTGATGCAAAAGCAACACAACCAACTTGTTGACATGAATCAACAAGGTTGATTTGGCTCTGTCTCTCTCTCACTCTCCCCGAGTGTACGTGACTGTGTAAGTCACAAATGCATAGACAAAATGAAATGAAAAAAGGTCCGCATATTTATGGCAGCAGCACACTTCTGTAATATGAAAACAATCTACTGGACTGCTCAGCATAAAAGTCTCTTGCTAATAAATAAAGAAATATACTCCAAAGGGAATGTTAGCTTTAAGCCTGTAGTCCATATCCATGCAGAAACTGAGAAAAGAAATTTTCACCCATAAAAGAAAACAAAGGAAATGAAAAGAAAAAGAAAAAGAAAAAGGGAAGCCAAAATGGCCAACAACAAATCGTAAAAGTCGATTAAATCAGATCGATATTTGGATTTCTTGGGTTGCGGTTTAGAGCTTTGATCACTGGAATCAAAATCCAATGATTGATCTCCAAAGAACTGCCATCTGATCGGTGCCATATAATCAGTATGTCTAGCTTGCTGCGTTAATCGCTTTCCCTGGATTCAAAGGTGTAGAATGTTGGATACTAAAGCAATACTTTAAACATGCAATTACAATAGCAACAGTACTATGTTTATTTAATTAACAGAGAGAGTAGAAGACATGTATAGTATACTTGTTTGCTACAGTTAAGGATTTCAAACAGTTGACTCGGCCTGCCATTTTTATCAACAGCCTTTGGACACCCTACAGCGAGGACAGAGTGAAAAAGTCCCGTGATTGTATTTTTACTACCACCATCATTCCATTATAAAAACTTCAACAAGAAGACCAATATGGTGGATCCAATGTAGTGGTAGGTCCATTTTAACAGCAAGTTCTTCCTAAGCAAGCATCTGCTTCTGTCCTAAGACTCTACTCATTCATTAGTGGCAAGTCTCATGGTTCTTAGTCAGGGAAAGGATTAAATACTATTGAGAAAGTTTTTATGATATGTGGCCCGAATGTTTGAAAAACAAGAAAAGAAGTAAGAGTTATTGAAGTACCTTTCTCTTTAACCAGCTGCTGTACTTGAAGGCTCCTTTCTTGCTTTAATTTATTCCACAACAGGTAAAGGAGATTCTGGGATGATGCCAAACGGGCCCACGAATTTTTTTAGGTCAGTAGGAGAAGGTCTGGTGAATCAAAAGTCATTTAAGCAAAGGTGCCTCTCATCGATTATTATTCTTTAAAGGGACCCATTAGAGAGGAGATCTCACAAAGCCAATAGCATGGAAAGAAGATGAGAAGAATATGGCCTCAAGAATCAGGAAAAGAGAAACAAAAGGAAACGATTCACCATCCCAGCAAAGTAAAAAATTAGATATAATACTGATGCAATTTCATGTCAAACACAAGCCAAAATGACATGAGCAATGTGTCATTAATCTATTTACATTTTTATATGCATTTGATATGAAGAGAAAGGAATCAGCTAACTACTCGCAACTCTCGAAATGCAAAGTTAAAATAACAATCCATGCACAGAAAGAAAGAAATACATTAATGATGCAGGCATCTTCTATAAATGAATGCTCAAAACAGTCACGAATAGTGCTGCTTCATTGAGAGACTAAAATCCTCTGGGAATAGTTCTTGCTGCAAGGTTCAGGTCACTTTTTTCGGAACTTCAAAAGGTTTTGGCTTCCTGTACAGACAAAACAAAACCAGGTAATTTACACCCATCGGCAGACAGCACATAGACTCATTGTTTTAGAAGTGAAAAGAAGCAATTCCATGTATTGTAACTGCGTCAAGAATGGCAAAGGAAAACGAAGAGAATGGAACCATTTCAAGTGTAACAACAAACAAAGTGGCTTGCTTTCATTTTCATCCATTTTCAAGAGAATTCGCCCTCAGTAACTAATCTTCCACTGGAGCATATGCAACATCATAATCCAGCTTCGAAAGAAGAAATGGTCCACAAATCTTCTAATTGCAAGTCACTTAGGGTCATGACCATACAGAATCGTCAAAACTGTTTAATGATCCAGATAAACAAGTGAAAAGCCAGTCTTAGGTAGATTTTAAGTAGTCAGGTGACTAGAGAATAATAAAAAAGAAAAAGAAATCACTGTTCATAACTACTATCAACTTGTCGCATCATGTTTAACTTCCAGAAAGTTTAACTTCTTATCTAGGCCTACATCTACATGAACACAATAGTAAACAAAAAAACGAAAATTCAGGTCCATCTCACATCTGGCGAATAGGGAATGTGTAAAATCAACATTCAAAAGCCAAATGTAAGCACATGGTTCATTAGTGGTAGACATAATTGCTTTCTTCACCGAACACTTGCCTCATTAAGTGATGTCCAACTTCTAGAATCTTTTTTACGAGGCACAGCAATCTCTGTCCAGTACCCCGCGACTTGATTGACAGGGACAAAGTGGGATCGTGTAGAAATATTCCCTCAAACAATCCAGGCAAGACTAACTCATTTCTGATAAAAATGCTACATCTAATGACGTAAGATGTCTCAGTTTGACATGACTCAACCCAGAAAAACACAACCCTCTTCACTGCTTGAAGAGGGTGAACAAGTTCAGGAAGAAAACCTACCACCCCAAAATACACAAGGCACACTCCAAGATAGTAAGATAAAGCTTCATAATAATAAAGACGATATGGTAAATTAGGGTAGTTACGTGTAAACTGTCTAAAACTGACTAGTATATATTTAGTGAGGTGACTGACAAGAATCCTAATGGGGCTACCCCCATAACTCACAATGAAATGATAATAAAGCAGAGCATAATTGCATAATTTCTATTAACTTGATTTACCAGGAAGCTAAAGAAAATTTAAAGTTGAGAAAAGAAAATACCCAAAAAAAAGAAAAGAAAATAACAACATAAACTCTTTCTGTATTTCTGATAGGTTCATAAACAAGTCAAGAAGGCAGGGCACACTCTCTTCCAGGTCAATATGAGGACCAAAAGCAATTAGGATGCAAGGCTGGAGATTTTATAGCTATTCAAGATATTTGAGCAGCTTAATTGAAATCAACAGTTTATGTAAATGCAAGCAATTTCTCAATGAAACTGGCCAGACTTTGGAGGTAGAGTTCTCCTTCAATGTTCAATGTAGTTTCCAATTCAATATTTGTTTTATATGGAAAATGCCAGCCTTTCCTAACACTATATATGATGCTCGACTACTGTGGATGGTTTGAAATAATTGCTGTCACAAGATTCTAAATTCACCTAAAATGCAATAATTCTGACACAAGACAAGAAAAGCCTAATCATACACAGCACATGAGAAAAAATGGACCTGGACCAGGACCAGAGCACTGATTCTTGAAACTGCGTAAAATACCAGGGCAATATAATTCTTGTATCCATTCAATGACAATTCTTGAACTTCCAAAAGCCAGGTTTTCTTCGTGGACACCAAACATCATATGACTGACTCTTCGTAATGTAAGAGGTTAAAGAGAATCATACAACGTGATGCGGAATTTGAAGCCTAATAAGAAGAAAAGAAGTTAAAGAAAGAGAAGGACTTTGTAAATTTTATTTAATTCATCAAAAGTTATGATAATGTAAAAAAATTTATATATAAATAATAAAACTCTAATCAAAATCAAATTTAAATTTAAAAACCACTGACTAATAAAAATCTAATAAAATAACATAAATCAAAATTAATAATAAAAAATAAATAAAATTTAATAACTTAGACTTGGATGAGCCCAATCTCCCAACCAAAAACTAATAGGTTGGGGTACTCTCCGTCATCAATAATCATACACATATATAAATCATTTCTTGCATCCAATATTTTCAATACAACAACATCCTCGTGTCAAAGTAGATGGCTCGGGGGTTGCCGCCACGGCGGTAGGTGGCAACTTTGACGGTGGAAGATGTCCAGATGATTGGAAAGTGGAAACTTATTGAAGTGGGCTGGGGTTGATCTCATGTATAGGGCAGTCCTCTTTAATTGTTGAGCTTCTTTTTTCGGCCGTAGGGCTTCACCCGAACCTGTTTTGCCTCCAAATATGTTTGTTATTATTATTATTATTATTATTTTGGAAAT
>Ga0307515_10003563_pt1 | contig 32696 bp, 1 predicted proteins | sample 17_EM_MG_FD_194513 | JGI IMG/M metagenome (GOLD analysis project Ga0307515, IMG submission 194513) | Populus trichocarpa ectomycorrhiza microbial communities from riparian zone in the Pacific Northwest, United States - 17_EM | ecosystem: Host-associated > Plants > Roots > Unclassified | place... | reverse complement strand
GGTTCGTCTCAGTACGAGGCTATTGCCTACCCTCATTACCATATCGTCCTCTTCCATCGACTCCCTATGTGACTCATGCTCGGCTTGCCTGCTCCCTACCGTACACCCTGGCAATACTGCCTCACAAAAGGGGTCTGTTAAGTCTTTAGTATATTGTAGGCGTAAATACGTTTAGGCGTCTCCGCCAGTACGACTAAAGATATAGGCTATTTTAGCTTAGGGGGTAGGAAAGTAATTAGTATTAACTTTAAGCTTATCCCGTAATTAAAGCTTCTAGTTATTAAATATTAGGTCTATTCTATCTATAAGTAGTAGGGGATCCGCAACCTTTATTAACCGCTTTAGTACTATATAGGCCTTAGTAGATCTACTAAGGCGCTAAAATAGGGCCTAAAGGACTATAGCAAGTCTTTAGTTATCTAATAATGACTTATTATTAGATATAGGGGTATCTCTAGCTTTAAGCAGCTCTTATAGTTGTTTAATTTTAGTATTAGCTGCTATAAGCTCCGCCTAGGGGGTTAAAACATTAATTATTTCCTTATTTAAGGTATTTAAGGGTCCTACAGCTACTTTACCTACTACTATATTTCGTGGTATAGTAATAGGGGTATTAGGTAATTCTAGGTAATTTCTTTAAGGGTTCTAGTCTATGTATATCTTATAGGTCCTTTCCTTAGGGTTCTATTTTTTTCCTTTTAGGTCCTGGCCTTATAGTCCTAGTAATATCCTTAGGGTCTTACTCTATATCTGTTGGGAATAAAGGCAAATAGTCACTATATAAGGCATATTGCCGTCACGTATAGCAAGTTGCCGTTACGTGCAGCAAGTTGCCATTACGTGCCGCCGCGGCACTAACGTGGTAAGGAACCTTAAGTTCCTTACCCCTTTCTTTAAGAAGAATAAAGAACAATTATTATACTATCTACGAACCGTAGCTACGTGATATCCCCTTATGTAACTAACACTAATTAGTGGTTAACTTTACTATTATACCACAGAGCAGCTAGGTATTCTACTAAGAAGAGATAAGCTACTGTACCAGTGCTACTCGTGCTAGAGGAAGCTATCTTTTAAGGTTAGAACTGGTCCTAAATCTTAAATAGAACTCTTCTACGAATCTAAGGATCTAAAAGGCTAGAACTGGTCCTAAGCCTTTCTAAGATTACGGATTCTTGCGTCTATTACGCAGAACAACACGCTTTATAAGTTTTCGCGATTTAAGGCTAGAACTGGTCTTAAGCCCTATAATCGCAAATATACGTCTAAACGCGTACTAAACGACAATCCTTATACTAATAACACTTCCCTCCCTCTAAAAATATAGCTACGCCTACTTTAAATAACTAGAAAGACTCCTTACTACTAGGGGTAGCTAAGTATATAAAACTTATTAATAAAGATTGGGACGAATTCGCCTTTAATATAATAACTTATACCATAAAACAAGTTAACGGCTTTCTCCTACACTATATTATATTCTACTAAAATAGATGCTATGCCGATTTATAACTATAGGAGGATTTTAGGGAGGATTTTATAGGATGGACTGCTAATACCTGGGCACTTAGTAACGTTAATATTATTTAGGATTTTTAAGACTTCCTCTATAGGAATGGGGTATATATTACTAAGAACGGTAACCTAATTGCTAGTAATATTTAGGCTATTATTACTAGTATAGAAGAACTAATATAGACGAAAGCTAAGATTATATGTTAACTATAGAAACCTAAAAACAACCTATATTCTTTGGAAGGTAACTTTAATTCGTATTAAAACCCCTAGAACGCTAACCCCCTACCTAGAGCTGCTCTTCCACCTAGAGGTACCCTCCTACTTAGAGTTACTCCGCCTTTACTTCCTCCACTCTAGCTAACCGGTAAGCCTTTACTATAAGAAGTTACGAATCTAATAAAGGTATATTTGGACGAAGAAAAGAAGTTTAGAGGAGAACTATATAATATGCTTAGAGTAAAACTATAGGTCTTCTATAACTATTGCAATAAGGTTAAAATTTAACGCCACTAGTACTACTACGCTTTCTCTATTATATTAAAGGGACGGGTAGTAACATTCTATTATAACTATATTATGGGTAAAAACTATAGCTTTAATATAATGCTTTAGCTTATTAGAGCCTACTTTAAGACTAATAAGAATTGCTAGCTTTATATATCCGAATGGCGGAAGACTATATTTTAAAAAGTTATCGCTTCTAACCTAATAAAGATTTATTTAGAGTGCCTTTAACTACTCTTTAATAAACTCTAGAAAATCTAATATAGCCTTACCGAAACTTACCAAAATAAGAATAGCCTAAGGGACTAGATTATCTTAGCATGCCGTAGCGTTCCTAAGTGTAACTTGGCGCTATATAAACCTACGGATATATTTAAAGGAGTATATACTAAGCTATGCTTTGCTATAGGTACTATAATATAAATATAAAAATCTTAACAGTTCTATACCAAAAACCTTACCTAACTAAGTATTCCTAACTAATACGATTATAACTGGACTAATTAAATATATAGTGGCCGTAGTAGGGAATACGGAAGAGGGTATAATTAATGTCGACTATAAGGCAACTATGGAGGTCCCAGTGGAGGTTTATTTTAAAATAATTACTAGAAGAAGTGCTACGTTTGTAAGAAGCCAAATTACTAGTTAACTAGATACTCCCTTAATAAGCGAAAAGAGGCATATAATAAGTTCCGTTAAAGTATAAGAAATATTAGAAATTATAAGGTTACTACGGCCTACTTTTAAAGCTTCCTGGTTTAATACGAAGGTATAGAAGACCTTAAGGGTAAGGTTAATAAGACCGAACAGCTCCTTATAGATATGGAAATTGAGGACTACTTACCTAACTAATACTTTACTAAGTATGGTAAGGTAAATGGTATATAAACCGTCGCTATTCTTAATAACTAATCTACACTCTATTTTATTATAAAGTTAGATATCTTTAATAAGCTAAAGGAGAGCTTTACATTTTCCTTTAATAACAAATACTTAGCGAACGTCTTCTATAGTATTATACCGGATACTAAAGCCGCAGGAGTATTTATAGTAGGAGAACCTTAAGTTCGAGCCCTTTAGCAGCTTAATAGCTCTGTTTAGATTAACTATTTAACAGTAGGCTAATATATAATTTGTTTTAGCAAAGGTACTATAATCTCTTTTAGCACAATTAAGGTTTAAACCCCCTTAGGGTATATTACTTTTTACGTTATTTCTATAAATACTTCGTTTCTATTTTGCATTAAAGATATAAATAAATTAGGCGTTAGGCTTAATAACCTTAAGAATATACTTATTTAGGGAGATAATTAAGTGCCTGTTATACGCAAGTGGGGTTACCCCTAGTTGCTCCTTTATTAACTAGAAAAGAGTATTACTTAGAGCTACTTAATTAAGTCGGAATTACGCCAACTATACTATTGTTTTGGCTACCTATCCGTTTATTAATTGCTTAGGGTTCTTTAGTAAATAGGCTATAAAGTTAAGGTTAAGGTAATTAAGTATCTTATAAAATACTACTATTACTACTAAATAAACTAGAGGTCCCCTAGCCGATTTAAGTTTACCCTTAAAGATAACTATAACTTTAACTTCTATATTAATGTCGACGTTATATATCTTAGCGGTAAGCCAGTACTCTAAGTTATTAACTTCTTAACCTCCTTTTAAGCCGCATAATTTTTAAAGGATATATTAGCTAGGAACGTATAGGATACCCTTTAGTTATACTAGATTAATGTTTACCTAGGACCCCCTAATTAAATTATCTATAATATAGGAAAGAACTTCTTATTTATAGAGTTCCGATAATAAATAAAGGTAATAGAAATTAAGGTTAAGGAAGTCCCTATTAAGGCATATAATAGTATTAGAAAAGTAGAGCGATATTATACACTATTACGCCGCGTATATAAGATTATCTCTTTAGAACTAAAGGACGCTAGCGAAGAACTTACCTTATAAATAGCTATTAAAGCTATTAACGATTCCGCTAGCCTAGATGGACTTATACCTACGTTACTAGTCTTTAGCGCCTACCTATAAATAACTAATAATTCTTTACTATCTCCCTCCGTTGTATAATAAGCTAAGGCGATTTATAAGGCAATAAAGGAGGTGCGACGCCTCTATACTATACGCTAGGTTAATAACGCACTAGGAATAAGAAATGGCCTAAATACCTTAACTGCGCTTAATCTGCCGCTCCAGTCTAAAGTACGCATATAGCGTAAAAGGGGAGAATAGTTAGGCCTACATTAACTTATTATAATTAATAGTTAAACTTATACTATTTAGATGCCTTACAGACCTACCCAATTCCGTTTAACTGTTATTAAGCCTTACTATAAAGATAATAATTCCGAGCCTTTATAGGATGCCCTAAAAGATGCCCTAAAAGAGAACTACAATTAATATGCTCTAGAAGGCGACTACGATCCTAATATAATTATAGTAGATACGCCATAACTACAATACGGTAGAGGTCGCCTAAAGGGATTATAAAATCGCCAATACCTTATTAATTTTAAAGAATAATTTATTGCTACTATTAAGAATAAAGTTAAGTTATTAATAGCCTTTATAATAGCCAAAGAGAAGGCTGACTTTAAGCTCGCAAAATAGCTCTAAAAGGAAGGTCGTATTATAACCCTAGGAGCTTCTTTTTAAGCATCTAATAAGTAGGAGATCGACGGTCTTATTATAAGAGGAGTCTTTAAATTCGAGAAATATAACCCTACTAAGTTTAATGGAGTTTGTATCTTTAAGTTAAGAATAGTTAATAAGATTAAGGGTAAAGCTACTAACGCCCTATTTAAGAAATTAAGGCTTATCATCTAAGGTTACAACGATAATGGTAAAGAGATAATTCTTATATAATCTCCTACAATTTAATGAGCTAGTTAGTAAGTTATTATTGCATTAGCTTCCTCCTTAATAAAGAATAGAATAGCAGTTTATTTATAAGATATTACTTAAGCCTACACCTAATTAGAGACGTACCTTTAGCACTTAATATTGGTATACCTTCCGGAGTAAATTCGCCACCAGTATCCTAAAGACATAATTATAGTTGTGCTTAAGCCATTATATAGAATTGCAAAGGCAGGAACTTACTAGTAGGCTACCTATAGTAAGCACTATAAAGAGAAGCTTTTAATAACTACTTCTATATTTGATTTTTACTTTCTTATTATAACTATAGGAACCCTATTTGGAATCGTTGGTATATAAACTAATAATACAATTATCTTAGGAGACGACTAATTCTTAGCTCTTAAAGAGAATGAGCTAGTAAAGGTAAATCTTATAGCAAAGCTAAAGGAAAAGCTTAACTTAATAATACCATTACTCTTTAATAAATGCATCCTCTCCCTAAATAAGGATTCCATTGCTTTACGCCAGAAGGGTTAAGGTAAAAAGATTAACGTTATTAACGTTAATTCTCTAAAGCAAGGATATATAGAGCAACGCGCTCGCGGAGCTTATATTGCTTCTATCTGTTAACCTAAGGCTTTATTTAATCTCTCTATTGCCGCCTAACACCAGAAACTAACTAAGGATAACGTTCTTACCCTAAATAAACGTCTTTTTTAGTAAATAAACCATTTTAACCGGGGACTATACTACGCGCTAGTTAATCTTCCTACCGCTAAGCTCTTTATATTTATTAATAGATCGTTCGCAAATAATAAAGATTTTAGCTCCTAGTTAGGATATAAGATTATTATTACGAACGAATTTACTAGAGAGAATAACTTTATAATCTATAGCAATCTTATTTATTAGAGCTTAATTAAGAGCAAGCGCATTACCTAAAGTGTTTTGGCGTTAGAGATATATAAAATAGTTAGAGGAGTTAATATAGTAATTGCAATTGGAACTACCCTAAAGATAATTATAGATTAACTTAAACTTCCTATTATCCCTATAATCGTGTACACCGATTTATTTTCCCTCTATAAGTATTTAGTTAAGCTTAGTACTACAAAGGAGAAGCGCCTTATAATTAATATTATAGTACTTTAGTAATCCTACAAGCGTTAAGAACTCTTTAAGATTTAATAGATTAATGGCCAAGATAACCTAGTAGATATAATAATAAAGGCGAACCTAAATAAGGCACTAGAGATGTTTGTTAATATAAATACTCTATATATATAAGTTAAAGGTTAGGTTAAAAGGGAGTCCCTAGAAATTTCTTAGTTACGTAAGGTCTTAAGATGTCTAGGAACTTCAACCGGCGGTTAAAGTTATCTAATTGGTTAGATTCTGCAGACCCTAACTTAAACTAGCTAATTAGGATTTTCTATCCCCGGGATAGAAAATCGCTATTAGCTCGCTTACCGCTAGCGCCTTAGCGGCCCTACTAATAAGATACTTACCCATAACTTATAAGTAAGAAAGCACCACGTGCTAAGAGGCAAATTTTGGGATAGCGAGACTTATATTACAATGGTAATAGTAAGTAAGAAGAATTAATTTTTATTCCGCTAGTTAAGCGGTATATATATATAGATGGCAACTATAAAAGAAGAGTTGCTAGTATTAGGAATAAAGGTAAATGGTTACTATATAAGGCATATTGCCGTTATATATAGCAAGTTGCCGTTATATATGGCAAGTTACCATTACGTGCCGCCGCGGCACTAGCGTGGTAAGGAACCTTAAGTTCCTTACCCCTTTCTTTAAGAAGAACAAAGAACAATCATCATACTATCTACGAACCGTAGCTACGTGATATCCCCTTATGTAACCAATAATATCCTTATCCTATTTATAGTCTTATAAATATATTTAAGTTTCTTCTTAAAAAGAAAGAGTAGAAAGAGCTTTAGATAATATTAGTGACTTAGTTAATTAAGGTATAAGTATGGTAAAAGGGACGCGTAAGCCTATAAAATTAGATTATCTATAAATAAAAATCTAAAGCTAGGGAAAGGAAAGGAGAAGAAGAGTAGCGCCGCTTAATGTTTTATAAGATATTTATGTTACGTAACCGCAATATATAGCAATCTGTGGTAACTTACTAGTGCGAAGTCCTGCTAAGTTCTACTAGTGCCGTAATATTACGCCTTATAAGTTATAAAAGGAAATTAATTTATAAGAAGATAAAGGAACTATAATAGCTCCTTACTAATAAGATAATATAGGCTTAATATATTTATAGAGCCGCAGTAAATAAGAAATAAACCATAGTACTAGCCTACTAAATTAGTAATTTTTTTTGGCTAGATATAAGAAATTTAAATAAAAAATAACTTACTAAAAAACTTAACTAGAAGAACGCTAGCCCTTATAAGGTTAAAAAGGTTATCTTTCCTTACGCCTACCAATTAAAGCTCCTTAATGTAGTTAAAATCTACCCTATATTAGTCCTTTACTCTACTACCCCTATATTAAACACCTTGCCTAAATAGATTTAGGACCCTCCTCTACTAGTTAAAGTAAATAGTAAAAATAAGTACTTTATTAAAAGAATTAATAATATTAAGTAATGTAGGTAATAGGGTTATAATGGCGATATAGTTATAACAGTTGGCTACTACTACCTTCCTAATGTAGATAGAACACTAAAATACTACTAAAATACTGCTAAAATGCCTGTTAGGTCGTGTATGATATAACGGCTACTTTTAAGACATTTTAGCAGTATTTTAGTAGTAATTTAGTATTCCATCTATATTAAAAAGGCGGTAATAGCCAACCATTATAACTATATCGCCGTTATAACCCTATTACCTATATTATAATAAAAGGAAATACTAATATATATACCTTATAAAATAAAAAGTGTTAGCGACTTAGTTAATTAAGGCATAGGTACGGTAAAGGGGACGAGCAAGCCTGTATAATTAGATTGTCTATAAATAAGAATCTAAAGCTAGGGAAAAAAAGGAGAAAAAGAGTAGCGCCGTTTAATATTTTATAGGATCTTTACGTTACGTGACCGCAATATACGGCAATTTATGGCAACTTACTAGTATAAAGTTCTGCTAAGTTCTACTAGTGCCGTAATATTACCTCCCCCTTTAAAAAAGCTTACCCTTAGGCTTTATTACTAAAAGTCTTAGCAAGAGAATCTAACTAATTAGATAACTTTAACCGCTGGTTAAAGTTCCTAGATATTTTAAGACCTTATATAACTAAGAAATTTCTAGGGCGTTTTTGTCCTTATGTTTTTTTAGTAGCTTATCGTCTTTATTATACTAACATTCTATCTACTTATCTAGGTACTTTGGCGGTCTAAATCTATTAGGGTAATAGCTATAAAACTTCTAAAGCTTATAGGGACTATCTATAAAGTTCTATATAAGGTACTAAGTGGGGTTTAAGTTATATCCTTTTTAAGGTAAGGATATAGATAGGAAGTCTAATAATAGAATAATAGGTATATTATATAAACAGAGACGAATCCTTAAGGGAAAAGGAGGAGTCTGTATGCGAGGTAGAAAGGGTTTTCCCTAGGTATATATAGAGCACGTACCTTATAGGCGAGTCACCCCTAAGTTGCCCTAGGGTCGCCTATACCTTACGGCTATATAACTATCTACTTAGGTTTTACCTAATAATGCCCCCCCCTATAAAAAGGGTTGTCCCCAATCCTTTATATACTTAAGCCTCAATAAAACCCTATAAAAAACCTTAGTAAGGAAAAAATTTAAAGGGGAAAAAGCGTCTTAATTTTGCGTACAGAGAGATAGGTAGTATATATACTTAGCGCGAAGATGTTAAGGAACTTTAACCGGCGGTTAAAGTTGTCTAATTAGTTAGATTTGCCTTACTAAGACTCCCCCATATTTAACTAAGCTAGTAGTAATTTTATATACCCAGTATAGAAAATCCTAATTAGTCTATTTAATAGGTAGAGCTAGTAAAGCTTAATACTATCGCTTAAATTTAGTAGACCAGAAATATTCTAAAGCTCGCTTATATAGGCAGGTCGCTAGTACCTCGCGGGTAAGTTATAGGTTATTTATATACAGCCAGATTCGTAGATGGTAAGGCTATATACCTATTAAATCTGCTACTAACCTTGCTTTAGCCTTACGCTATACCGGCGTAGCGCCGTATATACTTCGTAGGTAGGTTATAGGTTATTTATATACAGCTAGATTAGGACGGTAAGGCTATATGCCTATTAAACCCGCCACTGACCTATATTTTAGCCTTATGCGTTATCTACGTAGTATATACATGGAATAGTATAAGTTGTCGGTATAGGTTACTACTAGCGGGTTACTAGTAGGTCGTGGACCCTAGTTAAATAAACCCCGGTTATAAATAGGCCTATTCTCTAATATATAAATAATCTGCTTAGCTAGTATAGAATAACGGACTAGGTTTAGGAAGGGTGCTTTTTAAATTAAGCTTTATTGCTGGTATACGCCGTAGCCTTACCTATAAGTTATAGTAATTATTACTTATTCTTTAATCCCTTTAAACGTCCTTTATTCCGCTTTAATGTAGGTTATATTTTAATAGCAGCGCTTACTTTTTGCCTGCGCTTTAGCTATAAGGCTAGGATATCCCGCTTACGGTACTTATTTAATAGTTATTAACAATTTTTAAGTTCTGTTTTATATTTATATTTATTATATTTATTTAGCCATCCTAGCTATTTAATAAGGTACTATAGTTATCTAGCACAATTCTAGTAGGTAATAATTGCTTCTACTTCCTAGCTACCTTTTTTAAGCTCTTTTACTGCTAGGGGTTAAAACCTAGGGCGTAATCTATAAGGCTCTAGTAGGAAGATATAGAAGACTAGGTAGAGCCGTACTATAGTAGGTAAGAGCTCTAGCTTATATGCTTGCTACCCTACGCGCTTTAGGATCTAAAATGGTCCTATAAACTTATAGTTAAGCTTTTTATAGGGACGTTTTATATAGATATTCTTAGAGGAGAGTAGGACTCGTTTACTAACGGCGAAGTGCTTAGCCAGGTGGTGACGATTATAGTATTTTACCTAAAGCTTTTAGGCGTACATTATTAACGCCGCCGCTGCCTTATATATAAGGCGCAGGCGTTATAAATACGTCTTTATAAGTTGGACATTTATTAACTTAGACCCCTTCCTACCTTACTAGGCGTCTTAAACGCTATTTAGGACTCTATCCGGGACGTTTAGTAGCTAGCTATAGGCGAGCTTAATAGGGGAACGCTTTATTATAATATAGACCTTAGAGTTATAGGTAAAGGCTACTTCTTTAAGTAGGGAGGCCTAATTAGACTGTTTCTAATTCGTAAATATATATAGGTATACCTTAAGCTCCTAGTTCTAACGCTCCGTCTAACCATCTATCTATAGGTAGAATGTAGTGCTAAGTTTACGTTAAACGCGGAGATAGTAGTATATAGTGCTTTAGTACTCGCTTATAAATATACTACCCCTATTAGAAATAATATTATCTAGAGGCCCTGTTTATATAAAGACTCTAAATAAGAGTTTTACGAGTTGCGTAGCATTAATTATCTTATATACTAGATAGTAGCGCACTAGCTTTATAAAACGGTCTATAAGGATAAGGATAGAGTTATACTCTACGCTATTAAGAGTTTTAGACTCTAGGAGATCTATAATAAAGTTAAGTAAATAATACCGCTAGGCTTGAGTGGGGGCTTAAAGAGGCTGTAGCTTACTATAGGGTTTATAGCGGCGCGATTTAGAGCATTAGTAGATATTATAATTATCTAGGTATTTACGGAGGTCCTAGGTAAGGCCGTTCTAAGTATACTTCTATATAATTACCTTAAAAGTACGGTTAAAACTATAGTGGCCGCCTATAGGATTGTTATAATTCCGCTTAAGGATCTCCTATTATAATAATATATAATTCGGCACCTAGACCTTATTATTTTACCTTAGGAGTCCTTAATTATTAAGGGTATAGTCCTTATTACTAGTAGAAACTTATTTTTAGGTTAACTAATTATATATAGAGCGTATAACATCAGGAAATTTTTTTTAGGCGCGTTGTTGCAAATTGCGGCAATTTGCTGCAAACTGTGCGATTTACATAGTCGTATATGGTCGTTAGCGATTCGCGCAAACCGCGCGTTTCGTAATAAATTTGCAGCTTCTGCTAGCAAATTGCAGTAAAACGCTTAACTACTAAACTAATGCTAGCAAATTGCTACCCTATAAATAAATAGCGCGTAAACTGTATATATTATATAAACTATATAAACTGTATAAATAGATATAATATCTACACTATATATAAACCGTATAAACTGCATAAACTATATAAATTATATAAATAATATAAACCGTATAAACTATATAAATGGTATAAACTGTATAAACTATATAAACGGTATAAACTATATAAACTATATAAACGGTATAAACTGTATAAATTATATAAACTATATAAACGGTATAAACTGTATATATTTCTTTAAATTATAATATACTGCTATAGATTGCCATAGATTACTATAATATGCCTTTAAAAATATATTTATATTATAACCACTATATAAAATAGCTACTCCTTTAGACCTATTACAGACCACAAAGCATTTACCCTACCTAGCCCCTTCTTTACCCTCGTTCTAAAGATATCTAAATTCTTATTATTAAATAGTATAAACTTAACCTCTTTTCTAATAGTATACCAAAGACTTATATTAGGTTTAGCCCTAAGCGTCTTTCTAAATAGCTTAACTGCAACTATTAACTGTTTATAATTCCAGCGATATAGTATATTAATAATATATTTCCAATTCCGCGATTTTATACCTTTAAAGATAAGCTTATAGGTATTATTTCCGAAATTATTACTAACGCTACTATCCTTATATATATCTTCTCTACTATTTACGCCGGCATTATTGCCTATGTCCACTTTATTATATTTATTACCCCCCTTTCTTACACTATTCCGATTATCTATATTACTACCTAGAGCTATATCTGTTCCATTATCCGCATTACTATCTTTATCTATATTAACTCCGCTATATCTATTATAATACTTATTTATATTAGTCCCGCTATCTATACCGCTATTAGGGTCACTAATATTATTAGGCCTACTGCCTTAGTAATTGGTACTATAGTTAGTCTAATTAGGCGATATATTGTAGGGTATATTAGGCTTAGTAATAGTACTAAAAGGGTAAAAGGTGTCTAGGTTTAAGAAGAGGGACGCGTTAAGTACCTAGATATAAGTATTAGTCCAGAACTATTATTATAAGTAGTTATATACTAGTGGAAGTATATTAAAGCGCTGCTTATTAAATCCTACGGGTCGTCGAAAACGGACTCTGCACCTGTACGTGGTGACGGCTACGAACCTAAGTCTTCGAAGTTCAGACTCAGAGCCAACGCAGAGACGTCGCACAGCGTGCGATATGACGTGGTGGAGGTGGTTGCGAGTATTGTGGGCGGTGGTGAAAAGTTTTTACATGGGATGGTAAGATCTCGAAAACCACCACCGTTGGTACCCCTTATGATAACAGCTACTACACTATCCTCCTATTAAGGCACCTATACGATCCAACATGGATACACAGCATTCAATAGCATCCCCCGACCCCCAACAGAAAGCATTAACGACCTCTTATATTAACGTACAAGCGAACACGAACAGACAAAAATGAGCAAATATACGGCCCCTCCTAACCCCTAGGGCGATCGCCCGCGGAGCATACGGTCACTCGCCATTAACTATTAAATACTACCTAGCAGCCTAGATAACACCGTACGGTTTTCCTGTCTCCTCTTAAGGAGTGGTAACCCTTGGCGAGGGCCTAGCAACTAGGGCCTAGGTATAAAAAATACCTAGGCATATATACACACGTCCCGCTCGCCTTTTGGTATAGTGGTAGTTTATAAATAAATCCCCCTTACGCCTTTAATAGGCCCTAGGGGGGGGGAGGTATGGCGTATATGGTAATAGTTAGATAAGAGATAGTATATAGGGGATGGCCAAGATATGGGAAATAATAAGTACAGCAATTAATTGGCAAGGCCTAGCTAGGACATAGTGAACCCTAGCTGGGACAAGCTAGAGAAGGAAGTAGTGGTTCCTAAGGAGTTTAAAACATCCAAGGAGGAGGACGTAGCTATAGGCCTGTAGGGCCGCACTACGTGCAAATATAGCAATTCGGGGTTTTTTATCCGACTGAGGTGGCTTATAGGGTTTTTTCTTCCCCCAACTGCAGGGTTTTCTTTATGTAAATTACAAGTTTTCCCCCTGTAACGGAGTAGTCTGCGTGGGCCAGTAGGATCCGTATCAGACGTTAATTAAAGAGTTACTACTATTAAATCCTACGTTATAGTTAGAGTCTAGGTTAGAAAGATTATTAAGACTATATTTAAATAGATTTAGAATTGCTTATATAGTAGGGTCGTCGCTATATATAGTTATTTAGAGTCTTTTTAAGATGCCCTATTACAGAAGCCCTAAAATCTGGTTTTAGTGCTCTATTAACTAATCTGCCTATATAGCCTTTGTCTATTCCCATATAGCTAATATTAGAGTTAGTTACGGCGTAGTCTGGGTAGTTAGAATAAGGGTAGAGAAAGAATAAATTACTATAAAGATTGGCACCTACTTTAAACTTTTGTTAGATAAAACTACTACTTTTCTATTTATTAATAATATGGCGGATTACTATATAAATTAGTATAATAGCCCCTGGGCTAATTAGGCGCAGAAAGTGCTGCGTATTTATACTAAACCTAAATTACTACTTTCCTTTAAAGAATAACTTAGAGAGATTGGCTATAATAACCGGTGCTATAAAGCGGGATTACTCGTCCTATAAATAGTTAGGAGGGTACTAAGGTAGTTTAGCTATGCGTACTATCTTAGAGTATTAAAAGTTATCTATATAAAGTAGCTCTTCTACTTTAGTAATTATTTCCTTTTTAGAGAGCTTTCTAAATAAGTACTTAGTCTTTACGTAATCTTATATACGTTTTAATAGGTAAGACTAAAACTAGCTAATGCTATTATATATCTATTTAATATTAGTATATATAGAAGTAATAAAAGGTAGCTTACTATATAATATATTAATGGCGATGGTTCTTATATAGCCTCGCTAGAACCGTCGCCTTTAGAAACCCTATTATACTCCACTGCTTTATCCTATACTAAGTCTATTATCTTTTCTAGAGCCGCTACGTTTCCTTCTAGCTATAGCGTAAAAGAAAGACCTTTAGGAGCCTTACCTAATATTATAAACATTTAAAAAAAGTGCACGGTAGCTTTTAATATCAGTTTATTTATAAGTTTTAGTTTAAGTTTACTGCTATAACTTATTTCTTGCTATTTTCTAACTGTATTTATACTATATTAAGACTTCTACTACTTATTACTGCGTATAGGCGCTATATAAAACGACTTAGCTGTAGAGTTATCTTCGGCACTAGAGATAAGCTCTTTAGTAGAGGGACGGTAGTATTAGAGCCGCTTATTAGGGCGATTTAGGACTTATAACTGCTGTTAAAGCGTTAGCGGGTGTAAAGTAATAGGGTCTATATAATAGATACTATAGTTAAATTCTATATGTGTAGATCTAGAGATTCTTTATCTAAACTTTGCTAGAGTTGTCGATAATACATTCTTCCCTAGGGCATTAAGCCTCCATCTTCTTTAGAATCGCTATTTATATCTAACTAACGTTTTAGGACGCTATCCCTAGATACTCTATTACCTTATATAGCTATCTGCTAAAGTTAGCTGCATGCTACCGTGTATATACTATTTATAGTACTTTAGCCTAACTACCGTTCGCGTATACGTTTCTAGATTCTTCTTATACTACTAGTGTTATTTCTTTTACCTTTACCTTAGTCCTAGGTATATATTAGTATTTTAAGCAGCTATATAGAAGGTAGTCTATACCTTATTCTTTTTAGAAGCTATAGTTATCTTTTTTTGGTATAGTGGAGGTTAATAAACCTTTGGTATAACTAACGTAGGAGAAGTTAGAGAAGTTAATAAAGATATAAAGATAAAGTATAATACTTTTAAATTATATATTTACTAGTATAGATATAGTTAATAAAACAAAGGAGTAAAGGGGTAGATTTTAATGTTCTGCTAGGGAGCTTGGGCCTATTACCAGCCCATTTAGGGTAAATTGTGGCAGATTGCCGCATTATCTTACCGTCAGCTACGCAATATTAAGAATTCCTACTAGTAAGTAAGCACTAGAGCTAATCTTTATAGGTAAGAGCATTATAACTACTTGTAAAAATATAAGAATTAAACTAATTTATATAGATATGGCTAACCTTTTCTGGCGGTTTAGTAGGTTAATACTACCTAAGCAGTAAATGCTTAATGGTTATCTTTATTCTCCTCCCTTATTAAGATATACTTTAGAGCTTCCCTTTATACCTAGTTAGCCTATAGATACACCTAAGACGCTAAGTTAGTTTAATCGCGCTATTTCCGCCTTTTTTTACCTGGAATCTCCCTTAAAGCGTATTAGCTTAGGTAATAAGCTAATAAAGTTATTTTATATTTAAAACTTAAGGAGAGCCTTTGCAGAGGAGTAATATAAGGTTATTTTATATGTTGAGAAGCGATAGTTATAAAGATTAGCTATTAATTTAGCTTTAAGTATTAATAGAGTTAATATACTCGGTTATAAACAGATAGAAGAAGCTTAGACTGTAGAGGTAGAGATTATTATAAAAATAAGGCCTATTAAAGAAAAACGTGCGGTAAATTGGAAGAGAAAAGCAAAAGAGGGGGGGTTATTATACTACTCTGCTAATACAAAATCCGCTAAAATATATATAGCTAGCTAGCCTCTTACTCTAACGAGCCCCTCTACTACTTAATTTACCTATATATTAGATATGCTGCCTTTATATTTAAGCCAACTAATGGCTTTCTTAACTTCTTTTAGTTTTACCTTATTTTATAGCTAATTTGCCTAGATTTCTAGGGATTAGATATGCCGAATTCCCTATTAATTACGTTGGCTGTTTTTATTTTTATTTTTATTCTAAAGCCTTCTATAATTTAATTAGAAGCTTAGTTTTAGATTTTTGTTTTTTTATAAACTTATCTACGCGTATGCTGTTAATCTAAAGAAAATTGTTATTATAGAATTAATTATATATGTCCCAATCTGTGTATAAGTTTATCTAGAATGTTCTTTTTTTATTTAGCGAAGTTAGTATTAGTTATATAGGTCTCTTAATATAGGAAATGTTGTATATTTAATGGCCGTCTAGGTTTTATCTATTTTGTGCTATATTTATAGGAAATTGTTTTACTTTAATTATCCCATTAAAAGGATCTACCTTACCTCTATTGCATGGACGGAATAGCTTAAGAAGTGCTTTATAGTATACTTAGTATCTACTATTTTTATCTATTTAATTTAAGTCTTATATTAATACTAGCAATTCTAAACAGGCAGCCTACGTTCCCTTTATTCTATCTAGTGCATTCTTATATTCTTATATAAGAACTTAATCTCTCTATAAGGCAGTAGTCCGCATCTAGACTAGGTTATAGCGTGCCCGTACTTTATATAGTTGGTTAAAATTATAGGAGTCTTTACTGCGTTAAATATAGCATATTATAGAGTAATAAATACTAATAGGTAAATCTTATACCTAGGCTGCATCTCTTTTAAGGCGCTTAACGTCTAAATCCGTTGCTTGTATACTATTAACTCGCTTATAATATTCCCGTATAAATAAAGCTAGTTTTATAATAAATTTATTAATACCTAGCCTAGTCTAAATTTCGCAGGCTCTATGCTATAACTTTAGATTTACTCCGCATATTAAAAACATTTAGTTAGTTAACTGGCAGCAATCCTATCTATACGGCTCGTTTGTTAGGTTAATTATGCCTAATAATAATATAATATATAAATCTTCTATAGTATTAGCTGCTAGTATTAGCCTTATATTTTCCTATAGCTCCATCTCTTATATTATTATAATATTTATTAATTCCGTATTAAGATAAATCATTTACTCTTTATACCCTTTACGCTTATTTAATCTTTAATAGAAATTCTTCTAAGGAATATATGCCCTTTCGCCGTGCTCTATTATAGTTCCTATTAGAGCGCTAAATATATAAATTATCTCCGGATAGTAGGAAATTGCATAAAGTTTAGGTATATTAAAATTAGGTGGGTTTTTGTCATTAGGTCAGTATAGTAAGAACGCCTCTTTAGTCTTATCTATTTAATATAATGCACTTTAAGGTATTTAATTATATCTTTATTGTATAATTTATATTTGGCTAATAATATAAAGTTAACTATAGTATAAATAAACAGCATTGCCCCCTTATGCCTATATAGCAACGGTGCTATAACTAGTATAATCTAATAAAGAAGGGACTTATACATCTTTCTAGTCTATTAGCTTAACTCTACAAAGTTATCCCACCTAATTATACCCTTAAAGGGTTTAACTTTAGCAAATTATATAGTTAGAAGACGTTCTACCCTATCCTTAGTAGATAATAGGGTCTTTATACTACTATAATTAGTTATTAGAACCCTCCCTTTCCCTTTTTTAATATTAAGTAGTAGTGCTCAAAGCTAGCTTATTAAATGCTCCGTAATACCTTTATATAGTTAATATAGTAAATTAGGGGCTATTATAGCGTGTATATCCGCTATATAATAGGACTAGGCAAAATTTTAAATTGGCCTAATATACTTAGGGTCGCTGCGATCTAGCTATAAGTTTTACTATTATTTAAGTTATTTAATAGTCAATTTATATGTCCTTCGCGGCCATTTGCTAGATATAGTGCTTAGTAGGTCACCTTATTTATAAGGCGGTATATAATATATTATATAGTATTACCCCAATTTTACTCCTATTAATATAACCTGCTCTTTATAATCTGCTATAAACCTAGTAAATATAGGGTAGCATTGCCGGATAAACCTATCCGCGTATTATATTAGTATACCGCGCCTAGCAGCGCGTTTAAGAGCTAGTTTTTATATTAACTTAAGTACCTATATACTGCTAAGGTAAATACTTACGTTTAAATATAATACTTATTACTTAATGGTATATATCTAGCTTATTTATCCGGTCGCTTAGTAAATCTATAGGTATATAACCTAGCAGAAGTATTACTGGCTTACTAGCTATACGTTAAGTCTTTAATAGGATATTAAGTATCGTAATATAAACTAAATGCGCCTTTTTATCTCCGGATAGTGTAGTTAGCTTAGTTTGGTCGCTATTAGGTATTACTATAATAGCCGTTGCACTATTAGGTAATTAATCTTAGATCTCCCACTAATAGTCGGCCGTGTATACCTTGTTATATACTCTATTACCTTTTACGTTAAATTAACGAATAGGAGAATAAACTATATTACCTTTAAATGGGAAATAACTGATTAGGAAGGCCACCACGCTAAGTATATTATGGTGGTATATCTTTAGGTTTTTGCCGTATATATTAAGTTCTGTAATTTGCCAGCTATTATTACTTACACCTTTAGAAATAGAATATAGTTTTATCTTAACTTCTTTTATATTTCGGTATAATATATATCCGTCCCTTATATTTTTAATATAGGGGTCTTATAGCCACGTGTTTATTTCTTTTGCTAATATACTATTGCGTACCCACTAGATAACTTACGCCCATTCTATAGAGCTTATAAAAGAATAGAACATATTATTACCTTTATTTATTCCATCTACTAACTAGCTAGGCCCTAGCAGGTGGTCGCAATTTATAGCAGACTATTAATTAGAGTTCCCCTCTAGGTAGCTAAGCGGGGTTCCTATATAGCGGCCAGTTACTTTATAATAAGTTTAGGTATAATAAATATCTAAGGTAAAGAGGCTTGTTACCGCGTGACTGTGCGTTTTAGTGCTGGTTAGTTATTCTGCCAGTGCTATATAGCTTAGCTCCTCTGCTAATATTATACTAGTATTTCCTGTAATAGTTAGTAAAGTATTATTAATAGCGGTGTCAGTTACTATAAGGTCGTGTACCTATTATTTTATAGTAAATTTGTCATCTTTATATATATCCGCTTAAGCCTAGATTATAAAATGGACATTATCCCGTTAATTAAGATAGTCTATACCTATAGCTTTATAGTACAGCTTATATCGCATTAATCCACCTATAGTAGAAATCGTATACTTATATTTAGGGCACTGGCGATTTATTAAGCCTATTATAATAGCGATAAATACGGCTCCTTACGTTGTTATTAAGATTAGACAGGTAGGTTTATGCCTAAAAAGGGTAGTAGTTATATAACTAATCCAATAGCCGTAATTTGCGGCGATTTGCTAGCTATCCTAATAACTAACTATAATAGCTTGCTCCTTTTAAATTATAAGTTAAATGCGCTAAGTAGTATATTATTTTAAGCGCTAATAATATATAAAGCAGTATTGTATTCTATAGTACCTATTATAATTAATTTATAACCGCCAAATATTTATAAACCTTTAATCCCTATCCCTTACTAATACTATATATACCTAGCATAGCAATAATACAATTAGATGGTATATATACTATAGAGGAGGCATAGTATAAGTCTACCAGTAAAACTCCTAGGAAGGATAAGTAGATTATATCTAGGTTTAGTATTAGTAGCGCTTATTTATATAAGATTAAAGGGGCAGTTAAGGATATTATAAATAAGGGTAATATAATATCTATACGCTTCTAAAACTGTATAAATTACGCTATTTAAAGTAAGATTATAGCCAAAATCGTTAATTAAATCCTAGAGTCCAGTAATGCTCTAGTTAGGTGGACTAAGGAAGTAGCCTAATATCTCCTTACTTACACGTAGTTAAATATGCGTAAAAAAGCTAGCTAGGCTAGTACTAAATTAAGACTTCGGTATAGAGCTATAAATTCTGCTATAGGGTTACCCTTGTGCAGAGCCTTAGGATATATATTAATCTCTTTTACCTAAACATATTAATAAATATAATGTTTAGGGTCTTATAATTTGTATATATTAAGATTTAGAGAATATACCCTAGTCTACAATTTATATGGACTTAGGTGCTAGCCTACTTTAAACTAACTTAGTAGAAGGGTGGATAAGTCTTTTAGATTTTCCTAAATTTCTTAATATTGTTTAGGATGCTAGAGTTAACCTAGAGACGGAGGAGTTATAGGCAGATATATTAATAATTATACCAGTTTAGAATGTGGGACTTTTAAAGTATGTAATATAATAAACGCTTAAAGCCTTTAAGGATATAATTGTTTTCGTGGTCGCGAATATATATAGTATATAGTAGTAGTCCTTATAGCTTTAAATCTAATACTATTTAGAGTCTTAATTATTTACTAGGAGCCCTACTTAAAAGGGTATATTAAAGTGATCTTAATTAAGCTAAAATATTAATTATAGGTAGGCAAAACGTCCTAGGCGCATTAACCCTTATTCTTAGGTTGTATATTTTAATATACTTCTAACTCCGCTTAATGCTAGTTATTTATAAAGAATATTTTCTATAACTAAAGGAAGCGTATTTAGCGGCAATCTGCTATAGCAAATTGCCCTTTAACGCGCGCGCGTTACATTTTATTAGCAAGAGCATTTACCTTAGGCTTATCTACTTTACTTTATACTTTTTACCTCTATTACCTTAACTAACTCTTATACGGCACCTCTACGCGATATTAATTAGTTAATTAATTAGTTTAACCGCTAATTGCTGCTTTAAGCTGCGACTTATTTCCTAAAACTATAGTAATCTACCTAGCAGATTAACTCTTATAATTGGTTTGTCTTACCTACCTACTTTAGACTTACACCTTTACTAAACACTAACTAAATTCTTCCACTTTTATATAGCAACGCTCCACTCCTTCTTTATTCTATTTTAGTATCTTTACGCATTATAATAAAGGACTTAGATATTATAAAAGGATAAAATATTAATACTCGTCGCTTTAAGGAAATTAAGAAATACAATCCTAGATAATATATAAGAGGCTAGGCTTAAAAATCCACGTTTTATATTACTAAAGATAAAGTGCCGCGTGATTAGTTTATTTAGAAGATTTTTAGTAACTTATCTAAGAAGGAACGTGCTTTAAACAGCTAGTCTAAATAGGCTATTATTCCTTTTATATTATCCTAGAGAACTAATACTACTAAATAGTAAAATATTATAAAGTTGGAACCTAGAAGTTAAACCTAATTTAAACCTATAATAACGCTAGTATATACATTTGCTTTTAAGCTAATCTCTAAATTATATAGTTTTATATTACTAAATAAGCCATTCTTATTTAAAAATATAACCTTTTAGTTTTAAAGAATAAACCTAATTACCTAAAGCACTATAGAGCTTTATATAGTCTATAAATTTTAAAAGGTAATATAGAAACTCTAATAGTTAAAGAAATTAGCTTCTTGCTATTTTAAGAGGTTGTAGTATTAGTAGGTTTTATCTTAGATAAGAATGAAATTACCTAGCTCAACGTGGTTACTAATAAGGAGGTTTATATTACCTAGCGAGGGCCATTATAAGCCGTATTTTAGTAGTATATACTATATAATAGGAGTAGAGTAAAATTTCTACTTAAGAGTATAGATTATAAGTCCCTTTAATAACATCTAGCTGTCTATATACTAATAATTACAGCTAAGTATTTAATTATAAAAGTACCGTGCTAATTACTAAACAAGTAGGGTATAAACCCTCCTAGAATTGCCGATACTCTAACCCACTAGTATTTGTGCGCTAAGGCCGCACCTAAGAAACGGCAGAAGATTATGCCTAAGCCGATCCGTAAGTACTTAGACATTAAGTTTACTAATAAAGATAGCGAGAATAAGAGCGATGCTTTATCTATTTTATTAATATATAGCGGCATTCTAAGTTTACTAAGTCCGAAGAAACGTAGTTATAAAAGGGAGTAACCTACTAGAGGCATCTATGGGTAAACTATAGCAAACTGCCGTAAGCTGCTGTAATGATCTAGTATCTAGCCTATGGATAATCCTAATAATATAGAACATAGTAAGGATAATCGCGATACTCCCTAGAGCAAAACTGCTTTATATCCCTAATCAGCTTAAACTCTATATAATAATTAAACTCTATACCCGTAAAAAGCTTTTAGTAAAACTATAGAAACTAATGCGATTTAAGATACTTTAGGTAAAAATGCGCTTAAGGATAATATAACCTAAGCTAAGAAGATATAGGCTATAATGCCTATTGCGCAAAGGTATAAGTATATAGTTATCTTAAATTAGACTAATATTAGCTCTTTTTAGATTTTAAAAGGCCGCTATAGCTAAAGTAGGAGGTAGGGTTTAACGAATGGAGTAGTAGATGTATAAACGTTTGGCTAAGCTATGCAGAGTTTCTAAAAAGGCCGTCTTAGTAAAGAACCCGGTCCCCGTTCCTAGTAAATAAGGTCTAAATTTAAAGTTTAAATTATTCCTATACTAGCTATATAGCGCATTTAAAATATCCTACTAGGAGCGCATGTAACTAAATAGTGGGGTTTTATTAACGGTATAGGAACCGGAAAAATCGTAACCGTATACTTAACTTTATTCTTAGTTACTACTATGCTATAAACCTGGACAAAGTGGCTGCTAATTAAGCGGCTAGAAATGCGAATTAGTATCTATAGGAGGATAACTAGGCTAAAGATGCTAAGTTTCCTAACTAGGATAAGATACCTTTTTTATACTTATATATAAATCGAAACGCTATATCTATAATGTAAAGACAATATAGTGTAAATCTAGTTATTATAATTCTAAGTGTAATTACTAGCTAGAGAGATAATTATATCTTATTATTTAAGGACTTTGCGCTTGTAATAAAAGAGCAGACGCCACTATAGTTTATAATATGCTATAAGATAGAAGGTATATCTAAAGGAATAGTGTAACTAAACCTTTAGGAATGGCTTTAAATGGGGACTTTAGGGGACTGGTCAGATTATAATACGATAAATAATAGTCCGACTCTTATGGGTAAAAAGAAAACGTTCTATCTATAGTTCTTTAACGGCCCCCTATAGAGGTATATAGACTGTTATAACTACGCTCTTTAGCAGAATCTTATGAGATAAGTTTTATAATAAAAAAAATTAAGAAACTTATATTAACCAATTTCTTTATTCTTAAAAAAAAAGTGGTACCGCTATACCTAAGATTCTTTACCTAAGTCATTTCCAGTATAGTAGTAGAGAATGGTATTATAGATATGTGCTAGTTTATTATAAGCGCCCTTAAAGATGCAGGTTAGGTAACCGCTTAAGCTAACCCTAGTATTTTTAGAAAATGTACGTCCGCGGAAGTTAATAAAATAGCTAAACTATGGACCCAATTTTTAAAGCAGGGAAAGAGTAACCCTAAAAGTGCCTTATAGTCTACGATATATAAAGTATTAGTTAAGGTTAGTGGCCTAATTCTTATAAATTTTCTTATTCGCCGCAACTGGGATACTATTAGCTTTAATAACTAAAAACTAAAAGCTGTCCTAAGCGAGCTCCAAATTTAATAGGTAAAGCGTAATTATAAACTTAAATTCCTATATAGCATAGAAGGTGCAATAGTGTTAGAAATAGAAGAGGTATTTTTAGTAGAAAATGGTCGAATAGAAAGAAGATAGTTCTCCTACTGGGAAAAAACTAGTATAAATGGCCAGCAGCTCCTTAAGTAGCTACTTTACGTGCTGTAATGCAGTAATAACGCCTGGGTTACTTTTATAGAAGGATAAATTTAATAAGGATCTTCTAGATAATAAAAAATAAATAAACGTCTAGTCTAAAACTATACTAACGCAGTTAAAAATCCTATTAGAAGTATCTTGGATTAGAACAAAAAGGAAATTCTTTATAGCGATATAAAGTTTAAGACGCTTTAAGCTATCTGTAAAGAAGTTATAGTAGTACTATATATTGAAGGCTATCGTAGCAAATTTATTATTAGTACTAATTTTTTAATTATTAGGCCGGTATATATAGCAGTAAGTAGTAAAACACTTTATCTTTATACTTCTTAATAGTAGTACGCTTAACTAGAACTCTAAGCTAATACTTATTTTAGGCCTTAGTTGCTAAATATAGTAAGGATGCTGTTGTATGCCTCCCCGGAGGAACACTACTAAAGTAAAAGGACTATATAATTTATAACTTATAGAGGCAGCTAAACGGACTATAAATTCTCTTATTATTTCTAAAGGCTATTATAAAGGGTGTTACTATTAACGGCTTCTTATATTAAAAATGGAATTCTAAATAAGTTTAAGTTTAAGAAGAACGCCGCTAATAAGAGACTAGACGTAGATATAAATAAGCTAGAAAATTTAAAAAAGTAGGCAATGTAAATGTTATAGATTATAGTAGCGATGTGTTTTTAATCCTTTTAGCGCGGAATTGGGTAATATACTAGGTAGTTTGCCATAAATTCTTTTCTAGTAGAAGAAGTATAATAGACTATTATTTTCAGAATTAGGTAATATAGTGGGCAGTGTTCCGCAGTTTTATAGTTAGTAAAAGATAAATACTAGATTGTTTTTTTAATAGAATTAAGTAATATACTTGGCGATATGCCGTAGTCTTACGGCTAATAGAAGGTATATGCTAGTTATTTTTTATGGAACTGGGCGATATATTAGTAATATACTATAATTCTTTTATTAATAAGAGAAGGTACTATTTTATTATTTAAGGAACCGGGTAATGCGCGAGTAATATATTATAGTGCTTTGTTAATAAAAGAAGCCGCTAGCTTATAACGCGGGAACTAGGCAATATATAAGCCAATATTTGGAATACTCTGCTTATAGGAGGAGCTTACTAGCTTACGATATAGGAACCGGGCAATATACAATCGGATATATTATAGTGCTTTATTAATAAGCAACGCCTACTAGTTTGCTATTTAAGGACCTAAGTAATGCGCTAGGCGATGTGTTGTAGTGCTCTGTTAATATAGCAAGTCTACTAACTTATAATATAGGAACTAGGCAATATGCGAGCTAATATATTAGAATACCCCGCTAATAGGCGATGCCTGCTAGCTTGTAATTTAAAGAATTGGGTAATATACCTAGTAATATGCGGTAACTTTCGTGCTTAGTAATAGAAGTCTACTAGCTTGCCGCTTAACGAACTAGGCAATATACTAGGTAATATACGGCAATTTCTCACTTAGTAATAGAAGTTTGCTAGTTTGCCGCTTAATAAACTAGGTGGTGTACTAGGCAATGTATAGTAATTTTGCGCTTAGTAATAGAAGTTTACTAGCTTACCGCTTAACGAACTAGGTAATATGCTAGGCAATATACGGCAATTTCTCGCTTAGTAATGGAAGTCTGCTAGTTTGCCGCTTAAGGAACTAGGCGTGTACTAGGCAATATACGGCAATTTCGCGCTTAGTGATTAAAGTCTGCTAGCTTGCTCTTTAAGGCAGTAATCTTATTAGGTTAAAGCTCCTAGCCGGAGTTATAATTAATATAGACTTTAGATTTAACTATTTAATTAGTGGAGCGGAGTAAATATAAAGTTAATTTAGCTCTTAGAGCTCTAGATCTATACCTAATTTAAAATATAGTTAAAGAAGAATAGATTACTAGTAACTCTATGCTTAATATAAGGCTAATTAATAACTCCTAGAGCTCTGCTATTAACTTAGTGTCTGTTAGGGGTGTATTAGCTATAGAATCTAAAACACCCGCTTATTCTGGCACTATTTTAATATATAGCTTTAAGCTCCTGTTCTATATTTAATTTTAATCTAGAGCTCTTGTATACGCGCTAAAGTAACAACTTTTTATAATATGGCGACTCTATATGCCCTAATCGCAATACTACAGTCGCATTTGCAAGCCTTTTATAATGTTATTATTTTAACCTTTATAATCGCGATAAGCTTGTTTCTAGGGGGCGCTTATATAGGAGGTGGGTAAAGATAACTAGGAAACGTTAATTGTAGAGAGGACGTTGGCCGAGGAGGAGGCTTTATTGCTATACGAAAGTAGGGAGTCGCGATAGAGGCCTGGTAGTAGAGAGGGGCTTATTTAAATCGCTTACTAATATTAATTACGCATTAATATGCGAAGTTAAATCTGGAGCCTTATTCTGGAGTCTTACTAAACAATTAACTTAATTACAGATTTAAATGAGCTATATAGTAGCCGCCACTAATTATAAAACGGGTGACACTAAAAGGTATAAGGATTAAATAGTTATAATATAGAGGCGATTTGCAACCGAATAGTCCCTTTAGATTTAAATAAGGAGCTTTAAGCTTTATAACTATCCCTTTATCTAGTAAAAGAGACTTTTTATATTGGGCGCCTTAGGCGCTCCTACCTGGGTTAGTATACTGCGGGCACTCTAGCTAGTGGGATTTTATTAGTAAGCCTTACTAAAACGCGTTAACGTTGTAATGCCGATAAAATGCTACAGAAGGCCACCACCTATATATATATATATTTGAGGAAGTTGGGCAAAAAGTCGTAATATATAATATTATAACTGTAGGTTTCTGCCCTTCCTCTATTAACTAGCTGCCGATTATATAGGAAAATCCTCTATTAGAGTCCTCCCCTAAATTACTACTACCTATCTACTTTATACGCGTTTTTAATATTAATAAGGATAAGCTTCCCTCTTAGATCTTACTACTAAATATTATCTATCTGTCTGTTACCTACTCTCTATATTAGAACTAATTTCCCCTTAACTTAACTATATACTAGCCCTTAACCTATTTTTAAAGTAAACGTCGCAATAGTATGTATGCTAGTGAGGAGTTATAGATATCTTACGCTAATCGGTTATTATAGATAAATAAAAACCCTAGGTATATAGCTACCCTAGCTAAGCGCACCAAGCGTCCCTATATTAAGAAGGCGTTACTAAAGAATAGAGATAAGACCACTAAGCTAGCTCTAAAGCCGCGAAAGAAGAAGGCGGTGGATAGTTGCTAGAAGGAGATTAGAGGGTTTCTAATTAAGTAGGAGAAGAATGGTAAGGTAGCTAAAGCTATAAAGATAGTTTAGCTACCTATTAAGAAGCCTTCGCTAACCTATTTTGTCCTGCCGGCCGCTAGAAATGCTACTATATATAGTCTAAAGAGAACCGAGTTAAATAAAAATAGTGCTGCGGAGATGGCTGTTATAGAAACTAGAAAACTATAAAAGAGGGACCTTTTTAATGTTATAAGTTAGACAACTAGTTGCATAAAGGAGGGGTGGGATGCTTTGTAGACTGCGTTAACTGTTAATTACTAGAATATTAAGAGTTTAAAGACGGAAATTAAGGAACTTTAAAAAGCTAAAAATGCTTAAAATATATCTATTGTTAATTTAATCTGGGATTAATAAAGTAGGACTATCTTTAAGGTTATAAAACTATATTCACACTAACCGAAGCGCATAATAATGTAAATTAGAGAAAGGTAATGTTTTAAGAGCTTTTGGTAAAGGACTAGCTTAAGGTTATAAGGGAGGATGTACTATATACGCTAAATAAGGTGTATTAAGTGCTATAAGTGGTTAAATAGTTTAGCTAGCGGCTATTTAATATAGAGGATTAATTAAGGGCGGTAGAGGAGGGCTTAAAGGAGGCTATAGTAAAGGCTTAATTAGCTTTACCTAGTCTCCTATTATAAAATAATTAAAAACAATACGTAAATTCTATACTTAGCTAAGTTAGTACCTTTTTATATTAGTAGTCTAGGTAGGATTTATAAAGTTTAATAAACTAATAAGTTGGTTTAGTTCTTAAACCCTGAAGATTATAACTATATAAGACTTATACTACCTAAGGTAATCTATTATAAAATGCCGTTAGACTTAGCAATTTGCGTATTTACTTAAACTTCTTAATTCACCTTACCATTAATAAGCATTAAATGGCGGCAATTTGCCTTCTAGCGTTACTGCGGGAGCACTTAACTTTAATATCTATTTCGCCTTATACTCTTTGCCTTTACTACCTTAACTAACTCTTACGCAGTACCTCTACGCGATATTAATTAGTTAATTAATTAGTTTAACTGCTAATTGCTGCTTTAAGCTGTAACTTATACCCTAAAACTATAGTAATCTGCCCGGTTAATTAATTCTTATAATTAGTTTATCTTACTTACCTACTTTAGACTTGCACCTTTACTAAACACTAACTAGATTCTTCCGCTCTTATATAGTAATGCTTTACTTCTCCTTTATTCTATTTTAGTATCTTTACGCATTATTATAAAGGACTTAGATATTACAAATAGATAGAAAATCAATACTCGTCACCTTAAGGAAATTAAGAAGATAATCTTAGATAGTATAGTAGAGGCCGGGCTTAACAAAGTCGCGTTTCGTACCGCTAAAGATAAAATATTACGCGACGACTTTATTTAGAAGATTCTTAGTAACTTGCCTAAGAGGGAAGGTGTTTTAAATAGCTGGTCTAAAGATACTATTATTACTTTAATAGTATCTTAAAGAACTAATGCTATGAAATAGCAAAATAAGTTAAAACCTAGAAGTTAGACTTAAACTAAATTCGAACCTATAATAACGCTAGCGCCTATATTTACTCCTAAGCAAATCTCGGAATTACTAGGCCCTACATTATTAGGTAAGCCGCTTTTGCTTAAAAATATAACCTTTTAATTTTAAAGAATAAACTTAATCACCTAAAATATTATAGAGCTTTATACGATCTATAATATTATAAAAGCTAACACAGAAACTCTAATAATTAAAGAAATTAGTTTCTTGCTATTTTAAGAGGTTGTAGCATTAGTAGGGTTTAACCTAGATAAAGATTAAATTATATAGGTTAACATTAAATCCTATAAGGAGGCTTATATTACCCGGTAAGGGGTATTATAAGCCGCATTTTAGCGATATATACTATACTATAGAAGTAAAGTAGAGTTTCTGCTTAAGAGTACCAATTATAAGTTCTATTAATAACATTTGGCTATTTATATACTAATAATTGCAGCCGAGTATTTAGTTATAGAAATACCATACTAAACACCATGTAAGTAGAGTATAAACCTTCCTAGCATTACCGATACACTAATTCGCTAGTCTTTGCGCGGTAAGCCTATATATAAGAAACGGCGGAAGACTGCGTCTAAGCAGACCCGCAAGTACTTAGAGTACTTAGATAATAAGTTCGTTAATAAAGACACTAAAAGTAAGAGCGATACTTTATTAACCTTATTAGCGTACAGCAGCATTCTAAGTCTACTAGGTTAGAAGAAATATAGTTATAAAAGAGAGTAACCTGCTAGAGTATTTAAAGGCAAATTGTGGCAAGCTACTAAGGATGACCGTAGTAGTTTAGCTATCTAGCCTATAGGGGGTCCTAATAGTATAAAGGAGAACAAAAACAATTATAATGCTTTTTAAAGCGCAACCGCTCTAGATTCTAAACCAGCCTAACTACGGAGCGTAATCGCAGATAATCTGGTTGGTAATACTATATAGGTTTCTGTAGAAGATAACAACCTAGAAAAAGAGGCCCTTAAAGATATAATAAACGAAGCTAATAGGGAGGCAGAGGCAGCTAATTGTATTAAGGAAAGGTATAGATATATAAACATATAGAGTACATCTTGAATTAGACTAACGTTAACTTTTTTTAGATTTCGAGAAGTCGCTATAGTAAAAGTAGGCGGTAAGGTTAAGAGAATGGAGTAGTAGATATATAAACGCTTAGCTAAGCTATAGGGGGTTTCTAAAAGGGCCCTCCTAGGAAATAATATAGTCCCTATTCCCCGTAAATAGGGTTTAAATCTAAAGTTTAGGGCGTTCCTATACTAGCTATATAGTGTATCTAAGATATTCTACTAGGAACGTATAGAGCTAAATAGTAGAGTTCTTGTAGACAGTATAGGGACTAATAAGACGGTAACCGCATACCTAACTATTATCCTTAATTACTATTATGCTATAAACCTGGATAAAGTAGCTACTAATTAAGCGGCTGAAAATGCTACTTAATATCTACCAAAGGGCTTATAGGCTAGCAACGCTAAGTATCCTAGCTAGGATAAAACGCCTTTACTATGCTTATATATAAATTGCAACCCTATATCTAAGATGCGTAAATAGTATAGTGCTAGCCTAGTTATCGCAGTTTTATATATTATTACTGCCTAGAGAGATAACTATAACTTATTATTTAAAGACTTATCACTTATAACGCAAGTATAGGCACCGTTAAGAGTTATAATATACTATTTAACGGCGGATATTTCTCCGGGCATAGAACGACTAACTTAGGATAAGTGGCTAGAAATAGAAACGTTAGGAAATTAGACCGCCTATAATGCTTTAAATGCTAGTTAGACTCTTATAGATAAAGTAAAAACTCCTTACCTATGGTTCTCTAACAGTGTCCTACTACTTAGAAAGGGTAATCCTTTAGTTAGTACCCCGGCTGCCTTAGTAATAAGATTTATTATAATTATAATATCCAAATACCTAAAACAGCGTGTTATTAACAACTTTACAATTACTAAAAGTGTTTATTACTTCTTATTTAGCGGTAAGCGGGAAGATAAAGGTTAGCAGTTGGTTAAGACTATATTTTTTAGTAGGGTTTTATAGGATAAGTTTTATAACAAAAAGAATAAAGAGACTATAGTTAACTAATTTCTTCGTTTTTATAAAGGTACTATACTAAAACACCTTAGATTCTTTGCCTAGGCTATATTAGGGACTCTAATAGAGAATAGTGTTATAAATATATATTGGTATATTAATAATAATAAATTCAATTTACCGCCCGTCCTAGCCCCCCTAATGGGTCTACGCAGGCTAATACCTTCTATAGGAAAAACTCTAACCTAGAGAAAACCCCACCTCGGGCCGCGCTAGAGAGATAGCAGCGTTCCGACATCGGAGCGCCGGCGGCTCGCCTTCTACCTGCCTTTAAGTCTGCATATTAAGCTAACTGGCCGCACTTCGCGGACAATCTTACTCTACCCCCTTCTTTCCTTATCCTTTTACCCTTATTCTTTTACTAGTCCTCTAGGCTTTAAAAGGGCTAGTATCTACTTATATCCTCTATATCTATTACCTTTACTACCTAAAACTAGGGTAAAATACCTAATTGTACTAGCCATTTTGCTGCCGCTTAGGCGCTTTCTTTATTATTTAAAATATCCTAAAGGCGTTCCGAGGCGCATTTTACTATAAAGTCCGCCCTTTGGTAGTTTAGATACTAAAATAGCACATAGTGAACTGTCTGCCTTATCTAGCCGCATTCGCACCGTAGGAGAACCGCCGGTATACTAACGGATATAAGCTATATATTAAGCCCTATTACCTCTATACAAAGAAGAAATAGTGCTATAGCCTCTGCTTTTATTAGGCCTTCATATAGTGGGATTATAGGTTTCCCCTATAGGGTCTTCCACGTAGTTTCTATACGGTCTTTAGCCTTTACCTACTACCGTTATCGCTATTCTAAATCTACCCATTTCGCGATAAAGGTAGTTGCCCGCCTTTAGTGCTAATAACCTCCTATACGGTGGCGGCGCTCCGCCTACGCTCTACCGGCGTTTCGCTAGCCACGCTTATAGGGGTTTATTACAGCTTCCTACTCTATATAGTCCTTCTAGTGCGCGAGGAAGCCTTATATCTCATTTTCGCAGTCCTTTATATATTCCCTAAGCGCTTCTAATAGTACTAGTAGCCGTTTTATTTTTTACTAGTGCTTTACTAATATATTCCAGATACCTTTAAGTACCTCTACTAATTCCTTTTCTACCCTATTAGAGGCCGTCTTAGCAGCTCTTTAGAGGGCTATCGTTTTAATATAGAGTTAGATTAGGGGAATAGCCGCTTCCTTCTCTATTACAGCTATTAGTATTCGCCGGTATACCCCTATAACCCTACGGAGACACTAGTTCTAGACGTTCTATAGTGGTTTAAGTAAGCTTTTCGCTAGCATTCCGCCGTCGTCCCGTACTCCCTACACTTAGGCGCTATATAGCATTACTAGTTAGACGGTAGCTGTATATAGAAGGCGTAAGCGGCGCATTAATAGGCCCTATATAGACGTAGTGATCCTTAATATCGCTTTAAAGGCTGCTAAGCCCTTACTCGCGGCCTTTTTGACCTACTCTTTCTATTAGAGCTTAGGGTCTACCTAAATCCCTAGGACTCGTATGCTAGTTTTCTAAGGGGCTGTCTCGCAGCCGGCGATATATACGGTGGACGTAAGGTCTATAGTAGCGTGGCGTTATTACCTTGTAAAGTATATAAGCTGATACTTCTTAGGGGCGAACGCCGCCCTATATCAATTTGCCTATATAGCGTAGTAGTTGTGGGCGGCCTCTAATTATTAACAGTTCTTTACCGCGGAGTCCCCCTAGGTAATAAGGTTTGTGTTATCTATAAAGCTAAACCCTAGCGTACTGCTATTAGGGCGCTAAAATTCCTCTAACAGCTCTAATATAAAAAAGAGAAATAAGATTAGTAATAAGGGTGACCCCTAGGGGATGCCTATCTGCGTCTAAATCTAGTTACTCTTATATCCTGTAAACTTAATATAGGTTTTATATACTATTAGGAAGCTTTATATAAAGTCTATAAGCTACTTTAAAAAGCCTTTTTTTTTTAGAATATAGAGGAGCCTTTTATAGGAGACGTTATTAAATACCCCTACTAAGTCTAGGCTTAGCATTAACACCATACACCCACGGCGCGT
>Ga0307515_10003562_pt1 | contig 32697 bp, 29 predicted proteins | sample 17_EM_MG_FD_194513 | JGI IMG/M metagenome (GOLD analysis project Ga0307515, IMG submission 194513) | Populus trichocarpa ectomycorrhiza microbial communities from riparian zone in the Pacific Northwest, United States - 17_EM | ecosystem: Host-associated > Plants > Roots > Unclassified | place... | reverse complement strand
TGTAACCGCCCAATAACGGCCGGGGACGGTGGATGACTGCCGATGACGGTGTTTTCACCGTCCCCGGCAGACAACGGGCGTCCAGCCGTCATTTATATGTTATGACGGGACGGACGGATTTTGCGCCGTCCCGTCCGTCCCAGTAAGAACTCGGACGGCACTGCCGTCCCCGGCCGTCGGACGGGACGGTTGAGAACACTGATGAGCAGTTTGCCAATTTCTAGATCTCCAAATTCGCACGGCGGGAAGAGCAATTGATTCATTATGCTCTGCTCTATATGGGGCCTCGATTTGAGTACGGTTGAGAATGTTTGATTTAGCCCAAAAGCGCTGAAGGAGAACAGAATGTCATCGCTTTGCTGTCGCTGAAAAATGTCAACTCTCCGCCAATAGATATCTTGGGCAGAACTGTGGCCCTCCACTGTACAACGATGGTATTTACGCCAATCTTGGTAATTACTCCCTGATGTAAATGAATTCCACAGATCGTTCAGGATTGGAATGATATTAGGGTCTTCGCAACGAGAGAAATGCCATGGCCAAAATATCGTCGAGTATAATAGCAAATGAGGATAATAATCGCGTTCCTTGTACTTAGGCCTTGCCATGTAGTTACCCCACGAGTTCGGATTGTTCAAAACCTCCAAGCAGCCTTTTAAAATCATGGCATGAGAATAGACCGTAGGCAGTCTAGTTTCCAGATATTCATCCACCGAAAGGTGGGCAAAACGGAAAACGTCCAAGCCATCGTCTAAAATGACAAGGTTTTGACAAGCTCGTAATAAGTCATTTGTTTTTACACGGTTACCAACTTCCGGGGTGATTGCTTCTAGCAGGGTTGACGATCGCAATGGAACAGACGCACACTGTATCCATCGGAATGCATTGAGGGCAATTCCAGGTGCACTGCGTTTTTGGGTAACAATTCGGCTATAGATCTCGTCGTAGGCATCTTTGAGGGTGTCTGGAAGGTCTTCCAGGCTGTTTCGTACATCATCTTCGGTCAACATCTCGCACAAAAAGCTAATGTGAAGCGCAGCGAGCTGAAACCTAGTATTTGTCAATCAGTCATATGTTCAGCAAATCTTGACTTTATTGTGGGCTTACATTCCCTTGGACCGGTTGCACAGGTCCTCCCATATCTCAACTTTGAGCTCGGGTGATACATCACCGTGAAGCAGTACTCCATCCGTGATGGCACTATCTAGCTTTATTTGTATAAACCGATTGATATCATGAAAGTTATCATCAGGTTGTAATTCAATTCTGGGAAAAATATTGAACTGAAAGAGAATGTCGGGATCCATGCGTGTAGTTGCGAAAATTTTGACTAAGTTTTGCGAGTCCTTGATAACACGATTTAGACATCTCAAAAGGTCTATTCGCTTGGTATGTTCAACTTCATCCAAAGCATCTATACAAATCGTCGTTCGAGGATATACATCCGTGAGTTGAATGAGAAGTCTCTCACTTTCTGCAAGACTCAATGGTGCAGAAAGTTGTCCTTCAGAGAGGCGATCATCGTAGGCATTGACTACCAACTTTAGTAGCTTGCGCTTTGGAGGCCCGGTTTGAGCAAGCTGATGAATAAGCGCATTGAGGATGCTCCTGGGATCTCTGCGATTTTCTTCAGCTTTGTTACAGTAGAAATATACCATCTTCTCTCCAGTGTCATTCAAAAAGAAAGAATCGATGACTTTGGATCTGTGACCTCACTCTGTCAGCTACTCATAGTTTCCAAATAACATTGGCAGCGACATATATTACTCACGCAGTGAATGTTTTGCCGGCTCCAGCTGGAAGAGTAATATGCATGTTAGACACGAAACACATCGCAAACCAACCATTCTTTGACTTACGGATCCCTCGTAATAGCAATAACGTCGAAACACTTGATGATTTCCAAAGACGATATTCCTCCTTCTCGAAAAGCCACTTGCCCGTTTTATGTAGACGTCTCTCACTGATATCCTTGTGGTGACTCTTGTACGGAATGTTTGATATCCACGCAAGGATCTTGGCTTTCTGCTCTTCTAATGGATCGTGAGTGCTCACAAGCTACTTCCGGGGGAATTCCAAGTAACGGCTTCTACCTTGTAACATTTGGTGTATGTCGTCGAGATGTGGTCCGAAGCGTGACGTTTCCACGCTGACACTTTCCAGCATTGTTCGAAGCTGGCTGAACTCTGCCCGCGTAGCTAGGTGGTATTAATAAATGGTACATTTTAGTGGTATGGCGCCGAGTCATAGTATAATACATTCAGCATTGCTAACGTTGGCGTCTTGCCCCACAGTTTTCTCTAAGTTCTCGAAATCTATGAGGTATTCTGAGATTTCACTGGTGGTAAATGCTGCCTGGATGACGTTATCTGGAAATGATTAGTACCGGCAGAACTACGTGCTTCTCTCGTCTCCAGTTGTCAAGGCACGTGCTCGTAAGCTCGCATTGTATGAAATTTGTTTTCGTTTCCCCTCCAACATTCCTTCCATTTCCTTCCGAATAACATCAAACTTTGATGCGATATCATTAGCGCCGCTCTCAATACCCAGGCTGGTAAGTGTTTGGTGCTGTAGTGGAGTCAGTTGTTGGATGGCGATTTCCCACAGAGATGGACTGGGAGCTGAAGCTGGCGCAGATGATAGGTATGGAGGAGGTAGTGGCGGAGTCTAATGTTGGTGTCTCCCCGCAGGGATTAAAGACGTAGATGGTGGCGCTGAAACGAACGTAGGTTGCGGAGTGGATGTTGAGGGCGGTCCTCTGGATCTGAAGATACCCGATAATCTGTCTCGTTTTCTCTGCTTCGGCTGTGACGCCATCTGATGCGAAGTTCGCAGATTTCGACCGGTTGTAGAAAGGGAGGAATGGATTCAGTTCGTGTGTCAGTACAATACTCGGAAAGTTTCAGTGGGAGAGAAACGCTTCTGGTCAGGGTGCGGAAAAGTGGGGCTGTGCGGCTGACCCGTTGCGTCATCAGTCGGTCTTGGCTTGCAGTAAGCATGTAAAGGGAAGCTTAGTTATAGCCGGATGATGCCGACAACCAGTACTTCCTCGGTACAGGACGAATGTACTCGGTACAAGGAAATAGTATTGAGCTACATGAGCGAAAAGAAAAGAACTAAGTACGCTTTTGCTGGATGTCCTGCCAAAAGTATACTTGGAAGGAAAGCATCGTAAAACTTCTTCATCGAACCTGTAGTGTCTACATCTCAAATTGTTTCACGTCTGAGCTGCCTTCCCGCACCACCAGCACTTATCGTCGTCCCGTAGGCGGAATTATTTGTGATAGGTTGCACCGTGCGCATGTCTGCACTTCAACTGGTAGTATCTGGTCGCTATGGATTTTTTGCTCCTTATCGGGATGCATGTTATGTGTACGCTACTTGTCACTCTAGAGTTCATTTTGGCGTCGTTTGAAACTCATGATAGGAAGCATGGCATTTACACTGCGTTTTCGTGAGGTTAAGAGTGTCGTTTAAACTCTATTTTCGTGCGGTTGGAGAGTGGAATCTATACTACATCATTATGAGGTTGTTGTGTGATTCCCAATGAAGTTTGAGAAGTGCTTAGAGTTGCATCTAACTACATTGTCGTGCAATAGTCGGGGCTGAGCTGGTAGAAGTGAGTGTCACTACAAAAAGTATGCATATATATACGCTATAATAGTAGTATTTGTTCTAGTCAGTTCACGGAGGATGTCAGTCCGCGGGGTGACCGGTCAACCCGGGGAGTAACTGGGCTCCGTGAACTGACCAGTCAGCTCGCAGAGCCTACACACTCTGTAAACTGGCCGGTCACTTCGTTGAGAGATACAGCTGATCGTAGGGAGAATCGAGAAAAATAAAAAGTTTGTCTTTTTTCTGGTCGGCTGCACACACAAAAATGACACAATGTCGGTCCTATTAAGTCTGCGAGTATTTGTCTGATCACAAAGTGATGTATACATGAAATAGGCGTAATTCATCGCTCTTTCACCTACCAGTCTTCGAGTTACAATATCTTTAAAATTGATAGAGTGGTTGTAAAACACAGCTCGAAAATCGCCGAAAATCGATGTTTTTCCACAACCGTTCTGTCAATATTAATTATAGGGTAAATTGGAGACCAAGAGTGCAACGAATTATGCATATTTAATGTATACATAACTTTGTGATTGGAGTAATTGTTATTTTGGGTTCAGCATAATTAGCACTGGTCAGTTCACGGAGCGCAAATCTGACCAGTTCTTTCACGGAAGGTGGGACTCCATGAACTAACCGGACTGACATCCTCCGTGAACTGGCTAGAACAGTATTTACGCGATATTCAAACCACAAGTTCATTATTTATTTAAACACTTAACTATGTACATACAAGACTTAGGACTTGGGCGTTTTCTCTTCATCTTTACGGGAAAATCCCACACCAGAGTGGACTGATTTCAGACCCTGGGCCGTTTTCCGCAGCTTTCCGAAAGGGCATAGATTTACAACCAGAGAGGGTTGGAGGTAATTTAGAGCTTAAGTTACACGAGATCGGGAATCTTGGAGGCTCGTTTAGTATGTTTTGGAATCGCATCCTCAAAAATGTGAGTCAAAACGGACGAAACATCTTTCAAGACGGACACTTTAGTTACTTTCGACTCACCAAATACCACTAACAGAATTTCAAATCTTCCCAAAATAGAGAATGTGTTTTTCAAGGCCTCTGAATTGTGTGGCCGCAATAGGAAAGCGGTGTGTTGCAATGCAGCCGACGGTAGTTTTAAAGATCCTGATCCTGGCTGAGGCTGTCCAATTGGAGGTCAACGTGGAAGTCTGCATGCTCCGATTACTCAACATATGAAACGTTGGTACTCGGGTCAATCAGACACCCTATATCTAGTAATCAATTTTGCTGAGACACTCTGTGCTAATTGTTCCCCTCTATATCATCATGCTGATCGCGTTTTACCCCACACTGCATGTGGCGTTCTCAAAACTTGCCATTTCTGGGTGGTACCTGCTGAAAAAGGAGCGTCCAATCTTTTACTGCCAGACCCGAGTACGTGTTTCCAACAACTCGATCCAAAGGATAGACGTAGATACGCATTTATTGAAATTCTGGTTGAATTCATTGTTTATGCAATTGTTTAAAAAGGCATATATCACGCAGATTTTGGGGTTCTACGCCAGCGACCATTTAGAGACTATAGAGACCTTGATAATAGCTCTCCTATAACCGATATATAAGGAGAAAGAAAGAGAACAGAAAACAAGAACAAGAGATGAATTGGTGAAGTCATGACGTCAAAGCCAGAACACAAAGACGCAAACCTCATATCCATAACTGCTTCCTAGAGCCGCACAGAGCCGCACTGCATTTATGAATTAGGTATTAGATATTTTACCCCACACTAGGCTGCAAATTTAGCTGATTTGAAAATATGAAGCACACATTTTAGATGCTATCAAAATTATGTGCGATCTGCTTCTGCTCTGGGGCGAGACAACGAATATCATCATTTCATCAATATTCTGCATTAGGTATCATCCGCTGTGATCATAAAACCTTTGGTAAATTTTGCGATTCCAGTTCCTCTTACTTGATTCAGTATCATTAATTTTGCGGCGCAATCATCGGGGCTGGAAGCTTAGTGGTCCCAAGGCTACACAATCGACGAGATAGAACGGAGATCACGTAAGTACATACGAGTTATTAGGTTGCATAAATAGATCTCAGCCTTCGTACGGCTTACTGGGCTGGTATTCATACGGGCTGACGGTGTTCAGCCATGTCTATGCATAGATGAGTACGTATGCATTCATACATAGACTACCGAATATCTTTGGGGAAGAAGGGTAGCGGAAGGGAATTTACCTCACCCTCGGATAGCCAACCATCCGGAGGGGTGTGGAAACGGCTCTGCCATATTCTAGATAGAGTGAATGCAGTACTAGACTGGCCGCTGTGGTCCGGACAATACCTGGTGCTGACAGCAATATTGAGGTCGGACAGCTGTTGCTGACAGCTTTTGTGTACTCGGACATAAACTTGGTCCATCGGTTTGCGCTTGATAAGTGTGGGAAATGACTGAAATGCAATAGAAGGGGTGAATGGCAGCCCTGCTAGAAGTGGAGGCTTCAGGACTTGAAATTATTCTATTATCTGGGGTCTTTGTATGTACAATCGTCAGTGCTGACACCTTTTGATTTTCGGACACCCCGACCTGATGCTGACTGACGCAATAAATTGTCCGGACGGACACCCCATGCTGACTGCTGACGTCCGGACCATGGCGGCTAGTACAGTATGATGAAAACAAAAAAAAAAAACTACTGTATATATAGAAGTCCTTTGTAGCCTCATTGAATAATAAAATCAAGCTTTTCTATCATCACTTTCAACACCTTATTTGGGATTTAATTGTCTTGTTGCTGCTATTAAATGCCCCATTTTTCAACAGTCTGAACCGCAAAGTCCTCATTTCAGGAGTCCACAGCTACCGACAACCGTATCCATTGATACTCCAACGAATATCCTGCTACGTGCGTCCCTTTAGTCATGTAGGATCCTACCTAATGTTTGGCATGCAGGAATCCCCAGTTCACTGATTCCACGATAACCACCAACCGTATCCCATCGTTGCCTCACTGCTACGGTGTATCCTCAATTATCAGGCGGGCTTGAAGGATCCTAATTCATAACACCCAGGGCAATCTTTGGCGGGATCCCATCATCGCTCGATAAATAGTCGGCAACATTCAACATGTCCGAGACACGATCCCAGCATTGCCAGTCATGTTCCCGTAGGTTCGCATCGCGCAACGAACTGTTTGCACATCTCCGACAATTCAACCACTGGGGTAATGAAATTGGGTCAACAGTGACCTGCGATCAAACCAGCCAGACTCCGCCACTAACATCCCCTAAGCCTTCCAAGTATACTTGCCCGAAGTGCCCGAGGAGGGTCTTTGTTTCGCTCGATATGCTCAAGAACCATTTTATGAAGAGTAACCATGGACTTACCGAACATGACGCTATTCCGCTCCAACCAAATCAGTGTCTGACTTGTTCAAAATCGTTCCCATCACGAAACAAGCTGTTTGCGCATCTGCATAAAACCGTCCACCTCCAGGAGGCTCCGCAAGGCTTAGAAAAGCAGCAACCACAGATAGTCGATGACGTCGAGGTCATCGGGAATCCTTTGGCATGTCTTAAATTGGAAAACGGAAATTCACCAGTACCGACTTATACACCTTCAGCGTCAGAAACCGATTATGGAGAGTTGGAGGATTTTGACGATGAGTTTGAAATTGATATTGATCCCCCGGATGAGCTTGCAGCCTGGAACCCCTTTTCTGATATACAGGTGCTGGTACTACCAGAAACTCTAAATAAGCACCGACAAGAGCTTGTGGCTGCGAAGGATTGGGACGCAAAGTGCGACATTGTCATCAATAAACTGCTTAAGCCTTATCTTGACATGCACGAAGACCAATTCTCAGGCTGGCCTCAACAGGAGCTGAGAAAGATTTTCGCCGAAGTAAAGGAATTGCCGAAGCTTCCTGTGGACGAGAAGCGCTACGTCTGCAATGAATACCATCCTCGTGCCGGTCATATAGACGACGATTATTGCATTCACGCTGAGCAGTGCTGGTGTTGGTTTGAAGCCACGCCTGAAGCGGAATCTCTGGACTCTTAGTTGCGGGTCCCAGGATGCGGAAGGATCGAAAGGCATGTATTCAATTCATGCACAACCTGGTAGTCCAATGCTTGTTAATTCTCATGGAACCTTTGTACCATTGTCTGGATGATGACGATGCCAAATGGGACGTATACAGAGCGGTCATGTGGATGAATCCGAATTCGGAAGAAAGAGAAGTCTATCCCTTCGACGACGAGGACGAGGACGAGCGCGAGGCATACCTTAATAACGACTACACTTTCGTTCAGATTGCGAGTCAGGAGTTCAAAATAAGTCAAAGCAACGACACGTCACCGGGACTTATAACGGCGGATATTCAGAAACTGTGTGGGACACTTGGCAGATGTGCAATAACTCTTAGTATATGTCGTTCTGGGGATGGCAGCGTCTTCGCTAGGAAGAATCCGATCAATTATTGGAATATTTCTGAATTTATCAAAGATTCGCAGGCGACTAAAATTGCTTCCAGCTCCGAAAAGGCCACGGAGGATTACCTCAAACAAAACCCCCGGTCTACAGTAGAACGACCCCGCTATCCTACCAGAGTCATCAATACCCACACACTGCATTTTGAGGATGATCAGATTATGTTTCAAAAGGATTACGCCGTTCTCTCACATACCTGGTCCCAAAAAGCAAGGGAGGTTACTTACGAAGATGCAGCCACAGCACTGATGGAGATCAAAGAAAAGTACATTATGACGAAAATCCTGGGACTGCAGAAAAAGATGAAGCCAACCTTGCCGGAAAGGCGCAGGGCTAGAGACCAGTCAAAACCTGACTCTGAAATACGAGAACTGCAGGCTGAGTTGGATGAATTGAAAATGGCCCGTCTCAAACGCGATAATGCAACGAGAAGTCAGGAACAAGGGTCAACAGCTCCAACTGGAGGGTCAGCGGTTGATACGTCGAAGGATCTAGAAATACGTGATCCTGGAAAAGCGAAGTTGGCCAAAGCTCTGTCCGAAGCGAGGAAACTTGGGTTTACATATCTCTGGGTCGACAATGTCTGTATTAATAAGCCAAACAACACCGAGCTTGTCGAAGCTATATCCAGTATGGGAGACTGGTATCAGAACTCGCAAGTTTGCTTGGTATATATCGACGACTTCAGCGGAGAAGACATCTCCGACAAAAATGTTGACATGGCAGCCAAAAACCGATATGCAACTCGTGGATGGACGTTACAAGAAATCGTGATGTGCCCTCGAGCGGTATTTTATAACAAAAGCTGGAAGAAAATCGCTGACACGAAACCTAACGACAAAGATGAAGATGAAGATCATCAAAGACTACTGCAGCTACTGGCCAGAGTTTGTCATGTACCTCCCAATCTACTTTGCGCCCATGGTAAACCCAATGTGGCTGCCTCGCGGATTTTACAACTTGCAAGCAAGAGGAGAACTTTCAAGCCTGAAGACCGCGCGTATTCGCTAATGGGCATGCTGGGTATCCGGATGCGAGCGGACTACGGAGAGGGGCAAGAGAAAGCAGTATCACGCCTTTTTGAAAGCGTGATTCACACTACCGCCGATGTCTCGGTATTCAACTGGACTGGGAAATTTGCAGCTAGCACAGTAGTTGGACGTTCAATGTACCCTTCCGACTTCAATAGCTACGACCTAGTCACCACCCTAGAAAATGAATTCAAAAATACCACAGAAGACGACATCTGCAACTCCGACCAAAGCTCGGAGGTACGCAGGCAATATGACATCTCCGAATGGTTATTGAACGACTCCGAGAAACCGGCACAGGCTCTCGGTTCCATCATGCTGGACTACTTCGGTGTTTATGCCCGCTTTGACATCTGCGAGATGGATATTGTGATCGAAGGAGACAACTCCGAAACGCTGAAGAAACTAAATCAACTTCATGACAAGGTACAAAATTCCGCCACATCTGACCACGTTCCAATCACCGACTGCTCCTGTAAGTGTACCTTCACCTTCCGCAATGGCTTCGTTGCCAACGTCGAGGTTTTCTGCCCCATATCGTCGCTCCGCAGTATTCTCAACTACCTGGTGGAACCAGACGGATCCGACGACCTGAAATCCAGATTCGACGACTCGACATCCATGTGGGTGATGGCCCGCTTTGCCGGTGTCCATAACTCAAGTTGGTTCTTGTGCGAGATAAAGCAAAACATTCAGATTGCAAGCTATGGGCTATTTTCGAATGTGTTGCAAAGTCAAGATGTGAATAGATTTGATGGGTCGGCGTTGTTTGGGATGTATACCAAGAAAAAAAGTGGCACAAAGAGAAACCGGGATGCGAATACGAAGATGCGCATGCCGGGCACCTTGAGTTTCATGGATTACTTGGAAAACTCGGGATTCCCGGCTCAACGCTTGTCAACCACATGTTTGCCGCAGAAGGGCATTCCAAATTCAAAAGAGTTGTTGAAAAACGCATATATGTGGATCGGATAAGGTTGAGTCTGAGATTCTTCTCATTGGGATATTTTGTAAGTGCACAGAATCCTTCGGTATTTCGTTTTCTGTTTTTACTAATGATTTAATTTAGTGGCACTTTAGCTTTTTGGTTTTCTTTGCAATGAGAATGCGAATCGAGAATGTTGTTCACTGTGTGCAGCATTCTATATGCAAATATGTAGTACCGGTTATCTAAGCATGAAATGCTAGGCTTGTTGTGGTTCTATACGTCAAAAATGGAGGAGAATTTGTCGATGTGCAATGGAAGCAGTTAGGGGAATTTGATGTTGACTTCTTGAATTGATCGTCGCGTTTGTTTTCTTGGTGTGTTAGTACAGTAAAATGAGTGAGAAGAAGGAGGTGAAGTTTATTCCTAAAATTTGACTTCATTAGATTTGGCGATGCCAAAATCCCCACAACTGGCTATCCAGGATCTATCATCTAATCCTATCAACATCATCTAACCTTCTTCGAATCATCCCAGATGAATTTTACTTCAGACGGTGGTCTGGAGTGACAACTCCATCATAATAGGTTGCTACGGTGTACGGTGGCCAGTCCTTCATATCTCCGTCGTGTGCTGCAACGGGCGAGTTTGAGCAACAGCCACCCACCCACCCAAAAAAAGAGTTCACCTCAATTATAAAAAAGTGCGATAGAACAATTAAGAGGGGAGTTAAATGAAAGATAGTTGTATTTTAAGAACTCTTTAAAAAGAGTGGTTGTAGTAAAGTTGAAGGCAATCAATCTCCCATGGCAGCACCATTACCTAGTCATCAGCAGAGAAAACTTGTCCGATTTCAAGTCCCTGGACAACTTATTATAAGTTGGTACATCATATTACAATGACTACACATAAAAGTTGATTGACAATACACCAAAGTTAAGTGATTACAAAATCTATATATGACCTGGTTATGTACGTCTATTACTCTTGCTCTTCAGGGTTCTTAAGAAGATGCAAGTGAGACTTAGCTAATTGGTCAATATACCGTATTTGACTAGTAAATTTACTTGTTCTAGTGTGGCGAAAACTCGACTGGTAGGCCTCAGGCATGGTTCATGTATCGTGATAAATATAGCAGCAGTCGCTCTCTTGGTGGCAGCATCTCACCATATGCAAATTACATCACTACAGCCAGCCCTACCACAACACACTCTCTTTAAAGATTACTTAAAATACAGCTATCTTTTATTTAACTACCCCCTTAATCACTTGATTAAAAAAATTTACAGCTGAGGTGAACTTTTTTGGGTGGGTGTAGCCTAAACTATGACTGAGTCGATATCGCTGTACATTTTGCACTCGAGATATATTGTCGCTCTAGGCCACTGTACAGCGTAGGTTGCAACATGTTGAGGTTAAGCGAAGCCGTTTGAGCAACACATGAAGAGTTCCAATAAAAAAGTTCGCCTTAACTTTACAAAAAATTTGACGGGGTAAGTCGAGATGGTAGTTAAATAAATGGAGAGCACAGTTTGAGGGTTCTCTACAGGTGGGGTGGGTGTGGAGGAGCGGGTGTCATCGTGTCCAATGGTTAACCTATAGATACATTCTGGACCGCGACATGTATCAATATAATTTCCGATTCTTAGCTAGTGGAAAGGAACTATTCTATGAGCTTTGTTTAACACTTGGTTTATCTTATGTATCATATCATTCTAAGAAGTTGAGATTTGCAGTGAGAGTGGTACTTTTCTATGAGTTGGTAATATGCTTTCAATGTACCCCGCCACAACTATAACTACACACCTCCACTCCACCATACACCACCTCCGCAACCAATACCACAACCAATGCCAAACCAAACCTACTGTCTACTACTGGCATACCCTCTGGCATTATACTGCCTAGCAGGACTATAATTAGTGTTCACAACGGTTTCAACAGTCAGCCGTACGGTCCGATTGCTTGGCAGATCGGCTGGTCAACAGTGCAAATGGTTGTTTCACGACCAGGAACCCGAACCGGCTAGACGGTCCGAGTTTTTAGCTAGCTGGAGACGGAGGATCTCGCGTGACTGAAAGTGGGCTGGAGATGAGTTTACACTACCTATTCACCCATACCAACTCTATGGCATCAGGAAATTTGTTTTGCTTTGGTAGGCATCATACATACGTAAGTACCTGCTACGTTGGTACTGGGAGGATACCAAAAGTCGGGCGCGCCCCATAAAGTGCGGAAGTTCTACACCTCCACCACAACAATTGAGATTCTGAAAGAGAAATGAGTGATAATAGGCCACCAGAGATGCTTCTATGAAGTTTTCTCGGAAAGATATTTGTTGTGTAGCAAATGATGAAGATCTTGGCATTTCTCGTTGTATGGGGCAAAAAGGACGGGTGCTCTTTTGCCCTGTGTCGCCGCGCCCGAAATACCCAAGTACCCAAGTACTTCGCAAAACCCGAAGTCGCTTCCAACTAACCCTAACTTGGATCAGCAGGAAGATCTGTTGCTATAGGGTACCTCAATGCTGACAGACTAGTGTCCGCCGCTCATGGGCATTCAGACTCTAGACTCTAGAACTTCAAATAATTTGCCGGACAAACACCCCGTTCTAATTGTTGACGTCAGGAGCAGAGTAAGTGGTACAGTATAAGTATCGTCACCAAACAATTCTTCGCGCCGACAGTAGCCTACCGAGGTCTCTCATGACTGTACTTCTCTTGACTACCACTACCTAGGGGTCTACTACTAGTACATAGAACTTACACGCCAGCGGCTCCGCGCTCAACTTTACCCCGAGGGCATGTGATAACGCACTCAAAGAACCACCTCGCTTACCATTTCTCGGAGTCTTCTTTGCCGCCCGCCCGAGCGTAGTTACCCGTGGGTTGTTATCTCGTGGGTCCAGAATGACCCTCAATTGGGGGAACCAATTTGAAGTGTACATGGCGTTCCACATCTCTGTCCCGCTGAGCTTTCAATTCTTGTTCTCTCTTCATTTTGGACACTGTCGCTAGGGTTAGGTTGTTGACACGCGGATGTTGTAGTGTGCGCGGAGAACTCGTCAATCGTCTGAATTCTCAAGAGCGAGAAGAGAAAGGAAAAAGCTTAAGTACACGATATTAAGATAACTATACTGAGAGTGGCAGCCCACGTAACAGCCAAGCAATGGCACAATGCCCGTCGATTCTCTCGGACGAAAGCCCCTATTTCCGTCAACACTCCCCCTTTGCCCAGGGCACGACTAAGAAAACATAAACTAATAGAAAAGGTGAAAACCCCATTAACAAAAGAAAACCCATAGATCTCTCGCAAATTCCATCAAGATCCAAGCCCAAATCCAAGTCCAGTTCCATCTGAGTCCGACTTAATAATTTAAAAGAGAAACGTCTCATAGTCGGCTGCTGAGATCGATGCCACCGAGGTCAAACTAGCATCACCCGGAGTCTTGGACTTCTTCTCTGAGTATGAGGCCCACTCATCCTCCTTCGGGCAGTTCATCTTCTTATGACCCCTTTCTCCACATCCGTAGCGCACAAGGCCTCCCTTCTGATCCTGCTGGCCACGGCCGCGGCCTTTCATCGACACGAACAAGGCGGCATTGGGATCGAGACATTTGGACCGACGAAGACTAGCCTCAAATGAGAGAAGGTGGGTGATAATGCTAGCCACCGTATCAGCTTTGTCAGTAAGCTCCAACGCCGATGCATAATTCCTCCACTCGTTTGTATTCGGGACGTTTGACAGAATGCAGAACTTCCTCCATTCATCATCCACCTTTATGCCGCAGATAGCTAGATCATTGATGAGCTTCTCTTGGGCCGTAATCCATCCGGAGACAGAGGGGTACAACTCGAGTTTGCATTCAATTAGCTTCGCCATTCCATGTCGTTCTTCAAGTTTAACGACCTTCTCGAAATCTGACTTGATGGTATCCCACAGAACCTTCGGATCGTCGAATTTATCATCTGTATACCGACTCCAAATTGAAGGCTCCAGTAGCGAACAGATGGTACCATTCGCCTTCTCATAACTGTTCCGGTAAGACCGCCAGTCTTGGAGAAAGTTATCAAAGCGCATAAGATATATCGAGTCTGTTGACTGGGGCTGAAAGTTGTACTTAGGGTCTAGGGGGTCTGGGGCCGTAGGAGTCGTAGATCCGGATGCCACAGCAGCTGGAGGTTGAGGTACAATCTCGGAGCTATCCACCACACGCCACACATTGAGATGCTTCAGGAAATCCTTTGCTTCCACGGCCCAGGTACGGTAGTTGTGCTCACTGAGTCTTAAAATCGAGGACGAGGGTGAAGTCGACATATCAAGGATGGTAGGGGACACGGACAGTGTTCCTAACAGGCCAGTCCGGTCAGATATGGCCATGATCTGTACCGGCCTGTGCCAAGGCCGGTCAAGGAATTAGTGACCCAGGCCGTCAGAAGACTTTGAGAACTTGACATGGCCGGCCTGTAGATATCTGCAGTCTTCTTCCTCAAATTTGATTCAAGTAAATACAGTATTTCCCAGCAATTATATCCTCTGTGATCCACCAGTTCCTACCAACTCAGCTAGGGAACAGTCCATGATACAATAAAGCGAAGGTAGGTACATTATGGCCGTATCATGGGGATTTTATAAGAATGATTTCGTCTATGCCGGCCAAAAATGTTGCATAGATTTACACGATAGTGCAGGTATATGCAGATTTCTGCAGATATATGCAGGTTTAGATAGTTCATGCAGGCTATGCGCATGCATTTGGATTTGTTCAGATTTATGCTGATTTTATGCAGGCAGCTGCAGGTATCTGCAGGCCAGAGCAAGATGGCCCAGGCTTTGTGGCAGTTGATCTTTACCGGACTGTGCCAATGGCGGTCAACATATTCATGGACTTATCTGACCGGACTGTGAATCTGCAGGCCATCCGCCGGGCGGTCTGGCCGCTTAGGAACACTGGACACGGAGTCAACCCAAACAAACGGTAGGAGACACGGAGTCAATCCAAGGACGATAGGGGATACGAAGTCAACCCAAGTAACCAAACAACGGTCGGGGACACGGGGTCAATCCAAAGACGATAGGGACACGGAGTCAACCCAAGCAGACAGTAGGGGATACGGAGTCAATCCAAACAGGCAGGGGACACGTACTCAACTCAAATAAACAGTAGGGGACACAGAGTCAACCTAAGCAAACGACAGGAGACACGGAGTCAATCCAAACAACGATAGGGGACACGGAGTCAACCCAAAGACGATAGGGGACACGGAGTCCACCCAAGCTGGTGGCCGTAACGAAGTCGGCACTCAGGTGGTCGTCACGAAGTTGACCGAGAAGGTTGCCGTCACGAAGTCGGCACAAGTAATCGCAGGCCTTTCTACTGATCGATTCACGGAGGTCGATTAGAGAGAAAGCGCCGGGCTCATAACCTGTTGACACGCGGATGTTGTACTGTGTGCGGAGAACTTGTCAATCGTCTGAATTCTCAAGAGCGAGAAGAGAAAGGAAAAAGCTTAAGTACACGATATGAAGATAACTATACTGAGAGTGGCAGCCCACGTAACAGCCAAGCAATGACACAATGCCCGTCGATGCTCTCGGGTGAAAGCCCGTATTTCCGTCAACATAGGTCACGGTTTATCGATGCTCTCTAGTACACCTCTCTCCGACATGTCGTCTTCCGCTAGTCTCTCTGCGGCTCCTGCTATCGAACCGCAAACCAAGTAAGCCAGCTCAAGTAAAAGCTACCAAACGCCCCTCAGTCTTTCCCAAGCGCACAAAGTACACAAACCAGCCACCTTATCTAACCATGCCACCATGTCTTCCGCGCCCGAAGGGATCTAAGGCAGTCGTCGCCCAACGCCCAGTCGGAGGTGATAACCTCCAGGTTTATGCCGGAATGCATAATATTGCTGCCGAGATAGTATAACGACGTGGAATCGGGATCATCGTATAGGTAGCTCCAACGCTGTTATGCAAAATCCGTAGAAACTATCGTTGAGGCGCTTACTCGTTGGTGTGCGTGAGGATGATCGATGTGAAAAGCATCGCGACCGCCTCCTCGATGTTGATAAGTTTCAAATTCACGCCTTGCCATCTCATGCATGGCTAATGGACGCTTCGGGAAATTGGATAGCTTGTGTGCGAATGGAATAGGTGGTTAGATATATGTGTTAGGTTTGGATCGCGAAGTAGAGATACCCTAAAAGTAGCGTTTGCAGCAACATTGGCAGGAAGATATGACTTAACATGTTACACATGTACTGTGATCTGACACAACTGTAACCGGGCACCACACAAGGCTCACGACTCTCTTGTATATATCTCGGGTCTTTCTCCTTCCCTCTTCTCTATGCAATAGTCTATTTACACAGATTTCCCCTTATCGTAACACACAAATTGCCCTGTGGCTTGCTGCTGTCGTTGTCGTTGCTATCGCTACACCGTCGCTATCGCCCACCCGATTGGTTACTTTCTATCCCCACTCTTGACACAGTGCCTCCTGTCAAGTCGTGGTCATTCTTCATGTCCGGTCTTGATGATGTTTGTTGACAGGTGATCGTCGAGCTGAGAATATTATGGCGTAGGAAAGTTCCAGCGTGGAGAGGATAGATAGACGCGGAAAGACAGGGAAAAGGAATAGGAGAGAAATAATAAAAGAGAAATAGAGGAACAGGGAATGTTGGGTAAGGTACATTAATAGTTATAGCCGCGTCGTCGTACTGTCCGTGCTAACCGCCTACAGTCCGGCACCCTAGAGACACTCCGCTTGACAACGCCTGGACCACGATGACATCCAGAAGATTATTCATGGCAGTTTACCAGAAAGATGAGCGGGTGTTGGAACCTGGAGTAGACGAAGGTGTGGCGCGAGCGGAAGAAGGAGATCGTGACCCTAGATAAGAAGATGGAATCGGCAACTCAGAGCAGAAGGAGGGTGATGGAAAATCAAAGGCGGAGACGGCTCAATATGCAATGGAGATGGCGATTAAGAAGAGTAGGATGAGTAACAAGGTGCTTGGGATCCTAAGAAACCTGCCCGCTCTCTTTTTGCTTAGGCGATTCGTGCACGTCTTTAGGTTCAGACTTCAGCGTAGGAACGTTTCCGTAACATCCGAGAAAGGAAAACTTCCAAAAGTCTTGGCAAAAAACAGAAACAGCGGAGTAAGTCAACAACGACGATAGTGATCGACATGCGGACACCGGCAAACGATTATTAGCATCGGATTGACCACAGAACGGTACTCCCAGCACTCCTCGACCATCGGAGGAGGTCGGGCACTTCATCTTGAGAGCACGCACGTGACAGACGCGACGCGACGACTGACGAACCGGCGATGATGGCAACCCTGAAAGGTGGGAGCCCTACTGCAGTGACAATCGAAGAGTCACCGATTGAGAAAGATAAAGATATGAATATGGAAGAAGCAGGAGGAACGAACGGCAACGCGGGCGACGCGTCGGGAGAGACGACACGCATCTCCCCTGCGGCCACGAGTGAGTCGCAGGAGTATAATGAGAACGGAAAAAGGAGGAGAAGTGAGATCCCGGAGGCCCTGAGCGTGCCGGGGGACTGGAGCAGTCGCATGGAAAGAACTATCTGGCAGCAGACACGTGAAGTGGCACAGCTGCACCGAACAATTGAGAACTTGGCAAAGATCCTGGAAGCACATGCGCCTTGTGAGGAAGCGCAGTGGCTGGGGAAGAGAACCGGGATGGAAGAGAGAGAGAAGAAGTGGGATGAACACCACAATGATGACGTGGTATGGGTGATGGGCATCACAGGGATGCACACGAAAGTGATGGCGAGAGCAGCAGCGGCACCACGCCATGAGGAGAGAGCAGCAAGAGAGATGACAGCGGAGTTGTGAGTCAGTGGTTTAGAGATGTTGCAGCACGCAACTAGAGTCCCAAAGGCAGCACCAGATTGATCGGGAGAAGAAAAAGAGAAAGAAGTGATCAGAAAGCCAGAGGAGCGACAACAACAATGGCATCAGCAGCAACCAAAGCCAACACCGACTAGACGATGGGAGACTGTCCCACCACGAAACCAGAGAAAAGCCGCCACCACCACCACCACGGCCACTGCTGCAGCTGCTGCAGTGACCAAGACGATCAGCGACCCAGACCCAGCCCCGACAACTGGCTCGCGTGTAGCAGACAGGCGCCTCACCTTGAGAAGGGACGAGAGCGTCCCCCTGTCTAATAAGATGGACGAGGATATAGCGTCCGCAATCAACAGAGCACTGTCCCAGCAGCAGGCCCCAGCGCACATCCAGATCATGAACGCACGAAGGAATGCTAAGGGTGCAACAACTGCAGTCAGGCAACAGAATGCCACAGCGGAGATGGCCCTCCTGTACCGTGATGTCATCATCAGGGCAGCGAGGTCGGTGGACAGAGGAATCATTGATATGGAGGGGAACGAACCATGGGAGAGACTGAAGATCCACACTGTGCCGCTAGTGAGATACATCGGTAGGGGTACAGAGGGCCTACAGAAGATGAGAGAAGAGATGAAGGCGGAAAACGAAGGTATCACGATCCCTGAACAAGTGAAATGCCTGTCGAACCCCCTCACCATCAGGGAGAGAGAGCAGAGAGGAGAAATAAGAGCATCATCGGTGGTCTTCATTGTGAAGGGAAAGAAGATTGCGCAGAGACTAGTCGAGAGAGGAGTCATTGCAGCAGGAGTCACGTACAAAGTTGAACCATATACTAACTTGGGCCCCAATAGCCTGTACGAGCTCTGCTGCGGATGCGACCACATCGAGAGCAAGTGTCGCCACAATCAACCGAAGTGTGGGTACTGCTCCGGACCGCACCGAACATGCCAGCATAAAAGCAACGTAGTGGGGTGCGCAGCGAAGCACGGTGCACCTTGTGGCCACACGCAAGCGAAATGCCCGAACTGCAAGGGAACCACATCGCATTCAGTGGGAAGTGCATAATGAAGATTGATGCCAAGAGAACGGCGCGGGAAAGGAGGAGGTTCCGACCGAATGGACAGGTGATGGGAGCAACAGGGGCAAACAGAGTGGTACTCAGCACTAGGCACGAAAAGGACACCAAAGGATGAGGCGGAAGGGCAGCGGCTCAGGCGTTGGAAGGGGAGAAGGAGGAGAGAGACGTCACCATGACTGAGTCTGTAGCGGAACCTGAACCCGTACCTGAACCTACAACACAAATGGGAGCCACCGCTTCCAATGATTAAAGCGATAGAGCACAACTGCACTAGGTGGTACACATGGACTATACCGCCGGTGGAGACGGGAGTAAAACAAAGGGCGGATGTGGTGTGTCTACCAGAATCACCAAGAGAGAGAGGAGGAGTAGGGATTTGTGACTCAGCATATGAAATCAGGAAAAGAAAGAGAGTTTGGACTGCGGTGCACAAGGGGAGCGGTCTTGCAACTGACGAACGAACATACGTTAGCAGGGGAGCGAAAGACGATGTCATCGTGACTGATGTAAAAAGAACAGGAGAGAAGACAACGAGGATTATTAACGTTTACGATCAGAGAGCCATGCAGATGGGACACATTCCAGCAAGGACACTGAACTGGCAAACAGTTATTCGGCAGGGCGGCACGGTGCTTGCAGGCCACTTCAACGCTCATAGTCAACGGTGGGACCCGCAGTGCACGCAGCAGAAGGATGCAACATACTGGGAGGAGATCATAGACGAGTACGGGCATGAGATTGGGAATGATGACCGGCCCACTCACCACTGGGTAAGGGATGGCAATGAGGGCGAATCAATTATAGACCTGACCTTAGCCCACCGACCAATCACGAAATGGACCATATTGAACAGGAGCCACGCCACAGACTCCGATGACGAGATTATAGAGTGGGAGGTGAACGTGGACAAGCAAGAGGACGCAGAAGACGTACGAATTGTAGGGTGGAACTTATCAACCATGTCAAAGGAGGATGAGGAAGCGGCCGTAAAACTTTGGACAGAGCTGGATACAGGGAGAGCGCAACTAGCTGACAAATGAACAGAGGATGAAGTAGAATGGGAGGCCGAATGGTGCCAGGAAGCACTGACAAAGGTTCTTGAAGCCACAGCAAAAAAATTAAGATATGCGCTCGGTTGAAGAGGCGGTGGAATGGCGAGATCAAGGAAACAAGAAGCGCACTAGGGAGAGACATAAGGAGTGGATGACGGTTAGAGGCAGCAGCCCGCGCGAAAGCCCAAATGCAGAAGTCAATTCAGAGGTCTAAGAGCCAGATGTGGGAAAAATATGTACAAAACCTCAGGGGGGGCGAAGTTTGGAGAGCTGCAAAGTATGTCAATCCACGAGTGGGAGTGATTGTGGAGGCTTTGACCGATAGTGATGGAAAGCAAGGGAACATGATAACTGAAAAGGAGGAAATGCTTGGATGAAAGACATTCCCCCCAAATGATGACGATCAATACTACGAAATACTTCCGGCAGGCCATGCACGCGAACACGTCGCTGAGCAGACCGTCAAACGAGCTCTATACTTGCACTCAGTCAAGATAGCCCCAGGCCTAGACAAGCTATCGTTTGGAGCCATTGGCCTGCTCTGGAAGTGGAACAAGGATAGATTTGTAGGGCTAGCGAGGGCAGCCATGTGAATAGGCCAACACCCTGCTGGGTGGAAGAGCACAAGCGGAGTGGTGAGTTGGAAACAAGGAAAAGATGACTACATGTAGCTTACGTCATACCGCTCCATCTCCCGGTTCTGCTGTATGGGAAGGTTTGTCAAGAAGGTAGTCGCAGAACTGTTCTCGGAAGAAGTTGAGAGAAGAGAACTGCTAAGCCACGGTCGGTTCGGAAGCTGCAAGAGAAAGTCAGCCATCGATGCACCAGCCATCACGGTTGACAGAGCGCACACAGGATTGGACTGAGGGCAATGTCGTGTGGGTACTGTTAATGGACATCAAGGCGGCCTTTCCAAGCGTGGTGAGAGGGAGACTGGTGTGTGCAATGAAGGGCAAATGGATAGATGGAGATCTCATACGATGGACACAAAGTCTTCGCTCAGACAGGACAGTGGAAATGGTAATCGAACACAACGCCTTGCAGAGCCACCCGGTAGAAGCAGGTGTCCCCCAAGGCTCCCGTGTATCGCCAAGTCACTTCACGATATACACTGTTGGGATGATAACTTGGGTGGAAGAACGTGTCCAAGAAGTCAAAGGCCACTCGTTAGTGGATGACCTCGGGTGGGTCGCAATTGGCAGAGATGTGAACCAGGTGGTTAACAAACTTGAAGCCTGCGCATCAGAGAGCATTGAGTAGGCCAGCAGACGAGAACAATCATTTGCCAGGGCGAAGACGGAAACAGCACTCTGCAGACAATGGCGAGGTCATAAGAAGCCCCTACAGCCAAAACTCAAAGCCAGAATCAAAGTAGGAAACAGAGTCATTCGGTTTAACCAAGAAGTGACACTGTGGCTTGGAGTGTGGATGGATGCACACGTGATGTTCAAAGAACACCACAACCGATGGCTGAAGAAGGCCAGGGCTGCAGAGGCGAGACTCTGCACCCTCACAAGAATGCATGGAATTGTCCTGGAGGTGGTCATAGCTGTCCAAATACCCTGGGTCCAAGCAGTGGCACTGTACGGAAGCCAGGTCAGGTGGGATCCGAAAGAAATTGGCAGACGGGAACATCTTCAACTGCTGTTCAATCAGCAGGCCAGGTCCACTCTGGGCGCCCTACCCACAATGCCACTGGGTGCACCTATCAGAGAGTCAGGGCTCCAACCTGCACCAGTAGCCCTAGACTCCAAGCAGCAAGAATTCACAGCCAGGCTAGCAAAGTGTGCGAAGGGTCCAAGCTAAAGGAAATGCATGACAACCCCATGACTGGTGAACCGATATGGAGAATTATCAAGGAGAGTACGAAGGAGTTCTAGAATCTGAGACAATGCACTGGCCCAACCTTGACGAAGAACCCAGAATCAAGACTATTATACTGAGTGACAATGTCCCGGCTAAGAGAGAAGCGATATGCTGGGAGGGAGAGAAGCAGGCCAAAGAAGTTGCGGGGGTATGGATGTGGTGGACAGACAGATCGTGAACCGACAATGGGAGAGTGCGAGCTGCAGGAGTGCGCAAATACAGCGACAGCTGGAAGTCCTTCTGCAGCCTCCTCGGCACCAGATGAACCGAGGCCTACGATGCAGAGCTGTGGGCAATCGGAGTTGCACTCCAGGGGTCAGTCAAGAAGAGAGCTGTATTGCACACATATGGAGTTAGGAAGGTGGCTGTCATCAGTGAGTAACAGGCGGCCATCTGACGAACGGAGCACTTCGACACTGGGCCAGGACAGCCGCTTTCCAGGTGGATACCTGGAACGAGAGGACCCTTCAAAATCTTTCAATCAAAACAGAGATCCACTGGGTTCCAGGACACACCGGTATCCCCGGGAATGAGAAAGAAGATAGCGAAGCGAACATTGACCGAGCTGGGCACAGCGATGGCACCATACAAGAGCAAGTATACACCTCGGGGGCCATTAGAACCAGATGACTCTCCGAAGCAAAGTTGGTGCCCAAGACACAGTGGGAGGCCGACATGTGCAGCAAGCACATTGCCTACAGACTGAAGGGCAACGCCGGAAGCAAGAGACCTATTCCGATGACAAGTGGGAAATCATTACCAGCGAGATTCTACTGACTAAATTGCGGGCATGCACCAGTGGGCACGTACTTAAGGCGATTCTGACACCAGGAAAATGACAAGTGCTGGTGGTGCGGAGGCGGAGACCGAGCAGTGCACACGAGAGAACATCTCTTTCGCTACTGCACCCGGCAGAAAGACTAGCAGAAAGTGCTCTGGAAAGCGGTGGGGAAGGTGATGGGCTGGAAACTGGGCAGATGCCGACACGTGCAGGTTTCTGAGCTGTTCTCCATGGAGACATGCGACCAAGCGGTGATGGACTTCCGGGCAGCTACTGACGTTGGGAAGTTCCTGCCCAAATGAATGGATGCAGCCAATCATTGTGCTTGCATCCATGTCTTGGCGGAATGCAAGCATCGTGATTGGTCGAACCGATAGCCGGGTAATGTGGAGCTGGCACGGTGGCCAATCTGTTTACTTGCATCCATGTCTTGGCTGGACGCAAGCAACCTGATTGGTCGAGCCGATAGCCGGGTAAGTGAGCGGAGGTGCGGAGAGTGGTCTCTCTTTTCTCTTTTCTTTTGTCTTGCGGGGGTTAGAGACGGTCAATCTTTCACTCTTTTTCTGTTGTTATCAAGGGGACAAAGGGTAGCGGGTGGGGAGCTCCGCCATCTAGCCGGCTCGCCCAGAGGCGGAGGTGTTAGGGGTTCTGTCATACTCTAATTAGAGTGCATACAGTATGAATAAAACAAACAAACGTTTCCGTAACAAGCATATCCTGCGTACCCTGTAGCACAACCCCCATAACCTCCACCATAACCCCAATAACCTCCATCATAAGAATCCGTGGCAGGGTCTTTAGACTCCAATTTCGCGATGGCGAAGTGATAACTAATTGATGAAAGCCTCTCCAGGGAGTCCACGGTATCAGGGTGTTCCGGGCCCCATGCCACTTTTCGAATTTCAAAGATCTGCGCCTGAAGGACCTCAGCATCTTCAAATTTTTTCAAGCCACACAATATCGACACAAGATTTGTCGTGGCAGTCAACGTATCTGGATGTTCCGGACCACAGACCCTCCGATATATCTCGACTACCTGTAGTTGGTGTTCCTCCGCCTCTTCCCACCGCTCCTGTTTCGAGAGTATTGTTCTAAAGTTGGATATGCTTTCCAAGGTTGCAGGGTGCTCCAAGCCTAATACCCTTTTTTTCCCCTTCATGGCCTGCAACACAAGTTTCTCAGCTTCTGCCAATCTCCCCAGGTCCAACCATATAACAGACAGTATGTCCATGTTGGCGTAGGTACTTGAATGGTCGGGACCCCAAATCTCCTTTCCAGCCTCCAGGACCTGTACTTGCAGGTCTTCAGCTTCTTTCAATCGTTCTTGACCCCGGAGAATCGTCGCAAGGCCGCTCATGCTCGTGAACGTATCTGGATGGTTCAAACCCCAGACCATCTTACTTAGCTCGAGGGCCTTTACTTGAAGCTCCTCAGCCTCTTTCCACCGTTCTTGCCTCGAGAAAGTCGTTGAAAGGTTTTCCATGCATGTCAAGATGTAAGGATGGTCACAGCCCCACACCGCCTTTCCCAGTTCGATGAACTGCACTTGCAGCACTTCAGCCTCTTGAAATCGCCCACGCGAGACGTATATTGTTGCAAGGTTCGCCATGCTGAACAAAGTGGAACTATGCTCCAAGCCTAAAGTTATTTTCCTCGCCTCAGTGACTTGCATTGCCAGCGCCTCAGCTTCTCTCAACTTTCCTTGGTTACGCCACATAATCGCAAGATTTTGCATGCTGGTCAAGGTATGCGGATGCTCCATGCCCAAAACCTCCTTCGCTATCTCAACGAGCTGCACATAAAGTTCCTCGGTATCTTCAGCTGCCCCTGCTTCCAAAGTGTCGCCCCCAGCGCGCACATGCAGCCAAAGTGGAAGGGTTCTTTAGCCCCAAAATCGTATTGTTCGTATCCAGAACTTGTCTTTGAAGTGACTCAGCTCCTTCCATTGACCCTGGTCCCTGAATGTAACCGCAAGCCCGGCTAAAGTGTTTTCGGTCTTTAAGTTGTGCTTCCCGAAAATTTCCGTTTCAATCTTCAGCAGAAATTCTTGCAGTGCCCGTGCCTCCGCCAATTCTCCCAGTGCCCTGTGCGAATCGATCACATCCGAGATTGCGGTAAGATAGAACGGGTGACTGAAAGCGTCCGTTTTTGCTATTTGATCTTTGATATGCATTCGCAGAGCCTTAGATTCGTGTCAAGCGCCGAGCGCATGCAAAATATCGCCCAGAATATTGTGCAAGATTATTGGGATTAAGTGGAGCTCTCCGAATTCTTTCGCCATATTCTGAAGTTCTCTTTCGTACACTTTCTCACTCTGCGCCAGGTATCTGCAGATATCTATAGATATCTATGCCAAGGTAGACATCTGCAAATATCCATGCCAAGATAGATATCTGTAGATGTCTGCAGATATCCAGACTTTCTTGACAGCTGATCTAGTCGGTCTGTGCCTAGGGCGGCTTTGAAAAGAGTGACCGGGCCTGGCCGGTCTAGGAATCTATAGATGACTGGGCGGTCGATCTGACCGGTTGGAAACACTGGTTAGAGTGAATGCAGTATGATTAAAACAAACAAAGAGCTCATAGCAATTTTTTCTGCCCCGTTGACGGAAACGCCCTGTCCGCGGATGGGGTAGCCTGTGCACGGAATGGGTGCCCCATCTGCGCAATGGGTGGTTTTTAGCGTGATCCGCCATTGTGGCACCCATTCATGGTATCCGCAAACAAGGTGGTACTTGTATGGTAACTTCGATTGTCACCATCCCACATCATCACTACTCATGAATTAGCCCACGAGTTATCACCGTCACTACTGTTGACTATCAGCATCGACAAATTTTTTTCATATCACCACTACCAGAAATTGGATTTTTGTTTGTTTTTAATCATACTGCATTCACTCTAACTAGAGTATGGCAGTGCCCGCTTCCCGTCCCCTCCGGGTGACCAGCTAGGTGGGGGAGCTCCCCGTCTTCTACCCTTCTTCCCCTTTAACAATGAAAGAAACGACAGCAAAATGAATAGTAGCACACTGAATCAAAGGAGATGAAACGAAAGACTGCTAGCTACGCTCTACTCTGCTCTGCTCAGTGGCGTGGGAACTTTCCCCCATCCTTGGTCGCGAGGAAGTGTTGAGAACAATAGAGAACGAACGAAGAAGCTGAATTATCTGTCCATACAAAGAGAGAAAACGGTAGGCATATGTACAAAGATGAGACCATACTCCGCGAAGCCGAGTATCACAACCGGAACCCGATGCGGAGCATCACTCCCGAGGCTAGGTCTCCTCCTCGGCATTGGGGTTGGTGGCGGCCGATGGGGGCTGCAAGCCACCAGCCTCATGGCTGAGAGCCTTCGGCTCTAGTCCACCAATCGCAGAAGCCAAGGAAGCCACCGGGCCAAACTCCTAGCCAACAGGAAGCCGATCACCGCTTGATCGCACATCTCCAGGGAAAACACTTCCGATATTTGCACATGTCTGTATCTTCCCGCTTACCAGCCGGTTACCCGCCCGACTGTTTTCAACAGCTCCCGCTCCTCATTCTTCCATTGCCTGTAGTGCCGGAAGAGATGCTCCCGCGTCTGGGCCGCCTTTCCGCACCACCAGCACTGGTCATCGTCAAGCTGCCTGAATCGCTTGAGATATGTCGCTGTAGGAGCATGCCCGCATCTCAGCTGGTAGTATCGTATGGCGAGAGAGTTTTTGCTCTTCATCGGAACAAGCCTTCGGCTTCCCGCTTTCCCGCTCTGATACCCGTAATTCCTTCAGCACCTCTTCTCCTCCCGCTCAGTTTTTGCCGCTGCTCTCTGTTCGGAGATCTAGGACATTCTTGCTCTATTCGCTGCTAAGACGAACGCTCGCACCCGGACTGTACTGTCACGACCTTTGCGAACCCAACTGCCAAAGCTTGCGGATAAGCTGCAGATCGCTAGATATCCCAGCACCTCACTGGTAAGAAACGTTAGAAGAACGTTTGCCCGACCACGGGGCTGAACCCCTCTAATGGTGGACGTGATGGAACTGTGACGACAGCCCACCAACCCAAAGAGCCGACTTACGCAATGCTGGAATGCAACGTCGGCGGTGTTGCAGAATATAACGTAGGATGCGTCAACTATCATCCCGCATGGTTCCCTCCCCCCATCTTTGCGGGGCTGCCTAGTATGTAGCCACAGCGGTATTCATCTCTTTTAGATGGTGTGTGTGCGCAAGTGCGTAAACATGTAAGAATTAGAGTTGACAAACCTCCCTATCGTAAGTAGTTTTTTTTACTGCACAACCACCACTGAGGTTTTGAAAGTTTGAGGCATTTGCAAATATGCAGTATATTGCATTAATTTAGTAGTGCGTAACAAAAATGATCAAGTTGCTGCCCGTTGCGACGGATGGATCAATGATGACACCGGCGTGCTGGAACCTGTGTGCGCGAGTGAATCCCTGCAACCCTGCACCAGTGACAAGGATAGCCGGCCTTTTTGGGTAGGCAGACACAACCTTTTTGAGAGCCTCTTTTTTCTTCGCCACAATGGCATTGGCGGCTGCAGGGTAAGCTGGTAAGGTTTGACACACGTAACCGCTGCGGGGTCGCCAATCGCATTGCCGGCAACCAACCTCGTGTGTCGGCCGTAGCTCTTGATATATCGGACAACAAGCTAATGTTTCCACCCATCAATGTCATTTAACATAGATAAGGAATGCATCATACTCCCTGCGTTTTCTAATCGATGGTAACCAAACCTTAATCAACCGCATCAATTGATGCATTCCTCAGACTCAGCAAACGACAGATCGAGCTCTGCAGGTATCGGAAGAAAAAACTATACTTCCTTTTGCTACCACCCACACAACTAATCACTGTATGATGGCCGCACCTAAAGGGGTCGGTGTCTGGGTTTTGCTCAGCCTTGACCGGGAGGTGGGTGAGAGGGGTAAAAGTGGTATCGAGTGTTTCAAACTTTTTAATTATTGGTGCGGAGTCGCAATTCTCAGGGTTAGGGACGACCTTCTCCATTAAGTGACATCCCTAAATGGGAAGCTAACGTGGATTTTCCCGATAACAGCTAGCTCCTAGCCAGCTCTATATAACACTAATATTCGTTGTGCGGCTGTATAACACCCCATAAATACTGTTTTCGACAACTGATCACTCTACAGAACAGATACCTAACTCAGGGACTAAGGTGAAAGAGGGAATAGTTACGCACATTATATGTATAGTATACTTTGTGATTGGAGAAAAACTCGTGGACTAAATTGGACTTGAGCTAGTTGAGGTAGCCAAGTGGGATGCTTCCACTCGGCACATTTGTTGCTTCGGTCCAAGGAGCAGGAGATAAAGTTACAGTCTCCAGCCAGCTCCCATATCCAAGTGCATCTGAGTTTGTTTGTAATCATATTGTGTGACCCCCCGAAGGGGGCCCCGGCGTAGGCGGAATCCTTAAGGGACCCAGATCAACCAGCCGACCATTACTGATCATGACATATATACTCCTTTTTTAAAGAGAGCTCCACTATTTCCCCTCCCCACCAAATCCCGGCAGTAAGTGCATCTGAGTACTGCTGCCGCGGGAAACACTCACTACTACTAGCAGTAAGCGCATGGAAAGTTATTAGGGAAGTACTTGGGAGTTATCGAAAATGCACTCGGCAAGCACAGTTGCGAATAATGGGAAGCACTTAGAAAGCTCTCATCGGAGTGGGAAGTGAACTTGACAAGAACACTAAGATCTGAGCAGGGGTCGCAAAAGTCCGTCCCGTCCAGGCAAGACCTTGCCCTGCCCCGGACGAAGATTTTCCGTTCTAGGGGTTTTTAGACTGGGGGATTGTAGGTGCCGGCGATCTTCCAAGTGATGGACACATGATGCGAGTGATGTTGTCATGACTGAGTGATAATATCCAATATGCCTCCCAGCCACGTCTATGGTACAGTACATAATCCACCCTACTCGTGCTTCCAAGGTCGGATTTAGTCAGGTGCATTTTCCCCCGCTTAAGCGGACAGCTGGTGGCATGTGACCCAATGATTCCAGTAGTCCGGGTGTGGACTAGTCCGGACTGGTCCAGTCCAGTCTAGTCCGGGTCCAGTCCGAGTAATTTTTGGACTGGGATCGGACTGGTCCAACATTCTGGCAGACTGGTACGGGCTTGGTCCGGACCAGTCCACTTGGGGCAAACCAGCGAAAGTCTCTGGGAGTCCGGAATATGCTGAGCCACCGAATAGAGTCATAAACGGAGACTCATACGCGCAGACTCATACACGCTGAGGTGAAACGGCGGAGCTAGAAGGCAGAGAGCCCAACATCAACACTCTGCCGCACCTCTCACGGCATCCAAATGGAATTCGTGAGAAAGAGCGGTTCTGGCTCGAGGAACGTAGCAAGAGGGTGAGAGGATATAATCGGGAACTTGCCCGTGAGAAACCACACAAATTGAGTGGATCTATGAAAACTCGGCAAGAGTGCGTGGGAACCAAGAGCTGAGAACGATAGAGTGTGTATTTCGTTGTATGATAAGATGAGATGATGTCTATCTACCCCGGGGTCTTGCAAATATATACTCCCCGTGGCTCAGTCCATCTCCGTTATCCCTGTATCTCCCTACACCCGTCCCCGTCGTTCAAGACTGTTTTTCCAGTGCGAAATTATGCTCACAGACAGGCGAAATAGACTACAAATTGATTCCTTGCAGGCTGTGGAATGAATCAAGCAGTGTTCTCAACCGTCCCGTCCGTCCGAAATAACAAAGGACGGGACGGGACGGCCAAACGCTGTCCGTCCAAGGGTAGGACGGAAACGGTGCCGTCTTGTTGAGGCAGGACGGCGACGGACGGATAGGACGGTCGGGGACGGAGCGGGGCCGTCCCCGGTCGTCATCTATCGACATCCATGGATATTTCTCAATATACATAATAATTATATAAAACTCATTACAATTATCCTAACCTTGAAGCAAGATCCTTTAGCATCTGCTCCATCCGTACAATTTTATAGGAACCAATGATTCCACCAGTCCAGCAATGGATCAGTCCAGACCGGAACCGTCCAGTCCAGTCCAGGTCCAGTCCAAGAAATTTTTTGGACTGGGATCGGACCGATCCCAGATGCTGACAGTCTCGACTGGGCTTGGTCCGGACCGATCCCTCACGGTGTCCAGGGTTAGGGTATACTTCCCCGGTTATTAGTCTTTTAATGAGGAAAATATATCTCGATGGAGCCGAATATCCAGACAGAAGTGATATAATTTCGATCAGAGTGGGTATTTGGGGGTGTGTAGTGATAAAAAGTGAGGATGAGTCATGTTTTCGGTAGTACTTGGCTAAAAAGTAATCACAAAATTATATGCCTAAATGGATCGGTCCAGACCAAGCCCGTCCAGTCCAAGACTGCCAGTCTGGGGCCCAGTCCTGTCCGACCTTCCGGTGGGTCCGGACCGGACTGAGCCCTACCCCAGACCGGGTCCGTCCGGACTGGTGGAATCATTGATAGGAACTCTGTATAGATACATCTATTTATATCTTTTAACGCGTACTCTCAATACTCAATTTGGTTTCCTCTAAGTATAACGGTAACCGCCCGATGATGGCCGGGGACTGTGGATGACGGCCGGGGACAGTACTTTGACCGTCCCGGCAGACACCGGCCGTCCAGCCGTCATTCTTATGCTCGGCCGGGACGGACGGTTATGGAGGCGCGCCGTCCGTCCTGGCAAGATTTGGGACTGTTGAGAACACTGGAATCAAGTCATGGGATGCTCTGCAAATTGGGCTTCCACAGGTTGTGGTCACAGGAGCTCAGTTAGAAGATACTGGCAAAGCTGAGCTAGATATAGATCAGGCTGAGGACGAGAATATGGACATTAGGTAAATGCTGCGAATAATAAAATTGATGTAGGAATCTTGTAAAGTCCGAGAACCAAGGTAAGATTTTGGGAATTATGTAACTAGCTTGAATTAATCAGTAGTAGCTTCCTTGGACTGGTCCAGACCAAGCCCGTCGAGTCCAAGACTGCCAGTCTGTAGTCCGGTCCAGTCCGACCCTCCTATTGGACTGGACCGGACCGAGCTGTTGAAATAGTGATGCTAGAGAAGCTTATATTCTAAAGTACAGGTACATTCATGGACTTATATACGTGGTAGTCGGAGTATGTCTATGTATGTCTTGTACGCATGCATGCGCACTCAGCTGGCATCTCCAACTGAGTGGCATCTCCAGCTGAGTATGGAATGACCATCATCTTAGAGAGATTATGCATCAGCCCAACTGAAGCCATATGACAGGAGATGAACCATATATGCAATACTCCCCCCTCTTGCTACGCTCCGTGGAGCAAGAAAACAGATAAGAAGAGATGAAACAAACAAACAAAGTGATTCCCATAGTAGCCTCCTTAAAACCCTGTGAGAGTGAGCAGGGAAAGAGTACTACCGTAGCCTGAGGATGGCCATTCATAGAGAAACAAGGAAATCCGCGTGCCCAAAAAGAAAAGTGAAACAACCTTAAGTCCAACCTTAAATCTAACCTTAAATCGACCTCTATTACCATTGCCCCATCGCCTTTGTGAATTTCTCGTGCTTATCCTTCATCAAGGCCTTGGTTAGTATGTCTGCCACGTTCTCGTTTGGGTGCACGTAGGAGTAGTCAACTATCTTGCGGGCATGGAGATCTCGACTATTGTGATAGCAAACGTCGATATGCTTTGTGCGAGCCTTTATGATCCCAGTTGTGATATGACTAAGTGCGCCCTGATTGTCGCAGTTGATCGGGAGCGGAGATGCGTCTTTGCCGTGTATATCTCGGTGGAGCTGGAGTAGCCACTTTACTTCATGGGAGCCCTCGGAACAAGCGATGTATTCGGCTTCGAGGGTTGACAATGCGATGAGATCTTGCTTTCGTGACTGCCACGAGACAGCTCCGTTGCTGAGAAGGAAGACGTGACCACCTTGAGATTTGCGGTGGGCACTATCATTGGCCCAATCCGAGTCCGTGTAGCCAGTGAGTTGATCATTGCTGCCAGTGCTGCTGAAATGGAGTCGAAAGTCGGCGGTGGATTTGAGATACTGGAGAACTCTTTTGGCGGCGGTGAGATGGCTGGTGAATGGACGGGAATTGTATCGGCAAAGTGCAGCGACTGTGAATGAGATATCGGGCCCAGTTGCAAGTGCCGCATACATCAATGAGCCGACAATTGCTTGGTAGCCTTTGATATCTTTTAGTTCTTTGTCCCCCCGATCCTCGGCCAGATCTAGCTTCACATTAGGATCCATTGGAGTTGATGCACCGTGAGCGTTCTGCATATTGAATCGTTTGAGAATCGTGGCAATGAAGGCCTTCTGGCCAAGACTGATGCCGGTACCGTTCTCCTCGCGGTGGATTTCGATGCCGAGGAATTGGCGTGCGGGGCCGAGATTCGTGATCTTGTATTTTTCCGAGAGCCTGGCCTTGACTTCAATCACAGCTTTGGTAGCGTCTTCTGGGTATAACATCGAGATGTCGTCGACGTACAAAAGCATCAGAATACCATCGCTGCGGAGATAGAAGTTGGGGTCGGCCAGGGACTGTGTGAACTCGAGAGAGAGCAAGAAGGTGTTAATATCGTTGTCCCAAAGTCTTGGTGCTTGTTTGAGGCCATAAAGTGCTTTCTTTAGTCGAACAATGATCATAGGTGCATTGAGGACTTCCGGCCAGCCTTCGGGCAGCGTCATATAGATATCATCGTCGTCGACCTCAGGATTGAGAAAAGCAGTGACCACATCCAAATGATCGATGTTCCAGCCATGCTTTCCGACCAGGGAGATGAGATATCGAAAAGTGGTGAGTTTCCTGACAGGGGCATAAGTTTCTCCGAAGTGCGTTTGTACGTAGCCTTTAATGACTAGGCGTGCTTTGTATCGTATGGTGCCGTCAGGATTGTGTTTCGTCTTGTAGACCCATTTGGAGCCAATTGGCTTGACTCGCAATTGCCTTGCTTCCCGGGAGTTGACAGTTGTGAATGT